>Ga0105162_1000067_pt1 | contig 67198 bp, 70 predicted proteins | sample JNZ201metaG_FD_81532 | JGI IMG/M metagenome (GOLD analysis project Ga0105162, IMG submission 81532) | Hot spring microbial communities from Jinze hot spring, China to study Microbial Dark Matter (Phase II) - JNZ 20120812A | ecosystem: Environmental > Aquatic > Thermal springs > Hot (42-90C) >...
ATATTTGGGAGTTGATTGATCAATTCAAGCATAGATGTAGGTTGAAGGGTTGGTGGGTTTCGAATTATGAGGATGTGGTGCATGCTAATGGTGAGTACCATAATTTTCTCTGGGCGCGTAAGATTTATCCGAGAACATTTAAGAGCGTTATTGCTAACCAATATTATCCAATAAGAGAGGGTTTATCTTATAAAATCGTGAATGTGTCCTATACCGCATGGGTATTTCGTGAACATCTTCCAGAGAACTTAATCTTGTTTGTTGCTGAAAATCCACGCTTACTTAGAAGCGTAGCGCTGTATGATTTAAGTGAGGCTTATCTAGGTAAATGTACGTGCCTAAAACTTAACGAGACTGGAAGCGTAGTCTTCCAAGAATTTGAAACGTTCTTGGAAAAAGAACATGGTCTCAATCTTAGGGAGAGATTGCCACCTCTACCTCCAGAGCATGTTCCATTTATGGAGAAAGAAGAGAAGATTAGTCTAAATATTTGAGGTAGCCGTTTTCTCCATCAAACCCTTTATCTCATTTTCTATTGACCTAAGTACATCCTGATACCATATTTGCCCATTTTCTATAGCATCTATTGTAGTCTCGAGGTTTCTTGTAAGATCCTCTGAGACTAATGAACCAAAATTCTTCGATAAATAATCATAAACAGCCCTTCCAAGTTTCGTACTAAATATAGCTCTGTTATTCTCAACAATATATCGTCTCTTCAATAACGTGTTAATTATCTTTGAATATGTGCTCGGTCGACCTATGCCCTTCTCCTTCATTAAAGCTATTAGATCCCCCTCACGGTATGGTCTAACTATTGGTTCACGCCTAGCTTTCATGCTAACAACTCTATATTTGCCATCTTTAACCTCTTCCTCAACTCTAATAATTGGATTGACTGTTAGGAAACCTTGCTCAAGAATCTTCACTATTCTACTCTGCCTTGTCTCCGCACTATTAATACTTAACTCAAAATCTTGAATAAGCACCTTAGCCTCAGCCATCTGGCTGGCGATAAACCTCCTAAAAATCATGTCATAAAGTTTTAGGTGGTCTTCACTAAGCTTCTGCGGTATCCTTAGGACGCCTGATGATAGGTAGAAGCGTAGCTGTTTAACATTCAGAGGCTTTGTTGGCCTTATACATTCATGTGCACCCTCAGCTTTATACTCCCTAGGTTTGAAGAGTCCAGGATAATTCTCCTCTAGGAAGCGGCGTGCAACGTCTATACCAGTTGTTGAGACAGCGGTTGAGTCGGTTCTATGATAGGTTATAAGACCAGACTCAAATAAGGTCTGTGCGAGACTTATAGCGTATCCGACAGTGAAGTTTAGTTTTTGAGCAGCATCCTTAAGCATGCTGTCCGTCGTATAGGGTGGCTGCGGGTAAATTTTCTCTTCACGGAAGGCAATATTTTTAATAAGAGCTGTTAACTCGCCATCCTTAAATCTCCTCTTTAGATCCTCAACATTTGGTGGATTCGCGAGTCTAACGGATAAGCCATTTTCTAAGTGCACATCTGCTATAAGTGTCTTCCTCTTTAGATCCTCAACACGCTTTATAACCCATCCTAAAACTGGCGTTTGGACTCTACCAGCGGAAAGAGTTGTTATTTTAAATCTATCCCAAAGTCTTCTGCTGAGTTCAAAGCCAACCCATCTATCTTCAATCCTTCTTACAAGTTGAGCTTGAACATAGGGTAATTTGATGCTTCTTGGCTCAGAGAGGGCTTTTCTCAGGGCTTTTCGCGTCACCTCGTGGAACTCAAGTCTCTCAACATCCCTACAATATGGCTTAACAATGGCGTATATGTCATATCCAATTTTTTCGCCCTCAGCGTCCGGATCTGTGGCGATAAATATCTTGTTCACTTCTATGGCTAGCTTCCTAAGTAATTCAACAATATCCTTTTTAGAGCGTATATTCTTTGAGCCGCATACCGGGCATTCTTCGCGATCGGTAAATTGCTCTCCACAATTGCCGCATCTTCTTATGTCAGTGTAAACCGGAATATAGTTTCCCTCATCCTTCAAAACACCATGGAATCCTCCCTCGGTTGTTAAGTCAAATATGTGTCCTCCAGATGCAACAACATTAAGAATTAACTGTCCACTTGCTACCTCATAGACTGTAAAGTCACTTATGGTTCTTTTCGCTGGTCTGCCGAAGAAATATGCTATTGCCCTAGCCTTTGTAGGCGATTCAACAACTACAAGCGCTGATCTAATAATGTCTACGGCTTCTACAGTGAACCTTCCCTCGCGTATTCTCCTAATAATCTCTCTATCTCCATCAACTTGTCTCATCTCTTCTAGGACTCTTTCAAGTGTGTATTCTTCAAATTCCTCATCGGTTGCTAGATGAATCCTCTTTTTTAGTCCGTAGAAGGCTTTTTCATCATCAACGATTACTATTGATAGCCCCCGACTTATGCCCATAGCATAAAACCTTGACGATCTGCCTGAAGCCTGTATATATCCGTCGGCATCCGGTATCACGAGCACATACTCTTTTCCTTCAATCTTTACATCAACATCCAATCTCTCAGTGACCTTCCTGAGGTCAATATCCTCCATTATTTTAACCAAAAATTTTCTGGCTTCCCTAACAGTTCTTAAAACGTAACCTGCGAACCCATCTAACTCAATGTTCTTCTCATCCGCATCCCTTATCTTGTTAAGAAGCTCCCTATTAACTGGAACAATCTTTGATAAAGCGGAAATTATTTGAGCAGCCTCTCTGGAGAGTTTATCCTCAAAGAATGGTGATAAAGCCTTAAGTAATGTAAGTATTTTCTGGGGACTGTATTCGTTTAATCCAACTCTTATCTCTCTCCTCGGAACTCCTGCGAAGACAACGTACCTAATTGTTTCGGGTAGATCGAGCCCCCTGGCTAATGGGCTTCTGTTGCTTGCAACACCAGCCAACACAGCATATTCACCACTCACAAATTTTCCGAGCATTTTAGGATCCATTCGTTCATAAACAAACGCTCTTATTCCAGCCATCTTTAAGGATTCAGCAATTTCCTTAGCGTATTCTACACCTTTAACTTGTGGGACAAAAACCAGGCATCCTGAACCGTGCCTTCCAATTATCTTTGCTACCTTCTCCTTCATGTCCCCATCGAGTTTAATGAAGAAATTTGAAATGTTTCTGACGAATTCTGGGCTAAATCCAGGTTCAAAACCAAATAGTTTCTTAAATATTTTCATGCGTTTTGTTCTTTTTCCTCTTAGAGTTGCCCCTGAAACAACTAGCACCCTATCTGTAGGATTTGTTTTTACTATAGGTGTCACGCTTCTTTCAACGTTAGATTCTTCTTCTCTCAGGGCTGCCTCAATATCCTCAGGGCTAAAACCCATTAAAAGAACCACTTTGTCTATATTCTTCGGAGACTTTAAAAATGAGTCAACATCATCAACAAATATAAAATCAAACTTAACATTCCTAATTAAATCAAATCTATTGTAAAGGAATCTATCCGTTGTAATAAGCACGGAGAAGTTTTTCTCAAGGATACGATTCAGAGTCTCTTCAGCTTCCTTTCTTGGCATTGCAGAATAATAGCCTATAACTATTGGAACATCTCCTTCTTTTCCACTTATTCTTTCCAAGAGTACTGAAACTTTATCCAACAAATGCTTAACCAAAAGGCTTGTTGGCACAATAATATAGCTTTTCTTACCCTTACCAGCCAAATAGAGTGCCATAGTTAACCCGAAAAGTGTTTTACCAATACCGGTTGGAGCAACGATTGAGAAGCTTCGTCCCATTAAAACACGCTTAGCCCATACCTCTTGAAGTGCCCAAGGTCTAGATCCGATAAGCAATCTGAAGAATTCGGAAAATCTGTTGAGTTCAAATTCAACCTCTAGAATTCTTGCATATTCGCCGATACGCTTTCCTCTCTTAAGTTCTAAATAGACTTTCTCTTTGTCATTTATTGGCGTTGGCAGACATTGGCTACAGACACCTGAGCTTAGCAATTCTAGGTCACTAATGTCTCCTCCACAGTTTGGGCACATTCCACGATATATTACTCTTAAATCTCTCGCCGCGGTCTTTGACATTTTGGATACGCAACATTTCTCTCAAATTTGTATTAAGGTATTTAAGGGAAGGCTGAATAAAAAGTTTTTAGAGATTTAAACATTATGCTTGGAGAATTGAAGTATGGCTGGATCAGAGAGCCTTTTACCCTACATTAGGGAGAAGAATAATTCGGAGCAGCCTGTAATAATAGTTGATAGTAGAGAGGCTAGTGCAGCTCCCAAGATTGTTAAGGGCTTAAAGGAGCTTGGTGCATTAATTAAGATTGATGTTCTTGATAAGGGTGACTATGTGATTTCTGATGAATGTGCATTTGAGAGGAAGACTGTACAAGACTTTGTTTACACGCTTACCCACCGACACCTTTTTGAGCAGCTTTTCCTCCTGAAAGAGGCTTATCCAAAACCTTTCATATTAATCGAAGGTTACTTTCCAATAATCTATAAGTTCAGCAGAATCAACCCCTCTTCAGTTTGGGGAGCAATATTTGCCTTGGCAAAGAATGGTATAAACATGGTTCATACAACCAGCTATAAGGAGACTGTTGATTTCCTCTATACCTCAGCCAAGCAGGAACAGTTTGCTGAGAAGAGAACCCCAGCTATACACCCAGTAAAGAAGACAGAAACCTTAACTGATGCGCAGATATATTTCCTATCTAGTTTACCTAATATAGGGAGAGAGAAAGCTATAAGCCTACTTAAAACCTATAAGACACCATTCAATGCGCTGGCTAACGTTGAACGCTGGCCAAAAGATGTTTATGGTTTGGGGGAGAAAATAACTAAGAAAGTTAAGGAAGTATTACATACGACCTTTAAAGAAGAGGATTAGTAAACTCTTATGTGTTAAAAGGGATTTTTAACCTTTAACGACGGCTATTGGAAGAAGCCTAGCTACAAATGTTGCTATTCCAACGGCGTTACTCACCTCAGCAACCCTATCAACATTTTTATATGCTAAATCAGCCTCCTCAGCTAGAACAGCTAGACTTGCAGCCCTAACAACTATGCCCCTACTCTCAAGATCCCTTCTTATCTCTGCTCCAGTAAAACGTCTTGTTGCAGCCGCTCGGCTGAGCATTCTTCCAGCTCCATGTGCTGTTGAGCCGAAGGTTCTCTCCATGGCTTTTTGTGTGCCAACTAGAACCCATGAGCTTGTTCCCATTGAGCCTGGTATTATAACTGGTTGACCTAGGCTGCGATAGTCTGATGGGATATCTTTATGACCTGGCGGAAAGGCCCTTGTAGCGCCTTTTCTATGAACCCAAACTTTAACTGTTTTACCATTAATATTATGCTCCTCAATTTTAGCAATGTTATGGGCGACGTCATAAACTAGGTTTAAGCCAATTTTGTCAGCTGGCATTTTAAGTGCCTGTTCAAAGCTCTGTCTAACCCAATGTGTGATCATCTGCCTATTTGCAAAGGCATAATTCACTGCGCATGCCATTGCTTGATAATAATCTTGGGCTTCCTGACTGGTTCCTGGCGCACATGCTAGCTCCCTATCTGGTAATTCAATACGATACTTATGGACTGCTCTCTCCATAACACGTAAATAATCTGAGCATATTTGATGTCCGTAACCACGTGACCCACAATGTATCATTACAGTAATCTGCCCCTCATGGGTTATGCCGAATGCTTTAGCAACCCTTTCATTAAATATTCTATCAACCTTCTGTATCTCTAAGAAGTGGTTGCCTGAGCCCAATGTTCCAAGCTCCGGTAAGCCTCTCTTTTTTGCTATACTTGAAACCTTATCTGGATTAGCTCCAGGCATCCTTCCGCCCTCTTCACAATGCTCTGAATCCTCTGGCCAACCATATCCCCTCTCAATTAAGTATGGAACACCCTCTATAGTTATCCTATCAAGCTCGCTAGCTGAAACCGTAAAATCTCTTCTGTGACTTCCAAGACCGCTTGGAACATTACGGAAAATAGTTGTTGCTAAGTCACTTATCTTCGGTCTAATATCCTTTTCAGAGAGATTTGTGGTTAAAAGCCTGACGCCGCAGTTAATGTCGTATCCCACGCCACCTGGGCTTATGACGCCCTCCTCATAATCGGTTGCTGCCACTCCTCCTATGGGGAAGCCATATCCTTCATGCCCATCCGGTAGGGTTATTGAGTACTTATATATGCCCGGTAAGTGAGCTACATTGGCGCATTGTTCAAGAGTCTTATCGGTTTTCATTTTCTCAAGTAAATCTTCATCCGCAAATATTATGCCTGGAACACGCATTCCAGCCTTATACTTTGGTATTCTCCAAACATAATTGTCAACTCTTTCTAATGGGACGCTCATACTAATCACACGTACCCTATCTTCTATCCTAGATAACCATTAAGTGAAGATCAGTAATATAAACATATAAATGTGCAGAATTAAATAAGTTTATTATTGTTTTTACTTTTTATGTATATTTTTGAGCAAGAAAGATTTAAATAATACATTTATATACGTTTTTGACCGTTAAGTGTGGTGATATAGATGGGTGACCTAGTTTGGCACGCAGCAAGAACTTAGACGTGAACTCTCTAAACCATTAAATTTTAGGAGGTTCCCTCAAAAGCAACCAATCGATGTCTTCCTAAAACTCTGCGACGAGTATGAATATGCTTTTCTCTTCGAATCATTATGTAACGATAAAAATAGATCCAGATTCTCGTTTATAGGTTTCAGCCCGATAATAACCGTAGCTGTCAAAAATGGATTTGTAAATTGCTCTGGAGAGCGATTGAAAACCTCTGATCCGCTCTATATTATCAAGGATCTTATGGGGGTTCTTCAGCCCTATGATGGATATTTTAGATATATTGGTGGGGCAGTTGGATATGTATCATATGATGCAATACGTTACTGGGAGAAATTGCCAAATACGTCGGTTGATGACTTGGGTTTTCCAGACGTTGAAATGGGGATATATAGCGACGGTATAATTTTTGATCACTTGAATAATGAGGCTTTCTATTTCTATAGAGATAATGATCGGTACTATGAAATTACGAGGAAAATTAATAGAGAACCAGTTATACCCGACTTCTTATACTCAACGCCAAAAGTGAATATTGAGAGGAATCGCTATGATAAAATCGTTGATAGGGCAAAAAAGTATATTTTTTCAGGAGATATTCTCCAAGTAGTCCTCTCAAAGAGATATAGTTCAAACTTTGTCGGCGGCTTCCAAAGGTTCTATTTAAATTTGAGGAGAATTAATCCATCACCATACATGTATTTCCTAAAGATGAAGGATCGTTTCATAATTGGTTCAAGTCCGGAGACACTTGTTAGAGTTGAGAACAGGTTGATTGAGACTTATCCCATAGCTGGAACAAGACCTATAACTGGCGATCAAAAATAAGGATAAAGCTCTAGAGAACGAGTTACTTAATGACCCTAAGGAAATAGCTGAGCATATAATGCTTCTTGATTTGGCTAGAAATGATCTCGGTAAGGTCTCAGAATTTAATAGTGTGAGGGTTGCCGAGTTTATGGAAGTTTATAAGTATAGCCATGTTCAGCATATAGTCTCGAAGGTTACTGGTAAACTTAAAAAAGACTATGACTGCTTTGATGTTTTAAGAGCCATTTTTCCAGCTGGAACGGTTTCAGGGGCTCCCAAAGTCAGAGCCATGGAGATTATTGATGAGCTTGAGGGTGTTCGTAGGGGGCCTTATGCTGGCGCCGTTGGCTACTTCTCCTATAATGGCAATATGGATTTTGCGATAACAATAAGAACGCTCTTTGCTAAGGACGGCAAATTCCATATACAGGTTGGCAGCGGGATAGTTGCTGACTCCACGCCGGAGAATGAGTGGTTTGAAACCGAGTTTAAGGCTGGGGCCTTAATGAAAGCCTTGGAAGAATCTGGATGATTTGGATGGGATTTGGAATGAGGGTTCTCATAATAGACAATTATGACTCGTTTGTATATAATCTCGTCCAGTATGTCGGTGAGCTTGGCGGTGAACCAGTAGTCTACAGGAATGATGAGATAACTTTGAAGAGAGCTGCGGAGATTAATCCTGAAAGGATAATTATTTCGCCCGGTCCAGGGAATCCAGCTGATAGGAGATATTTTGGCGTATGCTCCGACATATTGTTAACTTTGAGCGTGAGAGTGCCGACTTTAGGTGTCTGCCTAGGACATCAAGGGATAATACATGTTTTTGGCGGCAGAATAATTCGGGCTAAAAAGATTATGCATGGTAAAACCAGCCTAATCTTACATGATGGTAAGGGAATTTTTAAGGATGTTAGGAACCCCTTTAGGGCCACAAGATATCATTCGCTTGTTGGCGACAAGAATTCCTTACCGCCGTGCCTCAAGGTTACAGCTAAATCCCTAGATGATGGTGAAATTATGGGTGTTCGACATAGGCTTTACCCTATAGAGGGTGTGCAGTTTCATCCTGAATCAATTCTAACTCTCGAGGGTAAGAGAATAATTAAGAATTTTCTCGATAGGGGTGTTCAAGATGATAGTTGAGTGCATAAAGAAGGTTGTTGAAGGCCAAAATTTAACCTATCAAGAGGCATATGAAGCGATGAGAGAAATAATGAGTGGCATGGCGACCCCAGCGCAGATAGCCGCCCTATTAACTGCCCTAAGAATGAAGGGTGAGACTGTTGAGGAAATATCCGCCTTTGCAACCGTTATGAGAATGAGAGAATTCTGCAGTGCAATTAGACCAAACGTTAAGGGGAGAATTATCGACACATGCGGAACCGGAGGAGACAGAATAAAGACATTTAATATTAGCACGTTAACAGCTCTTATTGTTGCTGGCGCGGGTGTTCCGGTCGCCAAGCATGGAAATCGCTCAGTAACAAGCATGGTTGGAAGCGCGGATCTTCTTGAGAAGTTTGGATTAAATCTCAATGTGGAGTCAGATGTTGTTAAGAAAGCAATTGAGGAAATAGGGATAGGCTTTATATTTGCACCTAAGTTTCATCCAGCGATGAAACACGCTATCGGTCCACGTAGGGAAATAGCCATAAGAACGGTCTTTAATCTTCTTGGTCCATTAACTAATCCAGCTGGCGTTAAGGCCCAGCTTCTCGGAGTTTTTGATGAGACTTGGCTTAAGCCTATAACGCTCGTACTTGGGAGACTTGGTTGTGAGGAGGCTATGGTGGTTCATGGGCTCGATGGGCTTGATGAAATCTCAATCCTCGGCAAGACATCTGTGGCTTGGCTTAAAGATGATGAAGTTAGGCTCTTTGAGTTGGCTCCTAGCGACTTTGATATGAAAACCGCTAAGCCATCAGATTTAATTGTGCGGAGCCCTGAGGAATGTGTTGAGTTATCTTTTAAGATATTGTATTGTGACCCAAAGATTGGTGACCCAAAACTTAATATGGTTCTCATGAACTCTTCGGCGGCGCTGATTATTGGGGGAAAGGCTGATAATTTCAAGTATGGTGTTGAGCTTGCATTAGAGTCTATTGCAAGCGGCTCAGCCTACAGGAAACTTAGAGAGCTAATTAAGATTTATGGTGGAGACCTATCAAAACTTGAGGAGCTTGAGAGGAAATATGGGTGACTTTCTAGATTTGTTAGTTGCCGCGGCAAGAGAGAATATAGAGGGAAAGTATTATCAATATCATAATATTTTAGGTGAACATACTCAGTTTATTGAAAGGAGAAGTCTGAGAGACTCCATAATTAAGTGTAAGAAAGCTGCCATCATATCTGAAATTAAGTTTGCCTCACCCTCCTCTGGCATTTTAAGGGCTGATAGAAATGTAGGGATTATCGCCAGAGATATGATTGAGGCTGGCGCCGTTGGATTATCCGTCTTAACGGAGCCCAAATATTTCTCCGGTTCCCTAGAGGATCTACTTCAAACCCGCCTCTCAGTTGATGCTCCACTATTGATGAAGGATATTATTTTGAGCAAGTTTCAGATCGATGCTGCTTATAGATTTGGCGCTGATGCCATACTCTTAATAGCGGCTCTTTTTGAGCGCGGATACTGCGACATGGGCATTCATGAGATGATAGATTACTCTCACAGCATGGGACTTGAGGTCTTGTTGGAGGTTCACACAATTGAGGAGTTTAAATTAGCCCTATCGACTGAAGCCGACATGATTGGAATAAATAACTGGGATTTAAAGACTCTTAAAGTTGACATTAACACGACCAAAAATATCCTGGAGAGATTTAGAAGAAGCGATATTGGCGATAGACCTATTGTCAGCGAGAGCGGTATAAAATCTCCGGAGGATATACGCTTCTTAAGGAAGTATGGCGCAGATGCCTTTCTAATTGGTTCATCTATAATGGCTGCAAAGAATATTAGGGATTTTGTTGCTTCTCTGGTGAACGCCTATGAGAAGAGTTAGAGTTAAAATATGTGGGATAACTAGACTAGAAGACGTATATGTATGTGTTAGGGCTGGGGCTGACGCGTTAGGCTTTATTGTTGATGTTCCATCATCACCGAGGAATATATCTCTCGATAGAGCAAAACAACTAATGGGAGCGACCCCGCTATTTATAACTAGAACTGTGGTAACCGTCTTTAAGAGCGCCGAGCAAATCCTTAATATTCACAGCAAGTTGAAGCCGGATGCCATGCAGTTACATGGTAATCTACCCTCAGAAGAAGTTCTCCGAGAGTTCTCTAAGCGAACTCGGGTTATAGGCGCAATAAATATTACCCAAAACATGTCTATTGAGGAGATAGTACATCTCATAAAGCCCTTTGACGCTATTCTAGTTGACTCGCATATTCCGGGAGTATACGGTGGTACTGGAGTTACACATGATTTGGGTATAAGTAGGCGAATTCGGGACCTAATATATCCTAAGCCCCTAATCCTCGCTGGAGGATTAAGACCGGATAATGTGAGAAGCGCAATTCTCACGGTTGAACCCTTTGCGGTTGATGTTTCAAGCGGCGTTGAGGTTCAGCCTGGAGTTAAAGATGAGAATAAGGTAATCTCTTTTATTGAGGAAGTTAGGAGGGTTGAGGAATGCCTAAGCTGAGCGAATATCCGATAGATGGAAGATATGGTAGGTTTGGGGGTAGATTTGTTCCGGAAACGCTTATGTCGGCGCTCATAGAGCTTGAAGAGGCATATTTAGAGGCTAAGATGGATGAGAGATTCCAAAAGCAACTAAAATATTATCTCTCAGAGTTTGCTGGAAGACCGACACCACTCTACTACGCGAAGAACCTTACAAGGAAACTGAGTGGGGCAAAAATCTATTTGAAGCGTGAGGACCTAGCTCATGGTGGAGCCCATAAGATAAATAATACTGTTGGGCAGGCACTTCTAGCCAAGAGAATGGGTAAGAGGAGGGTTATAGTTGAGACTGGTGCTGGGCAACATGGTGTTGCGACAGCTATGGCCTGCGCGGCATTGGGCTTAAGGGCTGAAATATATATGGGCTCGGAGGATATGAAGCGGCAGAGATTAAATGTCTTTAGGATGGAGCTCCTTGGGGCCAAAGTTCATCCAGTTGAATCTGGCTCAAAAACTCTTAAGGACGCCATTAATGAAGCCCTTAGGGATTGGGTTGCAAATGTTCAGACAACATATTATTTGATAGGCTCTGTTGTTGGTCCACATCCATACCCGATGATTGTTCGTGATTTCCAAAGCGTCATAGGATATGAAATAAAAGAGCAAATTTTAGAGAAGGAGGGTAGATTGCCAGATATTTTAATTGCATGTGTTGGTGGTGGAAGCAATGCCATGGGAACCTTCTATCCATTCCTAGATGACTTAAATGTTGAATTGTATGGTGTTGAAGCGGCTGGTGAGGGGATAGAGACTGGAAGGCACGCTGCCTCTTTATTCGCTGGCTCAGAGGGAGTATTCCATGGGATGAGGACATATATCCTGCAAGATGAGGACGGGCAGATAATGACAACACATAGCATATCAGCTGGCTTAGATTATCCTGGAGTTGGTCCGGAACATTCGTTTTTAAAGGAGGTTGGGCGCACCAAATACGTTGCTGTAACCGATAGGGAGGCTGTAGAAGCCTTTCTTGAACTATCTAAGAGCGAGGGCATAATACCGGCCCTGGAGCCCTCACATGCACTAGCTTACGCAATGAAGATTGCGCCAAACCTCAGTAGAGATGACATAATAGTTGTAACATTGTCTGGGAGAGGGGACAAGGATGTTGAGGTTGTCGCAAAATATCTGGGTGTCATGATATGAGACTTATAGAGGCGAAGTTTAAGAGTCTGAAGCAACGAGGAGAAGGAGCATTAATAGGATACATTACATGCGGTGACCCAACACCAAATCATACAATAGCAATAGCCGAAGCGCTAATTGAAGGTGGAATAGATATGCTTGAGCTTGGCATACCATTCTCAGACCATATAGCCGATGGACCAGTTATCCAACGTGCAGTCTCAAGGGCGTTGAGGGCTGGTACAAAACCTATTATGGTTCTGGAGATGGCGAGGAGAATATCTGCAATGCATCCAGACCTGCCAATAATTATACTAACATATTACAATGTGATTTTTAGGATGGAATTAGAGAACTTCTTCAGCCTCGCTAGGGAGAGTAATGTTAGCGGAGTAGTCGTTCCAGACATGACTATGGAGGAGTCGTTGGAATACAGGGCTATAGCTAGCAAATATGATGTTGACACAATCTTTCTTGCAGCGCCATCAACATCCAATGAACGCCTCAAGAAAATTATTGAGTGCTCATCCGGCTTCCTCTACCTAGTTTCAGTATTTGGCGTAACTGGTGTCAGGGAGAGACTTAGAGGGGAAAGTATTAACTTCATAAGGAGAGTGTCAATGATATCTAATGGGAGAATCCCCATTGCTGTTGGATTCGGAATATCTAAGCCATCACATGTTAAAACGGTTATTGCCAATGGAGCCGATGGTGCAATAGTTGGGAGCAGAATTATCAGAATAATAGAGGAAAACATCAATGATGAAGAGAGAATGCTGCTGGAACTGAAGAGTTTTGTCAGGAAGATGAAGAAATCAACTATAAAAATATGATACGTAATTTTGGAAGTCTTTTTGTTACTAATGGTTAATTCATTTGCAATCTACATGAATACAATAGTTTCTTATATTTTAACTGTAATCTTTTCTTTTTAGGGAGTGTGCCCCTTAAAATGATTGTTGCCGTTATAGGCGGAGGCGTTATAGGCGAGGCTGTTGCAAGGGCTCTAACATTAAATGGATATAATGTTGTGGTTTCTGAGAAAAGGATTGAGCGTGTTAAAGAGCTTGAGGGCATGGGATTAAAGGCTACGACGGATAATAGGGCAGTTGCTAAACAGGCTGACATAGTTATAATATGTGTTAAACCAAAAAATGTTAAATCGGTATTGGAAGAGATTAAGGAGGAAATCAGGGGAAAAATTCTGATTTCTTTAGCGGCGGCCGTAACAATAGGTTTCATTAAGAAATTGGCTCCGGAAGTAAAAGTTGTTAGGGCTATGCCGAATCTTGCAATAGCTGTTGGGGAGTCTTTTACGGCATATTCGGCTGAACCAGGGCTAAGGTCTGAAGAGATGGAGGAGGTAATTAAATTGTTAAGGGTTTTTGGTGTAGTTGAGGAGATCGATGAATCTTACATGGATGCTATAACAGCCTTAAGTGGATGTGCACCAGCATATATGGCGCTCATAGCTGAAGCAATGATATATGCTGGATTAGGAGTTGGTTTAGAAAGGAATCTGGCAATGAAAATAGCAGCTCAAGCAATGATTGGGACAGGAAAGCTAATACTTGAAGGACGGAGGACACCGTCCCAAATACTCGATATGGTTACAACGCCCGGCGGGGTTACAATAGAGGGCCTTTTTGAACTCGAGAAGTCTCTAATTAGATATGCTTTTATGAGCGCTGTTAAAGCTGCTAGAGAGAAGTCTCACATAATAACGTCGGCTTTGTCGGAAGGTTGCTAGATGCTTAAATAACTTAATGTTCTAGTGCTGAAATGGAGATAAATAGTTTTTATGGATGAAAATGAGGTTCCTAGGCATTTAATTGGGAAGACGGATTTTGAGAGGGCTGTCTTAGTTGCTGTCTTTAATATACCTAAGGGAAAAGTTAGTACATACAAGCGTATAGCTGAGATTGTTGGGAGACCACGCGCTTTTAGGGCTGTTGGGAATGCTCTACATAAAAATCCTCTTGCACCTATCATCCCATGCCATAGGGTTGTTAGGTCCGATGGTAGAATAGCTGGTGAAACAATGGAGGAGATTGAAATGCGGAGAAGAATGCTCTTAGAGGAAGGTATACCATTAGAGGGTTATAAAGTTAAGTTGAGTGAGGAAATACTTTATTAGGCGATTATTTTTTTTCAACTGGATTAAATCTTAAATATTATGTTCCACTTTAAAGGGTATTTTTGTTGATTGGTGGTGTCCATGAATCCCTCATTAGTTGAGGCTATTGCCCCAGCTACATCAGCCAATCTGGGGGCTGGCTTCGATGTTTTTGGTGTAGCCTTAGATGCCCTCTCCGATAGAGTTATTGTTGAAAAAACCTCTCATGAAGGGGTTATTGAAATAGAGATTGAAGGTGAAGGATCTGAAACAATACCGAGGGAGCCTAAAAGAAATACTGCTGGAATAGTTGCAAATGAACTCCTAAAATATTCTGGTGAAAGATGCGGGCTAAAAATTAGAATTATTAAAGGCATAAGACCTGGAAGCGGGCTGGGAAGTAGCGCGGCGAGCGCTGCTGCAACAGCTGTAGCGGTAAATGAACTTTTGGGCTTAGGTTTAAACCCAATTCAGCTGATAAGTTTTGCCGCTCTAGGGGAGATAGCCTCAGCTGGTTCTCCTCACGCTGATAATGTTTCAGCGGCAACTCTAGGAGACTTTATAGTAATAACTTCTAGGGAGCCCCTAGAGGTTTTAAAATTAAAGTTGCCTAAGAATGTGGAATTCGCAATAGTCCTCCCAGAAATAAGGGTTGACACAAGCTTAGCTAGATCAGTTCTCCCTAAAAAAGTGGATTTATCAAGCATGGTCCATAATATTGGTCGAGCCGCAACATTCATAGCTGGTATAGCCCTAAATAATGTTGAAATAATGGGGAAGGGTATGACCGACATAATAATTGAGCCAGCCAGAGCACATTTAATCCCTGGATTAAGCCATGTTAAGGAAAGAGCCATAAAATCTGGAGCTGCGGGAGTAACTATAAGCGGAGCTGGTCCATCAATAATAGCCCTAGTGGATTCCAGGAGAATGAGTGCGGAGAAGGTTGCGTTAGCAATGAAGAGTGCTTTTGAAGAGGTTGGTATAAGAAGCTGTCCAATATGCGCTAAGCCCGGGGCTGGGGCTAGAATAATTAGGAAGGAGTAGATCAATTGCATCCAAAATCATGTTATTGATGTTTTCTCAGCCTCTTTCTGAATGCATAAATGCCAATTATTGCCATGCCAGCTAATATGCTGATTAATGGTCCCAACCTAACTGTCCAATAGAGAATTTCATGGTATGTGAATGTTTTACCAAGTAAATTCCGATCCATAAAGTCAAGGATGCGGGCTAAAACGAGATCTAGGGGTACATTATGCCCAGTATCATACCAATATACTTGCTTAGGTTCACCCGCTCTCTCATAAAGTTGTCTCCCTGATTCAGCTGGAACATCCTCATCATATTTCCCTAGATGGAAAACAATAGGTCTAGGCGAAAAGTATCCTATGAAATTTATTGGATCAATAGGATCAAGCATCCTTTGCAGTTCCTCGTAGCTTACGTTTTCCCTCTGTATATACTCTCTTATTTTTGGCATTGTGTAATGTTTACTCTCCCTTATCATTAAGCTTACATTTCCACCAGCAACTATAAGGGCCGCTGCTTTTACTCTTGGCTCGACGCCAATAAATATTGCACCTAGGATTCCACCCATGCTTCCACCAACATAGCCTATTCGTTCAATATCAATATCAGGTCTTGTTTCTAAATAATCAATAGCTCTCCTGAGATCTATTACTGTTTGGATAATGCCGTTAACTGAAACATTAATGTCTGGAGAGAATAATTCTTTGCCGATTTCTCTTCTCTCACCATGATACTTGGCATCTATAGCCATGAGCCCATAACCCTCTCTTGCAACTAAATCAGCCACTCCGCGTATATCATCTTTTGAACCACCATAACCATGAAGGAAAATAACGCAAGGTATCTTTTCATCTCTTTTGGGAAGCATTAGAAGCCCCGGAACCCTTTCATTATTGACTGAGTCAAAGTAGACTTTTATAAGCTTATAATTGCCCTTGTCTTCAATAACCTCTTCATGAACATTTAATGGCAGTGACTTATCATACTCATAATACTTGCGGAAATCTTTACTATCTGTTGAGACGCCGCTAACCATGAGGAATGAGATTACGCTAAGACAAAAAAATAATAAATAGATTCTTTTAATCATTTTAATCCACCCTCGTGAATCTTCTGCTACTCGGATATCTTATAAATAATTATCTTTTCATCCGTCCTAACACCAAAAAATTTTGATGCATTACCCCGATTAACTGAGATTTCGAGAAAATCGGCACTTCCAACTATTAATAGAGGCATGTTTATTTCGGCTTCGCTGTAGGCTGAACATAATTTTAGCCTTAAATCTTTATCTTTTAATCGCACGCCTAGTAAACTGCCCTCCTTAATACCAAGTGATCTTAAATAATCATATGTAATATTGGTGATTATGTTTCCAAAGTTATCTATATGTATAACTTCTCCCTCAATAAAGTCCCCATAAACCTTGGGCTCAGCAAAACTAGGTACTATTGGATCAAATATTTCCCGACCGAACTCTGATGGTGGAACACCTTTAGCTAAGTATGCTGCAGCTGGTCCAAATATATCTCTCCCATGGAATGTTCTTGATATTTCCTTCAGCATATATTTTGGGTTTTCTATAACATAGATGTGCTTTATACCCTCCCTTCGGGCTGATGGTATTAGAAGACCATTATCTGGGCCAACATAGAGGTTTCTTTCACACTCAACCATTATTGGGCGTCTCTCTCCGCCAACTTCTGGATCAACGATGGCCACGTGTATTGTCCCCTTAGGAAAGAATTTTGAGGCGCGCATAAGAAGGAATGAACCCATTTTGATATCGAATTTTCTAATATTATGGCTTATATCAATAATGTAAGTCTCTGGACATATTGAGAGTATAACTGCCTTAATTTCAGCAACATAAGAGTCTATTAAACCGAAGTCTGTGAGTAATGTGATTATTGGGCGCTTGCGCAATTCAATCACTCACGGATGCTGTTAAGTCCATTCCATATTTCCATCTTTTATAAATCATCCTCTAATCTCTTCCCATAAATATATGCCAATTGCCTCTTTGACATCAATTTATGGCGGAAGAGCTTCTTCACCATCAATATTGATATCCAGAATTGTTGTCTCGCCCATTCTAAGATATTTTAGACCATCCGAAAGCGCTGAGCTAAGATGCTCCGGTCTCTCAACGCTTATCCCATGGCAGCCGAAGGACTCGGCTATATCTGCGAAGCTTGGGTTCTTTAGGTTAACTGAGATGAGTCTTCCACCGTAAAAGTTCCTTTGCTGATGTTTTATTGTTCCCAGCGCTTGATCGTTGAAAATACATATCAGTATTGGCGCATTCTCTTGTATTGCTGTTGAGATCTCATGCATGCTCATATAGAAGCCGCCGTCACCACATATGGCGATAACATCCCTACTATTTCCTTTAAGAGCTAATCTGCATGCTATTGCAGCTGGTATAGCATAACCCATCGGTCCGAAGCAACCGGACTGTATCCATGTGTTCGGCTCATAAATTTCTAGGAATGTTGAGGACCATAATTTATTGTTTCCAGCATCTAATGTAAAGATCGTCTCCCTTCCACATGCTCTTCTTATTTCAGCACATGCTCTCTGCGGTTTTATTGGGGTATCATCTGATTTAATTTTAAGATACCAATGGGATCTCCTCTACTCCTCCCTAGCGCACTCTATAAATTTAAGCCACTCTGCACGCTTCTCTCTTCCTAAATCGTGAAGACTCTTCGCGAGATTTAATAATTGAGATAGAACAGTCTTTGCATCGCCGACAATGCCGATTTCAACGGGATAATTTCTGCCAATAACCATCAGATCTATATCTATATGAATGAGTCTGGCAGCTGGGCTTATGTTTCTCCATTCCCTAGTGCTTAAGGCAGCGAACCTGCATCCAACAGCTATTATTAAATCAGATTCGGCTAAAACCCTATCAGCCAATGATGAAGAATGGATGCCAATTCTGCCAATAGATAAGGGGTGATCCTCAGGGAATGATCCCCTACCATTAAATGTTGTAGCAACAGGAACATTTAGATATTCGGCTAATTCCCTAATCTCCTTAGATGCCCGGCTGGAATAATATACGCCTCCACCAGCTATAATAACCGGTTTGGAAGATTCTACGAGAAGTTTAAGCGCTTTACTTATGGCGTATGGATCCCCATAAGGTTTAGGTGGAGAAAGAGCAGCCGAAACCTCCTTAGCAATCTCCTCCTCACTACATTCTACGGATTGGTTTTGAACATCTAGCGGTAAATCTATATGCACTGGTCCAGGTCTGCCCCATGTGGTAGCCTTAAAAGACTCCCTCATTACCTCGATGGCTTTTTCAGGTTTAACCAGCATGGTCGACCACTTTGTTATAGGTGAGAATATAGCGGTATGATTAATCTCTTGGAAAGCTCCCTTACCAAGATGGGTTAGGGGTTGCTGTCCAGTAAAAATTATTACTGGTGTACTATCAATCCATGCTGTGGCAATACCAGTTAAAAGATTTGTTGCGCCAGGTCCGCCGGTTCATCGCATACTCCAACTTACCAGTGAATTTTGCATACGCATCAGCCATATATGAGGCTGACTGCTCATGTCTAACAAGTATATGCCTTATAGATGAGGAGTAAAGGCTATCATAAAGTGGACATGTTTGAGAACCGGGTATGCCAAACATTAAATCTAAATGAGCTTTTTCAAGAAACTTAATAATTAGGTCTGCAACCTTCAACTCTCTTCCCCTCAAGAAACTCTTTACATATATCCAATATAAATATCTCAAAAAGTTAAAATCACCGAAATGACACTTATCAGATAATAAGAGCGATGAGCATTATGGAGAGTAAAAAATACAGGAATTTTCTCGAAAAGGAGGCGAGTAAAGCACCGCTTGAAAAGAAACCATCTGATTTAAAGGAGCGTTTCTGGATCTCATGGGGTGAAAGTGTAGATAAAGCTACCCTTGAAAAGGGCACATCGGATATTATAAATTCTATATATTTTGGTGAAGATCTCTCTAAGACAGTTGTTATGGATCGAAAGGTTGCGAGAATAATTCAGGAGCGTCTTAAAGGGCTAGAGGAAGAAAATATTTATCTCTGCAAACAGATACGCATCATGAAATTTATAATACTGGGTTTAATACTAGTCATATCAATAATGTTAATAGCAATACTTCTATAGGAAGGAGTGGGATGCTGCAAAATAAGATAATGGACTTAGAAAGGGAGATATCAGCTAGGTTTGTTGCTAATAGAGAAGCAATTAAAATGCTTGTATTAAATCAGCTACATCCTCGCTCAACAACACTTATACGTGCGCCTAGAGGGGTTGGAAAATCCACACTTATGCTTCTGCTTCTTAAGGGTATAACTGGAGATGACTTTGTCGTTGTTTCAGGTGCTTCTGAGGTTAAAAGAGGCGAAGTTGTCGGTAGGCTTCATATACCTTCACTTGAAAAGGAGGGAGTTGAACGGGTTCTTTGGGCTGCATTTGTTAAGAGTAGAGGGAAGGGTATTGATGAGCTGAACCGATTAAACCCCTATACAACAGCTAATATTCACCATTTAATGCAGTTTGGTGAAGTCTGGGCTTATGGGCAGAGATCTAAGGTTGAAGACTACATTTTAATTGCAAATGAGAATCCCTCGGATGCAACCTCATTTGTCCATCCGCCACCATTCTATGATAGATTCGATATATGCATTTTTCTTAGAACATTAACTCTTAGTGAGAAATTTCAGTTGCAGGAACTATTGGATAAATATGACTGGAACCTGGTTGAATCTATGCCGCAAGTGTTATCTTTTGAGGAGCTGCAGGAGATTAGGGAAGAGGTTGCCAGCGTCGAGCTGGATCCGGAGTTAACTGGATACATTAATCTACTTGTTAGAGACTTCCAATCATGTGTGCGTGATAAAGAGAATTCTGAAATTAAGCCTCCAACACTATGTGAGGGCTGCCATTTTATACGTGATGTATGTGGAATGATAAAGGAGCCGGTTAGCGAGAGGGCGGCTGTCACTCTAACGCATTTAGCAAAAGCAGTTAAATGGCTATACGGAAAGTGCAGTATTGATGATTTATTCCAAATAGCCTTATGGGTTTTCCCACATAGGCTAAATCTTATTCGAACAAGAAATATTCTGAGCGATATACAGGATTTACTTGAGAGGGAGAGAGTTAAGATGGAGGATAGGCGAATAAGGAGGCAGTGGTCGCTGCTCAATGAGCTCATAAAGGGATTTAATCCATCAATCTATAGGTTGGCTAGGGATGCCGCTGTTGAAGATGTGGCTTTCGCTGAGGAACTAATCAAAATAGAGGAAAACTGGATTAATGAGGGATTGTTGAAACGGGGTGAGGATATATCATCCCAGATGGGATGGCATATTCTAAGCCATAACAGGTGGAGAACTAAATAGATGAACGGGCAGATTGAGGATGTAATTAAAGCATTTAATCAGGCATGGCTTGATCTCCATTGTCCACCAGTTAGGCTCCTGATTGATGAGAAGGAGGATAAATCTGCAGCTTTTTTCGCGATTAACGGTGAAGTTCATATTAATCCAAATATTATCCCAAAAGGATGCGACCCATATAAATACTTGTTATGGTATTTTCGCCATGAGCTTGCACATATACATCATTGCCCCTATGACCTTAGAACAGCCTATAGCCTTGAGAAAGCAGCATATGATATTGTTGGAGACTGGGATCTCGCATATTTAGCAACACATCTCTTCGCGGATTTACAGATTAACATAAATTATCTTCCAAGGAGGTTTGAGGAGCTACCATACTTTATGAGAGTTGTAGGGCATAGGTCTTCAACATTACTGGAGTACCTTCTCCAGGAAGTTTACATTCAAGTTAATCCAATTCGTAAATCGAGTAATAAGACTCTTGAAAATGTTGCTAAGGAGCTTTTAGCGGTAACATTACTTGATAAGCCGTGGCACACAAAAGTTCAAATGATAGCGATAATCTTCTCTAAGCTAAGGACGATTCACCCGGGTCTCTTCTCCGAGAGAAGAATGGGGAAATATTTGAGAGAGGATATGCTGTGGGTGAGAGAAGATTTTCTGCCTAGCTCCATGAGAGCATTTGAGGAAATATTGGGCAAGGTCTCTAATTCATCAGATGCGGAAAAATTTTTTAGGCAATGGATTGAGCCGCGGCTACCGCCAGAAGAGAAGGAAAAAGCCAGAAGAATTATTGAGGCGAAGATTAAAACCCAAAAAAGGGATGAGTCAGGGAAAAGCAAAGAGAAGATGGAAGAGGCAAAGAGGGGTGGATCAAAAAGAATAGAAAGAATGGAGAGAATTAACGTAAAGTCGCCTGAAAAACCATCCCCCGATAGCTCTCTCCTAGAAGAACCATATCTGCCAAGCTCGCTCTCAAAACCCTACGAGAAAATTTCCTCAATCATTTTTGAGGAGGCATTTTGGAAGAGATTCTGGTATAAATCTAGAGCTGAAAATATAATTATGCAATATTTATCCGAGAATCCAACCCGAAGACCAGTTTGGGCTGTTGTGAAGTATCCGGATGACTGGTATATTGAGGATGAAATCGAAGAGTTAGATATAGATGTGAGTTTGGACGAGGGCCCCCTAATACCTGAAGTTACAACATTAAAATGGGTTGAGGAGCCAACATTCCATGGGCAATCGCTAATAACTGGTTTTGTCCCCTCGGCAATGGTGATTTTAGATGCAAGTCTAAGTATGCTGAATGTGCATGATGATGCATCCATAGCTGCATTCATCGCTTACTTAAGTGCTTATAAGGCTGGCGGGCAGACGGCTGTAATAACGTTTTCAACAAGATATATTTCAGCCGATTGGAATTCGCCTAGCGATTTGAAAGAGCTAACTCTCTCCATGAGATTCGATGAGTACACTATTTTTCCAACACATGAAGTTAAAAAATTATTGTCGGGGATGGCTGGAAACTGCTTCATTGTCATAATTACTGATGGTGGATGGCAGAATATTGATGAAGCAATACCCGTGCTTGAGAGCATAGCAAATCTTGGACATAAAATAGTTATTTTCTTGCTTCCTGGAGGGAAGTATCCTGATAAAATTTCCCTCATAAGTAAAAGCCCACATCTAAAAGTTTATAATGTGAATAAGCCTGAAAGGGATCTTCAGGGACTCGTACTCTCGGAATCAATTAGAACATATAGAACCTTCTTAACATAATATAGAATGTGAAGCCATATTAAAATAAGTGGGAAAGATGTTTTAAGGTTAGAATTTTTTGCTTTAAGGGAGAGGTTGCTTTGAGAACGATTAGGGATTTAGGGGAGAGGGAAGTAATAAGAACCATAATAAATCTTCTAGATTTAATGCCAGATATGCCAATTCCCTTTGGAGATGATGTTTCAGCAATCCCGATTGATGGGGAGAAGTTACTCGTTATGAAGGTGGATATGCTTGTCAGTGAGACCGATGTCCCACCAGGTATGAGTTTAAGGCAGGCGGCTAGAAAGGCTATAGTTATGAATGTGAGCGACTTTGCTGCTAAGGGGGTAAAACCTTTAGTAGCTCTGACCTCCCTTGGGTTACCCCCCAACTTAACTGAGAGAGATATTAGTGAAATAGGTTTAGGATTAAGCGAGGCCGCGAAGGAATATGATCTCTATATAATAGGTGGGGATACAAATGAATCCTCAAATTTGGTGATAGATTGTGCGCTAATAGGTTTCTCTAATAAAAGAAAAATTGTTAGACGTAGTGGTGCCAGACCAGGCGATATAGTTGCGGTTACGGGATACTTTGGAAAGGCATCTTCTGGGCTCAAAGTATTGCTTGAGGGTTTGACCCCGCCGGAACATATAAGAGAACCATTAGTTGAGGCTGTTCTTATGCCTAGAGCCCGACTTAGGGAGGGTTTGGTGCTTGCTGAATTAGGTGCATTAACTTCCTCAATAGATTCCAGTGATGGACTAGCATGGAGTCTCTATGAACTCTCGGATGCGAGCAATGTTGGCTTCCTAATAGAGAGGGTTCCGGTGGCGCCGGAAGTAGTGGGGTTCGCTAGAAAATACCATTTAGACCCCGTTGACCTGAGCTTATATGGTGGGGAAGAGTATGAGCTGGTTGTTACAGTTAAACCTGAACTCTGGAATAAAGCCAGAGAAGCTCTTAGGGGGATTGGGTCGGATCTAATAGGGATAGGGAAGGTTACGGAAAGGAAGGAAGTTAGGCTAAAAGTTAATGGGGAGTATGTAGTCGTGGAGAAAAGAGGCTGGGAGCATTTCAGGTGCTCCTAGCCATTATAAGCTCCGTAAGGTTTATTTTAGCCCCAACCATATAATATGTTGGAGGCAGGCAGACCCGCGAATGTCACAACCCGCTAGCATGTGCTGGATAAAAGGTTATGAGCCCGCCCCGCCCATAGGAGGTAGCGTCTATGCGGGCGAGGGTCTCGCTAATAATTACGCTGGGTTCTCTGAGTTCCTTAGGGGTGGGTCTGCTTGGCCCAATCTATCCAATATTTGTTCTTAATCGCTTCTCCGCTTCAGTAATAGATATAGGGATGCTGCTAACAGTTTTTGGTTTTGTCTCGGCGCTTCTTAAGGCGCCGGCTGGCAAATTAGTTGATGTTTATGGGGCGAAAAAAATATTTTTTATTGGCATTGCGCTGGGGGCTTTATGCTCTCTCACATATGTCTTTGCATTCAGCCTTACACATCTATATATAGTAGAGTTTCTGTTTGGTGTATCTTACGCTCTCCAAAGCCCAGCGCGCTTGGCCCTAATCATGGATGTAAATGATGTGGGTGGGAGGGGCTTAATTCTTGGGATATTTGAGTCGGCATATGATCTAGCCGGGGCTGTAGCGGCATTAATCGCCGCAGTCATAGCTAGCAACTTTGGATTTGAGGCAGTCTTCTATGCGTGTTTTGGATGCCAGATATTGACAGCCATCCTAATTCTGAAGTCTAAGCACATTTAAATATGAGATATTCAATTTCCTATTTTCTGAAGGCAATTCTGGTTAATTCTTGGGGGTGCCTTGATTAACCCCAACTATAACATTGTTTATTGGCTGGGAGATACGCTCTATCTGAATATTACTAACCGTTGCTCTAATAAATGCTATTTCTGCTTTAGGCATTACTGGAGTGGTATAGCTGGGTTCAACCTGAAACTTAAGGAGGAGCCTGAGCCAATGCGGGTGATCGAGGATTTAAAAAAGCATATGTCTAGGAGGAGGTGGAGTGAAATTGTTTTCTGCGGTTTCGGTGAGCCAACCATAAGGCTTGATTGTGTACTAGAGATCGCCAAATGGATTAAGAGGCATTACCCCAGCATGAGAATTAGGCTGGATACTAATGGGCATGGTTTTCTGCTTAATCCTGGAAGGGATGTTGTGAGGGAATTGAAGGATGCGGGCGTTGACGCTGTAAGTGTTAGCTTAAATGGACATGATGAGGAAACATATTATAGGGTTTGTAAGCCGATTTTTAAGGATGCATATAGAAGTGTTATAGACTTCATTAAAAGGGCGAAGGATGAATCTCTAGACGTTGAGGTAACGGCTGTGAGAATACCGGAAATCGACATATCGAAGATTCATGATTTAGCTGTTAATCTCGGTACTAGATTTAGGGCTAGAGAATTTATTCCATGCTTTTATTGAAGTCCGCAACTCTCTTAATAAATTTCTCTTTCTTTAATATAACCGTGATAAATGTTCCCCTAGCAAGCTTGTTTAAGAGTTTCTCTAACCATGCTGTGTTGAGGGCGCTTGGTCGCCGAGAAACCTATTATTTTCTCTCTTATTATAGAGCTTACTGCTCGTAATAAATGAGCTTCTCCTTCTCCAGTTTCCTCTGTAGATTCTCCACAGCCCTATAAACATCCTCCTCCTTCTTTGCGCCAGTGCAAACGAGTTTTCCGCTTGCAAATAGGAGTATAACAACTTTTGGCTCATCCATTCGATAAATTAAGCCCGGGAACTGTTCTGGTTCATACATGGTCTTGCCAAGAGTATAAGCTGACTTCTCTAAGTCAACCATCCCACCTAAATTAGCTGAAGCCACAATATTCTGTATTTTTAATTCCGGCTTACCAATTATAACTATTCCACTACGTTTAAGTTCTTTAATAACTCTCATAACGGCTCTACGGGCTTCTTTCTCAGATTTTGCGCCAGTACAAACCATTTTACCAGAGTTAAAAATTAGGGTTGCAGTTTTAGGTCTCTTAAGCCTGAAAACAAGTCCTGGAAACTGTTCTGGGCGATATTCAACGCCAGGGTAACCCTTAACAACAGCATTTAAATCTATCTTCTGATTTAATGTTGCTGATGCGACCACATTCTCTATTTTAACCTTAACTTGCGGATGAGACATTTAACGATTCCTCCGCATTTCTTCCTGAATATTTACTTTATGAAGAACTTATATTTCAGGCATATATATTTATATTTGCTTCCAACCTAACTACTTTTCTAATCGGGCTCACTTTTAACTCCGCCATTCTTCTTCCTTATTAAATCTAGATTCTCAAATATTAGAAGGATTACGAGTAGAATAATTATCATCATCATTCCAAACTCGTTACCTAAATATATCTTGATGTAGCCGAGATAAGGTATAATGAATATAACCTTGCCGTAGATGTAGCTTTCCGGAACCCACCAGGGGTCAGCAGGTAAACCCTTTTTATCACCTTTAGTTCTAAAAAGCCACATTGAACCATTATAATATTTTTCTATAGCCCTATGTACAATCGGTTTTGATGAGATGTTCCTTGGGTCCTTAAAAACAATTATGTCCCCGTCGCTTTGACTGGCATGTATATCTTCGCCCCTTAATCCGCCTTGAACAATTAGTAAGTCCCCAACTTTAATTGTTGGGGTCATGCTGTCTGTCTCCGGAGTTGTTAGAGGATACTCAGTCTTTAAAATTATTACGAGAATCCTCTGAAATGCGAGTACACATAATAATAATATTATGAGCATTATGAAAGATCTAAATAGCCCATTGTCCCATAAACGTCTGATCTTCTTCAGTTTTTCACTCAATATTCTTTACACCATCTCTCAGCTTTTAACTTCTATATCGGGCTTGATAAATTTGATTAAAAATAATGCGGTATATCAGTCTTATTAATTTTAAAATTTGATTTTATTCTAGGTTTCTGGGGAGAGCTTTCCTTGCGAAAGTTATGTATCCAGTGTGTCCCGTCATTAGAGTTTCTGGGCGAGTTTTACCCCTTTCTACACGTATTCTTCTAACAAGGCACTCTATTGTCTCTATGTTTGCGAAATTATTTGCCCTTAATTCCTCAACTGTTTCCACAACCTGATCGATTGTTGGACTGAATGATATGAAGGATCCACTCCCCCTCAGCGCCCTGTAAGCGTGGGGTATTACAAGCCATGGTGTCGCCATATCTAGGACAATAGCGTCAACATCAGTCTCATCTATTCCCTGAGTTATATCCTTATTCTTTAACTCAACATATTCTAGTACTCCAGCTCTCTCTAGATTTTTACGCGCAATATCGAGGAACTCGCCCCTAACCTCATAGCTGTAAACCCGTCCCGTAGGTTTAACGTAGTTTGCTAGGGCTGTTGTTAATGCCCCTACGCCTGTTCCAGCCTCAACGACGCGGCTTCCAGGCTGTATATTACCGAACAAAATTATGAGCGCTATATCCTTCGGATAAATTATCTGCGTCCCCCTAGAACTCTTAAATATATAGTCTCTTATGGTAGGCTTGAAAGATATAAACTCAACACCCATACTGCTCCTTATGCGCGAACCAAACCCTCTGCCAATGAGATCACCAATATTTATAAATCCCTTATGCGTATGAAGAACCTTACCGCCCTCAACCCTAACCATATATGTCCTCTTATCATCCAAATACAGGAGAACATTATCATTCTCCTTAATCTCATCAACCAATCAACATCACTCCATGAAAACATTCCATAAACACACATTAAAATATTCCAGTCACCAAATAAAACCGACTAAAAATTTATCTTCTACAACCATAATAACTCGTTATAGCAGGAAATAGCCCCGGTGGCTTAGCGGTTAGAGCAGCGGCCTCGTAAGCCGCGGGTCGCGGGTTCAAATCCCGCCCGGGGCTCCAACCGGGAACCTACGGTTCCTAGGTTACCTCCCCTCTCACCAAATACGGTTTCTAAGGAGTTTAATGTCTGAACTAGAGCATTTTCACAAACCTTAGAGATATTTAAGCCTAATTTCTTCGCCTTCTCCACAATTTCAGGGTCAAGCGTAATGACCACATTCTTACGCCCCCCTGTTTACCTTTACATACAAAGGTTTCCATTTCCAGCTTCCCACCACCTAATCTTTCTATCTTTTTCTTAATATGGAAAGGAGTTTACCTAGTTCTTTCATTAAAACAGTTTTTATATCAGGCATTAGAGTCTCATAAATCTCTTTTAGTCCATCTTTTTCTTCAAATCGGTATTTTTGAGTGAAGATGTCCCCTATGAAAATTAGATATGCGTGAGTAAAGACAATCTTCGCATATTCCTCTGTATCTTTAACGGCATCAAGTTCTACACTTTGAATTAATTTTGAGAAGAACTCCTCGCTAGCCTCTTTAATTACAGCCTCTTCAATTTTAAACCATACTTCAGGAGTCAACCTATCAATAACCGCTTTTACTAACGAACCTAAAAAATGGGAATGAGATGGAGTTGGGATTTGAAGGGTTCATGGGATTTGGCGCCGGGGATGGGATTCGAACCCATGCGGCCCACAAGGGCCACAGGCTTTCTTAGGTCTAGTATTCTAGGATTTTTTGGGCGCTCAAGGCCTGCGCCTTAATCCACTCGGCCACCCCGGCTCTTATGTTTCGTGTTTCTTCTTTTACTTTTGGTTAGTCAATAAAGATTTATTGTTTCCTTAAAGAAATACTTTTAGTGTTTAATGTTTAAGGAAGGATTAATGGGTTGAAGTGCCAATACTGTGGTTTAGATGTTGATCTCCCATTTAAATGTCCATTCTGCGGTAGATACTTCTGTGCTGAGCATAGGTTGCCGGAGTTCCATGTGTGCCAAGGTATTAAGAGGGGTCCACTTTATCATGGGGTTCCATTAGGAAGGTTAGATGAAACTATTAAGGTTTCTATCCTTAGGAGGTTTTCCCCCGGCTTCTTTAGGTTTCTCCATCATGTATCAAGTCTAGTTGAGCTTGCCCATTTAACTCTGGGTGTACTATTAGTTATGCTTGTCGGCTTCTCCCTATCTTTTAGCGAGATACACGTAAACTTGCCTTCAGCATTCTATTTGGCGCTCATATTCACCCTATCATTTATTTTGCATGAGATTGGGCACAAATTTACCGCAAAATACTATGGGTTATGGGCTGAATTCAGGCTCTCACTTATAGGTATAATGATAACTTTAATCTCAGTGTTCTCTCCAATAATAAAGATCATTTCACCCGGCGCAGTTGTCATATCGGGTGAGGCTACTAGAGAGAATCTTGGTAAAATAGCTCTTTCTGGACCAATAATAAATATATCACTTTCAATATTACTATTAGCCCTAAACCTAACGCTCAATACATCATTCAAAATTATTCTTGCATGGGGTTCTATTGTTAATGCTTATGTTGCCGTATTCAACCTAATACCTTTCGGCTTTCTGGATGGTGCGAAAATCTTTTGGTGGAATAAATATGTTTGGATAATTAGTTTCCTAATGGCATTAACTCTGGTGGCAATCAATCTAATATTTTAAGGCAACTATTTAAGATCAAAAATTTCTCTTTTAAATAAGCTCTATGCTTATATAGACTTCTTCTGGAACCCTCATACGCATAATTCTGCGCATTACCCGATCCTCAGCATCTATGTCGATTAGGCGTCTATGTATGCGCATCTCCCATTTATCCCATGTCTTCGTGCCCTCACCGCAGGGGCTCTTCATAACAGGAACCTTAAGCTTCTTAGTTGGTAATGGGATAGGTCCTGAAACCCTTACTCCTGCCTTCTCGGCTATAGCCTTAAGTTCACTACATATCTTATCAAGTTTCTTGTAGTCTGTGCTTGTAAGTTTTATTCTAGCTTTTCCAACCAACCTCTTTCCTCTCAGTCTCTCTTATTCTTCAGAAATCGTGTTATTTAAATTCTTTTCTCCACTAAAATCTGATTCTGAAAACATGCATGTTTTAGGTTAATCTTATTCTCTGAACAGTTTTTGTCTGCCAAGAATACCTCCTTATCTTTGCTGATTCACCGAAACCGCACGCCGCGCACCTCTTCTTTTTCACATTATATGATCTGCGACCGCATCTCCTACATCTTATATGAAGAGTTTTCCCCATTCTTTTTCCAAAGGAAGGTGTACCCTTTGTCATATATTTCACCTTGGAGGAGGTGATATCATTATGACATTATCGCCTCTAACTATTATTAAACCTAATTCTTTAACGTTCTCGGCATCGGTGACATCCTCAGCCTTCTCTAGAACAAGGTTTAGATGCTGATCGAATCCCTGCAGCTTCCCTCTTATATTTCTTCCACCCCTAAGTTTTATCAGTACAATTTTTCCTAAGCTTTCCTCAAGTATTTGGATCGCCATAACCTTCACGATCCGCCAGCTAAATTTCACTTCCTTATGGGAAGATGAAATTTATATGTGTTATGCTCAAATCTTATTTTATGAGTATTATTAAGCGCCGATATTCTCTCAGAGAAAGTGAAAGAAAAGATCTTTCCAGAAGGTTATCTGAAAAATTTGCCGGTGTTTTTAAGCGAATTCTTGAAGAGAAGCCTAAAATTGAAGTTGTTGAAGCCCGTGAAGGTAGAATCATTTTAATAAACGGTAAACCATTATTAATTGATGTAGGTGGCGACCTAATACCGACATTATTCTCTGAAGAAGCCATCCGAAGCCTCCCAAAGGTTATTGTCAATATGGGCGCTGTCCCCCACATATGTGATGGCGCCGATATAATGGCTCCTGGAGTAGTTAAGATTGAGGGGGAATTTAAAGAGGGCGACCTTGCCATAGTTCTAGATGAGAGGTATGGTAAGGCAATAGCTGTTGTTAGGGCTCTTAAAAAATCTGAGGATATAAAAGCCCTTAAGCATGGGAGGATTCTTGAAAATTTGCATTATGTTGGAGATTCATATTGGAAGATAATTAAAGAGTTAATTTAGGGAACGAAAGAGTTAAGACTTAAAAAGTTGATTCTAAGTTTTATGAATTTAAACATATAATATGAAGAGGGGAGAATTTGGCTAACCCTGACTTAGGAAAAATTCTTGACAAAATAATTGGCAGAGATAGAAAAAAGAAAGCTGAAGAAGTGAAGGTGCAGGAAGAGAAAGAAAAAGAACAAGTTCCACCCACGCTCCCATCAACCACCGGCAAAATATATCTTAGGGCTCTCTCGTTACATTCGCTTGATGAACTGGAGAAAATTAAGGATGAGGTTAGATTTGGAAACATATTGATAATTAAGATTGAACCCTTGGCTAAGAAAAGCATTGAGGATGTTAAACGTGCCATAAGCGAACTAAGTGAGTTTGTAGAATCAATAGGTGGGGACATTGCTAGGCTGGGTGAAGAACGAATAGTTCTGACGCCGCCAAGCGTTCAAATATGGAAAGAGAAAACCCTCACATCTACTGATATTATTCCTTCATAAAAATAGCTTTACCTGTCACTTCAGCCTTACAGTTTCAAGAATATCTGGCGCTATGGCATTAACCTTATATTTTCTACATAGGAAGTCGGCGAGAGCTAAGCATTTGTTTCTCTCACCATGTGTTATAATTATGTTCTCTGGCTTCGGTGAAACCTTACGCAAATAATTTATTATCTGCCTCCTATCAGAGTGTCCGGAGAAGCCCTCAACTGTGTGAACCTTTAAGCCAACTTTTATAACCTTAATTTTTCCCTCCTGATCTACTATTGAAACTTCCTGAGCGCCCTTTTGGATTCTTCTGCCTAATGTGCCCTCAATCTGGTAGCTGACAAATATTAGTGAATTACATTCATCATGCGCGAGATTCTGGAAATAGTCTATTACAGGTCCTCCCTCAAGCATGCCAGCTGTAGCCAATATTATGCATGGTTCACCCTCAATTATTTCGCTTCTAGCGCTTGGATGCTCAACAATTGTGAAATATTCGGATTCAAAGGGATTAATATTCTCATTAATTATTTTGTTACGTACCTCCCTTGACAGATACTCTGGGTAAGCCATGTGAATAGCTGTAGATTCAGAAATCATCCCTTCAATAAAGACCGGGGCCTCTTTAAGCTCGCCTCTTCTCATATACTCATCTATCACGAGCATTATTTCCTGCGCTCTTCCAACGGCTGGCACTGGAATTATCACCTTACCTCCATTATTCAAGGTCTCATTGATTATTGAGACAAGTTTTTTCTCAGCATCCGCCCTAGAGGGCATGATATCATTTGGAGCGCTATATGTGCTCTCAGTTATGATAGTTTCAACCCTTGGGAACTCTGTTGCTGAAGCCTCTAGAAGCATCGTTCTACCATACTTAAAGTCCCCAGTGTAAACTATATTATGGTAGCCCTCACCTATATGCAAGTGGATTATTGATGATCCAAGGATATGCCCAGCATTATGCAGTGTTAATCGTATGTCTGGCGCTATGTCGGTGACAACACCATAACGTAATGGAATAGTGTGTAGCACGGCTTCCCGTACATCTTTCTGATCATATGGTAATGGGGCACCCTGCTTAGATAAAACATCTAGGTAATCGAGTTGGAGTAAGGTCATTAGGCTGACATTTGGAACAGAGCAGTAGACTGGTCCATCATAACCATACTTGAACAAATATGGTAGGAAACCGCAGTGATCTAGGTGGGCATGGCTTATCACAACAGCATCCAATGATTCTATGTCAAATTGTGGTGCATCAAATCTTGGGAATGCTTCAAAGGGTTTTGTTGAGCCAGGATTTATCCCACAGTCTAATAAGACCTGGCTCTCTCTTGTCTGGACGAGGATTGCTGAGCGTCCAACTTCCCTAGCTGCGCCGAGCATAGTTACTCTTATATCGCCAACCTCACACAATAATGGTCTAAATATTCTTTCACCGACATTACGGAGTATTCTTTCCCTCTCTTTACTACTGGCATATAGCGAATGTTGTATATGCATCATTATTTTTGACGGTTTAGGTGGGCTTCTTATAGCTCTGGGCCTCCACTTTGTTTTAAGAAGTATCTCTTGGAGTGTTGATCCATTTTTCCCTATAACTAAACCTGGCTTCTTAGCCTCTATTACTACCTCGCCTAAAGGCGGGTCAAATGTTATATTTGTTATCTCAGCCTCTTTTGGAACAACCTCAAATATTATCCTCTCAGTTTCCTTCTCAGGGAGCCTCACTGAGGGATCTGATCTCAAAACAATTCTCTTCTTTATAATATTGACTATATTAGTAATTATGTTTTCTTTCTCCACCAGTATCTCCGGTTTCTTTGCGTAGATGGCTAACGCTGGTCCCTCAAACTCTATGCGTGTTATCCCAGCCTCTTTTGGGATATGCTCCAGTATTATCTGTCTTATCTCAGACTTATTCTTGTCAAGCGATGGCAACTTATCATATCCCCTTTACTTTAAGCATGAGAGACCTAACATTATTTATTAAAACCTTAAATCATTAATTATTAATCTCATAAACCAGTTTATTATAGCCCTTTCTTCCTTGCGTATTGAAGGGGCTAATAGTGCATTAAGAGATATGAATGAACTTAGATTTAAATTGTTCGAAAAATGTAAAAGCACATATTAATTTTCTCGTTATAGAAAATATTTTAATGTTCTTATACTTTTATGTAAATCTGTAAGGTGGGTGAAGAAGAAAATTCTTTAAGGGCTGATAATATTGGCATCAAGAATTCATCGCATGCAACTACCCAGAGAGATAATTGTTGGAAGAGGAAGCTTAGAGATGATTGGTTCAGTATGTACTGATTTAGGTTTCAATAAAGATGCCCTTATTATCACTGGTGAAAAAACTTTTAATGTTGCTGGTCAAAAAGTTAAAGAAATTCTTGAGGGTGAAGGTTTAACAGTTAATGAGCATATAATTAAATCTAATACCCCAACTATTGATGATGTGAAAATATCTGAAATAAAGATTAAAGAATTAAAACCTCAGGTTGTTCTAGGCATTGGTGGGGGGACAAAAATTGATATTGCGAAGCTTAGCTCCGCCCGCCAGGGTGTTCCCTTCATAAGTGTTCCGACAACAGCTTCGCATGATGGGATAGCTAGTCCTTTTGCCTCTCTGAAAGGCTTAAATAAACCATACTCGATTATGGCTCAGTCACCGATAGCTGTAATAGCCGATACAGAAGTTATAATTAAAACGCCTTATCGTTTTATTGCTAGTGGCTGTGGGGATGTGATAGCGAAATTTACCTCAACACGTGATTGGAAGCTAGCCCATGAAAAAAAGAATGAGTATTATGCCCAGTACACGGCAAGTATAGCCTTAATGAGCGCTCAACATATTGTTGAAAACTCGCATTTGATTAAGCCAAACTCAGAGGAGGGTTTAAGGGCTCTTTTAGAATCCCTCGTAAGTTGCGGTATAGCGATGGGCATAGCTGGAAGCAGTAAGCCCTGCAGCGGCTCTGAGCACCTTTTCAGCCATGCCCTAGACCTCATATCACCTAGACCAGCATTACATGGCGAGCAATGCGGGATTGGTACAATAATGATGGCTTTTCTACATGGTTTAGATTGGATGCTTATTAGGGATACTTTGCGGAGGATTGGAGCCCCCGTTACAGCTGAAGAAATAGATATAGAGCCCAAGTATATAATTGAAGCCTTAGTGATGGCTCCCAAAATCCGTCCGGAAAGATACACCATTTTAAGTGAGAAACCATTAACGTACGAGAGTGCTCAAAGACTGGCTAGGGAAACTGGGGTGATAAGTTAAGGTATATGAGTAAGATGAATAAGAGGGATAAAAAATCATAATTACATTGACTGGTGTTAGTCAAGCCAAGGTGGGTGAATTATTTATTCATAGGGGTCCAGGTCTAAAATGTGGTGGATGCAAATATTTTGACGTTTGTGCTAAAAACTTGGAGATTGGACGAATATATAAAATTGTTAATCTGCGTGATAAAATCTTAACATGTGAGATGCATAATATTGAGATGCGTGTTGTTGAGGTTGTTGAGGCTGAGGTTGAAGCAGCCATAAACCCTAAGCAGGCAATTGAAGGAATTATATTCACCTTTCATCCGCAGATATGTAATAGACAAGATTGTGAGAACATTTCAATATGTTTACCCGAAGCCTTAAGGGATGGTGACCGTTGTAGAGTCGTTAACATTTATGGGGCGCTTAAATGTCCTAGGGATTTACAGCTGGCGAGGGTGTTGTTGATGAGGGTTCCTCCTTCCTCCTAAAAACTTCAATAAATCGCACTATCTTCTTCTCCGGGAAGAATTTTTGTATATCCATGAAAATTCCCCGCTTGATTACCTGAAGCCCCTCAATATAGAATGCCTCTTCCGGAATATTTATGGTGACCCCTTCCGCTTCTATTTCAAAAGAGAATCTTTTAATATCTATCTGCGGGATTCTGCGGTGAATTAATGCTTCAATTTTCTCCTCAATGGTCTCAATCTTTTTTCTAAGAATAACTTCGTAAATAAGGGTTTTACCAGCTAATGGTGGATTAAAATCTAATTGAACCCTGCCAGCGCCTATTGCACGTACAGTAGCAACTTTACCATTAACTTCGATTCTCATACCCACCCTTGGCGTGACTCCCTGCGCAGTAAACTTCCTTAGAGGATACATTTTTACCTTTTCCGGATCCCTATTTCCAAATCCTTTTTCAGGCGGGATCTCTATCGTCGCCATCTTTCCCACTTCGAGTCCTAGAATCGCCTCTTCTAGAGCTTTTAGAACCCATCCTTCACCTATAACGACAAGCTTGGGCTCATATATTCCGCCCTCTTGATATATGCCCTCTTTACGCGCAGTTTCCTCAATAGTTGTATCAAAGACCTCGCCAGTTTCAGCAACCCTAGCGACATAGTCTATTAGTACAAAGTCTCCTTTTTCAAGCGTCAACTAGACACCCCGGTAGAGAATTAAAAATCATAGTTTATTTATTTAAGGTTTACCCTTATCACATTTTTATAGAGTAAAAATCAGCATTCACCTCATCTCCCTCAATAGATATTACCGCGCAATTCCCTTGCCTCGCTGGTCCAGGATTAATTATTAATGTATCACCTACTCTTTCTTTCCCCTTAGCCTCATGTATATGCCCACAAACCACTAATAACGGTTTATGTTCCTCAATAAACCCTCTTACGCTGGTGCTCCCTGCATGTATGCCGGAGAAGGCTCTATCGAGAGCCGTGTTTTTTGGGGGAGAATGGGATAATAGGATCATTTTGTGCTTCTTGGTTTCGCCGCCAAACTTATGCAAGCATTCCTGTAATACTTCAGCAATTTTCTCCTCGCTCATCTCAAAGAATGTGTTAAACGGTGTTATTGGGCTGCCGCCAACACCCATAAACACTAAATTGTTATACAAGACACTATTGCCATGAACGCATCTCACACCCTCAAGATTAATATTGATGAGTGACGGTGGGTCGCAATTCCCTGGAACAAAAAAGATGGGCGCACCAGTTTTAGCTAAGATTGATAGGAGGTTTTTTGCCTGCTCGATCGTGCCGAAATTTGTTATGTCGCCGCATATAACCATGATATCAGCTTTAAATGTTTTCACTTTCTCAGCGAAGAGTTCAAAGGCTGGTTTAAAACCATGAAAGTCCGTGCCAGCAAGTATTTTTATGCCCAATATGTTTCACCCAACAATCCCTCATAAATCCAAAAAATAATATAGGTATTTTGTGCTGGAATTACTTCTATGTCAGCAATCAATATGTGCTGTTAGGATTGCCTAATTGAAAAATGATTTTTAGAGGGTTTTAAACGAATATTTCTTACCATACTCGTCCAAGAAGAATATTTCCTCCCTAGGTTTTCTAGGTTTTGGCGCTGGCTCCTCATCCGGGTATCCTACAGTTAGAAGTATTATTACCGAGAGGTTTTCAGGCATCTTTAGCACCTGCTTGACTTTTTCTTCCTCAAATGCGCCTATCCAACAGACACCTAACCCTTCTTCGTACGCTTCAAGGGTCATGAAGCTTGCTGCTATAAACGGATCCTGTTTGTACCATCTTGAGGCGCCCGGATCCCCTAAGACAGCTATTACGGCCCCCGCATCCCCAACAAATTTTTGACCCCTACATGCATCAATAAGCTTATTCTTAACATTCTCATCCTTAACTACTATAAAGCACCATGGCTGTCTATTAGCTGCTGATGGTGCAAGCCTTCCAGCCTCAAGAATTCTCTCTAAGATCTCATCTGGTATTGGTTCTTTCTTATACTTTCTAATGCTTCTCCTCTCTGATATTACCTTAAATACCTCCATAAAATATGCCTCCATTAGAATAACGCTAAACGGTTACACTATTTAACATTTTTTCTAAAGTGCTGAAAAACGTTTTTTCTTTTGAAGCCGCTAAAATGGTTTCTGGGGATTTAAGAATGTGAAGAAAACTTTTGTGGATTCAATATTTCCACCATTCTTTGTTATGCTGTTTAATACCCTGCCCTCAATCTCCGAGACGAATTCCTCGGTAAATTTCGATGAAATATTTACTAGGTTATCTACGAGGTCTAGGGCTATTGGTAAATTTGTTACATCACTAAATAGGTTCTCCTCTGAGAGCACATCAATAAGATTAATTTTTGAGGGATACTCTAGCTCGCAAGGTGGTAGTTCTCCATGAAACCTTACCTGCGCTCTCCTCATTTCAATAAATCCATCCTTTGAAAAATCCAGTTCTTCAAATGGTTTGTAAGCCTTTTCCTCAGCCATCTTAAATAATTCTTCCTTGTTTTCGCTTGTCCTCCCCCTTGAAACCATATTTGATATCCCAGTATACACTGCTGTTGGTTTATCTCCTAAAATGCTACTATACTCAAAGAACGTTCTTCCCGGCATAATTAACGAGAGAATATGCTTATCTATGATGTTCACGAAGGTTTTATTGCCAGATTTAAAGAAAACGTATCCTCCAATTGCTTTAGTATGGCTCCTCTTAATGACTCCCAAAACCCTTCCACTCTTCCTAAGCTCCTCAGTAAGTCTGAAAACCTCATTGAGGATTCTCCTTTTTTCCTCAGATTCTAGGAATCCGAGCTTCTTCATGTCTAATGCTGGATATATAAAACTGTAGAAGCTTCCGTCTATAAAGAGTAAGTCGCATTCTTTTAGAGCTTCAAGAGCCATTTTTCTCTCACAATAGGTTGTTAATAGAGGAAAGAAATACTTACTCTCATCCTGTGAGAGAGCTTGCTTCCTCTTAAATATACCTGGCTTAAATTTCTCCCTTCTACTCTCTGTGCCTCTTAAATAAACTATCCCCGTGGCGAAGACTCCGTATCTTACACCGAGTCTCTCGCTGAACCTCGGCGATCTGGAGCTATCAACCGCTCCTACAATTGATCTTTTAATTTGATCTGGAAACCCATGCACATGGGGATATATTTCCATCTTGAGAGTTTTCAGATTCTCATCAATAGTCCTAATTACATTAACTAGTCTCTCCGCCTCCTCCTCGGCTATCTGGAAAAACTCATGCTGTAGGTCGAGTGGAAGCTTAATCCACTCTGGCAACTCATCGAAGGTTTCAGCCATATAAATTCCCTCTTATTGCACTTAATTTTCGGGTTTATATGTAATTAGTAATGGTACTGGTGACGGGTTCATTGCGCCGGCAAAATAGAATCTTCCAAGTTTAAGTTGCAGTAGATTGCTGGGCGATATACCATAAGGTGATAGCCATTCAGAAGCTCCCCCTTCTCCGCTTGCATCCAGTGGGTGTATTCTACCGAAGAAATGTGTATTCAAATTTCTTCTGACAGCAGCGTTTACACCTATCTCACCCTTTATACCCTGCGCTATAAGCGTAAGGTTCAGCATTCTCTTTCTACCCAGAGCTGCCAGATTTTTTATCATTTCACATGTTTCTGCCTGTAATCCTCTTGCATCCCAAGGAGCATATTGCGGTGCTTCATCTATTACTAGGGCTATGCCCAGATTTCTACCAGTCTCCATTAAACTATATAGATATTTTGAGAGTGATAAGAAGAAGCCTAGTTTGGCTTCCGTTAAGGCTCCGCCCATATCTATGGCTAGTATCCCCTTCCGCTCAACCTCTTGAAAGAGCTCTTCTATGCCTAGAACCCCCATAACTGGGTGTAGGTCTGAGGGTTTAAGTCTCCTAAACACTCTTCTACATGCCCTTTGAGCCGCCGCTCTGGAATCCTTCCGCTCTATACTAGATACAATATTCTCAATGTATGCCTTTAACTCTTTATATAAATGTTCAGATGGATTTTCGGAGTTAAGATATGCATCCTTAACCTTTGATACCCACCCCTCTAGGAATTCATCAAAGCAGTCTTTAACCACATCGTTTCTCGCAAAGCCGAAGGTTTTATCTTGAAAATAGCTTAATATTGACTCTTCATCAAGGGCTATCTCCGATAACTTAATGACTTCATCATTCTTCATTAGGGGAGCGTAATCGGTTCCACTCCAATCTAATATGAGCACTTTGTAGCCTGCTTTCCTATAGAGTGGGATAAGTATGTACCTAGTGAACCATGATTTACCGCATCCAGTACTCCCATAGACACCAACATGGTATGGTAGAAATATTTTGTCAAAGGGAACCTTCCATGATGGATGCCCTTCCAAATATGCATCAGACCATACGACATCTCTTCCCTTAGCAATTCGCTCAAGAGGGTTATCTTGATCCTCAAGTAGGTAAACAGGTGATCTAGGCTGAATAATGAATCTATTGGGTTCTATCCCATCGTTGGTTAAAGCCCCTATAGGCTCTATGGCGAAAGAGTAAACCTCTCTAGCCCCGGAAGGCTCACCGCCATGCCTTAAATATGCTACATCAGGTCTATAGGATGTGTGGCTTAAGAACTCATTTTTCCCAAGCCCCTCCCTCAAAACACCTAGTATCTCATTAACAGGGTTATTTTCTCCACCATTCTTAATTAAAACGAGCTCCTCTGAGACAACGTTTTTCTCCATATCCTTAAGTAGTATAAGCCTAGCTTTAGTTTCAGTTGCACCATCAGCAACTCTACCTATAATCCTCAATTTCCCACCTAAATTGTTTATCTAAATAAATTATTTTAGAGACATATATCTGTAATGATTTACAAGATTATTTTGGAAAATCCATCTAAAAAATTGGCTTAAGTAGAATTATCCATGCCTGTAACCCGCCATAAAGTATCTGCCTGCTATCGATTAGGGTGTAACCTAGCTCTCCACATAGATCCTCTAGGATTCTCTTATGAATCGTAAGTAGGCAAACCCTAGAATCTTCCTCTAAAAATGATTTAAGGGTCCTTAGGAAATCCTCATAAATTTTTGGTATAACTTCTAATCTGCCACTTCTAATCCCGAAGGGTAAATTTGAAACAACCTTATTGACCTTCCAATCTACTGCTAGAACCTTGTTGAGCCGTCTCGAATCACCTACCATAAATTTAACCCTATCTTTAACTCCAGCTGCTTCAGCGTTTTTCCACGCACCCTCAACACTTTTTGGGCTTATATCAATCCCTAGGAGATCTAGGTTCCCCCATACCTGAGCAGCCTCTATTATTATTGTTCCGCCGCCACAAAATGGATCTAAAACCTTATCCCCCGGCTTAACCTCAGCCAGCCTTAGCATTGCATAAGCTATTATTGGATTTAAAGCTGAATAATGCTGGAAGGCTCTTGGATAACGTATTTTAAGTGAGACCCTAGTCTTCTGTAAGCCTACGATACAGAAGTTATGGGCGACATCCACCCTGACTATTGTTTCAGGATTTTTGAGGTCAACCTTACGCCTATATTTGTCTACAAGTGCTTGCCCAGCCTCCCTCTGAACATCTATACTTGTGAACTCATGCTCTCCAATCCTCTCACATGTAACCCTAAATGTTGAGCCTAATGGTATATCGAGGCTGAAAACCCCATTATATATCTGGTTTAACCCATCCCTAGTCTTTTTAACTTTAAAAACCTCTATTAATTGTATAACATGCTCTATGCTTCTCAATTTAAAGACTCTATCGATCTGGCTCTCAGGTATTTTTAGGGATACTCTTCCACTAACATTACAGAATCTTATATTAGCTTCGAAGACGCTGAGCTTCTCAGAAGTCTCTCTTAAAACAATATCCTCTAAGCCAGGAACTGTTGTAACCATAAGCCAAACTAGGTTCTCGGCGGCATCCCTGTTACTTAACGTTAATGTTGACTCACTCATGTACCCGCCAGATTCCATGCTCCAGCCAGGATCATACCTTCCCTTCTCACTACCGATAATGAGTTTAGAGCGCTCTAAATAAATGTTTATAGAAGAGAATTTAAGGCAGTGATACTCAAGTTTTTAAAATAAACAGATTTTAGAATCTTCAGAGACGGATGCTGTGGATCTTGCTAGCTAAAATTTATAGGAATGTTGGTAGAAACGCTAGGATATTAATATTAACCGAGCCATTATGGAGTATACCCATGAGCTGGGTCTTCTTCTATAGACCGATGTTTCTAAGTATAGTTATTAGGCTTTCATCTATTGAAATAGGCATCCTAATAACACTATTTAACCTCATTACATCTATCATGCCCCTTCTCGGCGGGTATCTGGCCGATCGATTTGGTAGAAAAATAGTTTTCATGCTCTTTGACAGCGTTTGCTGGTTAACCTCCCTAGCTATATGGACAGTTAGCCATAATATTTGGCATGCATTCTTAGCATATATTATTGAGAGCTGCACCTCAACAATCTACTCGGTGTGGGAATGCCTACTCGTTGAGGATACTAGACATGAATTTAGGTCACTTATTTACGGCTCTATCTCAGCGATGTGGACAATTGGCTCCCTAACAACGCCTATTGCCGGATGTATTATTGGATTTTATGGGCTTAATATTGGATGCAGAATTATCTTTTCGCTCGCCCTCTGTGCTCTGGTGCCAGCCTTCATAGTTAGGCAAATATATCTTCAGGAGCCGGAATTGGGCCGGAGAGTTATGTCAGATAGATCTTTTTCAAGCATTAAGGGATACTTACACTCATTATCTGTGGTGAGAAGGAGTAGAATGATCCTGGCTTTGCTCATAATAATCATAATAGCTGGCTTCTATAATTCCTCATATGCCTACTTCTCACTTTATTTAGTACATGAGGATGGAATCGGATTAAGTGAAGATGTAGCCTCATTAATCCCATCAGTTTCATCAATAATTTCATTAATATTTTCTTTAACTGTGGTTTCAAGACTTAAGTCTAGAGATGGCTACCTGAAAACCCTAATACTTGGCTATGGCTTAGGCTCTCTAGCGCTTCTTATCCTCATAAATTCTCAGAAAGGTTTTCTGCCAACAGCCCTCTTGGCAGCAGCTCTACTAGGATTCTACTCCACAGTGGCATTCTCGGTCTCCAGAACATTCTTATCAAATCAGATCGATACTGTTGACAGTAGGGCTAGAGCTAAAATCCTATCCATATCCATAACATTATCTTCACTCATAAATCTACCAACACCGACTCTGGTCGGATATTTATTCAGCTTAAACCCGAGGACTCCATTCATAATAATCCTCGCCAGCTTCTTAACATCCATGTTAATTCTTATAGGCTTCCTGAAGAAACAGGGTTCTCCACCTTAGAGAAACAACTTTAGCCAGAAACGAGATAAGGATATAATGTATGTTTAAACATTATCTTGGTGATAGGGGTGAAGTTGTTGGGTTAAAACAATAACGATTAAGGATGACGTATATAGGAAGTTGTTGATGATTAAGCGTGAGAGTAAGAGTTTTAGTGAGCTATTTGAGAGGCTTATTGAGCGCACCAGCCCCTTTGAAGTCTTAAAGAATCTTAGGGGCTGCGTGGAGTTTAGGGATAAAGAGGCTCTGCTAAGGGAGATTTATTCTGCGAGGGCTGAGCGTAGATTATGATCGTCTTAGATACGGATGTTTTAATTGAGATTTTTGATAGGCAGTCTGCTAGGGGCGATGAGGCTTTAAGGAAGCTTATTGAGAGAGGCGAGGCTGTTGCCACAACAGTGATTAATCTCCATGAATTTTATATGCTCTTGAAAAGTATGCGAAGCCTGTTAGGGATGTTCTGCTCCTACCAATAATTGATTATACAAGGAGGGATGCCCAGTTATCCGCCGAATTAGAGCTAAAAGCAGAAAGTTTAGGGACACCTGTACGAAGAACAGATGTCATGATAGCAGCCATAGTATAAATAGAGGAGCATCCCTCTACACATTCGATTTAAAGCACTTCAGTATTTTCAAGAATTTCGGCTTTAAACTTCTACAATAATTACAGAGAAAACTGCTCATTAGTGTGTCTGCATCTGTTTGGCTATCATGACTTCAGTTGCTTTTATCACGGCTTCAACTTCATCGTTTACCTTGATGTCTAGGTCTTCTGCTGCCTCGGTTGATATTAGTGCTGTTATTGTTGCGGGAACTATGATTTCCACTTTTACCTTTGTGACAACGTCGCCCCTTTCTACGCTTTTGACAACACCTTTCAATCTGTTTCTTGCGCTTATCTTCAATCCGACAGCCTCCCAATACTCTTCATCACTTAGAACCTCGCCCACGTAATTCTCGATTCTACTATATTCTTTGAGGAGATATTCACCCAGCAAAGTGAGTTTAGCTCCACCTCCACCTGTTCTCCCACCCTTAAAGGTCTCCACCACAGGCTCACCTAAAGCATTCTTAATCTTAGCCAAATAGTTCCAAACATAACGATACGACATCCCAAGTTTTTCCGCAGCCTTTGAAATGGACTTCTCCTCTTTAATGGCTTTCAGTATCGCGGCGCCGCCACCGCCTAAGATCGGTTTTCCCCCATATTCAAGCCAAATTTTTGCGGCAGGTTTCGCTTTGCTCTGGGTGGGCATACAAATAGATGTTAATCGTAATTCTTATAAATACGTAACGGAGCCGATATATACAATGAAACATAACGGTGATTTTAAAGTGAAGGGGCTGCCAAGAATCTTAATCGCCATTCTAATGTTTACTATAGCTGTTGTCAGCGTATTTGCTTACGAGCAGTATATGCGCTCCCAGAAGTCGATAATTGTGCTGGCGACAACAACAAGCACATATGATTCCGGACTACTGGACTATTTAATGCCTATCTTCCAAGAAAAATATAACGTTGAAGTTCATATTATTTCGGTTGGCACTGGTCAGGCAATAGAAATCGCTAAGAGGGGTGATGCGGATCTCGTCCTAGTGCATTCTAGACAGCTTGAGCTCGAGTTTGTAAACAGCGGTTATGGCATTCATAAAATTGGCGTAATGTACAATGACTTCGTAGTAGTTGGTCCTGCGAGCGATCCAGCAAGGATAGGCGGCTTAAAAAACGCTACAGAGGCATTCCGCAAGATTGCGGAAGAAGGTGCTAGAGGCAATGCCCAATTCGTCTCGCGTGCAGACAAATCGGGCACTCATATGCTGGAGTTAAGCATATGGGGAAAGCTGGGTTTGACTCCCTCAAGCAGGATTCAAACATGGTATATGGAGGCTGGAGCTGGCATGGGAGCCGTTTTGCGGATGGCCAATGAGAAAAAGGCTTATACATTAACGGATAGGGCTACTTGGCTGTCGTTTAAGGACCAGCTCGCGAATTTGAGGGTTCTGGTTGAAGGTGATGTTGCGTTACTGAATCCCTACGCAGTAATTCTTGTTAACCCGGAGAAGCATCCTCAGAGAAACCATAGGGGAGCGCTTATGATGGCTAAATGGATGATTTCGGAGGAGGGGCAAAAGCTCGTATCAAACTTCAAAAAAGAGGGTGAAACCCTATTTAAACCCATTGCGCGGAACATTGAGCTGGCGCATATGCTGGGTTTTCCTGAACAGGAAAAGGAGCTGGCATGGTATGATGCTCAAAATCCCTAAAACTTCAATCCCCTATTGTAGGCTTAAAATATTTGGATGGTGGTTGCGTGGTGTTTGAGAATACTTTTTGGAATGAAATCTTGAACATAACTTTACTGTCCTTAAGGGTTTCGGGAACATCTGTTATGATAGGTGCGTTTATAGGCATACCCGTTGGAGCATTTCTAGGGCTTAAGCAGTTTAGGGGGAAACGAACCGTGATACGTCTTGTGGATGTCATGTTGAAAAGCGTTGTAAACACCTTTATGGGTATGCCGCCTGTTGTAGTGGGGCTTGTAGTCTACCTCATATTGACAGCATCCGGACCCCTCGGCTGGCTGGGGCTACTATATACGCCTACAGCCATGATAATAACACAGCTTATAGAAGTTGTTCCAATCATTATTGGTGTTACAATGTCCGCTGTTGGAAGCGTTGAGAAATCGATTAGGGAGAAAGCCCTATCGCTTGGTGCAACGGAAACCCAAGCGGCATGGCTTGTGTTAAGGGAGGCCCGCATGGGGGTTTTAACATCAATAATCGCGGCCTTCGGCGCCGCCATATCCGAGGTTGGCGGCATAATGATAACCGGGGGCAATATTAGATGGTGGACGCGGACGCTGACAACGGCAATAGTGGTCGAAACAGAGCTAGGCAACTTCGCTATGGCTTTAACCCTTGGAGCTATCCTGCTCTCCATATCTTTCATAATAAACTTAGCATTAACAATCGTCCAGCTTAAGGGGGCGAGGGGATAATGCCAAAAGTTGAGGTGCAAAACCTCTTTAAGGAATACTCTGGGAGACAGGTTTTGAAGGGCATATCTTTCAGTGTTCAAAGCGGAGAGCTATTTGTTCTAGTCGGGCCGAATGGGGCTGGTAAAACGACGCTTCTCAGAATTCTCGATCTGCTTGAGGAGCCTACGAATGGGAAAGTGTTTTTTGATGGAGAGCTTGTAGATTATTCTACAAAGAAAGAGAGGGCTTTTTTGAGGAGAAAAATTGGAATGGTCTTCCAGCAGACAGTTCTCTTTAACATGAGCGTCTTTGATAATGTGGCTTATCCCCTAAAAGTTAGGGGTGAGCGCAATATTGAACAAAAGGTGAATGGGATCCTTGAACTAGTTCAGCTAAGAGGATTTGAACGCAAAAATGCCCTGACTCTGTCGGGTGGAGAGGCCCAAAGGGTAGCCATAGCCCAAGCGTTGGTAACAGAGCCAGAGCTACTGCTCCTCGACGAGCCCACTGCAAACCTGGATCCGAGGAACACCTCCACAATTGAGGAGGTGATCTCACACGTTAATAGGGAGAAGAAGACAACAGTAATTATGGCAACCCACAACATATTTCAAGCGGAAAAACTAGCGGACCGAGTAGCTTTTCTTAGCGATGGGAAAATAGAGATGCTAGGAACATTTCAAGAAATTTTTGGGGGTCGATCACAATCTATTAAAAGCTTCACTATGCTAGAGAACATTTTCCACGGCCTTTCAAGGATAACGACCGAAGGCACATCAATCATAGACATCGGCGGCCTACAGATCGAAGCTGCATTCAAGAGGGCTGGAAATGTGACACTGCACATCCCGCCAGAAGATATTATATTGTCAACACGCCCACTTATTTCAAGCGCAAGAAACACCTTTGAAGGCAGAATAACACAGATATCCGATATGGGACATGTAGTAAAATTGAAAGTTAATGTTGAAGGCAGAGACTTCACAGTTCAAATAACAAAACGATCACTCAATGAAATGCAACTCAACATAGACTCCAAAGTCTACATAGCATTCAAAGCCTCATCAGTTCAAACAATAACTGAAACATCCTCTGTCCCCTTCGGTGGGAAGTCGTAATAGTTTGTCAAAATGTTCTGTTAATGATGACTAATAGATCATCAAAATAAGTCAATTATTTGTAAGTTTTGTTAATGTTAAAGTGCACCCCTTTTTCTTAGTTTGCTTACGAATTCAGCCCTTGGGCTGCTATGTCATGGAAATTCGTTCTCCTAACAGTTAGCAGCCACATCACCGCGCCAGAAACTATTAAGGCGTATGCAAAGCTTAAAAATCCGGTTAAAGGGAAGAGTAACGCATCCACCTCTATACCTTCCAGAAAACAGGGTTAACCACCGTCAGGACTACGCCTGCAAAACCGATCACCGCAGCGTCCACCATAGACAAAATTGTTGGTTGAGGCTTCTTCTTTGGAAACTTTTGAAGAAGATGGGCAGCCCTCCGCCTTTTCCGTTAAAACGTATCGCCCGATCTGATCCTTCTCGATTAAATCGCCTAAAATCTTCAAGTGATAATTAAACTTTCCAGTACTGGAAACTCCCACAAAATTCATGAGATCAACATAGGGCAAATTCCCCCTTTCAGAAAGGGCAAGAATAATTTTTCGCCTAACCGGGTGCTTCAGAACATCGCTTAAAGACTCAAAATCCACACTCAAGATTCTAACCCCCGACTGCAATATTACAGAATATTATGGCACCTTTTAAGGCTATTCGACTAAAAACTTATCAAGAATTAATCATCGATTTCAATATTGAATTCGCTCTTTCAATAAACCTTTACCTGCTTATCTATCTGGAGTATAAAGGCATCATCACTACCGATCGCGTTTATAACCTTATTATATTGTTTTGATAGCTCCCATCCCGTTTTTCTAGGATAAAATTTTTCTCTGAGCTGACAACTGTAGTCAGCTAACAGAAGAGGAAATAACCCTAGACTCCTGTGCGACATAAACCCTCTAGAGATCGCGAGACTAGGGAAGGAAGACCCCTCCTAAACTTAGCCCTCACAAGACCTTATTCCCATGAGGAGCCATAGAGGTCTATAAAAATGATTAATGATTCTCTTGATAGAATTGCTATCTTAGGCGGATAATGGGTTCTCTTTTTTGAGATATGCTTAATTATAGCGTAAGCTTATTGATTTATTGCCACTTTATTTGGAGCGGTGTAGATCCATGGTTAACCTCTGGCGTGACATTCCGTCCGGCGACGACCCGCCGAACACTGTTAACGCCGTTATAGAGGTTATTAGCTGGTCTAGGGACAAGTATGAGTATCATAGAGATTGGGGGGCATTTGTGCTCGACCGTGTGCTTCACTCGTCAGTCGTTTTCCCAGTTGAGTATGGTTTTATTCCGCAGACATGGTATCATGACAATGATCCGCTTGACATAATGGTTCTATCCTACGAGCCACTTGAGGTCGGATGCATAGTTAAAGCTAGACCCATAGGCGTGCTAATCTTAGAGGATGAAGAAGGTGAAGACCCAAAAATCTTATCAGTGCCAGTTAGAGATCCAAGATTTGATGGAGTGAAAGATCTATCAGACATTCACCCACATAAGCTGGTTGAAATAAGGGATTTCTTTGAGGTTTATAAAAGGCTTGAGCCCAGAAAATGGGTTAAATTCAAATCATGGGGGAACTCTGAAGAAGCTAAAAAACTAATAAATTACGCAATAAACCTTTATAAAAGAACATTCGAGCTAAGATAAATTTTTTCTTCCTGCAATCTTAAGATTATTGACACGGTAATAAATTCAACCCCTAAAAGTAAGCATCATTTAAAAGCCTTAAAAAGATAAAATTGTAGCCGCATTAACAAAGCTCAGCTAAAAACTATAGAAAGATGAATCTGAAATATCAACCATAAAATTCCGCTTAAAATTTCAATCTTTCCACCCGATTTTTGAGATTTCCATAAAATTCCTACTAAACATTTTACTACGCTACTTATGTGTTATAATGGGTATTTGAAAGATAATAATCTCTAACATCGAGCATGTTAATCCTATTGGTGATAATTCCCAGAATATTGTACCCTAAGTAGTAAGTGGGGATCCGGCCTAAGAGACTTAAAAGGGCTTCTTCAATCTGTGGAAATATTTCCCTAGGGGATGCTTTCCAGAGGGATTAGGAAATGGCATGATGAAAATAGGGGTGAGATAGAAACTGTAGAGGATTTTGAAGAGTATCCATGGCCTGACTCTGAGGGGGCGGATCTAACTTACTTTGAACTGCTTGAGGATCTCTTGCCGGAGGATATTGGTGTGGGTGAGCATGTAAGCTGACTTATGAGTATAGTTCCGCCTTATAGAGCAGTTTATAGGGATAAGAGACTTGTTGAAAAATGTTCGTTGTTCCATCTTTCATTTTGGTAAAAGCAAATATGGTGATAGAATAGCCATTTTGGGCGGAGTAGACGTAGATAAACTTTACGTATGCCTGAAAAGGGCTCTTAGAGGTTATGTTCGAGAGGTTCTTAATAGGTGTCACTTGAGGGCGGATATGCTTTGGGCTCTGAAACTCGATAGCGAACTATAAACCTGAGAAAAATTACTTAGCGATTCTGGTTGAAGGCAAAAATTCTCCACTAAACATTTACGAATGAAAACAAAGGATTTAATTAAGTCTTCAGTCTTTAATTCACTTCAGCTAATCTATTTAGCATGAAAGAATAGTTGCTAGATTTCATCACATTACAGCGTCCCTTCTGATGAGAGCACTCTGATGCTCTGTCAGTCATGTTTTTCATAGATTTCTTCAATAATAGTTTTTATATCCTCTCCTCCTAGAAGTGGAAATGCTTTAACGCTACTCTTCACCGAACTTCTCTTTTTGAGCACGCCTACCCCATAATTCATTTTGAAAAATCTATCTAGTTCTTCAGCCTTTACTTCCACATTATTAACTCTTCCGCGATACTTCTCATTTGGAAAAGATGGATGAACTGCTTCAGCGATGTCCCTAATAAGTGTTCTCGGGCTGATTATGGAGAGTATTCGCCGCTCACCGAAGTTTACGTCAAAGCATCTGTAAGCTGGAAATATCGCCCCTAAATCATCGCTAACAAAAATATATATTCTTCCACTTTGAGTTGGAAGGAGCCCTCTCGGCATCCCTGAAACTTTCTTTTCCGGAACATATTTTATGCCTTCAATGCTCACCATTTCCAGCGACTCAATATTGATCCATTCATGTTCTATTGGTGCGCTCTTTATAGCATCTAGCTCCCATTGATATATGTTTCCTTCACCGATCCCGATCTCCACGCGGTTGCCGTAAACAACGAGCCTAACCATCGTGCTCCTGTGAAAGTTGCCCCAGGAGGGGTTCAATAGTCCACTTAAAATAGCCTTCATTACTGGAGCGGGTATGAGCCTGTCCTTAAACATTTAAAGCCACCCTAATCCCAGAGGAGAAAGCAGTACTTTGATCGATGACAGCGCCTGATATGTTGACTCAAAATCCGATACTCCTAGAAATATTGATCTGCGGAATCCGCCGTTAGGGTTCTGGAACCTTGCCACAAACATCAGGTTTTCTCTAGGATAAGCGATCTTCTCGTTTAAGGTCTCAAGCGATTTTATTCCAAAATAAGTGTCTTCAAGATAGGTTGGTGCGGCTTCCGGGGCGTACGTGAAGCCGCCTCCAGCATACTCATGCTTTCTAATCCACTTTAATGTGTCAGCTAATCCGCTAATATCATAGCCTAGATTTTTCAGTATTCCAAGAGCGTAAAATGTTGAAGCCATCCTAGATCGCTTAACGCTTCCAAAACTTCCATCACTATTCCTAATCCTCAATATCGCCCCGATAATTCTCTCCGAGTTTACTTCAATATTAAGCAATGCACATAAGTCGACAAGCATATATATGCTCTCAACCTCAGAGAGGGCTTCAACATCTATAAATGGGCTTTCAAGGTCCTCTATTAACTTGGGTAAATATTTGACGAGACCTATGAGCGGTTTTAGCGGCTTCTCTCCAAATTTGAGGAGGGATTTAATCACGTAATATGCGACTTTAACTGAATCGAATTGTCCATCAGCATGCTGTAAACTTTTTAGGAAACTGATCGTTTTATCCACGTTTTCCGGTTGGATGCCCAAAATATCCAGTATGTTTAACGCGTAGAATGTGTCCTGAGCGTTTGACTCAGTCCACCTGCAAAACGTGTAGCCGCCATCAGGATTCTGCCGCTCAAGAACATAGTTTATAATAGCATCTACATTAACTAAGTCCTTCACTAAAGTATTTAAGGTAAGCAGGAGCTTCAATCCATCCCACCAGCATCTGGCGCATTGCCATTCACCGACAAGGTAGGAGCCATCAGCCCGCGCGGCCAGAGCGGGCGGTTAAGGGCGGGCCCCATCACCCATCAGATAAAGAGAGAAAAGGATCCTCTTTTATTTAAGTTTTTTTGGCTCTCTCATAAGTTTATGTCTTTCTCTCTGTTAGTTTCATTTGTAGTGATATAGCCATAAAGATCTACATGTTAAGGCGACAAAATAATATGCATTGTCTTTAGCTGAGTGAACCCTCCAATTATTTCCCGGAGAGCATCGCTGAGACCAGATTTTCAATTTTAAGTTGTGAGCATCTTGGATAAAGTTTTCTAAGAAGTTTTCTCAATTTTTTGGATCGCAACGTCGGAGGAGCTCCTTAGAGACCTAATAGCATGGTTCTATGAGACGCATGTAAGGCCGGTAGAGGAGAGGAGGCACTTCAAGGCTTCAAGGGAATAGGGGGGAGAGTAAAGATGCCTAAGCCAGGATACGATAGGATTATCGTTAAGAGAGCTCAGGGAGAGGCTTGAAGCCATAGCAAGAGCCGAAGGATTCAGAACAGTCAACCAGCTCCTCGAAGCACTACTAAGGGTTCACCCCTAAAAGCCAGGGTGCACCCCGGGATGGTTCCAAACATGCAAAATAGGACCCTAATAACGGAGCCTATTTAATCCCCATTTCTGAAAAGCAGCAGATTTCTTGGAGCCTCGGGCGGGCTTCGAACCCGCGACCCCTGCCTTACCAAGGCAGTGCCCTAACCGGGCTAGGCCACCGAGGCTCCGCCTTTCTTCTAATAAATTCTATTTTAAATACCTTTATATTCTTAATCTTAGTGATTTTGTGGTATGCAGCATGATTTTAGTTTTGAGGGTTTAAAGAGTTTTCTTGAGGCTGCTGGTGTTAATGTTAGGAGAGTTAGATGGGCTGCTAATGAGGTTGATGCTGTTCCACCAGTTGGACATAAAATGAGAATAAAAACAATCATTGATAGAAAAGTTTTAGATTTCGATGGGGTTATCGGGAGGCGGAGGCGTAAACGTTCTCATGGAGATAAATCCCACTGACATAAAGAAACTTAATAATGCCTTAATTGAGGACGTAAGCAAATAAAGAGATAGGAGATCCCACTATTCCCCCTTAATTTATTTCACCCTCGAAGCAAACTCCTCAGAGATCCGCTTATACATCTCGAGCTCCCTTTGGGACATAGGCTTAACCTTTTTTAGGGCTTCCTCAAAATGTCTCCTATAAACCTTCAGCTCCTTCAGGTTTTTCTTAGTCTCCTCGGGCGCCTTACTATTCGCTATATACTCTCTTATGGCAAGCATAACGGCTGTATTACATATTGCAGCCAAGTCTGCGCCAGTATACCCCTCAGTTCTTTTGGCAAGTTCATCTATATCTATGTCCTCAGCCAAAGGCTTCTTCCTCAAATGAATCTTCAGTATCTCCTTTCTAGCCTCGAGATCCGGCAATGGCACATACAGAAGCTTATCGAATCTTCCAGGCCTAAGCAGAGCTGGATCAACTATATCCGGTCGGTTTGTAGCCGCTATAACAACAACACCCCTCAGCTCCTCTATTCCATCCATCTCTGTCAGGAGCTGGCTTATAACACGCTCAGTTACACCGCTGTCGCCGTATCCTCCACCCCTAATCGGCGCGATGGCATCTATCTCATCGAAGAATATTATGCTTGGAGCAGCCTGCTTAGCCTTCCTAAAGACCTCCCTAACAGCTCTCTCTGATTCACCAACCCACTTTGAGAGGAGTTCAGGACCTTTAACGCTAATGAAGTTCGCCTCACTCTCATTGGCAACAGCTTTGGCAAGCAATGTCTTCCCAGTTCCAGGCGGACCATATAGGAGTATGCCTTTAGGCGGCCTAGCATCCATATGCTCAAACACCTCCGGATACTTAAGCGGCCACTCAACAGCCTCCTGCAACTCAAGTTTAACATCCTTCAATCCACCTATGTCATCCCATCTAACATTCGGAACCTCTACGAGAACCTCACGCATCGCTGAGGGCTCAACATCCTTCAGGGCCTCCATGAAATCGTTCATTGTAACAGTTATCTTATTCAGTATTTCCGCCGGGATACTGTCCCTCTCAAAGTCTATTTCCGGAAGGATTCTCCGTAATGCCCGCATAGCTGCCTCCTTACATAAAGCCGTCAAATCCGCTCCAACAAAGCCATGGGTTATGCTGGCAATCTTCTCTAAATCAACATCATCGGCTAATGGCATTCCACGCGTGTGAATTTGGAGTATCTCAAGCCTACCCTGCTTGTTCGGGACACCTATCTCTATCTCACGGTCAAATCTCCCAGGTCTCCTTAGGGCTGGGTCTATGGCATTAGGCCTATTTGTTGCACCTATCACAACAACCCTTCCACGAGGCTTCAAGCCGTCCATGAGCGCCAATAATTGCGATACAACCCTCTTCTCAACCTCGCCAGTAACCTCCTCCCTCTTAGGAGCAATAGCATCTATCTCATCAATGAATATTATGCTTGGAGCATTCTCCTCAGCCTGCCTAAAGATCTCCCTCAACCGCTCCTCGCTCTCACCATAATATTTACTCATTATTTCCGGACCACTTATGCTGAAGAATGCGGCATTAGTCTCATTCGCAACAGCTTTTGCAAGCAGGGTTTTACCGGTTCCAGGAGGACCATAAAGTAGCACGCCTTTAGGTGCCTCAACACCGAGTCTCTCGAAGAGCTCCGGATATTTGAGCGGTAGCTCAACCATCTCCCTAATCTTCCTAATCTCCTCCTTTAATCCGCCTATATCCTCATAGGTAACTCTTGGAACCTCCCTAACTATCGCAGCTGGCTTCTCACCCATCGCTATCTCAGTATCCCGAGTTATTATTACGGCTGGGGCAGGCGGCTGAACATTAACTATGACTAAATCAATTGTCCTACCCATTATTCCAAGCGGAATATAATCGCCCCTAGTAACAACCTTCCCCTCAAGAATCTGGGCTAAATATTCTTCAGCACCCTCAATGCGCAGAGGCTCCGTCGGCGCAAGAATAACCTTCTCAGCATTCTTAGCCTCAATCCTTCGAATAGTAACCTTCTCATCTATGCTGACACCAGCATTCCTTCTTATATAACCGTCTACGCGTATAATCCCCTTTCCAGAATCCTCAGCATATCCAGGCCAGCATATGGCAGCAGTCTTACGTTTACCAGAAATCTCAATAACATCTCCAGGCGTCAAATCCAGGTTTTCCATAACTTTCGGGTCTATTCTAGCTATACCTCTACCAACATCTCTCCCATGAGCCTCAGCCACACGTAGAGTTGCAACCTTAGAACTGGACATCCTCGATCATCCTCTAAACTTATAAATAAAGACTTAATGATTACTTGATCCAGCCGAAAGATAAAATCTTTTCTATTATATAGTAATGTGAGGAACCTTATCGCTCTCCACCTAGTGGAACATTTATCAACGAGAATCCAATACGAGATTAACCGCCGACATTAGCATACTCCCAACTCTTTGAATCTACTCCGATAGATATACCCTAATGCATTAAGGTATATTGTAATAGAGTAATGTATTGCTTGATAACCCTGAGACTATCATTTTATTCACTGTATTTAGCAAGTCTCTGCTCCAGAAGCTTTTTCGGCATAGCTCCGACAATTCTCTCAACGAGGACTCCATTCTTGAAAACCAGGAATGTTGGTATACTCATTATTTGATATTCAGCTGGCACCCTTGAGTTCTCATCAACATTAAGTTTTCCAAATAATATTTTGCCAGCGTATTCTTTAGCCAACTCATCTATTATTGGAGCCATCATACGGCATGGTGCACACCAAGGAGCCCAGCAATCAATCACTATGAGAGAGCTGCCCCTTACAATATCATTAAAGTTTCGGTCGGTTACTTCTATCGGCTCATTCATCGAATCAGCCATTTTAGACTTTTGCATTAGCTCCTTAATCTTTTTCTGCCTAATTCTTTCAAGCTCCTTATCTTCCTCTCCGCTCATGCCAGCCTCTCCAAACATCTGAAAACCTATAGGACATTAATTCCTCCTCTAATAAAAAGATTTTTGAAGAGTTATGTCTGAAAGAAATTAATTTTATAAATTTGCAAGATGAATTTTTAGATTGGCGGTGATAATTTTTGGCTGAAATTAGGGTTGCAATAGCTGGCGTCGGAAATGGCGCGTCAGCCTTAGTTCAAGGCGTCCATTACTATAGGGATGCTAAAGAGACGGATTTCGTTCCAGGCTTAATGCATGTTAAATTTGGCGATTATCATGTTCGAGACATAAAGTTTGTTGCAGCCTTCGAGGTTAATAGACTAAAAATTGGAAGAGACCTTAGCGAGGCAGTATTTACCGAGCCAAACTGCTGCCCAAGGTTTGTTAAGTCGCTACCTAAATTAGGGGTTGAAGTCATGCCAGCGCCAATATTAGACGGTGTTGGGCCTCATATGAGAGAGGCATTCAGAGTATACTCGGAGGATGAAATTAAGCCAGTGGATGTCGCCGAAGTTCTAAGAGAGACTAGGGCAGACGTACTCGTGAATTACATGCCAGTTGGCAGCTTCGAGGCAACGCGTTTCTACGCTCAGGCAGCCATAGATGCTGGATGCGCATTCGTTAATTGCATTCCAGAGTTTATTGCAAGCGATAAAGAATGGGGCGCTAAATTTGAGAAGGCTGGGCTACCAGTTGCTGGCGATGATATCAAAAGCCAGCTAGGTGCAACAATACTCCATAGGGAAATAATTAGGCTTTTCGTTGATAGGGGCGTTAAGATCGATGAGACATATCAACTGAATATCGGCGGAGACACCGACTTCCAGAATATGACGTTAGAGCAGAGACTTAAGTCTAAACGCATAAGTAAGACTGAGGCTGTCACAAGTCTAGTTCCATACGATGTGCCCACAAGGATAGGTCCATCCGACTTCGTACCTTTCCTGGAGAATAAGAAAATATGCTATATCTATGTTAGAGGTAGAAACTTTGGGGACCAGCCGGTGAAGGTGTGGGTTAAACTTGAGGTTGAGGATGCACCTAACAGCGCTGGCGTAGTGATAGATGTTATAAGGGCGACTAAAATAGCGCTCGACAGAGGAATCGCTGGACCGCTAATTAGCATATCAGCATACGCCTTTAAGCACCCGCCAATCCAGGTTGAGGATCCAGTAGCGAAGAGGTGGGTTGAGGAGTTTATAGAGGGGAAGCGGGACAGATAATTTTAGCGTGTAATTTGCATCCACCTTTTATAAGACTCAAATATACGGCGTAGCTCCTTAACTGGCTCATTATGCAAGTCAACCCTCAAATCTATTTTTGGACGGGGCTCATGTATAGGCTCCCTCTCAACCATAACTAGCGCTGCTGAACGTGTCCCTCTCCAGTCTCCTCCAGTCTCCTGCCCAGCTTCTAGGGCTTTTAGAAGTCTCTCAGCGAGCCATTCACCCTCAGAATTCTCGAATGCTTCAATCATAGATTCAAGGACTTTTCCAGATGCTAGGGCGTTACCCGCTGCAACATAATCTTCACCGATGATGTGCCCACTCCACTTTAACGTTTCCCTGCCAGTAAACGCTGCTCTCTCACCGAATACATCAATTATAGATATTTGTCTCATTTCTCTTAAATAATCATTTCCAAGCAGGGTTTTTAAGACATCAATTGGCTTAAGCCCATTTTTGAGAAGCTTCAGCCCATTAACCCCATGGGAGAAGCATGTGTACCCTTGAACAGCTATGGCGCCAACACCAGGCTCTACATGTGGAACAGCGCTTCCAACAGCTAGGGATGCGGAGGCAACGCAAACACCCAAAGTAAGTGTTTTTGGACATCTGGCAACCATGGAGAATGTACCGAGCTCATTATTCAAGCAGCACTTTAACCTCAACTTCATCTCCATCCCTAAGGTTCAGAAGTCTCCTTAAATTAATTGGAGCAATAATCTCCAGAAGGTTCCTTGGATAATTTGGAACATTAGGTCTGACAACAGCCCCTAAAACACTTGACATTATAAGTGCCCTATAAAGCCTACCCGGTAAATAACCGTTCTCGGGAACTATTTCAAACCCAGCATTTTTACTCAAGAGGACCATTAGGTTATCATAATCCTCATTTGCTAGAAGTAGGTTTAGTGTTCCAGGATAGGGCTCGAAGCCCAGTATCTCCTTAACCTGCCTCTTAAACCACGGCAGTGCTGTGAATCTGCTTCCCTCATTAATTCCAGTTCTCACTATCCCCCTTACAGTTATTTCCCTACGGCTGCCACATCCATCCATTTCTTTAGTTTTCATAAGCAATATGAGATTAAGATTGATAAAATATATATGTGATGTCTCAATTAAAGAGTCAAGAAGATGAGAAACAGTGTTTCCCTAAAGGATTATGGTAGCATGCGCGGTCTGGTTAGAAAACTTGACTCCCTCTCCTCGATAAATTCAATTAAATATTTGATTTATGCATTCTCAATCATATTCTTCTTTGTATTCATCCTCATCCCCCCAATCATCGGAATACTTCAGAATATTGGTCAGATAGAGATCATATTACATGAGCCTAATCTATTGGCTAGAGCTAATGCGGCAATAACCCGATCGTTCCTTATGGCTTTTATTGTTGCAACTCTGGATTTAATAGCGGCGCTACCCCTCGCATGGTTTATAGTTAGAAGCAGGATCGAGCTTGCACACATTATAGATACCATGGTGGACATACCATTCCTCATACCAACAGCAGCTCTAGGATACTCAGCGCTCCTATTCTGGAGTAAACCTAATGGAATCTCAAGGATTTTTGGAGTAGAATCGCTTATCCCAGAGGGACTCCTCCTAGTTTTTCTCTTACACTTCTCCTTCTCATACCCAGTTATTGTGAGAGTTATGGTAGGCGAGCTACTAAACTATAAGGAGGTTTACGAGATTGCTGCCAGAACTCTAGGCGCACAGCCATTAACAGCAGTTAGAACAATAACCCTGCCACTACTTAAGCCAGGTATAATAGCATCTTTCCTACTAGCATTCGCCCGCTCACTTTCGGAGACTGGTGCAACGGTCATGGTGGCTGGGCAATGGGAGAACGGACCAGTCTTCCTATTTAGAATTATGGATATGGCTGGTCTTCCGGAGCACCTAAAGAATAGCGTTTTAGTCTACGTGAGCTCCATTTTAATATTTGCATCAACAATATTATTCTTTCTAATAAGTTTGCTGGCACCTAAATTCAGATTTCCAGTTAGGCGAGCCTTTCCATCAATAGAAAAAAGACTCAGTTACTCTGAAGCCATTAGATTTAGAGATGGCTTAACACTCCTAGTATTTCTTCTCGTGGTTTTATCTCCCTCTCTATTTATTGCCCTACCAATGATTGGCGCGCTTATAGATGGAACTTTAAGTGAGGCTCTAATAGGCTCAGGCTCCTGGGGCGAATTTTGGCGTAGCATGGCAATCTCTTACACTATTGGCTTGCTATCGACAATAATAAATATTATTTTAGGCCTTCCAGCAGCTATAGTTATTGCTAGAAGGAAGCTTAGTGGTGCAACACCAATATTTAAGGCATTAGTTAATGTGCCGATAATTGTCCCCTCAATTGCGCTTGGAACATCCTTAAGGCTTTTCTGGGGAAGATATCCTTTCATTCATGAATTCTGGGTTCTATTACTTTCCCATACGACCATAACCTACACTTATTTTGTTGAGTCTATGGCTGCTGCCATGGAAAGCATACCTTTAGAAGTTGAGGAGGTTGCCAGCACACTGGGCGCAAAACCGTTCACGATATTCCGTGAAATAACCCTTCCACTCACAAAATATTCAATTTTCTCCGGAGCCGTCTTAGTATTCACTAGGGCTTTAGGCGAGACTGGTGCAGCTAAGGCTGCTGCGAGAACAAAGGAGTTCTGGACGACGCCAATTTTACTCGTTAACTGGATTATGGATGGAGGGATAACTGGCTCGCAAAAGGCTTTGAGTGTGGGAATTTACATAATATCGTCATTTATAGTCCTATTAGCCCTAAGGACACTGACTAGGAGGAGGAAGTAGCAGAGGTGCCGTCAATAAAGATGGTGAACGTTACAAAAAGATACGGCAATGTAACGGCGATTAAGGATTTAAGCTTGACGATAAATGATGGCGAATACATATGTGTTCTCGGCCCAACTGGAAGTGGAAAGACAACCTTGCTTAAGCTCATAGCTGGGATTGTTAAGCCCGATGGCGGAGAAATATATATTGATGGAAAACTCGTGAATGAGTTTCCACCTCAGGAGAGGAACGTAGCTTATGTTCCACAATATTACGCCCTTTTTCCACATATGAGCGTAATTGATAACGTTGCGTTCGGACCCATCTCTAGAGGCTTTAGTAAGGAAGAAGCCTATAAAGTATCGATGCAGATGCTCGAGATAACTAGACTTACGTGGAGAGCCAATTCCTTCCCGCATGAACTTAGCGGTGGAATGCAGCAGCGCTTGGCTTTAGCGAGGGGGCTTGCGTCCGGTGCAAAGATTCTACTTTTGGATGAGCCGCTTGGCGCTTTAGATGCCAGATTGAGGGTTGAGTTAAGGTATAAGCTTAGGAATATGGCTAAGGAAAATAATTTGACAACAATTCATGTTACACATGACCAGGAGGAAGCCATGGTTGTTGCCGACAGAATTGTTGTTTTGAGAAATGGTGAGATACAGCAGGAGGGGCCGCCATCACAAGTTTATAATGAGCCTAGAAGCATATTTGTAGCCCACTTTGTTGGTGGAGCAAACTTTTTCGAGGGTTTTATCGCTGAGGTTGATCAGTACGGCTCTTGGATTCAGCTTAGGAACGGCTTTCTCCTGCGGGTTAATGACATCAGTAGGGTTGTTGGCGAGAGGGTTGTTGTCATGGTTAGGGAGGAGAAGGTTGAGGTTATTAAGGGGGTGCGTAGGAGGGAGGAGATTAACCTTTTTCCTGGAGTCGTATCGGAAGTTAGTTTTCTAGGAGATTTCATATCTTACTCTATCATGCTTGATAATGGGGATAAAGTTAACTCTAAGATGCCGAGCATCCTTGGCTTAGAAAAGTTCAGGATTGGAGAAAGGGTTTATGTTCGCCTAAGACCGGAGGATTTAAAGGTATACCAGTATCCGCCTCATGGGCTCTATAAGGAGCTGGAGGTGATATAATATTCCAACAGTCCGCTTAATTAACATTACAAAGAAGTATGGCAATATCTTCGCAGTGAAGAACGTTAATCTCCAAGTTGAGGATAAAGAGTATCTGTGTATAATTGGCCCAAGCGGATGTGGGAAAACCACGCTAATAAAATGTATAGCTGGGATTATTAAGCCTGATGAAGGAGAAATATACATAGGAGGTAGGCTTGTAAATAATCTGCCAATAGAGGATAGGGAGATCGGATATGTTTTTCAGGAGATTGCGCTCTTCCCTCACATGAATGTTTATGAGAATATTTGTTATGGTCCCTTCGTTAAAGGCTGGAGCATCTCTAAAGCTGAAAACCTCATTAGGGAGATTCTTAACATGATGGGCTTATATGATAGGGTTAGAGATAAACCTGACGCGCTTAGCGGTGGCGCAAAACAGAAAACCGCTGTTGCAAGAGCGTTAGTCTCAGGCTCAAAATTGCTATTGCTCGATGAGCCCCTAGGCTCATTAGATGCTAAGGTTAGGAGGATCCTTAGACATGAATTGAGGAGGCTCGTTAAGGACCTTGGGTTAACGGCAATTCATGTTACACATGACCAGGAGGAGGCTATGTCGATTGCTGATAGAATTGTTGTTATGAGAGCTGGAGAGATAGTTGAGATTGGAACCCCAATTGAGCTTTACATGCGCCCAAAAAACCTCTTTACAGCAAACTTTGTTGGTGAAGCAAACTTTCTTGTAGGCAACTTTATTGGTGAGGAGGATGACTGCGTAAAAATAGATGTTGGCGGAAAAACGCTTTATAGTAAATGTAAAATTAACCCGGAAGAAGGAAGGGTTGTCGTGGCCATAAGACCTGAATTCGTGATCATGAGAAGAACTGGCCCGCCTAGGGAGGTTTGGAGGGGGGTTATTGAGGGAAGAGCCTTTTTGAGCGGTTCCATCCGCTTTGAGGTTCGAACAGAGAATGATATTATGGTAGCCGTGAAGAAACCCCTTTCATCTGAGGCTCTTAAATTTGAGATTGGAGATGAGGTGGCTTTAATTCTGCCACGTGAATTTCTACTAATCTATCCCTATCCTAAAGAGGGTTTAAAGAAGGCTATATCCATAGAGTAGAAAATAAGAAAAGATTAAATAATATTATATTAGTGTTATTTTTGGTTTAAAGGAGTCCTTCATTCATGGAGCGATGGTTTGAAAAAAGACATAAAAATAAGGTTCTTGATATAGCATATAGACAGATGACGTTAGCTCTCGACACAGTAAACGATTTGGAGAGGGCTGTGAAATCTATTTTTTCAGGTGACAAGTCTGGTGCTAAAACCACTATTGAGCGCCTCTTCCTAATCGAGGAAGAGATAGATAACCTTAGAAGAACTGTATTTGAAGAGCTGACCAAGGGAAGTTTACCCCCTAGGGATAGAGAGGATATTATGCATCTCGTTAAGCGACTTGACGTTATGGCCGACTTCATTAAGGACTCTGCTAGAAGCATACTTATCTTGCTGAATAGTGAAGTTCCGGAAGATATTTGGAGGGCTTATTCCGAAATGGCTATCAGTGTTGTTAGATGTGCTGCAACGCTTAAAGAGAGCCTAAAGTTCCTTGGTGAAAATCCTTCAGAGGCTAGAAATCTATCATTAAAGATTGAGGAAGAGGAAAATAAGGTTGATAAGTATCATCTAGAGATAAAATCCCTCCTACTAAAATATGGAAACAAGATAAATCCAGCAACCCTAATGATACTGAAAGACTTAGCAGATTATATGGAGGATGCTGCAGATAGCTGCGCCGATGTTGGAGACTACATAAGGGTTTTAACGGTTCCGAAGTAAAGATAAGTCAATTCAGAATGTAATTGGGTTAGCGAAATATGATAGCTACAGTATTAATAGAAAAGATATTTTAGCGCTAACTTTAAAAGGAAGTTTGTACCTCGTTTAAGGAGTATGAGTGAAGAAGTTGGTGGGGATATTTCAGTTTCACAGAAAAAACTTCTCATAGATGATCCAAGCAACTTCCAGTTTCATGCAGCTTATCTCGCATATTCAGATGCTTATGATAAGGCGACTGATCCAGAAATTAGGAAATACCTGAATCAGATGATTATTAATCTTAGGCAGAATAAAATAGACTATCAGACATTCTACAAAAATATAAGTCAGTATCGCCAGATTGATGAATCTCAATGCCAATATAGGTCAAATATAAAGACGCAAAGTAAAAGCGAATGGCGCAGCCAACTGCGTAGGATGGAAAGAGAGAAGAGATACGAAAAATAATCTATATGGTATCCTAAAATCGTTTTCATAGGTCTTCAGCGATTCAGTAATAATAAACGTATTTAAGGGGAAACTTTCTTCACCTAAAATTTATTACTTAGTAATCTTATTTTTTTAGAGGTCGGTCCCGCTGTATGTCTATTGAAGCTTTAATGTCCATCATTCAGCAACCAGCCGCGCAGGATACGATTGGCTGGGTCATTCAATTAATATGGATACTTGCCTTTATAATTATATGGATTTACGGTCAACGCATACAGACAGCCTTCATGCTTAGGGAAATCGAGGGCTCACTTTATAAACTTAAGGTTATGAGGGATAGGGGGCGTCAGGTAGCTATATCAACTATTAAGGAGATAGGTAAGCCCCCAGAGGATCCAACGGTGAGAGTTGACCGTCTGTTAGAGCATGTGGATATAGAGCCAGTCAGTCTTGATCCAACTGGCATAATTAGAAGACTGGAGCATATAATTGATGTTAGAGATCTTAGGCTGAAGGATGAAGTTAGACGGATGGCTCCATACGCTGATGAGGCACAAGTAAATAATTTAACAAATGTTCTAGAGGCTGCGTTAGCATTAAACCAAATCTACAAGATTGTGAGACACTATTATTTGATGGGAAAGAAGACCCTAAGCTTCTATATAATTCTTCAGCTTCAGATGCTTCTTCCACTTATAATGAGGGAATCTGAAGCATTTGCAAGTGCCATCAAAGCCTTTACACTAGGCCAGCCAATAGGTGATGGGGCTGGAGCGCTTGTGGCGGCAAGATTGATGTATGGTAAAGAGAAGAGACTGATAGCTCAAGATACCCTCGTAAGTGAAGTGGATATAGAAGGGCGGAAAGTATATGTTGTAAAGGCTAAGGGTCCGGGTGGAAATGTCGGTAAACCGGGAGAAGCGATAAGACAGATACTTGAAGAGAAGGAGGGAAAAGTTGCGTTAATAATAATTATTGATGCGGCCCAGAAGCTAGAAGGCGAGAAACCAGGAGAAGTTGCTGAGGGAGTCGGCGTGGCTATTGGCGGTCCAGGCGTCGATAAATATAAGGTTGAGGAGGTTGCCGCTAAATATAGGGTTCCATTGGGGGCTGTACTGATTAAAGAGGGTATAGAAGATGTTGTTTCAACCATGAGGAAGGAGATAGTTGATGGGGTTGAAGAAGCTATAGAAAGAGTCAAGAGATTAATTTGTGAGAACACGAAAGAGGGAGACATAGTTATTGTTGCCGGAGTGGGAAACACCATTGGAATAGCCCAGTAAAGTGGTGATCTAAATTATGGAGGAGAAAAGTGAGATTAAAAGAGCACCGATATTTTTCATAGCAGTCGTTCTTATTATGTTGATAATGTCTTTAGCATCATTGGTTCTACTGATAAAAACTTATATAACTCAGGGAACCTTTGAAACTCTAAACGTGATTTTGAGTATAAGTGCAATAGCGCTATCCATATATCTTCTTTTACAAATGAGGAGAAAACCTATAACTCTAGGTTTCGAAACATTGAAGGTTTTAACGGTGATTCAATGTACGAAATGTGACTATAAGAGCATAAGGAATTTTAACAAAGGAGACTATGTCCTTAAAGAGGTTGGATCATGCCCGAAATGTAATGAAACGCTTCTAATTTACTCAATATTTAGGGAACCGGAGAAGAAAGAGAAGGGTTAATTAACGTTAATACTCTAAGTGAGAACAATAGCGCCTTCTTCACTGATATAAACGGTATGCTCAGCTTGCGCAACTGGCTTTAGACTCGATTCAACGAAGACGGGATAAGTCATCAAATACTTTAGTGACAAAAGCTCCATAAGCGATTGTTTATACAATTCTTCGCTCCCATAACTTCTTTTCAGCCATCTTTCGGCAAATGGCAATGTTTTAAAGTTCTCCTCAATAAATTTTAGAAGATTCCGTGATCCAGAGTTCTTTAGGGATGGTTTACGTTTTATTAATCTAAAAATATATTTTTCAGGGCTATCCTCAACTCTCCCGGCGGCCTCCTTAAGGGTGACAAATGGTTCAATTGCGTAAACTCCCCCCAAGCGTAGCCTCTCTAAAGAGATATGAGATATATTGGGTATGGATTTGCCAGCATGTATCATGTATCGGTTTATTTCATGCCCTGTAAGGTTTGACACTGGCTTAAAACCATAGCGCTCAATAGTTGCCTGTATTTCGGAGCTGACTTTCGAAACAAATATGCCTGGACGTATGATTCCTATGGCGGCTTCAAGTGCTTTCTCAGCGGTATAAACCATATCCTCATATTTGGGGTTAAAACATACGGTTTTAGCGGTATCAGCAATATATCCGTCAATATGAACTCCAATATCGATTTTAACTAGAGAGCCCTCTGGAATAACTCTCTTATCATTTGGTGGAGAAGTGTAATGTGCTGCAATCTCGTTAATTGAGATATTGCATGGAAACGCTGGTTCTCCACCGAGACTTCTAATTTTATCCTCAACTATCTCGCATATTTCAATAAGTGGCATCCCCTCCTTAATTATTCTCCTAACCTCCTCTCTAACTCTTGCAGCAATCTTACCGGCACGAATATATTTTTCAAGTTCATCTTCCATATTGCCAGGGGTATGTAACATATGTCTATCAACCTTTAATCATTAATTTGCCGCCTTCAATTTAATTTCTTTATTGTTGGGCTTGCAAAATTTAAATATCCTTTTTGCAGGATAATAAAAGAATGAAAGAATAAAAATCAAGCATTAGTGTAATATTACGGCGAGGCATATGGGCTATTCAATAGTTCTAACGGCTGATAGGACATTAATGAGCGAGTATGGTGGTGCAATATTTCTTGGTTTCAGCGCATGTGTACCTAAGGGTTTAGTTCCAGATAGCATTTATTTTAGATTATTTTGCCCACCAGTTGAAGCTAATAGCGATGGAACAGCTGTTGTAGCGCCAAATGGAACTAGGAAAATTGAGGCTGCCCTATTAGATTACGGCTTCAGGAGAGAAGATGTTGTTGTCGCTCATCCAGAGCGATTACACAAGGTTATCGGTCCAGAAACAAAGGCCTTAGGAATAACTGAAAATGATCCGTTGGGAATAGGTCCAGCGACAACAACATTCACGGAGATCTTTGGTGGAGAAGCTTACATGGCAATTAAGTTTAGGGAAATCTTAAATCATCCATTAGTTAAGAAGTATAAGCCCAAAATAATTGTTGGAGGGGCTGGTGCTTGGCAATTAGAGGATGAGAGTATTAGAAGGGATCTTGGAATAGACACTGTTGTTATAGGTGAGGGTGAGAAGGTAGCTGGTCCGCTATTTGAGAAGGCAATTAATGGTGATAATCTTCCAGGAGTGGTCTACGGCGAAGTTGTTGAGGTAGATGAGATACCAGTTATTAGGGGTGCAACAATAGATGGAATAATTGAGGTTGCAAGAGGATGTGGGCGTGGATGCGATTTCTGCGTTCCAACATTGCAGCGTTTCAGATGTCTCCCAATAGACCATATCCTTAAGGAGGTTGAGGTTAATCTTAGAGCTGGTAGGCAACCATTACTCCACGCTGAAGACATACTAAGATATAAGGCTAGAGGATTGGAGATCAATAAAGAGGCTGTGGTGAATCTCTTCAGGAGCGTTAAGAATTATCCTGGGGTTAAGAGTGTTGGAATAAGCCATTTCGCACTAGTATCAGCTGTGACTGCGCCAGATTTAGTTGAAGAAATATCTAATATATTGAATGTTGATAGCAGAAATTGGTTAAGTGGACAAACAGGTATTGAAACAGGTAGCCCCAGGATCATGGATATGCATATGAAGGGTAAGTGTAAGCCTTATTCACCAGAGGATTGGCCTGACATTGTTATTAGAGCCTTTGAAATTTTAAGCGAGAACAATTGGGTTCCATGTGCAACGTTAATACTAGGTCTCCCAGGAGAAACCGAAAAAGACGTGGAGCTAACCATCTCACTTATTGAGAAGCTACGTCCCTTTAAGAGCATAATTGTCCCATTATTTTTCGTATCAATGGGTAGCTTAAAAGATAGAGTCAACTCATTTACATTAAATGATTTAACGCCTAGACATACTGAGTTACTCTTTAAATGTTGGAAACATAATTTTGACTGGATAGAAAACATATTTAGAGATTGGAGTGAAAGAAGTATAAAGAGTAGAATGGTGCGGAAGGGCTTAAAAATGGTGATCTCTTATGGAGTTAAGCAAACTCTAAAATACATGAGCGTATGTGAAAAGGACTATAATTACGATTTGAAGGCTATGATAAACGATTTTAGAAGTGGGCGTCTAAAAGTTGAGACGCCTCTACCGGTACGAATACTAAAACCAATAATTAAGTAATTTCTTTTACACATCCTATTTCTAAATTATCCCTAACATATACCTTGAAGGGCTTAGTTAGTCTTTAAAGTAAAAAGGAGAAGCGTCTCGAATTGGGTAAGAAAATAGGTGTTGTAACGGCTGGTGGAGATGCCCCTGGCATGAATGCAGCCATACGTGCGATTGTCCGTTCAGCAATATACAATGGTCTGGAGGTTATTGGCATTGAGAGGGGTTATGCCGGGCTTCTTGAGGGCAGATACCGAATTCTAGATAGGCGCTCAGTTAGCGGAATAATAAATTTGGGTGGAACAATACTTAGGACAATACGTTGTGAGGAGATTAAGACTGATGAGGGTATAGAGAGGGCTGCTGATTTCCTAAAGAGCATTCGAATCGATGGGCTCATAACAATTGGCGGTGATGGAACATTTAGGGGTGCAAGCAGACTTTATAAGGCTAGCGGCATACCAATGATTGGGGTTCCGGCGACAATCGATAATGATGTGGCTGGAACAGATACAACAATAGGCTTCGATACAGCAGTGAATACAGCCCTAGATGCAATAGACAAGATAAGGGATACGGCTACATCCCACGAGAGAATATTCGTGGTTGAGGTTATGGGTAGGCGTAGGGGTTTTCTAGCCCTAGAAGTCGGCTTAGCTGGCGGCGCAGAAATAATACTAATACCAGAGATTAAAGTGGACTTGGAGAGAGTTTGTGAAAGGATAAAGCGCGATAGGGAGGAGGGGAAAGTCTCCGAGATAATTGTTATGGCCGAGGGTGCGGGAGACAGCCGCCAAATAACTGAATATATCGCTAGAGAAACCGGGCAGAATGTGAGGTTAGCGGTTCTTGGACATATACAGAGGGGTGGTGTTCCCACGGCTAGAAGCCGAATACTAGCATGCGAGTTTGGGTATAAGGCTGTTGAGCTG
>Ga0105162_1000068_pt1 | contig 66848 bp, 71 predicted proteins | sample JNZ201metaG_FD_81532 | JGI IMG/M metagenome (GOLD analysis project Ga0105162, IMG submission 81532) | Hot spring microbial communities from Jinze hot spring, China to study Microbial Dark Matter (Phase II) - JNZ 20120812A | ecosystem: Environmental > Aquatic > Thermal springs > Hot (42-90C) >...
ATAAATCGTATATAGTGTTGCTGGTTTAGAAAAGAACCTGTCTGCTTTAACTCTATTATTACGATATACTAGTGCATTCTTATACAACTGTCCATGAACAACGTAGTTTCTAAACATATTCACGGTTAACGGTTTCTTAACTACATAATCCAATAAATCCTCTGATTTAACTACATCTTTACTCATTAAATTCTCTAATTTAGATACGAGTTTAGCTATCACGTGTTTATCTCTACTTTTCACTTTCATATCTAGTTTTAACAACCTAGCTACGCTATTCAACATAGCTCTCCTAACTTCTTCTCTATTCACACTATTTAATTCGTGTAACTTACAGTATAGATTCACAATACTCCCCATAGCTCTCTTAGCGTCTTCCCTTACAGCAGGGTCTTCTAGTTCGGAGACATTTGCTTCTAGAACATATATATCGTCGTAATTGAATAATGGTATGGTTTTATCAATAATGTTCCAGAATGTGAATCTCGAAGCTAATTTATTAGTTTTCAAATAATTATAGCCCTCGTTAAGATTTTCATAAATAATTCCAAAATAGATCGATTTATCGCCTGTTCTAAAACTCAGTATTTCCAGCCCCTGAAGCAACATGTACAGAGCGGATAAGTACTTCATCATTAAGTAGTATCTCAAACTTAAATTTAGAAACCAACTAATATCCCTCCATTTCCTAAACACATCAGCATTTTCAACGTAAACAATCTTGTCTCCGAGAAGAGATTCGATAAGTGCTCCATGTACACATATCATATATGCTAATGAGTAGAATACAACGATTATTACCTCATAAACACCTAGTAAAGCTATTGCAACAAACGGTCTAGCGAATAACTCCATTCTAGTGTATGAAATAACGGCTGGTATAATCATTACGAAGAGAGTTGTAATAGATGCTACTTCGAAATAAAACTCTTCAGTTTCAGGCTCTCTAGGATGCGTATAACCCATGAAAGTAATTCTCCTCTCGAGCAAACCAGGTATGATGTATCTACCTGTAAACCAACGAATGACTAGAGGCAGTGTTATTTCCATAGATACTAGTAGAGCACCATACAGTGGTATTATTTTACCGTAATAAATCAACATTGCTGTAATTATTGTTGAGAAAACTATGAAAACACCAATATCTAGAAGAACGCCTTCAATAATTGTTCTATACCTACTCATCCTCTCTTTAAGAAACACACTATACATTCTAGTTAATGAATGGAATAATGTAAATACACAGATAGAGTAGAGGACGAGAAACCATGTGAAAGCGTTTCTGGGAATAATTGGTTCTATAAATAAACCCCTACGTATTGTAAGCATTCGAGAAGCCAGTAATATGGAGTTCGCGAAACTATATGGTAACAGGATCCTAGGCCACGGAGTTTTGAATATGAATTCTAAATAAGCTGTTAAGAAAATTGTTGGTATCATAATGCATGCTATGAAATATCCTTGACCATTTAGAACAATATATATTGTTAAAAACAGCGTTGACAATACAATAGAACTCTCCATAATTCTAAATTTAACACTAGAGGCGAAACTGAGAGATGATGCTAATGAACTAGCCATTAACGCACACACTCAAATTCTATTGGAGAAAATAAACGTTTAATTAATGAATAAGCAAACACCATTATCGATTAAACCTACATTTAATTATTCCAAAACTCTCTCAAACAATACTCAACCATATTGAGAGTAAAATTCATATGTATTTGTATTTGATTCCAACTAGTATCTATCAAATACAATTCAATTTAAATTAGAAGGCTTCCAACCCATAAATTGGTCGTAGAGAGTAACGTATTCACTAATACGTATCCCTCTATAGTATAAACCAGGTTCTTTATCGACAACTCTACCTACAATCCTATAGGGTATTTTGAATTTCTCCAACATAGAAACTAACCTATCGGTAAAGTTAGGGTTAACAATGAGTACATCACCGTACTCCTCGCCTCCATTTAGAATATATTTCCATAAACACATTTCATCTCTACAGATAGAGTCTAGTTCTCTATAATGCAAAGGATAATCCACAAGTTCAACTCCTTTGCCCATGATTCTAGATAATTCTAGAATAGTATAGCCTAAACCATCACTAACATCCATAGAAGAATTAACGTATCTATAGTTAGAAGATATCGCTATAGCTAAATCCAGATATAACTTCGGTCTACGAGTTGCATCAACAACCCAATCATACTTAGATGCTTCTTCAAAACCATGTATATTTACGAAACCCATAGCACCATAAATACCGATTACTATAACGTCATCACCAACGTTGCCACAGCATCTAGCTGGAGGTTTCTTTATAGATGTGTAACCGAGAACAGAAACAGCGATCCAAGGTTCCGGCGAGTAATTTAGATCGCCTCCTAATAGCCTCAAACCATACTCGTTAACAGCATCATTAATTCCTTCATACAATTCCTCCAACATCTCAATTGTCCAATCATTTGGTAAACCTAGAGAAACCACTACATCCCTGGGTAACGAGCCTTTTACAACATGATCGCTAGCTGCACCAACAATGGAACACCATCCTATATCGCTTAAACTCCTCCAAGGTAGTTTAACGCTATTCAAATTGAAACCATCAATACTGAAAGTTATTCTAGGAGATTTCGGAATGAGGTCTCTAGCATCATCTGGATATCCGAGTCTCTCCCACTTCTTCGGTTTAGAAACGTATTTAGCGATAATCCTAGAAATAGCTTCTTTCTCACCAATCTCACCTAACTTATCACTTCTAGACTCCAACCAAACCACCATGAAACTATGCGTAATTTCTCGAGAAAACCCCTAACTAGTGGAGCCACAACATGGTGGTTTCCATAGGTTTCCAGATAGAAATCCTCTGGTTTAACTCCTCTTAGCTTAACGTGTAACTGGGTTCTACAATATCCTTCATTTAGGAATCCTGAAGCTATAACCTCACCCCTATAAACTTTTAATTTACTGAAATCTCTATTAAACCTCATTATAGCAACTTCGCCAAAAAGATATCGACAGGATACTCCACAAGCTTTTCCGGTTTCAAAATGATCTATTAATTTACAGTTCCTTCCAATGCTATAAGCCATAGTGCAATGAGCTAATCTTATAATACCATCTCTATTGTAGCCAGAAGGATTAGCTACCCAACCTTCAAAACCAGTTAATGCTTTCGAAAGAAACATTAGAGGTAAACTATAATAGTCACTCTCACATACAGCTATCTTTCCACGAGAATTAAGAATAGATACCGCTAAACACGGAGTATACCCTAACTTCATAATCATAGGGAAACAATCAATCAATAAAACATCATAGTTTCTCACACGGACATAGTGTTCTAAGGCTAACGCTAATCTAGCTGGTTCAAATACTTCAAGCTTCTTTTCTCCAAAATCAATAAATGAACCTATTTCCCTAACAAAACTTTCAAGAGTTTTTTCATCGAAATCAGCGATTATCTTTTCGATATCATCTATACTGACGGAATTGATAGAACCACCGAAAATTCTCAAATACAGTTTAGCATCATCGCTTAACGAGCCATCCTCATTAATCTCTAAAATTCTTAGATTCCTAAACGCCACAGTTGCTCTAAGAGCATCAATAATATCCCTAATTCTACTGCCAAAATCATCATTATCTTCTAATGGTAATAGAGTAGTTTTCAAACCACTTGATTCTAAACGCGATCTTAAGCTCAAAGCAGAAGCTAAAGAATTGTGCTCACCTTTAGCAACAATAATTACTGGCTTCCCCAGTGGACTTAAAACTCTATAAGCTAATCTACTCGTCCCCCCCGTTATCAGGGGGGCAATATACACATCCGCTTTCGGAATCTCCTCATCTCCTTTATCAATCCACAACAGATCAACATCTAAACCCGCAATGCTCTCGGATATTCGTTTATATTGTTCTACAACGTAGTTTTCGGAGTGGAGCTTATTTGCGAAGACAACAATAGATATTTTCAATTCAAACCCCCTAAAGTTGTGAAATATGGAGCCTACAATTATTTTAGAATAACGTTGACTTCCTCCCCTTCATCTACACCTTCGGAATTTTCTGAAACAATTACGTAACCATCACTCTTAACTAAACTAGATAAAATACCACTGCCTTTAATGAGATACGGTTCACATAATAGTTTACCATTCTCTTCAAATAATTTCACTCTAACAAAACTCCTATAACCAACTGTGTTAGGAACCTTCCTCTTCATAATGGCTTTAACGGATGGCTTAACAGGCGGTTTCAAACCCATAACGATGTACAAATATGGTGATATCAATGCTTCTAAAGCAACCCATGCAGCAACTGGAAATCCAGATAATGAGTAAACGGGCTTACCGTTAACTAATGCTAAACCAGTAGGTTTACCGGGTCTAATCGCAATGTTTTTAAAAACCCATTTACCCATATTCTCGAGAACCCTTTTTGTAACATCAACTTCGCTATAACCTGCACCACCAGAAACTATAGCCATATGGTTTTCACCTATTATCGCAGTTATTTTATCCATCAATATTTTCTCATCATCAGGAGCAATACCGTAATACATGGTTTCTACAAATGGTATTTGATCCAAGTAGTTCTTGATGAGAACACATGTTGAGTTATAATACATTCCCTTATCTAGGTTTCTACCAGGTTCAACTAGTTCGGAACCAGTACATAGTATTCCAATTCTAATCTTCTCATAAACTTTGACATAGCCATAACCACTACTAGCTAACAAAGCTAAATCCCATGGTTTAAGCATAGAGCCTTTTTTAACCAAGATCTCTCCACACCTATAATCCTCTCCACGTTTAGCTACATTAGACCATATATTGATTGGTTTCGTAACTGCAATGTAATCGTTATATAGGCTGACATCCTCATACATAACTACAGCATTACTATTTCTAGGTAGCGCTGAACCAGTCGAAACCCATACTGCTTCTCCTCTGCTAAGAATGAATTTAGATGAATCGTCGTTAGGTTTCATCCAACCAATTATTTTTAACATAACTGGATTAAAAGGAGAGGCTCCATACGTATCTTCAGCTATAATAGCAAATCCATCAACATACGATTTATCACAGGGTGGGTTATCAATTGATGCATAATAATCTTCGGCAACGATTAATCCACATGCATCATAAATACTCTTCTCAACAACTGTGAGTCTACCGATCTTGGCGTATGACACGGCTTTTTCAATAGCTTCGTCTAATCCAATCATTTCCAGTGATACACACAAACTTCTCCCCATGTCCGCGTATCATGACAATTTAATTAAGAATGTGTAATGGAGAAAAAATAATTGAAACATTATAAATTATAATACTAGTAGGTGGGATTTTGAAAACCATAATACTATTTGCTGTAACTCTACTATCTGTTCTTACCTTAAACTATATTGATAATCAAAGTAATATAGCCAGCATTAAATTCGATAGAGAAGTTTTTAAAACAGCTAATCTCATGGATCTCGTTAATGTATTGAAATTTAGAGAATCGATTACTATAATTACTGTTTCAAACGCTATTCCCAAAAATGGTGTTGTTAAGGGAATAATAGCATATAGGTTTCTCAACGACTCCATAGATGCTGTGGTTACTATAGGTAGGTATGGTGAAGAGAATTCATATATTGATTTCATGGAAGTTGAATGTAGATTGGGAGATAGCGTTTCTATGTTAATGAACGAAATTAGATTTTATAGACAAATAGGAATTCTCAGCGATAGCGATATTCTTGATGAAACCCTTCTCTATAGGAGTATTCAAAGAAGGAGCTTATTGAAGGAACTTGGCATAGATTTGCCGGAGATAATGTATGGTTCTTTACTAACGAGTCCCCAAAACACGGCAACTCTTACGAGAGGTGGACCCCTATTACAGTACAATGAATCTACAATTCAATCATTAGCGGTGGAGGAGAAACATGTTGGTTTAAGATGTTTAAGAAATGTATTTATTAGTTTTGCAATAGCTTTAACTATAGCTATAGTTTCATACATTATTTTGAAGAGAATATAGTCGTGTGATCGAAGGTCTTGACAGATAGAGAAATTCTGAAATACTATATTAAACTCAAGGATTTAAATCACCCCGTAGGTGTTAGAGAAGCGCAACGTATATTGGGTTTCAAAAGCCCCGGTAAATCACAGAGAGTACTTAATAAACTCGTAAAACTAGGTCTAGCTACTAGGAACAATGAAGGTAAATACATCATATCTAAAGACCCACCATTAGAGCTTATTGGTAAGCTGGTCATAAGAGGCAGAGTAATTCCAAAAGTCCTAATTCTAGCCATTTATAGCACAACATTATCAACAACGTATATACTTCTAGCTAAACCAACACTAGACGTAACGTTACTTCTATATCTACTATCCATCCCTCTTTGGGTAGCTTCAATAACGGAGATCATAGAATTGAAGAAGAGATGGAAATAAGAAATGTAATTATAAACGTTATTAGAAACGAATTGAATATCATCGTTGAAATACTCAATATTTCATGAATATGAGGTTGGCAATATATTTAACCCGTATTAAGTTTTCTCTATGTAGTTAACTACGTAGATCTTAGTTATTCGAAATTTTATTAATTAATTTATTTAAGCAATAACACTATGTTAATCTAGTCCTCTCGATTTCAACGACTCCTCAGCACTCTTTATTCTATAACTCATTCCAATAACTATATTTTGAATTATTTTCACGTAGTTTAGTGGATTTAAACCATTGGACCAACCTCTAGCTTTACTTACAACCACTATTTCTCTGATTTCCTCAACGACGTTTCTTAACATTAGGTAAGCCAACGTAAATGGGTTTAAACCGGTTAATTCAACTAATTGTTTAGGAGGTGTTGTAGATATGAAAAACAGTAGTGCTAGTGTTGATGCATAAACGTATAGGAGTATATTTAGTAAACGATTAGTATATGTTCCAGCGAATATACAGATACCGCTTATTAATAACGCCGTTAATATCCACATTACTGCTACATAAATTAATGTTCTATAGAGTTTAAGAATTAAAAGTAGCGTAGTGTTGATAAAGATCATTGTTACAAGTAAGTAGTGTTTAGGATAAACTATGGATGTTAGATTAACTAATAGATACATTATTTTAAGGAAAAGGATTTTCTTGGAACATAGTTTCAAACACTTACTATGTGTAAACAATATTTCTTCAAAAACTTTCTCCACAATAGATACCTCTATGAACAATCTTGTACATTGTCAGTTCTTCTTTTGATAAACCGCTATATTCTCCATAATAAACTAATTCTCCATTTCTGAGAACAATTGCTTTATCTATATCTAATGCATCTATCGTAGCTGTAGAGTTAGTGGCTATCATGATCGTTTTACCCTTATTAGCACCATAATTGATGACTTCAATGATTTTCTCAATACCATCGATATCCAAATCGTTGAACGGCTCATCGAGAAGCCAAACATCCTGATCAGCTACTAGAACGCTAGCAATAGATACTATACGAGCTTCACCACCACTAAGGCTAAACGGATCTCTATCGAGAATCCATTTTGGAACAAGGATATCTACTAATTTTCGATCACCAACTACACCTGTATTTCTCAATATGAATTCTATTTCTTCCCTAACAGTTGCGTGTAGAAACCCATAGTACGGGTTTTGCCACGTATAAGCTACTGTTTTAGCAATAATTCTTCTACTAACCTCCCAAGGAACTAGACCTTTAACGTAAACCACACCACTAATTGGTTTAACCAAACCAGCAATAACTTTTAATAACGTAGATTTACCTGAACCACTATGACCGAGTAGTACGTGAATACCGGGTTTACACTTGAAAGAAATATTGTTTAACACTTTCTTACCGAAAAACTCTACTGTAACGTTATTAACAACTACTGTTTCATCCAAAGCCACTTAATCCTCTGTAATAGTGTTATTAATGTAAATCCTAATACACCAATGGATATTACTGAACCTATAAATACGCCTAATATGCTGAGAATTAATGGAATATCGAAAATTAAGTGTAGAAGTATGTAACCGATAATTACCGTTACCGTAGTAATTTGTAAAGACACCATCAATAGTTTACCTATAAGTATGTTCTTAACAACTCTATAGGTAATCCAAGCTTCTAATCCACATACGAGATTAGTTATGAAACCGAATAGAATATCGATGGGTCCTAGTGGAGAAACAATATTACTCAAAACACAACCTAGAGCTAACCCTACAGCGCCATAAATACCGAAGTACGGTATGAATGGTATTGTTAGTAAAGCATCACTAATTCTAACCTGGAGAGGACCGTAGCTTAATGGATGTATAGCTATAGTTAAACCAGCATATACTACCGCAATAATAGCTATTTTAACAACGACCGTAGATCTCAACAACCCCCAATTCACCCAATCCATTATGTTGAATAAAGCATTAAATTAAAATTTTCACATTCCTTCAGAATAATCCATTTGAATCAAGAACTCTTCAATCGATGTTAAAACCAGTTTATCTCCACTATTCAGCATTATCATAAATGAAAACATGTTATGAGAATATTTAGCGAATAAGAACGTGGTTATGATAAAGTATCTTTAGTGGAATTTGAATTAATGGTGCGCAAATGTTCTGATCATAGGTATTTCTTAAGTATTCTCCAAACCCTTTCTTCATCCACAATGGAAATATCAACATCTACAATGAGGTTCAATTGAAGAGCTTGAAGTAGATTATACGCATCCTGTATACAATCATATTTTATTGAATCACCATCTCTACACTTACCTCTAGCGTTCAGAACACGGTGAAGCAAAGCATTAGCTACTGCATCATACAATTCTTCGGTTTTCTCATTTAATGTAGATTCAAAACCATTCCCGAAAAACCTGTTAATTTCCTCCTTTACTACATGGTTGAGAGTTCTCCTTAGCTGAATTATTTTCAAATAGAATCCCTCAACCTAGTACTGTATAGTGTTCTCCACATTATTGGTTTAATAATAGGGGTTCGGTTATAAACTTATCTACGGTAATGATTTGTATCCCACGGAACGACCACTTTTTCGTTTCGAAAATATATTGGTTTTCATTTATTATTCTAGTGTAGTTGTAAATAATAGTGGTGTGGGGGTATCTATTGCTATTCCTTATAACTTTATCCGGAGAAATACCGTTGAAATCCAGGATTTCGAGAAATAGAATGTTAAGAATACTTGTTAGAAATATAAGAGATGCTCTTGAGAGAAACGGTTATCCAGAACCTAGGTTTAGAATAGTTGATGCCAAAGTACTTGTAGAGATTAATGGTGATGCATTAGAAATTCTGTCTCGAGTATTCGGTATTCATAAGGTTTCATCTGTTTCTAAAATTGTTTTCAGAGATCTAAGTGAACTCGTTGAAAAAATTGTTCCAAAATATATCGATTTAGTTAGAGATAGGAAATTCGCAGTTAGAGTTAAGAGAACGGGAGAACATAGTTTTACATCAATGGATGTTGAGAGAGAGGTTGGTGCTAAATTAAAACCATACTCAGCCGGAGTCGATCTCGAGAATCCAGATATAGAGGTTAAGCTGGAAATATATGGTAATGAAGCTTACCTCATTGAAAAAGACTTGAAAGGACCCGGGGGTTTACCGTTAGGTTCTGAGGGTTCAGCATTAACGCTCTTCTCTGGAGGATTCGACTCGCCTGTAGCTGCATGGTTAACTGCAAAGAGAGGTGTATATATTGATTTCCTCCATCTATACATGGGTTCAGCTGGTTCAACATATAATGCATTTCTTGTTGCTAAAAAACTTGTTGAAAAATGGTTATTCGGCTATAAACCACGATTTATTCTTATCGATTTCTCCGAGGTAGTTAAATCTATTCTTGAGAGAATAGAGCATAGGTATAGACAAGTAGTTTTAAGGTCATTAATGTATATTACTGCCGAGAAAATCGCTTCTAAAATGGGGTATAAAGCTATAGTTACGGGCGAGTCTATTGGTCAAGCATCTAGTCAGACGTTGAGAAATCTTACGGCTATAGAGGTAGCTACAGAACTCCACATACCCATACTTAGACCTTTATTAGGTTTCGATAAGGAAGAGATCATTGGTATTTCTAGAAAACTTGGTTTATACGAATTATCATCTAGAGTTGCTGAAGTATGTATATTAGCTAGACGTGGTGTAGTTACTTCTACGAAACCAACTGTTATTAAAGAGCTTATCGCTCAGTTCAGTAACGAAATAAGTAAAGCTATTGATTCAGTAAGAATTTACGATATAATCTCAACCGACCCCTCATCTATCATTGAATCTATGGTTGAAATAGATTTCATTCCAGAAAATTCTGTTTTAATAGATGTTAGAGAACGCAACAAATTTATTTCAGATAAGCTACCCGGCGCTATCCATATTAGTGATGTTGATTCGGAAATGAAAAGTAAATTAATTGATAAAAACCTTGTTTTCTATTGTGATTCCGGATATTTAAGTTCAATAGTTGCGAAAGAATTTAGAAAATTCGGTTATCGAGCTTTCAGTATTTCGAGAAATACTGCATTGAAGTGTTTAAGGAATAGATTATCTGGTTAAAACTACTTTACTTCCATGAACTGATCTTTCTCAATCTCCCAATAGCTTCGGGTAGAATACTCAGAGTATAATCAATATCTTCAACAGTATGATACTGTGTTAATTTAAACAGTATGCTTCCATGAGCCTCTTCGTGCTTCCTACCAATAGCTAATAAAACATGGCTTGGTTCGAGAACTCTACTAGTACAGGCACTACCGCTTGAAACATAAATACCTCTCAAACTGAGTTCAACTGTTATAGCTTCACCCTCTACTTTAAGGAAACTAACATTAACGTTATTAGCAACTCTTTTATCACCGAGGGGTCCATTCACCAATACATCATCAATATTATTGAGTATTCCATCAAACAACCTATCTCTCAATCCTCTAACATAACTTATACGTTTATCTACATCTCTAAATAAAATCTCCACAGCTTTCCTAAAACCATGAATTAAAGGTGTATTTTCAACACCAGGCCATAGTGATTCAACACTATGCTGTCCCTTAATTGGGGGTTCAAGAACAACGCCTTCTTTAACATATAGTACACCAACTCCTCTAGGACCATTTATTTTGTGACTACTTATTGTTAGTAAATCGACTCCAAGCTTACCCACATCTATTGGAACCCAACCATAAGCATCTGCAGCATCCATATGTAGAACTATATCCTCACTCTTATCCTTAACGACCTTAGCTATCTCCTCGTAAGGCTGAATAACCCCTATTTCGTGATTAACAACTTGTATACTCACTAGAACAACATCTTTATCCAACAGTGTTTTCAGGAACTCAATATCGATAAATCCTTCGCGATCAACGGGGAGTACGATGATTTTGTAGCCGAGAAGGTTAGCGTAGAAACGAGCAGTATTTAGTACGCTGAGATGCTCGATTGCTGAAACAATCACTTTACCTCCTTGTTTCCTACGTGTAAGTAGTGTTCCAGCTATTGCTAAATTATTCGATTCAGTACCGCTATGTGTAAAAACTATCTCGTCCGGATTCTTAGAACCTATGGTTTCAGCAACGATCTCTTTAGCGCTATATATTGCTTCTAAAGCTTCCCAACCTTTCAAATGAGTTATAGCTGGATTACCAAAACCTATTTCTTCATAGTATTTTCTCACCGCATCAACGACTTCTCTAGGTACATAACCGCTATTCTCATTATCGAAATATACTTCTCGAGGAGGTTTGCCGTGATTCTCGATCAACCTCTTTATTTTCTCGGAGTATTTAATCAAATTTTAACACCAATAACTATTACTGAACCATCATCAAGAACTCTCTTATCCGTAATTTTAAAACCATGTTTAGAAAGGAATAACTCGACTATGTTATCGGGTATATCGCTGGGTTTATACATAACTTCAATTCTATGGACTCCACCATCTAGAGAATTTAGTGCTTGACTCAATTTAATAACTGGGTGGGAGCTACATGATTCCGGAATATTCCTTATATCAATCTTTACGCTGCTCAAACGAACCACCGGGTGTTGATACGAATTTATAGAATTTCTTAATCATCTCTTCCTCCTCCATAACAGCTTTCTCATCAACGCTTAACTCGCTGGGCAACCAATCCGGTTTAACGCCTTTCTTCGAATAATATGCTCTAATAGCTCTCTTCAAAGCACCAACAGCTAGAATACTACAATGATACTTTATAACGGGTAAACCACCAAGCTCATCTGAAACCTGCTTCCACGAAATACTCCAAGCATCTTTAACCGCTTTACCTTTAACCATTTCAGTCAATATACTAGCAGCAGCGATATTCGCTGCACAACCGAAACTTTCGAAACTAATTTTTTCAACGTAATCAACACCATTCTTCTCCACTATTTTTAAATAAATTTTGATCATATCTCCACAAGCCGGGCTACCGGCGACTTCAACTACGTCAGCATCAGGCATCGCGCCCATGTTCTTGGGATTCCTGAAAAGCTCCAGAACTTTAGGTCCATATATTAGAGGTATTCTCGTACTCAAAGCTGAATAACCCCCGATGTATTACATATGATAATACTCATTTGAGTCTTATATCTCTTAAGAGAATCGTGTTGAAACCTTAGCGTGGGGTCCTCTACTTATGACTGGAGTGGCCCATTTCGCATTAATTATCCATGGAATCATTAATGCTCCACCTACGAAGTTACTTAAACTCATAGATATCCATACACCATTTAGCTTCAAATCGAGGTAGAAAGCTAGTAAGTAACCTAATCCTATTCTCAAAATCCATAACCTTACAATACCGAGTAATGTAGGGAATCTAGTGTGTCCCGAACCTCTCCCAACAGACATACCTATGAAGAATATTGCGAAGAAAGGTATTGAGAACGAGAAAAGCTCTATGAATTTATTAGCGTAGATGAATGTCAATTCCTCTGGATTGAAGAACAATATTAGCTTATCTCTAAACATATAAATCAGAGTAGAACCAGCTGCTGAACCCGATGCTATGTATATGAGAGATTTACGTGCAACTTCTTTAGCTCTATTGAAATCCATTGCACCAAGTGCTTGACCAATCATTGTTGATACTGCGAAAGTGAATCCCCATAATACAGCATCGGCTAGATCGCTAAGAATGAAACCAATCGAGAAAGCAGCGGCAGCCGATGAGCCGAATTCATTAACTAATCGGTTTTGAAACATGAAAGCTAAACTATTTGTTGCAAACATTATCGAAACAGGTAAACCAATATCTATGCATTTCTTAATCCAATTAATATCGAATCTAAACGTTATTCTCGGTTTGAAAACACTGTATTTCTTAAATACTACTGTAATGAACAACGCTAGTCCGAGAAATCTCGATATTACAGTAGCTATAGCAGCACCCGCTACACCCATAGGTTTAAGAATCTCTATGTCTCCAATACTTAATCCATGTATCATAAAAGGATCTAGTATAACATTCATTAATGAAGAGAAAACTGCTATTCGTGATGGAGTCCTAGTGTCTCCAATACTTTGGAATAAGGTTGTATATGTGAAAGTGAATGCAGCGAATAGTATATCTAGAGATATTATACCAGAGTATACTAGTACATCTTCATAAATCTCTGGTGGGACCTTAATTAGCCATAGGAATATCCACTTCCTAGTTAAGTAGAAAATCGTTACAGCAGTAGTATTTAGAAAAAGCGTTGCTGAGAAGAAGTATGTGAATATACGTTTAGCTTCATCATACAATTTAGCGCCAACATATTGACTTATGAGAGCTAAGTTAGCGCTCATCAATCCCTGAGCTATAGCGTTTATAAACATGAAGGTAGGCCATATTTGCCTAGGAACAGCTAATGCGTAGGGATGGTATTTGCTGAGCCAATAGCTATCTGCTAAATTATAAGATATATTAACTAATTGAACCATCATCATGGGTAAACCAAGCCATACTAGTGTATAACCAACTGGTTTATTCAGTACTCTATCTCTCAATTCACTAATTCTCTCCAATACCATCACGTTTAACGAAGAATAGCTTCTCAAAAACTATTTTCTCATAAGGTTTTAAACTATGTTCACACATTTAGTGTAGTTTGCGAATACCGATATGTAAATAATTATTCGTTGATCATCGTTGAATGAAACCAAACTACCACATAGTTTCTATAAATATTTCTATGAAGATAGAATAGAGATTATTAGAAGAATTTGTAGAGAAGGTTTTACAAACAATATTTTAATCGAAATGACTAGAGCATTACCAGTTGTTGTTACATACGGGTCTGAAGGATTGAGTGGTAGTGTTAAAATGGTTGGTTTCGTGCCCCGAACAGGTGTTTTAATGAATTATGTGGAGAAAGCCGAGTATTTAGCATATAAATATGAATTTAGAGATACGAAAGAAATTTTCTGTAAATTACTTGAAAACATCTATATTCTCGAGGATATCGATGTATCAGCAATTGGTGGTTTAGAAATGGGGTTTAAACATAGTTGGAGAAACATTATGGAGACGGGTAAGGCTACACTAGTTTTCTTCACGCCACCATCGACGAGTTTTGAAGTTAGATGTGTAGTTGAAATTCATGATGAAAAGAATGATCCGTATAAGAGATACTTAAATGCTCTACACGATATATTCCACGCTAGAAAGGGTGTTAGAAGCGATTACCCTGCATACATATTTAGAATCGAAGAAATATATGATAACTCTAGTAGAACTGGCGGTTTTGGAGAAAAGATCTATCCTTAATGGTGAATAAACACTACTCATTACCTTAAGGTTTTAATAAATGCATTTCTAAATTGGAAAACTAATGGTAGACCACCAGTATGGATAAAAACTACTTTTGCATCCTTCTCTATCTCCCTATTTCTAATCATATCAATCAATGCGTAGAAAGCTTTACCTGTGTAAACCGGGTCCAATAATAAACCCTCTCTACGAGCAACCCATTCAATAAATTCTATTAGTTCACCAGATACTCTTCCATAACCATTAAAACTATATCTCTCTTCAATCTCTATATCATTATCATCTACATTAACATTCACATTCAGTATAGATGAAGCTTCATTAACTAAACCAATAATCTTGTTTTTCAAAACTCTTTCATTCTCTTTTTCAACATCAACACCAATTACTCTAACGTTATCGACACCAATTAATTTCAACCCTAGAATTAAGCCGGCTTGTGTAGTTCCAGTACCTGTAGCGTGAATAATAATATTTGGATTAAAACCTAGTGAACGAGCTTGCTCCATTATTTCTAGAGAAGCATGGGCATAACCAAGTACGCCTAACGGATTTGAACCACCAACTGGGATAACGTATGGTTTAAACCCTTTTCTGGAAAGCTCCTCACTCAACTCAATCATTTTCTCATCAGCTTCGAACGAATTACTGGTATGAACTATTTTAGCACCAAAAATCATGTTTAACAACGTATTCCCCTGATAATCCATTTCATAACCATCATATGGAGGATAGGTTACAATGAAAACTTCTAAACCAAGTTTTCTTGCAGCTGCTGCAGTTAGCCTAACGTGGTTAGAGAAATAGGAGCCACGGGTAATCACAGTATCACATCCTTTCCTCAAAACATCGGCAAGTATGAATTCCAGTTTCCTAACCTTATTACCACCCATAGCTAGCTCCATTACATCATCTCTCTTAACGTAAATATCAACACCCAATTCTCTTGATAAATTAATTAATTTCTCCATAGGAGTGGGGAGAGTCATTAACTCAATTCTAGGAACATTATAGAGTTTCCAGAACAATCTATCAGCACCATAGCTAAAACTAGATTATTACAGAATATAAATGTATTCACAAAATAAATTTAAGAACGACCTATTCCAATATTTAAATAACTATTTAAAAACTCAATAACTCATCTATTTTGTTGTGATGAAAAGTTTATAATGAACTTTTAAATTTTATAATAAATGGTGTTTAAAATGAAGTTTATAAAATTATTTTTGGATCAAAAATGGCTCTCTATAAAACCTGTAGTTGATATTTTAAATGAATTATTAGGTTTTGGTGGTAAAGCCCTCTATATCGATCATCTAGTTCAGACCAATATTGCTAATTGCATGAACGAATATGAATAGGTTGATAAACTACTTAATTGTAAAATAAATTCTTTTCTTAAATTTACCTTTATTCTCAGTTTTAACTAGAATTATCTCACCAATTTCAGCAGTATTCTTAACATGTGGACCGCCATCAACCTGTATATCAACTCCAGGAATCTCAACTATTCTCAATACTGGTAGTTCAGGAGGAAGCCTTGATGCTAACTTAACAGCACCCGGTATTGATAAAGCTTCTTCTCTGGGCAACCAGTATATTTTAACTTCTAAACCACTCTTAACAACTCTATTAGCTTCCTCAATAACATTCTCAAAAATAGTTTTTTCGTAAATTGATAGATTGAAATCACTATATGCATATTCTGGAGTTATGTTTCCACCAGTTGCTAATGCATTAAACTTGTTGTACATTATTGCTGAAATTATATGTGCTGAAGTGTGGAGCTTCATCATCCTATATCTACGATCCCAATCCAAAACCTGTTTAACAATAGATCCCGGAGATAAGCCCTCACAACTATCTAATTCATGTATAACTTTTTGGGAAGACTTGTCTATAGAAACATTAATTACGCGATATGTTTTACCATTAGAGATGATATAGCCATGATCACATTCTAAACCTCCAGTTCTAGGGTGGAATATCGTTTGATCAAGTACAATGCTTCTATCTTGAATATCCATTATTACGCCCAAAGCTTCTTTTAGATAAGAATCCTCTTGATACAGTAGTTTAGTCATAACGCTCTACCTTAAGTAAATTGCAACTTAACCTCTATGTATTACAATAAAACCATTTTAGAAATTTTTGATCTAAAAATATGAAGGTAAAGGATCTGTATGGATCGTGAAGTTAATAGAACAGATTAAAGAACATATCGTTGTCTTTGATGAACAAACGTATTGATTCTCTAAATCTAGAATAAACACATATAAATCTCAAGGTTGAATAAATGACCCATAGTTATCGAGGTTAAGGATGATGAAGGAAATCGCAGTGGAGAAACAATATGTTACTGGTTTAGCGAAAATAATAAGGTATTCACCTTGGCTTGTCCATTTCAATACCGGTGCTTGTAATGGATGTGATATTGAAGTTTTGGCAGCTATAACTCCTCTATACGATCCCGAGAGATTCGGAGTAAAATTAGCTCCTAGTATTAGACACGGAGATATACTTGTTGTAACTGGTGCTGTAACTAAGAAGGCTGGAGAGAGGCTTAAGAGATTATATGAGCAAATGCCTAATCCTAAATTCGTTATTGCAGTTGGTGCGTGTGCTATAGATGGTGGTGTTTTCAATAAAGCTTATAGTGTATTAAGTGGTGCTGATAAAGTGGTTCCAGTAGATATTTATATACCAGGGTGCCCACCCAGACCTGAAGCAATACTAGATGGAATTGTGAAGCTTCTATCTAAACTTAAATAGTTACACAAAGGTGTTTAACATTTTGAGTTTCGAATCTAAACTCAGTTCTCTTAAAAAATACTTTGTTGAAGAACAATTAATTAAACCAAATAGGAAAGTTTATGTTTTCAAATCTAGCGATATTAAATATCTATTCAAAGAACTCATAGACAATTTTGGATTCGATAATCTCTACGTATCTACAATTGTTGGAACAGATCTTTTAAAAGAGGGTTTAATTAGACTCGATTATTACGTCGTATTTCTACCTGAAGAAGTTACAGTTGTTTTCAGAACTTTTATTTCTAGAGAAAACCCGGTTATAGATTCTCTAATAGATATTATTCCAGGAGTTTTGAGTGGTGAATGCGAAACCCATGATCTATTAGGTGTTGTATTCAAAGGAAACCCCTATTTGAAGAGAGGATTTTTCGTACCCAAAGATATTGTTGATTCAAAAGAATATCCGTTAAGAAAAGATTCTAAGGTGTAGTTCTAATGGCTAAGACAGTTATTGAAATACCATACGTAGTAGAACTACCCGTTGGTCCACAACACCCTGCTTTACATGAACCATTACTCATTAAAGCGTATGCTGATGGGGAAGAGATAGTTAAGGTCGAGATCAATACTGGTTATAATCATAGAGGAATCGAGAAGCTCATGGAGAAAAACAATTTCTATAGAGGTATATTCATTGCTGGAAGAGTATGCGGAATATGTAATAGCGTTCATGCAAATTGCTATGTTAGAGCTCTAGAGTACATACTGGGCGTAGAGCCTTCTAGAAGAGCTAAGTGTCTTAGAGTACTGGCTATGGAACTGGAGCGTATACATAGCCATATGCTGATTAATGCTGTAATGGCTGAAATACTTGGATTCACAAGTCTATTCATGAACATAATGCTAGATAGAGAGAAAGTTATGAAAGCTAAGGAAATCCTAACTGGTAACAGAGTTCTAGCTGATTACATGATGATTGGTGGCGTTCGTAGAGATATTGATGGAGTTAAGAGAGATAAATTGTTAAATCTATTGAACAGGATCGAAGTCGATGTTAAACGCTATAAGAAGATTTTCGAAGAAGACGATACTCTACTTAAACGTATGGTTGAAATCGGTTTACTGTCTAGAACGGATAGTACAAAATACAGTTTTGTTGGACCGGTAGCTAGGGGTTCCGGAGTCAGAATAGATTCGAGAGCATCGGATAAATACGATGCTTATGATGAAATACCATTCAATGTAATTACGCGGGAAGAAGGGGATTCGTGGGCTAGAATGATGGTTAGATGGGATGAGACTTTAGAAGCAATAAGTATTTCTAAATATGCTTTAGAACACTTACCTAGCGATGCTAATCCTGTTCCAGATGAGAGGAGATTGCCTAGAGCTTTCCCAGAAGGATCTTCGTATGCTAGAGTTGAGGCTCAGAGAGGAGAATTAACTTATTTCGTTGAGAGTAGGGGCGGCGCGAACCCATATAGAGTCAAAATAAGAACGCCTAGTTTCCTAAACATTATTCATTCTTCGATACTCTACATTGGATACACTATCGCTGATTTACCCGTAATACTCACTTCACTAGACCCATGTGTATCCTGTATGGAGAGAGTCACTATTATTGATTTGGATAATGGTGTTTCACGGAAGATTCCGTTTAAAGAATTAGCAAATTGGCGTAGAGGTGATTAGTATCTTGGAGAAAAAAGGTAAGCCAGCAATACTTGGTTTAATACTTAGAAATCTAGTTTCTAAACCAGCCACTATACAGTATCCACGAGAACCAACACCGGTAGAGCCCGATTTTAGAGGTAGACACTATGCTGATCTCAATAAATGCACAGGCTGTTCTCTATGTAAAATAGATTGTCCAGCGGATGCTATAGAGATGGAGCAGATTCCAGAAGGTTATGTTGTTCCAAAAATCAATCCTCGAAGAATATATCCTGTTGTAAACTATTTTAGATGCGTATACTGCTATAGATGCGTAACTATATGTCCAACTAACGCCTACATTGTAACAAACGAATATAGATTAGCAAGCGTCAAGCTTATTAATAGTAGGGAATTATCGCTGAATACGATTAGTAAAACAGGGGTTTAGATATGAACATAGTTATCATCGATACAGTTCTAAAAATAACTATTCCAATTTTCATAACGGCTTTCATACTATACATATATAGAGCCATAAAAGGGCCAACTATATCTGACCAAATTCTAGCTATTGATGCTATGAGTTACGATTTAGCTGTTTTCTTCGTTGTTCTCTCAATCCTACTCAAAAACCCTGTACTCGTTGGTGTAGCTTTAGTTCTAGCTCTATGGATCTATGCTCTAGACATATACGTAGCTAAATTTCTCGAAAAGAGGGAGATGGGTGATTAGTGTGTTCGAAATAGTTCTCATAACAATTGGGTTAGCATTGATCGTTTTAGGAGCTATTTCAGACTTAATAGGTTCTATAGGATTGAATAGATTCAAAAACTTCTATTTAAGACTACATGCAGCAACCGTCGGCACTATCTGGGGTGCTTTCGTACCGATTATAGGTTCCTCAATTATAGCGTTATTCTACAAACCTCTTGGAACCTATAGGTTTTTCGTGGCTGGAGCGTCTCTAGTGACTGCAGTATTGATCTTACTATTAGCGCCAGCAGGTTCTCATGCTCTAGCTAGAGCAACCCATAGAGCAGGTATTGCTAAAGTAGAGCCCTGCATTGTTGATCATCTTGATGAATCGATGTGCGTTAAGCGAGGAGATGTTAATGATTAACCTCGAACTACTACTCTATGCTTTCATGGCTCTATTATCTATTTCATCTGTAATAGCAGTATATTTAGCTATATTTGAAAAGAAACTCGTACGCGCAGTAGTATTCTCAGCTATACAAAGCACACTCTATGCAATACTCTACTACTTATTAATGGCTCCAGATATTGCTCTCGTTTATATACCAGTATCCGTCGGACTATACCCAGCCGTAATCCTCATACTTATAAGGAAAACAGAGGGCGAGGAGAAGGTATGAATAGGGATGTAATCGGTTTAATCGTACTATTAGCTTTAATTATCGGTTTCAGCCTGTTACTATCAATAGCTGGAAAATACTATATTCCAAATCCCGAATCTAGAAAACCAACAGAGATCTTTGGAGGCAATAATCAATTAGCATACCTGTATTTAAAATACACATATTACCCTAACGATACGTCGAGAACCGTTTTATCACCAGAAGCTGTAACAGCTATTGTATGGGATTTCCGTGGTTTAGATACATTATTTGAAACAACGGTATTCTACTTAGCCATAATAGGTGCTTTAGCGCTAGGCAGAGGTTTAATAAAAATTGAGAAACCAGTTGGAGAACATGGTTTAAGTATAATTGTTAAAACAGTAACTAGATTAACGAGTGTATTGATAGTTACTGTAGCTGCATCAATAGCTCTACATGGACACCTAACTCCAGGCGGAGGATTCCAGGGTGGGTCAGCTGCAGCTGTTGCTCCACTATTGATACTCATAATATTCTCAATATATTACTTTTTAGAGAAAGGTATTTCTAAAACATTAATGCTCATTATCCGAAGTATAGGTTTGATCGTAATTGGTTTAGTAGCTATAAGTTGTTTCATAATAGGAGTTATACAAGGTAGTGAAGCGTTTGTTTTTCAGAATCAAAGGAAGATAGTGGGTGTTTATGGAGAGCATAGTATTGAAGTATCTCTACCATCACATATCGCTGGAGAATTAATATCGGGAACACTATGGTTCTTCAATATCGCGGAGTTCTTCGCAGTAATGGCTGGTTTCACTATTGTTTTCATGTTACTATTTGTTCCAGAAAAAGCTTTCAGAGAAGGTGGAGGTAAATGATTGATCTCTACGTCTACTTCTTAACTCTAGTTATGGTGAGTATGGTTGCTAATACTGCTCTCTCGATATACGGCATATTCTTTAGGCCAAGTATGATTAAGAAAATTATTGCTTTAACAATACTCGGAGATACCGCTAATACTTTCGCAATAATCATTGGTTATAAAAGATGGGTTAACCCTGAAACACCAGTTACTACTCCCGTATTGCTGAACTACACGAATATTAATAAAACATATATAGAAGAGTTTGCTAAAATGAGAGCAGTGGATCCACTGCCGCAAGCACTAGTTCTTACAGCTATCGTTATTGGTTTAGCTGTAAATCTCTACCTTGTATTCCTAACTCTCCAGACATATAGATTGTATGGAACAACGGATGTTAGAGAAATAAGAAGACTTAGGGGCTAGAGATATGAAGAGATTGAAATCAGCTATACCCTTAACAATACTATTATTCATAATCTACATAGTATTTAGCGGTAGTTTATCAACATACGATATAGTTACAGGAATAGTTGTATCGATAACGGTATCGACAATTTTCTCGACATTCGTTATAAGCAATCCCAATAAAATCCTTAATTTCAAGAGATGGTTGTACCTATTGGAGTACGCTCTGTATTATTTCTTCGTAGCTGAAGTTAAGTGTCATTTAGATGTAATGTATAGAATACTACACCCCAAACTACCTGTCAAACCAGGTATTGTTGCTGTACCCTACAACGTTTCGACTGATTACGCGATAACTGCTGTGGCCAACTCCATTACGAATACTCCTGGAACCGTTGTTGTAGATATCGATACCAGTAAGAAGACATATTATGTGCACTGGATATACGTTAAAACAACTAAGCCGGATAAAGCTCGTGAAGAAATATCGAGTATTTTCGAGAAATACGCTATGAAAATCTTTGATTAAAGGTGGGTTATATGGATATAGTTAAATTAGCTTATAATTTACTCGGTTTAACCGTGCCGGTTACAGCATTATTTGCATTCTCACTACCATTACTGCATAAAATTATAGGTAGGAGGAGGTTTCCAGGTATATATGCATCGATAATTACGTGTTTCAATACATTCTCAACAACAGTTATAGCTTTAGGAGTTTGGATGAATCGGTTACCCATAGTTTATCCATTCGGAGGATGGCCTCCCCCTCTGGGAATTATGTATGAAGTTGATTACTTTAACGCTACGCTCGGCTTATATGTTGGCTGGATTATGTTAGCAGTTATTGGTTTCAGTTTATGGATAGATAGGAAATTCGATGAACCGGAATGGTACTATACGTTAATTCTTGGATTTGAAGCGGGGGTTTTAGGTTGCTTATATACTGGTGATTTATTCAATCTTTTCGTTATGATCGAGGTTTTAGCAATATCCAGTTATGCTTTAACATCATACTACAAGAGTAAACATGAAGCTATTGAAGCTGCATTTAAATACGGTATACTGGGGGCGACAGCTACTACAATTTATTTCCTAGGATTAGTGGTAATTTATGGATTCTACGGATCCCTCAATATGGCTGATATTCTAGATAAAACGATACTGATGAGAATCGAAGTTGAATACTATGGTTATACATTGCTAAATAAACACTTCATAGATAGTGGAATAGTATCAACAACGCTAGCTCTAGCTTTAACTTTATGGGTTTTCACATTTAAATCTGGTTTATTCCCCAATCACTTCTGGATTCCAGATGTATACACGGGGTCTCCAACACCAATTGCAGCTGCATTCTCGAGTGTTTCAGAAATGATTGGTGTATATGCTACTGTTAGACTACTATATACCGTTTTCCCAATAGACTCCATAATCGGTAGTAATTATAGATCATTTATAATGATCGCATTAATGATATTAGGATTCATAAGTGGAGTTATTGGTGCCTTAATGATGATGATCCAGAAGAATATTAGAAGATTACTAGCATACAGTTCTATTAGCCATATCGGTTTAATGTTTATGATTCTATCAATTCAATTCACAAATATACCTACCATTGCTTTAAAAATAGCTGTAATTGCTCTATTCACACATATAGTGTCGCATGGTTTAAGCAAATTAACGTTATTCTGGTCATCAGAATTCTTCTATGATAAAGCTGGAACTGACGTTCTTGACGATATGCGTGGTGTGGGGAGACGCTATCCACTAGCTAGTTTAGCATTCATAACTGGATTCCTCAATCTCATAGGTGCTATACCATTCATAGGTTTCTACTCAAAACTACTAATGTATCAATCATTCATAGAAGCTGGTAATATACCGGCAGCTATCGGTGTAGTAGTGATAACAGCGTTGAGCATACCAGGATACGCTAAAGCTATCTATACAGTTGTCTTCGCAACACCTAGTAAGGATTACGGTGGAGGGGGTAATAGGATTGGTTTAGTCATTGCTGTACTAGCATTTCTAACTTTAGCAATAGGTTTAGCTTATCGATATCTATATAGATTACTATATGATTCTCCATTTACAACATCGATTACATTTTATCATGATTATCTCAATGCATTCATAAATACTAAAGATCAATTAAGGTGGTCGTACTATGTATCCGGCTAAATACGTGCCGAACCCCGTTGCATTAACTGTTACTCTATCATTTATTTTCGTATTAGCTATAGTTTTCCTCACCATATTATATCTTGCTCTAAGACCTAAAACACATAGTAGGAGAATAACTGAGATATACTTATCTGGAGAAGGAGAGGATGTTGTATCATCACATACTCCAAGCCCTATGAACATGTATTGGACTATTATTAAGAAATTCTTTAATCAAATATATAGAGAGTTGATTGAGAAAATGCATACTGGTAGCCTACTTGATTGGGCTAGCTTCATGTTATCCTGGTTTGGATTACTAATAATATTGTCCATAGCTATAACACTACTCGTAACTGTATTCGCGGTTCTAATTAGATAATGGTGATGGATTATGTATGATGAACTACTGGTGCTACTATCTATAACCATATTCCCCGGTGTTGTTTTCACAATAGCTTTAGCTCTATTTACACAATATTTCGTGAGGAAAATTAGTGGTAGGTTACAGAAGAGAATGGGCCCATCATATGTGGGTCCAATAGGTATTCTACAGCCATTCTACGACGTATTAAAACTAGTTAGAGTTAAGGAAGAGGTTATCCATAGATACTCTATGCCTAGTTTAGCTAAATTATTTGGAATAATAGGTATAGCTTCGGGAACCGTTGTTATGCTCATGTTTCCACTCAGCCCAATTAAATTCTATGGTGATTACGATTTCCTAGTTTACATATACTTCACAAGCATATGGATACCGTTATCGCTAATCCTAATGTCGCTCTCAATGCCGGGACCATATACAGCTATAGGTGTTTCAAGATACTTATCGTTCATAACATTAATGGAACCAGCGTTTTTCGTATCAATTCTAACACCATTAATGATAACGAGCAGGTATTATTCACCACCATATAGTATACTAGTCACATCTATGAATATACATAAATTCTGGTTAAACCCATTAACAGCTATACCACTAGCGTTATCATTACTATCTGCAATAATAGTTCTACAAGCTAGAGCAATGTACAACCCCTTCAACATACCCGAAGCTGAACAAGAAATAATAGCAGGGTATGAAACGGAATTCTCTGGACCGGTACTAGGTTTAGCAATAATTCTACATGATGTTGAAGTAGCGGTAACAGCTATAACAATCGTTTATTTAATTCTAGGAGGCCCATACCCATTCAAACACACATCAGTACAAGGAATATTAACATTGATAACCAAATACCTACTAGTTATACTTACAGCAACAATAATTAGAAATGCTTTTGGACGATACCGTTTAGAACAAGCTCTCAAAATACTTCTATATGCATTAATAATAGCTATCCTATCACTAATAATTACGGTCATAGTACTAAGATAATTCAATTGAAAAATCAATATTCAATTAGTCCTAGGTTTTATAAAGAAACGAGTAAAGATATAGTAAATGGTGTACTTGGGGTAGAGAATAAATATATAATGGGAAAACCGTAACCGAAAGCAACGGAAAAACCGTTGCATAAGGTTGCGGGAAGTACCATTATATATTTATTCTCTACCCCAAGTACACCACTCTTCTTTTACTTAAAATATTTAATTATAAATACTTATCCCTATAATGATCAAACTATAGAGCTCGACGTGGAATACACTATCATGGAATCGTGAATGCTTTATTTTAATGCAAATGTTGTTTCTAATATTATTGTAATTGCTAAAAGCACTATAACAAATTTACTTTGTTCTCGAAACTTTGAATAAAATTCAATTATTTATGTAATAAAGAGAAATAGGAGGTTTTTTATGATAATTAGTAGATAAGTTAAGTTTGGTGATTAATAATTGTGTAAGCATCGCTATATCTTCTGTTTATACGATGGATTTGTGAAGCATATAATGGATTGTGTTGAAGACATTATTCATGAATTGTGTAGGAATATGAAGATTATTCATAAGAAAATACATATATGTAGACGTTATTGGGATGAATGTATAGAACCATATAGTTCTATGGAGATTAAGGAAGATGAAGTAGTATATGAAGTAGAATTACCTGGCGTGGATAAAGATAAGATAAAATTATGGTTGAGTGAAGATAGAGAAAGGATTTATCTCGAAGCTTTTGGTGATGAGAGGAAGTATTGTGATATCTATAGATTACCGTATAGAGCGGATCCAGATAAAGTTGATGCAGAGTATAGGAATGGTTTACTAGTAATTAGGGTTAAGAAAGTTAGAGCTGGATATGAAATTAAAATTAAATAACTATTATGAAGTATCCATAATTTATCTAAAACTAGAATATCGCGAGAATGATCCGATTTGCTTCTAAAATGCCCTAAATGTGGTTTTAGATTCGATATTACATATAGTAGAGCATTCTCTTGTGGTGGATGCCCGTACGTCACGTTCGGTAATTGTAATTACGTTAAATGCCCAAAATGCGGTTTTGAAGATTATGTAGAGAAATTTAGAGTCGGTAAGGAGACTTTAAGGCTGGAGAATATTGAGTGAACCATTATTTATCAAAGTTTTAACACTAATACTCCTCCTAACATTAGCTTACCCTACACATAGTTCGATTTATGGATACTTACTAAACGATAGAAACATAGATTTCTACTTCATAATATATGGTAGTAGTGGATGTCCACATTGTATTAATATGAAGAACTTCCTCATGAATAGCTATGGTTCGAATAGAGTTCTTTTCATCGATATAAATAGTGATAGAGAAGCTTATGAAAGATTCATGATTTTGGTTAAACACGGAGTATCAGGATACGTGCCTCTCACTTTCGTAATCTATAACGATAACATAACATGCGCTATTCAAGGAGAATTTACAAATAAAGCCGTTATTGATAGAATTCTAAAACCCAATGATAAAAACGAATTTATCATATATACTTCAAGTATTAATAATTTAGTTCCATCAAAAACCGTTTATTTTGGAGAAGGCTATACTCATAGAGATTTCATAGATTTCCTTAATGGATATTCGCAGAGGATAAATATTGAAATCCGAGAAATAACTGATAACGTGGAGAAGGAGAACATATTCTTAACTATAATACCAGCTATGATCATTTTAGCATTAGTAGATTCTATAAATCCATGTACATTTGCATTATACGTATCATTCACACTATCCTGTACATATAGTAGGAAAATTAGTAGAGGACCACCATTACTATTCATTAACATGGTCTACCTAGGATACCTACTTTTCGGATTAGGATTATCAATCATTGCCTACATGCTCGGAAAGTTTAGAATAATTTTCTTCATTGCAGCTCTACTTCTAGGAGTAATAAATATATTTTCAGCTGGTAGACTCGGATTATATAGTTTTAAATGTAAATGGTGCGAAAAAATCCATATAAATCCAGTAGTTTTCAGAAACAAGTATCTCCTAGCTGTATTTCTATCGCTATTTTCCATAGTATTCCTATTACCATGTACGTCTGGACCTCTAATGATCTTTGCAGTTATGATAAGCGGTTACGATCTATTTATTAGAACACTACTATTAGGTATTTATAACATAATATTTGTCCTACCGTTAATAGCGATCTACTTAATAATTGCAAATACCGCTAAAGTAAATAAGGTAGCTAAGTGGATTGAAGCGAACTCTGGTATTCTCGAGTTCTTGACTGGAATAATACTAGTAATTATAGCGATAATATTCATCGGAACCAGTATCTAAACATAAACTTATCTCAACTACTAGGATCATTCTAAAACTATAAATTCAACATTGTATTCATTGTAGCAATATCCCCAGATTAAGGTGTGTATCGAGATGGTTAAATTCTCTATCATTATAGTTAGTGATGCTGTTTCTAGCGGTGCTAGGATAGATACTAGTGGTTTAAAAGCTAGGGAGCTGATTGAGAAGAAAGGACACGTTATTGAAGAAACATTAGTAATAAGTAATAGTTATAGAGAAATTGTGAAAGCGATAAGAACGGTTGAGAGCGACGTATTAGTATTTATAGGTGGTACAGGATTATCTCCACGAGACATAACAGTTGATGTTGTTAAAGAACATGCTTGGAGAGAAGTACCTGGTTTTGGAGAATATTTTAGATTAAGTACAGCTTCTAAAACAGGATTGAAAAGTCTTTTAAGTAGAGCTAGTTTATTTATTCTACCGGATAGTAGAATTGCTGTGGTTTTACCAGGATCCCCGAATGCTGTTGAAGATGGATTAAATATTCTTCTAGAAATTATTGAACACGTATTGGAAGAGGCTAGGAGATTCGAAGGTGAACATAGAGTTTAAATCTCAACACTATGTTTTTTAGCGAAATTCTCGATAATCTCGCTTAATTCATGCATTCTCTTAATACCTTCGATTTTCTCCTTAGAGAATATGTTTCCATTCCTAACGAGAAGTAGCATAGTTGTTGGAGATGCGTGAACATCGTAGTATTTGAATGTTTCTATAGCCGATTCTTCACCGCAATTTCTAGCAAACCATTCGCACAGAGTAATAACGTAGTATACGTTTCGATAATTACCGATTAGTTTAACGAATGGGAACCAGAATAAATCATATACTCTACAAGCACCGCATTTAGCGTTATCGAAATATATTACGTATATTCCATCAAGCGCCGGTTTGAAGAAACCGTTAATGGAGATTTTAATCCATTTATCACTATGTTGATCATAAATATATATTCCATGAGGTAAAGTAGGGTCTACGTAATCGTAAACACCTTGAATACTGTAATTACCCAACATCTTGTCAAGAATATCTTTAAAGTACTTACTTATCAATCCTCATATAACCCTAATCGTGTGGTAACGATTATATGAATATAATTCACATAAAATATTTTAACAAATAGTTTTCACAGCCTACGAATATTTACGTTAAAATGAACTTTGAATACTTGTGGATGGTTTTTCTTTAGTAATACTGAGAATTAACAATACAGTTACGATCGTTATAATCAAAACTGCTGAGAGTATAGCTAGAGGAAATAACTGTAATACATTAGTTATAGATCGTGGATGTGTTTGATTCAAATACTCATTAGATGTTGATTCTATAGGTGTTACAGTAGTTTCAGTACTAGTCTCGCTAGAACTGGTTTCACTAATTATTTCCGTACTAGTATTGTTTGTAGCATTTGTTGAACTAGTTAATGCAATTAATGTTCTATTAATGTATGCCTCTATAGACGAAGTTAAATTAGCTGGATCAAAAATTGTTTTGAAAAATTCCTCGCTTAGTAATGTCATGAACTGCAAACCATGGATTTTAGCGTGAAGTTCCTCAACCTCTCTAACTATTGTTTCATTAATATAAGTAACGCGTGAGAATCCTTCGAAAACGAAATCATAGGTTAACAATGAACCAGCAAGTAAATCTAGTGAAATCCAGCCATACCCTGGGATATACGCTAATGTGAATGCATGCGGTCCATTGTAACGGAATATGTATGTGAAATTACGTATAGTTATACTGTAGTTTTCGAAATCAGATAGTGGTAGATATACGTATCCATATGCAATAGTCGCGGGTATTTCATAATAATTGAGTAATTCAACGAGTATGCGTGAAAGATCATCGCAATCTCCTTTTCTCTCATTAATAACTTGATCCATTGTTCTAGGAAGTCCACTAGCATCGTATTCGAAGAAAACTCTGTAGACAAAATAAGCTGCAGTTACTGCAATACCTAGTTTTGAAGCTTCAGTAACGTTATATTTATATGTTCTCATAAACCAAGCTGTATAGTTTGAACCAACGATTTCGACTACTCTCCTATACGGTTCTTTCAAATACTCGTTTTTTATCTCTTCAGGAATATCGCCACTTGTCGAACCAGTTTTAGGGGATTTTAAAGCATTTGCAACAATACTATACATTGCCTCGATATTAGGGTAACATACTTTTATTTCAAGAACGTGGTATCCGTAGAACGAACTATTAATTGTTACGTTGAATTCAAATAAATTCGTAGTGTGGTTGAAGAAAACGTTTCGATAAATTAATGGTTTACTAGTTTGATTAATATCATAGAACGTTATGTTACCCGGTGTTTCTAGAGCTAGAGTTGTATTTATCTCCGATCTCTCTATCAATATAGCGTTTATGAAGTAAAACACTCTACATTGTTTCTCAATATTGTTTTCAATAAATACTTGATTATAATTTGTTGAAACCGATTGTACCACTAGAGCTGTTAGCAATAACATTATGATAACTAATGTTTTAATCATACAAATCTACCCTAACTATTGATTAATAGTAATTTACTTAATATTATTGGATGAATCTATTAATAATAACGTGATGAATTATGTTGAAAAACTTCACTATATACAACGGTGGAGTTAAACTATTCTTCGGTTTAAATGTTGTTGAAGAAATGAGTAATCTTATTGAGCAGTCTTCTAGAATCCTCATAGTTATGGGTAAGAGGAGCGCTAAAGTATCTGGTGCTTTTGATGAAGTAATCAGTGTTTTAAAAAATACTGATTCTTCAATAGAGGTATGGGATAAAGCTGAACCTAACCCTACCGATAGGCTTGTCGAGGAGCTCAAAACTATTCTTAACGAGAATTTCCAATATATCATCGCGATAGGGGGTGGTAGCGTAATTGATTTAGCGAAAGCTTCGCGTGTACTCTACTCCTGTGGCGGTAGTATTAGAGAATATTTATATGGTGTTAAGAGGGTATGTAGAGATTTGAAACCCCCTTTAATAGCTGTAAATCTAACTCATGGAACTGGTAGTGAGATAGATAGGTATTCTGTAGTTACATTAACAGATACTAGGGAGAAAATAGGGTTTAACGCTGGATATCCATATGCTTCATTCGACGACCCCCGCTACACGGTCTCGTTATCTAGAAACCACACGATCTATGTAACTATGGATGCTTTCGCGCATGCAGTTGAATCAGCAACATCTAGGTTTTCAAGCCCCTATACCGAATTACTTGCTCGTGAAACAATAGATTTGATTGTAAAGTATTTACCAAGAGCTTTGGAGAACCCCACCGAGATTACTTATAGATACTGGTTAATGTATGCATCTATGCTTGCAGGTATAGGTATTGATCATGGAGTAACACATATAGGTCACGGTTTAGAACACGTATTGACCGGTCTTAACCCCAATTTACCTCATGGTGCTGGACTCGCTATTCTCTACAAAGAACTTATTGGTTTAATATATAGGGGTAATCCGGTAACTATGGCTAAAATACTGAAACCGCTAGATCCAAGCTTAACTCCAGAACCTAGTGATGCTGAAAAAGCTAGGAGAGCTTACATAAAGTTCTTGGATGAAATAGGGTTTTATGAAACGCTGAGTGATTATGGATTCTCAATAGATAGCGTTAAAGAAATACAAGAACGTTACAGTAAATTAGCGCCTAAAAGATACGAACCATTATCACCATTTGAAGTTAAACCTGAAGAAATAGCTGAGATAGTACTATCTCTACTTTAGAGTAGTTAATCATTTAACATATTGTAATACTAACTAATAATCCCATACTCTTTATGAATATTAATAATTTTGAACGTAGTTATTTCTATATCGGCTTTCAAAATAGCTATGTGTGAATAGAGTTGAAGATAGGTAGGTTGAGCGATAAATACATCCCTCAGGATGTGGAGAATTGGGTTAAGAATTTCTGGATTACAAATAGGATATATGAGAAAATAAAGGAGATGGATTCGAAAAGAGGATGCGAATTCAGGTTTGTCGATGGACCTCCATATGCGAATAGCGATATTCCTCATATTGGTCATGCATGGAATAAGACGTTGAAAGATATTGTTCTACGCTATAAGAGAATGTGTGGATATAGAGTTTTCGATAAACCTGGTTATGATTGTCATGGATTACCAATTGAGGTTAAAGTTGAGGAGAAGCTCGGTATTAAATTTAAGAAACAAATAGAAGAGATCGGTGTTGAACGCTTCATAGAGGAGTGTAAGAAACTAGTATTGAGAAATGCTTCATCTATGACAAAGTGGTTTATGGAACTAGGTGTATTTATGGATTGGAACAACCCGTATCTAACTATAACTAATGAATATATCGAGAAAGGATGGTTTCTAATAAAGAAAGTTGATGAAGAGGGTTTACTAAAGGAGGAGTATAAAGTTGTCTATTGGTGCCCAAGATGCTCAACAACTCTTGCTGAGTACGAGATAGAGTATAGAGAAATAGAAGATCCAAGTATATACGTTAAATTACCGGTTAGGGGTAGGAGCAATTGGTATTTATTAATTTGGACGACAACGCCGTGGACGTTGCCAGCTAATACTTTCGTCATGATTAAACCCTCTGCTGATTACGTAGCTGTTGATATTAATGGCGAAATACTTGTTTTAGCTAAAGAGAGGTTGAGAAAAGTCCTTGAAGAGGCGGGTATTGGAAATTACAAAGTAATTCATGAAATTAAAGGATGGGATTTAGTTGGTTTAGAATATGATCATCCTCTCGAAAATATAGTTCCTCTACAGAAAAAACTTCGAGAATACCATAGAGTTGTAGCATCCGAGGAGTACGTAACTTTAATTGAAGGAACAGGTCTTGTTCATGGAGCTCCAGGCCATGGTTTCGAAGATTTCGATGTTGCTAGAAAAATAGGTATTGAAGTGATTGCTTCACCTATTGATGATGAAGGTAGATTTACTGGAGAAGCTGGAGTATATAATGGAATGAAAGTTAGGGAAGCTAACGATATTATAATTAATGATCTTAAGAGTAGAGGTGCTTTGCTCTACCATGGGAGAATTATACATAAATATCCTGTTTGCTGGAGATGTAAAACACCGGTTGTTATGAGAGCTACTCCTCAATGGGTTATTAAAATAACTTATCTTAAAGATAAGCTTCTAGATGAAATAAATAAGGTTAATTGGCTACCTAAATGGGGTTATGATAGAATAAAGTATATGATCGATAATCTACAGGATTGGGTTATTTCTAGACAAAGATATTGGGGTATACCGTTACCAATATGGATATGTCCTAATGGCCATAAACTTGTAATTAGTAGTAGAGATGAATTGGTTAAGTATGGCGGTTACATACCGGTTGAACTCCATAGACCATGGATAGATAGAGTGAAACTTACATGTCCAAGTTGTGGTTTAGAAATGACTAGAGTTAGTGATGTTATAGATGTTTGGTTTGATAGCGGTATATCATTCTTCGCTTTAGGACAGAAGGGGGTCGACGATTCGGATTACGTTCTAGACTTTATAGTTGAAGGTCAGGATCAGTTTAGAGGATGGTTCTTCTCATTATTGAGAGCCGGTGTACTATACTACGGTAAAGCACCGTACATCAACGTTCTAGCTCATGGAATGGTTCTCGACGAGAAAGGTAGAGAAATGCATAAGAGTTTGGGTAATTACGTTGGTTTAGATGATGTTCTCAAGAAATTTGGAAGAGATACGTTGAGATTAGCAGTAGTTGAGAACACTACTTGGGAAGACCTGAGGTTCTCGTGGAGGACTTTAGAAGAAGTGGAGAGAGATCTGAATATCATTTGGAATACATATGTATTTGCATCAACATATATGTCTATAGATGGATTCGATCCAGTTGAAAACGGTATTCAGAAGTATCTCAATGATCTCAGACCTGAGGATAGATGGATAATTTCTAGAGTGAATAGTTTAGCTAAAAGTGTTACGGAGAAGCTGGATAAATTCTATATCCACGAAGCGGCTAGAATGCTACATAAATTCATAATTGATGATGTTAGTAGATGGTATATCAGACTCATTCGTAGAAGGGTATGGGTTGAGGAGAATACTCGAGATAAATTCGCAGCATATGCAACGCTTTATTATGTACTATATAAATGGTTAATTATGGCTTCACCATTCATTCCATTCATAACTGAAAAAATCTATCAGATCGTATTCAGACAAGCAGATCCTGGTTTACCCGAATCTATTCATATGCATAATTGGGTTAGGGTCGATGATGAATTAATTGATAAAAATGTTGAAGAAGAATTTGAGATACTAAGATCACTTTACGAAGCTTCAGCAAGTGCCAGAATGAAAGCTGGTGTTAAACTTAGACAACCTATTAGAGAAGTCGTAATTTACACTATGAGGAACGATATAAGAGATATTGTTTTCAAATATAGTGATTTGATTTCAGAACTTACTAATGCTAAGAGAGTTGTCGTTAAACCATTATCAGAACTTGAAAGAATAGTTAAGTATAGTGTTAAACCAGAGTATAGGTCTCTAGGACCCATGTATAGGGATATTGCACATGAGTTATTCAAATACATCGAGGAGAATGGAGATAGAATTGCTAGGGAGATACTTGAGAAGGGAATATGTGTTCTCGAAATAAAAGGAGTTAGAGTTGAATTAACTAGAAATGATGTAGTCATAACGCCAATATATGTTGAAGGCTATAGTGTCGTAGATACTGATTGGGGTAGTGTAGCTATCGATAGTAGATTAACGCTAGATGAGATTTCTGAAGGATTAGCTAGAGATATTGTTAGGAGAATTCAGGTTATGAGAAAAGAATTAGGGTTAGAACTTACAGCTAAGATAAAGAGTTACGTTTTCTCTAGTTTAGAAAATCTCCAATTAATTAGGAAACATGTTGATTACATTATGAGAGAAACTGGTTCAGTAGAACTAGTACTTGTAGAGTCCGAGGATGAATTCAATAAAATAGAGGGTTATAAGAAGGATTGGGAGATTAATGGAGAGATCTATAGGATAGCTTTGGTGATCTAGACGAATTACGATTACCTTATCGAAGAAGCTAAGAAAGTTCTGAGTAATAGTTATGCACCATATAGTGGTATTCATGTAGCTTCAGCTGTTTTAACCAGTAGTGGTAGAGTCTATTTAGGCGTTAATGTCGAGAATTCTAGTTATGGATTAACAATATGTGCCGAGAGATCTGCATTGACAGCTATGATTACAGCTGGCGAGCGCTCACCAATAGCTATAGCTATAGTTTCCGATCTAGAAGAACCGATACCACCATGCGGTGCTTGTAGACAATTCATTGCCGAATTCAATCAAGATGCAGTAATCATTATGCATAGCGTTAAATCGGGAAAAACTGTTGTTAGTAAATTAAACGATATATATCCAAATCCATTTAGGATTCAAATATTAAAATAGTAGATACCTAATTTAACTCAAATCACCATATTCATCGATACAAAATCCTAAACGAGTATGTTGAGACCTATGGTTTCCGATAAGAGTAGAGCGAATTACAACGAGATCGTTAAATTAATGGAGGAAGCCATAGATCTTATAGATAAAATAGAAATGATAATTTCGAGAATAGATAGAGATAAACCGGTTTCAAGTGGTGTTGTTTATCAAATATACGAGAATCTCGTTCTTCTTAGAGAAAAGATCGTTGAAGCAAGGATGAAAGCTATTGAAATAAGTTGAGATAAACAATTCCAGTTTCCCCTCCTAGGTTTTTAGGTTTTCCTAGGACGGGATCTACCTCCCGACCCGTGCTTCACGGTGGCTACCGGACACTCTACACGGGGGTCATGAACACTCTTCGAGCCCAACAGCACAGGACTCACATCTAGATTACTCAACACTAAAAACCAAAACAACCATTAACACCAACATAAAAACTACAAAAACCCTATAAACCCAACATACTAAAACAGCTGCATATCCTCATATAATTAACAATTAGTGATTTTCTAATAGCAACTTCATTACACTATCTATTGCATTATCATGTACTCCAGCAACGAAGTCCAGTATCTGTATATTGTTGAAACCATTCTGTTTCAGAATCGAGCTAACTTCAACCCCTCCACGCGAACCCCACCCATATGCTGATAAAACAATTATTTTCTTGTTACGAGGGATCTTTCTCGTCATAAGGTACGCTACGTACCGTGCTATTGGAAAAGCATCGTTATCGTAAGTCGATAAAGCTAATATAATATATTCGCTATCATAAGCTTCTCCAATCAAATCACTGATTAAACCTCTCTCCCTATCGTTAAATTTGAATAAAGATATTTTGAATCCAGCGTTTTCCAATTTATGTAGCATTTCATTAACGGCTTTCTCAACGAATCCGTACATTGAGAAGACAACTATAGTGATCTTACTCTCTTCGAACACTCCTTTACCCCATTTTAAATAGAGATCTAATGCTTCTCTAACACCCGAACCCCTCCAGCATAAGCCATGAGCTGGAAGCACCAGTTCTAAATTACTAGTAATCGCTAATAACTTCTCAATATTCTTGGTAACCCAGTCTCTATAGAAACCGATTATATCTGCGAAATATTTCTTCATGAAAAACCTATATTTATTCCTAGCTTCTAAAGATAATTCATCGTAAAATACTTCTCTAAAAATACCGAACGACCCGAAAACATCACATGATATGAGAGCTTTCTTCTCGGGAATATATGTAACCATAGTTTCAGGCCAGTGAAGCCATGGAACATGAATGAATTTCAGGGTATAACTACCTAAGTCGAGAACCTCACCGTCTCTGACTGATTTGAAACTCCCTGTATATTTATAGAATGATCTCATCATTTTCTCGGCTAATGGATGTCCAATCACCGTGGCTCCGCTATTCTCGACCACTAATTTAATACAACCACTATGATCTGGTTCTAAATGATGTGTTACTATGTACTTTATATCCTTTAAATCAATTGTTTCCCGTAGAGCTTCAACGTATTGTTCAGCGAACATGTGCTTAGCGGTATCGAAAAGCACGACGCCTTTATCCGTAAACAGTATGTATGAGTTATAAGTAACACCTTCAGGGATCTCCCATAGAGATTCAAAGAAATTCGTACTCCTATCCTCTACTCTAATTAAATAGAGTTCTGAAGTAATTCTATGTTTAACAATATTGATCTCCAATATAACCACCACTTTATGAATCGAGAACATGGATTATAATTTAGAAAAAAGAATTCCCTTAAAGTTATGCTTTAAGATCCCTATACTCAGGATATAGTTTTATGAAATTATTTTCTACTAGTAGCTTCATGTACTTCTTAGGTTTCTCAATTAATTCTCTTATTTCACTCTCAAGCTCTGATCTAGATAAATGCCTCCTAGCGTAGCCGAGCTCCATTGCTTTCTCAGCAACAGCAACAGCTTCTCTGACATAAAGTTCCATTTCATCCATTGCGCCTATAATTCTCTCTTCATGAATACCTGTTTCTTCAGTATATTTAGCTACTGCATAAGCTGCTGCAACAAACATTTCATCACTCATTTTCCTAGCTCTAACCGTAAATGCCCCTCTAAATATAGCTGGGAATCCTAAACTATTATTGATCTGGTTGGGGAAATCGCTTCTACCAGTAGCTACAATTCTAGCTCCAGCCTCCTTAGCTTCCCATGGCCATATTTCTGGAATAGGGTTTGCTTCAGCGAATACTATTGGATCCTTATTCATCAACTTAATCCACTCTTTCTTAATAACACCAGGTCCCGGTTTAGAAGCAGCTATAACTACATCTGCTCCTTTAAACGAATCTTCAATTGTTTTAACGTTTTCAGCATTAGATTCCATTGCAATACTATATTTCCACGGATTCTCTTTCTTCATAACTTCAATATCATCTCTATCCCTATGAATAACGCCTTTAGAATCTATTGTAATGATTTTCTTCGGGTCAGCACCTATTACTTTAAGATACCTATATATACATATGTTTGCAGCACCAGCACCAAACAACACTATCTTAACTTGATTTATCTTCTTATCGACAATCTTGAGAGCATTTAATAAACCAGCAATAGTTACCAATGCAGTACCCTGTTGATCGTCGTGCCAAACCGGGATATTCAGAGTTTCCTGTAGTTTCTCGAGAATATAGAAGCATTTAGGCGATTCTATATCTTCAAGATTTATACCTCCAAAACTCGATTCTAATGCTTTAACAATATAGATTATCTTATCTGGATCCCTCTCATTAATAACAATAGGAACACAATCTACACCACCAAGATACTTGAATAGAAGACATTTACCCTCCATTACCGGTAGCCCAGCTGCTGGACCTATACTCCCCAGCCCCAGAACCCTTGTCCCATCACTAACAACAGCAACCGTATTCCATCTCCATGTATAGTCGAATGATGCGTCATCACCAGCTTTGTGGATTCTCCTACAAGGTTCTGCAACGCCAGGAGTATACCAGATTGCGAAATCGTCGAATCTAGTTATTGGAGCTTTCGGTATAACTTCGATCTTACCGCCATACATTCTATGTAATTTCTCAGATACGGAGAACCAATCAACCTTAGATTGTTGAGACAAACATAACACCCAGTTTAGATTAATATTATGAAGCTGGATTAAATAATAGATATGCTTATAGAGCGACCGGATCTGGAAATATACGACTCCAATATACTCCGCTAATGAATAGTGTTATTAATAAATGCTCAATTATACCCTATCAATAGTGTTTAATACTGATAATGAGGATGATTCGTGTTGGAAAGAATTTGTGGCTGGGTTATTAGGAAGAAAATTATTGGTCAAATAGGTATATTAGAAATCAGTTCATCTAGTGTAAAACCATACGTTATTGTTTTGAAGAAAGATAGAGATAAGGAGTTGTTTGAGGAACTCGAAAATATCGATATTGGAACAGCTATTTGTTTCGAAGGAGAGTTATCTGAGAAACAGATTAGTAAGAGGGGGATCGAGTATGTTGTTAAGAAAATAGTAGTCTATAGTAAACCAATTGAACCCCTACCTGTAGATATTGTTGGTAAAGTCCCTTCACTACTTGATACTAGAGTTAAGTACAGGTACCTACTACTTAGAAACCCCGTGGAGAAAGCTATTATTAGAATAAGATTCAATATTGTTGAGGCAGCTAGGAAATTCCTCGTTGAGAACGGTTTCATAGAAATCCATACTCCCAAGATAGTTGCTGCTGGTGCTGAGGGTGGAGCTACTTTATTCCCCATTCAGTACTTCGAGAATACAGCGTATTTAAGTCAAAGCCCCCAGCTCTACAAGCAACTTCTAGTAACTAGTATACCAAAGGTTTTCGAAATAACTCCATATTTTAGAGCTGAGAAGTTCAATACAGTTAGACATTTAAACGAGTCATGGGGTATTGATGCAGAGATCGGTTTTATAGATTCCGAAGAAGATGTTATGAATATCTTAGAAAATCTAGTTGCATACATTATAAATTATGTTAGAGAAAAATGTGTTGATGAACTTGAAGCTCTAAATATAGATTTGAAACCAGTATCAACGCCTTTTAAGAGATTAACATTTAGAGAAGCTGTAGATATTCTCAATTCTGAAGGAATATATGTTGATCCAAACGAAGACCTTAGCGATGCTGCAGAGAAAAAACTTGGTGAAATAATGGTTGAGAAGGGACATATGCTCTACTTCATTACTAAGTATCCTTGGAAAGCATCTGGATTCTACTATATGAGGGATAACAATTATACTCGTAAATTTGATCTAGATTATAAAGGTTTAGAAATAGCAAGTGGAGGTCAGAGAGAACATAGATTAGAAAAGCTTATTGAAGCTATGATTGATAAAGGTTTAAAACCAGAAAATTTCAGCTTCTACCTTGAAGCTTTCAAATACGGTATACCTCCACATGGTGGTTTTGGTTTAGGTTTAGAGAGGTTAATTATGAAAATGCTCGATTTAAACAATATTCGTGAAGCAACAGTCTTCGTTAGAGATAGAACTAGACTTATACCCTAATTATTGGTTTCTTTAAACAATTAAACAACATATTTATTTACCTTATTGTTCATTACATATTTATATCCACAAATACTTAAGGTTCATCTTATTTGAATGAAACTAAAGCTTTAGATAGGCTTCAGAGAAAATTAACTATTGAGAATCTTTGGTTGTACATCATGAAATCGTTAATTGACGCTAAACAACCTTTATCTGGATATGATATTAAAATTCAATTAAGAGAAAATTTTGGTATTAATCCACCAGCAATAACTGTATATACTGTTATATATAGAATGGTTCGAGAAGGATTAATCGGTAAAGTTAACGGTAATAATGGTGTAAAATACGTACCTAGAGAGAAAGGTTTGTATGCTTTTAACAAAGCTCTCAATTTCCTGAAGCAAACATATTCTAAACTAGCAGGTGTTGTTGAGGACGAGAAGATTGATTAGAGTAGCTATTTTGGGTCAAGGTCTTGTAGCTACTCATTTCGCAGTTGGTTTAGAGAGGCTTAAAAGAAACGAAATTAGAGATTATGGAGTTCCTCTTAGAGATAGAATTAAGTATAGTTATGATGATATAGAAATTGTGGTTTCATATGATGTCGATAAATCTAAAATTGGGAGAACTGTATATGACATTGCACTAAAGGTTTTCGATGAAAGAAACGTTCCATCGACGCTTAAAGATATTGAGATTAGAGAAGGTATTCATCTTGGTAGTTTGAAAGGATTACCATTTGAAGCTAGTGGTAGAGAGGAGAAGATTGGTTTAGATAACGCTATTGAAGAAATAGTTGATGATTGGAAAAACCTAGGTATCGATATTGTTCTAAATCTCATTACAACAGAACCTGCGGTAGAATTCATGGAGTTATCTAAACTTCAAGAAGCACTGGAAACTACGCGTTTATCTGCTACTCAAGCATATGCTTATGCTTTAGCTAGGTATTCTAGAAGAAGTAGGTCATCTGCATTTATCAATAACATACCTGTTCCTATTGCTAATGATGATGCATTTGTAAAACTATATGTTGAATCAAATGCTGTTGTTTTTGGAGACGATGCATCTACAGGTGCTACTCCCTTAACATCAGATATTCTAGAACATATGCGTGAGAGGAATAGATTTGTTATAGATATTGCTCAATTCAATATTGGTGGTAATACCGATTTCCTATCACTAGATCAGCCTGAGAGAAACGTTATGAAAAAGCATACTAAGAGTAGTATTGTTAGAGATATATTGGGTTATGAAGCTCCAAACTATATTAAACCAACAGGGTATTTAGAACCACTTGGTGATAAGAAATTCGTAGCTATGATTCTAGAATATTTGAGTTTTAATGAATTTAAAGATGAGATCTATATTGTTGCACGCATAAACGATAGTCCAGCACTAGCAGGTTTACTAGTTGATCTAGTGAGGTTGGGTAAAATAGCTATCGATAGAGGAGTTTATGGAACATGTTATCCAATTAATGCTTTCTACATGAAAAGACCCGGTCCTAGAGGTTCGAAAGCTATTGCTAAATTCAAAGCTTATCAAATGCTATTGGAATGGCTTGGTTTAAATGAAAATTAGATTTTAGTGCTACGTGGAGTTACAAATTAAATTCTCTAAATTTCTCTAAAATCCTTATATGGTGGATTTGTTTGAAAGCAGTTATTATTGGTCCCCCCGGCGCTGGTAAGGGTAGTGTTGCCGAGTATTTCAAATCTAAATACTGTATTCCTCATTTATCTACAGGAGATGTGTTTAGAGCAGAGATATCCAGGGAAACCGAGCTCGGTAGGATCGCTAAAACATATATTGATAGAGGAGAACTTGTTCCAGACGATATCGTTATTGAAATTGTTAAGAAAACACTTTCTCAAATGGATTTATCTAGAGGGGTAATACTAGATGGTTATCCGAGAACGTTGAAACAAGCTGAAGCTCTAGATTCATTCTTGGAAATCGATGTAGCTATATATGTGTATATTCCGGAAGAGGTAGCAATTGAGCGTTTAAGTAATAGATATGTTTGTCCAATTTGTAATAAAATCTATAATTTAAAGTTCAATCCACCAAAAAATGATTTAACATGTGATCAAGATGGTGCTAAACTATATAGGAGGAGCGATGATGAACCAGATATTGTTAGAGAAAGATATAGAGTGTATTATCAACAATCTAAAGCAGTAATCGATTACTACCGTTCAAAGAGGAAACTAGTAGAAGTAGATAATAGCCAGAATCTAGAATTCACAATAGGTATTCTAGAGAAAATACTGATAAGTAATGGTATTCTAAAATTAAAACCATGTAGATAAATATAGGAGCATATTTAATTAAAACCTATTTAAACACTCACCAATCTCTACAAATTCCTTCAGTGATCATTTAAGAGGAAACCCCTTCTATATTTTAACGTTAGAATTCATACGCATTTTTCATAATTTCGTAAAACGAGAATAATTCGAAGTATTAACAAGTCCTACAAATTACTAATTTACATACCCTCATGCTTTTCTAACCAAAGTTTAATAGCTTCTTCAACAGCTTCAGATAAAGCACCCTTTTTCTTACCCTTAATTTTCAAAACAATCATTCTAAACTTCTGCTCCACCTCATCACTTATAGATACATAAAGTTTCCCCAAAACCAATCACCAAAACGGTCTTCAAATAAAATTTCAGTATCAAGATTTTTAAATATTAACTTCATAAACCAAGAATCAAAAACAACTCTAACGCATCTTTTTCGCTTCTTCCCAAGAGTATCCTTATTTATTAACTACTTATTCGAGAATATTAGTTAGAACAGATTACTTTCAATTCTTCTTAATGTATTATAAACTCGGTTTCCTGATTTGTTTCTAATAGTATTATGAATTATTCTTAAACTCAAAAGAAAACGGGTTGTGAGAAAACATTATAGACATGAACATTCTATCAAAATAAACACGATACAAGTTGATTAAAATCCAGTAATTGAAAGAAAGGTCTAATCTAAAGACCCAGAATTACCAAATCACACGTAACACTATTTAGATTTCGATTCACTCCTGTTCATGAAGGCTTTCCTCGAGAACTGAGTTTCCTGATTTAGTAATAATTTTTCATCCACTCTTTTTCATAAGTAATTACTAATGTGCTGTTCTCTACCGATACTTTCTCTTTGTTAAAAACATGTTTTAGGGATATTGTGGATTTCCATTAACTCTTTTTCGGAAGAGGCTTGTCTTTAAATGAACGGGTTTTTAAACGATGTATTGTGAATTTCGTTTTCCTATTTGATCTATGGTTAAAAATGTGTTTTGTTAAATAGGATTTAAATATTCTTTTAATTGTTATTATTTAATGCTTGTTTTAAGCGATTCTATTCCATATCCTATTAATGCAGCTACCTCTATTAAACCGAGTAGTTCTTTAGCTGTATTAGCAGATGCTTTCAATGAGTAAGCATCTATTCTTGTAAATTTATCATTATGTTCTAATGCGTCAGCTATTAATGGATCCCTAACTCTAATTTCTAGACTATATGGTTTACTCCAATTAATTAATCCTAATTTACCGTTCTTCAACCTCGTAATAGCTTCTTCAACTCCAATCCTCAACCTATCTATAACTTCATCTAAACTATCATAAATAGCCGCGTATCTAGAAACTCCTTTCTTAAATTCAACGAATACAACCCATGGAGTGTGTTTCTCAACATCAACTTTCAAATAGTGGTCGCCAGCAAGTAATGCAACTGGAACACCAATTTCATTAACATAGAGAGTATTAACCAAGTACTCACTAGCTTTCACACCATTAACGTAGATCTCGTGAAAAACTCTACCACTATACGTATGATCAAGAAAGCCATACCTAACACCAGCAGCAGCGTGATAACCGAGATATAGAACCATATTGAAAGAGGAATCGATACCTGTGACCATAGAGAAGGGTCTTGGATAACCCTGTATTAGTGATACTCCTCTAGGAATATCGAGATAATCAATAGTTGTCATTAAACCATGACTATCAGCTACAACAACTCTCTCAAATCCCGATTTCAAGAGAATCTGAGAAACTTCATTAACAATTCTAGTCATAATCTTCACAGCTCTCTGGAACTGAGACCGGTCTGGAGAAATCATAGTTACCGAAGAAACGCCCGGTAAACCCTCTAAATCAATAGAAACATAAGCTTTCAAACTAACACCCTACCTAACTCTAACTCCAGCTCTACATTGCTTAATAGTTGTTAATAGAATAGGAATTCCATTATCTTCAGCAGCTAATAACATACCCTGACTAACTTCACCAAAAATCTTTTTAGGTTTTAGATTCACAACTACAATGATATTCTTACCAATTAATTCATCTGGATTATAATACTTAGCTATTCCAGCAATAATTTGTCTCTCACCAATTTCACCTAGATCAACCATAATTCTATACAAGTTCTCGCTCCTCTCAATTCTCTGAACGGATTTAACAACTCCTACGCGAAGATCTATTTTCATAAAATCTTCAATCGAGATCTCTCCAGAAGACAACTCTAACACCAAGTAATTATTAATCATTATGGAATAAGAATAAATCCTTACAAGAATACTGCATAAGCTATACGTTACTATAACCTCTTATTTCAACATCACGTACTACATCTTCATCCACTTCTTTAGGGAGATTCTCGAAAACGAGTTTTTTAAGTTTATTTAATAAAGTAAGACCCATTGAGTAGACTCTATTAGCTTCCTGAACAAGTAGTGGTAGAGCACTCTCGTCAACTATTATTCTAGAGCTTGTTTTTAACAAATGACTCATTTTAACACCACTAACGATCTCAATAATAAACCCCTTCAATCTATTCACACTAAGTATACCGCTATGTTTAAACCCAGCATTCCTCGCGATACTCAGAATAAATCTAGCGTATTTCCCATTCAATACAGATAAGTGAATTATGGGTCCAGAAACGTTAAGCCAAAGGTTTCTAACAATAGGTTTATTCAAAATATCTATAACTTCATCAACTGTGATGTAATCATGTTTCTTAAATATAACGCCAGTCTCCTCCCTACTCCACGGATAAGTCGTATCACTAATAACAATTCTACCACTACAACTACTCTTAGTATAGATATTCTTATCCATATTGAACCTAATCAATAAATCTAGAATACCGCGATCAATGTAACCAACATCAATATCGCTCCAAAGCCTCTCCCACGATTCCTTCTTAAACTTATAGAAGTATTTCTTATCGATAATGCTCAAGATACACAACCATAGTAGATCCAGATATCAAAAACAATCTTTAACTTTAAAAGCATTGTGAGAAATAAAGATGATAAAAATAGGTAAGCCGCCGTAGCTCAGACAGGTAGAGCGCCGGCCTTGTAAGCTACTCGCTATTGTTCCAGGCTAGCCGGTGGTCGCGGGTTCAAATCCCGCCGGCGGCTACTCAAACAATATTTGTTGAAAACATCTTGTATAACTGGTGTTTAAACAGTATGCGAAGCGCTATCCTATCATGTTCAAACGGTTTCTTATCTATGGACCAATCATCTACAACAATTAAGTGTATTGATGCGTTATTCATCGGTAATATTACTGGTTTAGAACTCGTTATTAGCGATTCACTAATATTGATCGGTTCTGGTAGATTAAACAATATTGTCGCAGATAGATTAATCACTATATCTAGAAACGCACCATTATTTATAAATAGAGTCTATGGTAGGAAATGCTACTTATCCGGCTCTAGATTCCCTATCATAGTGAATGAAATAATTTGTTCAAATACCTATCTATATAAATGTCTCGTAAACATACTTCAAACAAATAACGTAGTTATTGGAGAAAACGTTACGGTTAAGAATATAAGCGTAAAGCAAGAAATAGTTTTCAACGACCCCTACGTATGGTTTGAAAACATGAATTTAAAACCCAGTACTAGAGTTGTATTTAACTATGATGAATCCATATATGGAGACTCGGAATAGACAATTATAGATGTATTAATTAAGAATACCATATTAACTAAGTAGTAATTACGTATTGTTTAATCTACATCTTCAGTAGAAACAACCGATTCCTCTCTACTCATTGACTCTAAGAAACCGGTTTCACTATTCCCACTTAGACAACCCAATTCCTTCAAAGCTACTTCTTTAAGAATTCTATAACCAATTAATTTAAGCATATCAACCGGTTCTACATTTTTCTTCTCCATAATCTCTGCTTCGCCAATTACAGCTTCTTCCAAAATATTAATGTACATTCTATCCATTTGAACCATTAAATCCAGAAACCTATTAACAACTTTTTCAAATCTATCCAAAACATACCCCAAAAACTAATGAAGAGAAATATAGTTATACCTGGTAGGTTATAGTAATACTGTAGTGTTTAACTTCTCTATATTATAAATTATAGTGTTTTATCTACATTAAGCTGTAAATATAGAGTATTATTGATAAAATAAATGCGGATAACCATAGAGTAGGTTTCCAATTAATAACCTTACTACCATCTAGTGGTGGTAGTGGTATTAAGTTGAATAAAGCTATCCATGAATTAATCCTCAACATTAAATATAATATGCTCCTCCATATCGGTGACATAATTGGGTAAGCAACTATTCTTATAATGATGGATATTATTGCTAAAATTATGTTAGATAAAGGTCCAGCTATTGATGTTAAACCATTTATTTTCCTGAATGTAAAGGGGTCGTAAGTATATAGAGATACGAGTGTTACCCCTGGCATAATGATCTTAATTGGTATGAAAGGAATTGCAGATATTAGTGTTAAAACTAGTCCTAGAGGGTGTAGAACATATCTACTATAGCAACCTAACGATATAGCTACATATTTATGAGCTAATTCGTGGATTATGATAGATAATGATACTACAGATGATACAATGATGAATCTAATATAATCCCCTAGAAGTAAATGTATTGAACCAAAAACTAAGCTTATCACAAATATCGTTACAAGAATAGATAGCGATTCATTTAAATAAATTAAATTCGATAACAAATCATGAACCCTAGAGACGTGTTTCCTGAAGTATTTATTATGAAGCATCTCTATTATAACCGTTTATACAGTTTGAAAATATAGAAATGAAAGAAGGTTTTGATTAAATGATTGAAAGATGCTTAATGATAGCAAGATTTCAACCACTACACTATGGACATTTAAGAGCGATTACATACTGTAGAGAAATAGCTGGTGAAGTAATTATTGCCGTGGGAATGGCTAGTCAAAGCCATACGCCTGAAAATCCATTTACAGCTGGTGAGAGAATAGAAATGATTAGAAGAACTCTTAAGTGGGCTGGATTAAATCTCAACGATTTCATAACAGTAACTATACCTACACTTGAGGTAAGTAGAGTATCTGTTCATTACGTTAAACTATATAGTCCTCCATTCACTAAAGTAGTTTCATTAAATCCAATTATTAGGAGGCTTTTCGTTGAAGAAGGATATACTGTTCTAACGCCACCTGTAGAATCTAGAGATAAGCTTAGAGGAAGCTATATTAGGAAACTTATGGTTAAAGGTGATGATTGGAAAGAACTCGTTCCACCACCTGTAATTGAGGTTATAAATGAAGTTGATGGTGTTAATAGAGTTAGAATGCTTTATAGAGAGAGACTACCCGGTTACTACGTCATTGATCAATATGTTGATGACTATGATTAAGATCTCTCTAGGTGCTCGTGTATATTGAGATTCAAGTGTTTAATGTGTGGTTCATGCTGTACTAAATCACCAATATCGATACTGCCTCACGAAGACTTTACTCTAAGGGCTCTAGCAGATAAATACGATGTTAAGTATAGCTCTTACCCCGGATATAGAGTTTATGATTTACAGAATAGAATATATATTGCTTTAAGCTACGTAATAGATACTAATACTGGTGCTTGCCCCTTCCTCTCGGGTAATAAGTGTTTAATACACTACGAGTATAAACCTCTAATATGTAGGTCGTTCCCCTACGTTCCGATTAAAGTTAGTTACCACATTATACCTGAATTAAAAATTATACATGCTAAAAGCGAGTACAGGATTAGCTTATTATGCAATTTCGTTAAGAATAATGAAGATAAACTGAGGGAACTTGCTGAAAAAACTAATGGTGCTATATTACACGTCATTTTTGAAGAACAAATTAGGAGTGCTATTGAAATGGATTCTATAAGAAATACTTTACTTAATCTATTATCCACGCTCTGGAGAAGAAATGATGTTGATATAGTCGAAGATATCGATACCGGTGCTCCAGTAGTTAATCTCTATGATGTACTTAGAATGAAATTCCCCGAACTACCGTATGTTCTAGGAATTAATAAGATTCTAAATAGAATAACTTAATTCGAGGTGATTCAATATAATAGGCGAATTGCTAGCTAAATTAACTATACTGGATAATTTGAAAGAAACCGGTAAGATCGGTCTAGAAGAACTCAGTTTAAAAACAGGTTTATTGAGAGAACAAATTATGCAAACGATACAGGGGTTATCGAAAACATACTTAATTAATATAGATGGAGATATTGTAAAGTGGTTACCAGCAGATAATCCATCAACTATACGACCGTGGGGTTGGAATATTAATCACGTGGTTTCCATTGGTTCAACGCAAATAGCTATTCGGGGAATGGGTTTATGGAGTATTCTAGTTGCTGAACATCAATACTCGGGTAGAGGAAGACACGGTAAGGGTTGGATAAGCGATCTCGGGGGTTTATGGATATCGTATAGATTACCTGTAAAACCATGGGTTGCAAACGTTATACCCATTGCTTTATCAATTATTTTAATCAAAATTTTCGAGCAAATTTTCGGATTGAAAGCTGGGATTAAGTGGCCTAATGATATCGTAGTTAATGATAAGAAAATAGCGGGTATGATTATTGAAGGAGAATACGTATCTGATACTATGATAGTTAATATCGGTGTAGGAATTAACGTTAACAACGAGCCTCCAATACCTGGAACAACTAGTTTGAAGAAAATAGTTGGTAAACTCGTTCCAAGAAATCCTATTCTAGCATCACTAACTGGTTGGATTAGTAGACTAGATAAGATCCTTATTGATAGAGAACAATTGGAATCCATGTATAGGGATCATTTAGTTACATTAAATAGGAGAGTTTATGTTGAGACTTTAACAGAAGTTTTCGAAGCAAAAGCTGTTGATATAGATGAATCTGGAGATTTAATTGTCGAAAAGAATGGAATTAAGAAAAAACTAAATCCTCTAACAACTCTCAGAATAAGACATCTTGATTAACCAGCAACTCTTACGTTCTCGATCAATAGTGCTGGAGTATATATGTTTGAAACCTTAACTACATCTTTACTCAACGCTAATAAGCTACTTCCCATCCAATCATATATATTACCACCAATGACTACGTTCTTAACAGCTTGTTTAACTTCACCATTGACATACAGTAAACCGTGCGAAACAGTTGCTTGAGTTAAACCATTAACGTAATTGCTCATCCAATATCCGATCATTCCATGCACAACTAAAACCCTACCACTACTAGCCATTTCATCAAAACTACTTAGATTGCTTAACGGCTGTATTACCAGATTAGTAAATCCAGGTCTAGTTAAAACCCCGGGGTTAGCTCTAATCGCATTGCCTGTAGATAACGTTCTATCCCTACTAGCTGTATAGTAATTATACAAGATTGTTTTAAGAACACCTTTCTCAACAACAGCTTTCTTACTACAACGTATTCCCTCATCATCAAACGATCTTGAACCAATACCATAATCTATAAATGGGTCGTCAACAATAGTAATGCTACTGCTTAAAACCTCCTGACCAATCCTCCCCTTCAACGGACTCCTATTCTCCTGAACCTCGTGAGCGGAGAAAGCGGGTTGTAAAGCTGTAGCTACGAATAAAGCTGTCATATAGTGGTCTAGTAGAACTCTATAAGTACCGCTTTCAACAGGTTTAGCTTTCATGAATTTAACCGAGTATTCTCCAGCTCTAACAGCTTCCTTCATGACCTCTGATTCATCGAGCATACGATTACTAATCATCATTGTAAAGGATGATTCCTCTCCTCCAGCTCTAGATTTAACTGTGTATCCAATATCGAAGAGCGTGTATTCGTGATAAAGGGTTTCTCCATTAGAATTACCAATTAAAACACCATAGTTATCTATACGTAAACCACCTTCGCTCACAATAACTTCTTCAGCACCATTCTTTAATGCCGATTCACGCGAACTAGACATAGCGTTATTGAGTATTTCGAGAACATATTCGGAATCAATATCTACGAGTCTCTTATCGACAGTTTTGGGTTCAAAACCTCTCGAATACCCTTTAGCGAATCCAGGGAAATAGGGGTCTTCAGGATTGGATTTAGCTATAGATACTAGTTTTTCAAGCAACGTATCGAGATCGGCTTCGAGATTTCTCGAACCTATACTACCTATTCTCTTACCGATACAGCCGTGTATTCCATAAGTAACGTTAAAGCTACTCTTCATAGATTTAACTTTATCTCTAGAAATATCGATATTTAACGATCTAATCCATTCCCCATAGAACTCTACTTCATCCAATCCTTTGTTTCGCGATTTAGAAACAGTTTTCTCGAATATATTCATTAAAACATCCTTCATTAAACACCACCTCCAATGACTAGTCCACGGACACGTATATGAGGACCTCCATCGCCAACTCTCACCATTTGACCATCTTTACCACAACCACCGAAAACACTAGTAGTTACTTTTAGATCCTTAGCTACAGCATCAACATTCTTCAAAGTTTCAAGAATATTACCAGATATCATAACGCCACGAATAAGGCTCTCAACTCTGCCATTTTTAACTAAATAGCTTGGACCCGCTGTGAATGTGAATGTACCCATAGACGGATCTACTTGACCCCCCATAGCACCCCTACCTCTAACGTAAACTCCCTCCTTAATATCTTCAAATAATTCGTCAACACTATGGTCTCCAGGCTCCATGTATGTATTGGTTTGCCTAATTAGGATCACTTGTTCATAATCCATAACTCTAGCGTTACCCGTTGGTTTCGAATCAAATCTTTTAGCAGTCCATAAACTATGTAGATATGTTTTCAATACACCTCTATCAACCGTAACAGTTTTCACTTTAGGCGAACCTTCATCATCGTATGGTAAGTAAAATCCACCTTCAACTAAACCATCATCAACAACAGTAACGTAATCACTAGCTATTCTTTCACCAACTCTACCTTCGAGAACGCTGCCACCAGCTTCAACTATATCGGCTTCAGTTGCGTGACCAAAAGCTTCATGTAGGAGTAAACCAACCATTTCATTATCCAATACAGCATCGTAACGACCTGGTTTAACAGCTGGAGATTTAGCGGCTTGAACAGTTATTTGAGCAACATCTCTACTGAATTCGCACCAATCAGTGCTCTTAATAAATTCCCATCCAGCAACCATTGATTTCTGGTCATGAACCCTCTCTACAACGCCATTAACTTTAGCAACAGTTAGAATACTTATTCCAATCAATCTATTGGTAACTTCGACCTCATCCCCCCAACTTGATTGGTAAAACCTATTGTCATATTCGTATCCGAATCTAGCTAAACAACTTATAATGTCTTTGAAATCTCTAGTAATACTATACATATCTTTCAAAACACTAATCTTCTCGCTAGAATCTACCGTGAAGGGGTCTATTGAAAACTTACTTGTAACTCTATCTCTAACTATTTTCCTTTCAAATAACTCGATTGGTAAACCAAATTTACTCATAGATTTAGCAACACTTATAGCCCTATCCACAGCCTCCATCAACGAATCCTTATCTAACCTATTCGTTGAAGCATATCCAAAGAACTTATCTACAACAACTCTAACACCAACACCTTTACTAGTAGATACTGTATATTGCTTAACAACACCATTATCGAGAACAATCAATTCATATGTTCTATCGTGAAACCTAATATCTACGAAACCAGCGCCTCTACTCTCCCCATACTTTATAAGCCAAGACAAGTCTAGCAATAATCTCCACCTACTATTATATGAAAATAAAGCATGTTCCTTAATTTAAAGACATATTATTAACTACCACTATTGTTGAGAAAACCATACATAGAATAGTAATAACAACATTATCGCTACGAAACTCTATCTTAATTCATCAAAAATATTCTATGGATAGGAAGTCGAGGAAAATAGCTTCGTATGTTGAATCCGAAAGCTAAATGGATTTATTGATGTGTATTATGATCACAATTCATAGTTGATGTTCCATTCTATATGATAACATGATGTTTCCACGGACTCCTCGACCATGTCTTCTTTTCTTGAAAATTACGTAGACTGCGAGAGTGGTTGTGATAGTTGGAACGATTAATCCTACTATTAAGTAGAATACGGTATTAACATTTCTATTTCTGAATTCATATATATTTATTGCTTTATCCTCAACTAATGAAACAGTATAGCATGGTATTGATTTATCAAAATCTATTAAAACACTATATAGCGATTCCACTGTTTGGTTACAACCGTAAATTCTAATACTAGAAATGTAGATAGATGGATAATCGTATTCTCTACCTGTAGCGTTAAATACCGATAAATAGATTTTCTTCAAACCATACTTAGGAGTTCTTGAATGTAATCTATAAACTTGTTGATTGAGAAAAACCATAACTAAATCCTCTTCAATAGATACAGCTAATCTAGCTCTAAACACTTTATCCTTCAATAGAGAAGCATTGAAAGTTTCGTTTTGTAAACCAGCATATATATACAGGTGGGGTTCCTCTTCATCCGGATCCTTTAGAATCAGAAACCCATATGCATAAACGCCATTCGTTGAAGCATGTATAGATACAACGCCATAGTTATCTATATATTTAAGAACCAGTTCAACTTCAATCACATATGTTGATGCATAGAAATTTATATCGAAAACAGTTCTAAAAGCTGAGTATATTTGTTCGGCAAATAATAGCATAATTAGAAACTCGGATAAAACAATAATTCTCAATATCCCCGTATTCATTCCCAATTCAATACATCCCATAAGTTAGCAATCTATATCTAGTATTCATCGGTAAACCAATTATGTATTTCACGAATAACCTGTAGCGAATAGATTTGTAAACAACATTTAAACCCTATGCTAAAGTATAGGTATTTGGATTCCCATAAATCGAGTTACAGGTGGTTTATAGTGGATTACGTTGATACTATCTTATTAGTAAAAATACTGTTAACGCTTGACGAACCCGTTAATTACATTTTAGACGGAGCAATTGCTATTAAAAACGGAATTATAGTTGATTATGGTCCCAGAGAATCCGTATTAAACAAGTATAGAAGCGAAAACATTATTGAAAAACCACACCACATAGCTATGCCTGGATTAATAGATTGCCATACCCATACACAACAATATCTTTTAAGAAGTTTGATTAACGATAAATTAATACAGCTCCCACCTGTATGGACTAAGCTTCTAGTCCCATTTGAACAAAACTTAGATAGCGAATTAGCAAGATTATCTACACAAGCTAGTCTAATCAATATGGTTAGAAACGGAATAGTATATTACGTTGAAGCTGGAGCGCCGTATCCGGAGATCGTTGTTGAAGAAACAATTAAGATTGGTGTTAAAGGAGCTGTATCGTACGCAACCTACGATATATGTGATGACGAAGTTAGAAATTCTAGTGAAGTCATCGATAGAGTTGAGAAACTATTAATAAGATACCATTCATTCAATAATAACGTTAAGATCTGGACTAGTTTAAGACAAATTATGATGTCTTCCGAAGAACTAGTACATAGAGTTATAGAGATAGCTGAGAAGTGGAAAACCGGGTTAACAATACATTTAGGCGAGTATCAAGGTGAAGTAGACTATACGTTATCTAAATATGGATTAAGACCACTAGAGTATTTATTAAAAATAGGTTTGAATAGAGTATCGCCCATTATAGTCTCCCACGGACTTCTCCTATCACCACATGAGATCAGACTTATTCGTGAAAACGATATAAGCATATGCTGGTGCCCCACTGTTGATGCGTGGTTAACCGGTATACATTGGGCTGGTTTAATGAATAATGGAGTGAAAGTCGCTATCGGGAGCGATGGAGGGGTTTGGAATAGATTAGACCTTCTTCATGAAGCTAAGATTGCTAAAGCTATCGGTAAATCGCTAGGCAACTCCATACTATACTATAAATCAGGATTATCGTCTGAAGACTTGATTAAAATGATTACGGGATTAGGCGGTAATATTGTTAAGGATAAGGTTGGTTCAATAAAACATGGTTATTCAGCCGACATAATTATACTTGAATATAATGATTTACGTACACTACCATTACATAACCCTATATCGTTAGTAATAGATTTCCTTGAAGGATATAGTGTTACGGATGTATTCGTAAATGGTAGACATATTGTTGAAAACGGCATTGTTAAATCTATTGATGAGGAGAAAGTTATTAATAGAATACTTGATCGCGAGGATGATTTGAGAAGAATAGTTAATGAAGTCTCTAAAAACCTACCTATTAAGTAGGTAGAAGTCGAGTTTATTCGTGAGGAATATAATTATGAATGGGTATTTCTCCATAATTTTCTTGAAAACCTCAACCCCCTTCTCACTAATATGGTATTTCAAACCAACTCTATAGATTAAACCAAGTTTCTCGAGTTCTTTAAGAATAGTGTACAGCGTACTCAAACTAATTTTATCGTAAACACATTTCTTAATTAACTTATATATTTGATAACCATACATACTTGTTTTACCGATAACGTAGAGAATAGCTACTCGCAGTAAACCCTTAACAAGATGCTTCTCTAAAAATTGTTCTATCAATAACCCACACCGTCTCCCTCATATTTCCTACTAATCTTAAGTTGCCTAATAACTTCTCCATAAACTTCGTCTACAATACGTTTCCTCCACCACCTTCTTCTAGCAACGAGATGTTTATATATTAATCCAATAATCCTGATAAGCAGTCTCTCGTTAAAATCGTATTTCTTAAAGTGATCGTAGCCCCAAATCTTCACATTATGCTTCCAGCATTTAGAAAATATACTTACTTGAACATCCATTAGATCATCAAAAACTCTTAAAGACTCATTTCTCAACTTACATGAACCTAAAGGTACGAATAGTAGGGGTATAAGTAAAGGTTTCAAACCTGTTGAAGAGATTTCCTCAACTAATTTCAAAGTTTGATAAGCATCTTCATAAGTTTCACCAGGTAAACCAACTATAATAGTAGCACATGGAGCCCAACCATTTTCTTCTAGAAGTATTAACGAATCTAGAACAACGTTAAACCACTCTTCTGGTTTGAAAGGCTTTGCTTTACCCATCATATGTGTCTTAATTAATTTAGCAGAACCTGTTTCAATACCAACTTCAGTAGTTAAAACCATTCTTTTACCTAGTTTAAACCATGCGAATTCATATAATTGATCTGAAATGTATTTAAACAAATCCGATCTATATAGTGCCGCCGCTAAATTAATGTGAGTAACCTGTATCTTCTCCAAACCATATTTCTTAAGAGAAACAATGGAGTTAATCAGTTTCTTCAAAGCATCGCTATTGGGCTCATATGGTATTCTTGAACCATATAAGAAGAGGTCTTCGGTAACCAGAAGAACTTTATTCTGACCCTCTTTAAGGTTAACCTCTATGTTTCTAACAACTTTATCTATTGGAATATCTCTTCTCATCTGCATTGTAGGTGAACAAAAAGCACATCCTCTACCGCAACCTCTCGTGATCTCTACAGCACCGTATATCGTAGCTCCTCTAATGATAGGAATTTTCGAAGCATCAACACCATTCCCCTCAACAACCTTATCAACAGGTTCGTTAGCCAATATTTTTGATACAACTATTGGAGCAACCTCCTCCCCCTCGCCTTGAACAACACATGTAATACCCATTTTCTCGGGTTCAGTAAATCTAAGTATTTGCCAAGCACCGGGACCTCCCAACACTACGTGGAAATCGTATTTTTTCTTAAGTTTCCTAATTCTCTTCATAAGTAAGTTGAATTCAAATCTATTAATCGGATCTCCTAGACCAACGATAGCTGAATAAGTTAAGGAAACGTAACCGAAACCTAAAGGATCTTTAACACCAATACCTATAATTCTAGTTTTTTCATTAACGACTTTCTCGAGATCATCTGGATGAACAATACCGATCTCGTCTTCACTAACAACGCTACGAGTAAGTGATGCTTCAATAATTCTTAAACCAAGTGGTGCATACTTAACTCTATAATCCTCACTACACGGAACCCTCCTATAAAGCTTATCTAACAAATACCTCCTCGGAACAAAAAATATTTTTGAAAACCCAGCTGAAAAACCAATAGCCGGATTTCCATTATATTCGCTCATTTCTGTCGCTGGAGCAGTCAATACTATTTTCAATTAAAACACCGTATCAACCACAATATTCAATTTTTGAATATAGGAGTTAAACTTAGATTAGCGTTTTAAAACATTACGTTCTAGTAGGGAATACACGTATAGAATAACTCCTAGAACTATGTTATCATATTATAATATCCTAGAATTCTATAAGTGCATGATGAAGACTACTTTCATAGTTCTGTACAAATATGATACTAGAAAAGCTTATTTCTTCAGAGTAGGAGTGTGGTTAGTTATATGTAGAATCTTCAACTACTATTTCAACGTAATCCCCATCTTTTAATCCAAGCAATTCTCTCAAACAAGTTTTTGAAACGATTTCGAGAACTCTCCAATCATAAATAGATCTAGATGATTTCACAACATAAACTTTTAGAGAATTGTTTATAGATGCTGGATATACGTATACATATGAGTATATAGGTATTGGAGGAGGTATGATTATAGGTTTTAAACGAAGAAATAATAATGAAGCATCACAACCAATATCAACATTTAGAGTACCTGGATAAGGATTGAAATTGAGATACTTGATGAAAAGATCTTCATATATCTTTACGAATCTAGAAGCATATCCTAAACCTGAAAAAACCCTTCCTATAAGTTTAAAGAATACAGCCATACTGATTTCCATTAAACCTCAAGATTACCTTAAACCAACTATTTCATTCAGAGTCCCTACAGTGAATTCCAAACCGAGTTTCTCTAGAGTTTCTCTTCTTGGAACTCCTCTCTCATCCCAACCTCGCAGCTCGTAATATATCGATAACATCTCATCGTATTTATGTAAATCGAGTTTAGCGCCAACAAATGGACCTTTAGTTAATGGGTTCTTAAACCACCTCATTGGTGCATAATCGTTTTCTCTACTCCAACCACCATACTCTCTTATCCAGAACGCTCTAATTAATGTATATATTCTATTAGCGACCTCCATTAATTTATCCAAAGTATAATCAATACCGGTTGCTAACTTCAGCAGTTTAGGATAGTAATCAATACTTAGATTAACTTCAACCCAAGGTAATCTACATGTTGTTAATGATTCAAACATACCGCCGCGAATATTCTGTAGATACACTAACCTCTCAACTTTCTCCCTAGTATACCCCAACCTATCTGTTTTAACTTCATAACTAATAATCCATGCATCTTTATGATGAGCACCAATAGGTGAAGTACCATATGCTAAAGCCATAGCTGGCGCAGCGTGGCAATCGTATGCTGAGACTTCAAGCCCCTTAACATGTACTGCGAAATCCAAAGCTTCCCTTCCCAAGCTTCTAGACATTCTCCAAACACCATCAGCAATCATAGCTCCCAAGCCCCTCCTATACGCGGTATCAATTAGTAACTCCTTAACCGCCTTATGATCGCCCCACTCGATCTTTTCTTTCAACAAACCTCTTTCAGATGCCTCCATTGTAAAACCAATAACGTTGCCGAACGATATAGTATCTATACCGAGCATATCACAGAGCTTATTTATCTCGGCAACCCTCCTTAAATCGCTTAAAAGAATATTACTACCAAGCATAGCTACGTTCTCGTAATCCAATTCGCTCTCCTCGCTAGCTATATCGAGAATAACGTTTCCACACTGCATGTTACAGTATGGACAACCCCTTCTCTTAACTTTAAGTTTCTCCATTAAATCTCCACTAATTGTATCGTAATACTCCCAAACCCCCTCTCTGAAATTCATAGTTGGTAAACAAGAGTTCTGATTACTCCACACTATAGTAGCCATAGTGCCCTGTCTAATCCAGAAATCATAATTATCGCTAGATAGTATTGATTTATAAGCCTCTTCCACAACACTTCTATACTCAGATGGATTAGCTAATTCGACCTCTCTAGAACCCTTTATAACAATAGCTTTGAGATATTTAGAACCCATTACAGCCCCAATACCGGGTCTACCCCCACTCCTCCCCTTCATTGATAGAATAGTAGCGTATCTAACGAGATTCTCGCCTGCGGGGCCTATTTCGAGTAAACCAATATTCCTACCATGTTCTTCAATAAGTTTATCTTCCGTTTTGAAAGCATCTAATCCCCATAAATGATCAGCATCTCTAATTTCGACTTTCTCGTCCTCAATATATATGTAGACGGGTTTACGTGAGGAACCCTCAATAACTATAGCGTCATAACCAGCTTTCCTAATATGAACACTAGCCATAGTACCTATATTACCATCTCCATAACCAAGTGTTAATGGACTTTTAGAAGCAACAACTAATTTACCACTACTTGGAGCGGGAATTCCGGATAATGGGCCAGCAGCTATAACTAACTTATTATATGGAGATAACGGGTCAACGCCTGGGGGCAATTCATTCCAAAGAATATAAGCGGCTAGCCCCCTACCTCCAATATAGTTTACCAGTATAGACGGATCTATTTTTTCAACACTAACTTTACTCTTAGAGAGATTTACTCTGAGAAGCCTACCCCACCAAGCTTTCAAAACCAGCACCCCCTATACATACCTATACATAAGTAGTATATTATACAAAACTTAGAGTATTTCTAGATTTCGCAATACTATTAATTTAGTGTAACGCTTTTCCCTGAATGAATAAATTGTTAGATTATTTGATTAAACGATTGAAATATTGTGGCTACTCTAAATAATTAAAATCATAATCTTTAAACAATATAGTATTGATCAAGTAAATACCGTTGGTGCCGGTATTGAGTAGTTTTGAGTATGAAAAAAGAGTTTTAGCTAGCGTGAGGTTTACAACTAGATTTACAGGCGAGAAACTAGAGCTGAGTGAACTCATCAATATCGTTGATACAGCAAGATGGGCTCCAAGCATAGGTAATATACAGCCTTGGGAAATAATACTTATACATGACCCCATAGAGCTCAAGAAACTCTCATCTCTACATCCTCGTGGAAGAATTTTTGAGAAAGCTTCTGGAATCTACATTATCGTTACTGACCCGGAAGCAACAACGAATCACTTAATAGATGGGGGTTCTATTATGAGTTACCTTTCTTTATCAGCATCTATAAGGGGCTATGCTGTCCACATAATGGCTCTAAACGACGACCCAGTTATAAAATCTGAGTTGGCAATCCCGCCCAAGAAGTACCTTTTAGGTTTAGTAGCTGTGGGTAAACCTGTTGAAGGTCAAGTTATGATACCTTTTAGAAAAGGAGTTAAGGATATTCTACATTTGAATAAATATGGTATAAGGATGTTCTAAAATGGTTAAAGTACTACTGAATAATGTTTATTATTTGAAAGACGCCGTGTATAAGGGATTCATATATTTCGATGAAAACTCAATAATTGAGGAAGGATCCGAGCCCGACCCTGAATACGAATTATCCGAGTTAGTATATGAATTTAAAGAAAATGCGTTTATACTTCATGGTTTCAGTGTTGTTGTAAATCCTACACGATACTTATACCGTGGTTTTAATAATTTAGAAATGAGTGTATTCGATGAAAGGGAAATCGAGAAACTCGTATATTCAGCTCTATATGAACTCATAATTAACGGCGTTACTCTACCTATCATTATAGATGAAAAACCAGAAGTTGTTTCAAAAATACTTTTTGAAAATGGAATTAAAGGTGTTTTAATAGTAGATCGTGGGACTTCGCGCAGAATAGGTGATAACATCTATCTAGAAATAGATGAGTCATCTATTTACCACGAAGATTCGAGAATAGGTTATGTACATGACTTAATATGTAGAGTTGATAATTTCAAGAGTAACTGCGTATTTCTCGATATAAGAGAGGAAGGAACATGGAATCTCTCCAGTATAATTTACTACATCGTTAGATCTAGGGGAGTAGATGTTGAGAACGTAATCCGCGTATTAACAAATCCATATAGATTACTCAAAATAGATTCAGGTAAAATCGAGAAAGGTTCGAAACCAGACTTGTTAATTTATGATTTGAAAAACAGTTTCTTAACAACACCTATTAACATGCTGAAATACGTTGTATTAAGAGGATATACGCCGGATTACGTGTTTCTACGCGGCGATGCACTTGTAGAGAAGAGGGAGCCGCTGGAATTAACGCCTCTCGATCTCCTAGATATAGTTTTAAAGAGAAACCGATAATAATACTGATTGTCTACTTAATACTATATTTCATTGGTGTCTACTTGAGTTCAATCAATCTAAATGATTATTTAAAGAAACTCAGTGGCGTTAGATGGTTTATTATTCTAGACTCTACGAGTGGGAATGTAGTTGCTAAATCTAGTGGATTACCAGACCATTATGTAGAACCATTAATAGCTATATCGAAGTACTCGGTAGATTTATCGAGAGAAGCGTCAAAATACATTACACAACTAGGCGGTGGGGAGAGTGGGAACACTATATTTGTGAGATTCAATAATGAGGGTTTAGAAATAGATATTGTTGGAGAAAAAGTCGTTATTAGTAATATTGACTATAGGCTTCTAGATTATATTCCAAAAGTTCTCGAAAGAATTAGGAAGAATAATCCCGTAAAATGTAGTAAATGCGGGTATGATTTAACTCTAGAAATAACTACATGTAGTAGATGTGGTAGGAACATACCATTCATATCGAATAAATGCCCATTCTGTGGTAACGATACTAGTGTTAAAACCTGTCCAAATCATGGTGGTTACGTTGATTTCGAAGGTAGAGTTGTATCTGGAGATATCGGTATTCTAATCCTTAGCACTATCGTTGGTATAGTCTTACTACTGGCATTCCTATTAGCTGGAACACTATTACCTAAACTAAAAATACTATTATATGGATTAGGAATAGCGATCTCTTCAGCACTAATAGGTGTGGGAGTACATAGATATAGAGTGAAATAAGTGGGCCCGGGGGGATTTGAACCCCCGACCTCCCGGTATCCAACTAACAATCATGCGTGAAGCAAAATATTTGTTATCAGCCGGGCGCTCCACCAAGCTGAGCTACGGGCCCATTTATTCAAATTATAGATTTCAAAAATGGTTTGCTTAATAAATGTTTCTAAAATATTTAAACACTAACATACTTGAAAATCTCAATACCTAATAGTTTTAACTTTAATTTTATAGGTTTAATATAATGATCCGCTACGTAGATAAATTATTATTCGTAAGAGTATCTAGCAGTGTTTTGTTAGCTTTAGCTTTAGTAATACTTAATCTCAACACCATAGCTTGGTTAAACACACTTGATAGTAAAACCGAGGTTTCATATAGCTTTAATCCTACAACTTGTTTCTCCATGTATAAGTTGATTAGCGAGAAATACGAAACAGTACAGATTGGAGGGTCTGACACGGATAAATATTCAATCGATAAGCTGGTTTTCAAATACACTATCGATAATATCGGTGATGTATCCATCAGGGTTGACGTATATAAACCATTGAATAGAAACCATATTGAGAAATACGCTATACTGATACATGATTTCGGACAAGACCCCGGATCGTTAACATGGCTTACAATAAATCTCGTTAATAAAGGTTTTATAGTTGTAGTTCCCGATTATCGAGTAAATATTTATGGAACAAAACTAGAACTATTCAGTAGAAATCCATATGAATCATGGATATATTTAACGATGATGAATACTAAGAAAATAGTGTCCTACATATCGAAGACCAGTTTCAATACAACAAACCAATCGATCAATATATTAGGCGTAGGTTTTGGAGGTTTAGTAGCTGTTCTAACCGGGGTTTATGATAGTAGAATACATACATCTATATCTATTGGAAACGTATTCAATATACGTAGATCTATTGAGAAAGGAGGATTTATTGTATTTTACATTAATAGCTCGAACGATATTAACCCATGTTACGACCCGACTAATGTCGTGAAGCATTCCTCCAGCAGAATACTCGTAATAACAGGGTTATTCGATGAGATATCTAGTTATGGAGAGTACATTAACGATATTATTAAAGCTAGTAATGTAAAAATCAGTGTAATTCCAAATAGAGGCAGGTATAATGAAGTCCCAGATCAATGGCTTAATTTTGCTATGGATTATCTAGAGAGAAGAGATGCTAATGAAAATAGTGGTGCCAAAGTATTTTTCAAAACGGATATTTTGAAAACAAGTATACATATAGAGGACCATTACGATAGATTCATCGTTCTACATAGACCAGCCATACCTGGATTTTCATGGAGAGTAAAGAACGTAGAGAGCAGCACTATAGAATTCCACGATTTTCTAATACCCACGGAATACATTGTTGTAAATAGAGATAATTACATTATTGTAAATAATTTGAAAAAAGGATCTATACTAGGATTAATCATTTCAATAATATACGTTCCGCTTTGGATATTGATAAATAAGTCTTTAATTAAGAAAATCCTTCGTAAAAGACTACTTAGTTACATCGTATTGATTATAAACACTATCCTCTTATTCTACCACTCAATACCGTCTTTCTTAGCTGTAGGTTATTACCACATATCTATAATAGAGTTATCAGAATTGTTACATAGTTATGTGTTATTCATACCTTACTTCACTATCTTCATAATATTTTCACAACCAGCACTATATGTCATAACGCTTCTACATAATGATAAGTATAGAACAATTTATTTAATTATTCCGTTGTTAACGATATCAATATACTACACAATACTACTACACTTAACTACGATATTTGAATCAAAAATCGTCATCCTACCAACAATAACGTTAGCATTAATTGTAGCATCCATTATTCTAAATATATATGAATCATCCAGTACTAAACAATAGAATAGTTATAGAGTATTATTTCGATACCCGGAGTATTTGAAATTTTTAATTTTCTATTGTTCCGGGTATTTAAATACAGATTACGAGAATACTAATTATGCTTCCATCTACTTTAGCGGTAAGCCTTAACTTAAAAGATACTCTGTATCTTTTGTTTTAATGACGAATATAAAGCTGTTGAGAATATGAGGCTATATTCAATCTAAAAGCAGTGTAGGAATAATTGTATCATCTATAATTCCTTTTAGGGATTAATTACACCCGATTAACTATTATTTAAATTAATTATTTAAATTGGTGTAAGCAGATGAATCGCTATGAAATCCTAGTTATAATTTATTTGAATAACTACTGCTGCAAACCCCAGATCGAAACGAGGAATTGATGTTCTCATCCATAATAGATCATCATTTAATTATCAGATTATCCGCTGGTAATCATCGATTTAGCCGGGTTTAAATTTACGAGGAACATCACTAATCAGCCTGCCCGTCGTATTCATCCCCGGCTAATTATTGTGATTAATCGACGAAACCCTAATAAAAATTAATTAATAGAGACGTTAGGGATCAGTTCACGAGGCTCAGGTCATGTAGTAACCTAACCTACTGTTCATCATCAGGTCACAAGTATTGTTTATACAAGATATATTTTAGAGAAAATCTTATATTCCGACTTGGAAAATATATTATCGGTGTGATAATATATTTATTAAATGATTCAAAACTTTTAAATAGGTTAAGTGTGTTATAGTGTTTACGCTGAAAAATAATGGTTTGAATAATAAGGGTTAGGGAAATAATTTTGTCATCATTTTTTAACTTCGAAATACTGCTGGAATTAGTGAAGCTCTCCGATGAGGTTTACGCAAGAGCTAAGAGTATGGAGAATCAATACGGTAAGAAGATCTATGAGGGTTTAATGCTTACTCTAGATTTCAGAGGGAGTAGTGAAGCTGCTGTTAAGTTCATTGAGATCCAACGTTTGTCTTCTATACCCTTGGTTTACATTGATAACGATAACACGTGGTGTATTAATAGAGAAGTAGCTGTAGGATTGTTAAAACAAGTTGATCCTCGAGCACCTATAGAGAAGATCCTTAGAGAAACCCAGTCTGAACCGAGTAAGTACGCCGGAAAGTATAGATTGAAACTTGGTGGTGCTTGGGGAGAAATAGCTAGTTTCTACATACTCAACGAACCCCTACCGAAAATAACTAATATAGTGTACTTACTACATATGGCAACATACATTACTTCATTCACAACAGTAACCATACCAGAAATATATACCGGTAGTGAAGAGTTCTTGAAACTAGTTAGCGGTATTGATAAGAAAGATGGTGCAATAGAGTTCTTAACGAAACTTATGCGTAAAAGATACATACCTGAAGACCAGTATACATCGGCTCTAGAAGCAGTTAATAAGAGAAACGACCTCCCATTCACAACTTTCAGAGATATTCTCGAGAAATACGAAGCAAGAATGGTTCTATCAGAACACTTAACTAAAGGAGTAAGCGGTATTATTGAGAAATTGAATGAAATAGCTAATAAATACGGTGATAAACCGATACCTAGAGAGGAGGTATCATTAATAGTTGGAGAACTATACTCAGTTGTACGTGGTTTAAAGGAAGTCTTGGACGAATTCAATAAAGCATTACGTGTATTAAACGATTTAATGACTACAAGTGGAAAAACAATAAGTCCAGCAAAACTGAGAAGCATAGTTGAAGAGTTATCTAGAGTGTAAACTACACGATACGGAGAAACTGCAGATTTTTCTAAATATACATAATCTACACTCCCAATTCCATCTTGGGTGATAATTATCCTTAATTAACTCCTCAACATGGTTTTCAATGTTATAATCCAATCTACTATAGGAGAACTCAAACATAGCGTTAGGAGTTAAATATACTAAAACCCCTTTATCAGCATCAAGCATATTCATGTATAGCTGAAGCTGCATAACGTGATGTTCTAAAGGTTTCTCTCTAAATAATCTCGAGTATTTGAATTCAACAATAACTTTCTCATCTCTATTATAAGCATCAACTCTACCCTTCAAAACATATTTTCTCGAATTAACATACACTTCCCTATTTAACGAAAACTCTATTTCGAAATTCCTATTCTTAAGTAACTCGGCTAACCCCCTATGAATAATTTTACCAATAACTAATTGGGGTTCAAATCTGAAAGTTAGTTCAGGATAATGCCTCCTAAGGTGCCACTTATGAGTACATACAACGAGATCTGATACATAGATTACACTAGGATCCCTAAGTTCATTTAATTTCTCATTAAACTCCCTAATATCGTCTTCATAGATCAATGGTAATATGTATCCAATCGAATCATACACGTGGCTCACCGTGGAAATCAATTATACATAAATTACCTGTTTTAAGCATAGTAGATAAGCGATTTATTAAAGACTTAGCGTGCGGAGAAAGAGGTTTTGGAGGATCATTTAATTTAAAGAAACCAGCATCTAAAGCATCTGAAGACGGTTTAATCAAAGTAGTTTTTGGTTTTACGAGGAAATCAATAATTACTATATGTTCATAACAATCAATACAGGAACCAGGTATAATCTCGGATACGTAAATCACACCAATAGGTTCAGCTTCAACCCCTGTTTCTTCCAAAAGCTCTCTCTTAACAGCATCTTCGAGTTTCTCGCCAAACTCGACTCTACCGCCAGGAATACTCCAGAAACCCCTATACGGACAACCAGATCTCTTTACTAAAAGTATACTATCGTTATGTAGAACGACAGCACCGACGCCAACAACAACCATGTTAATCAACTCTATTTACACACATACCGCTAGAGAGACAAATCTCTAGATAAGTTTCTCTAACGATTTCAAGATGATCTCTTAATTCGCGATAAAATTTCTCCAGGAAATCGGGTTCATCGGTTTCAATCTCCATAAACCAACCGACTCCAATCAAGTGGTCAATAAGTATTTTAGTTCGTTCATGAACATATACTTCACGATACTTAAGAAAGGAAACTACTTCTCTAAAACCGAGTTTATTAAGAATATTCAATGCAATATCCATATCTTTAATTTCAACTTCAAATTCCTCGCGTTCCTTAAATAAACCATTGATTCTCCTAGGTCCCTTATAACATAGTAGAAAAGATACAGTATTCTTCACTAAAGATCTTCTACTTCTTAATCTTAATGCTTCATCACTACTCGCCATATCCCTACATGGATGTTGAAAATACGTATCTAGCTCTACAATACGATCAATTAGTTTAAAACCAGATCTCATTAAGTAATCGATATAGAACCCGGGTTCAAGTTTGAGTCTAAATTTAGCTTCTCTCTCTAAATACATGAAAACACCACTACACAACTTCCTCATTTAATGCTTTAAATAGGAATATATAAATTAGACACTTAACAGTTAATTCAAAGATTAATATTTTAGAATCGGTACAGTATATGGTATTCACTAGATTCATAATAGCGTATGGAGGAATATATGCACGTATAGTTGCTAATTGTATAGCATTAATGTTAATTGGTTTCAGCTTACTATATATCGGGTATGATTATCTCGGAAACAAATTAGTTGTAACGAGTTTTTTCAATCCCCTACCAGAGTTCTCTACAGCACAATCAATTGATTATCGATTAGGAATTTTCATACCATATGAAGGATCGTTTGAATTAACGAGTTTTAATATGAGAAGAGCTGGTTACGTAAAGTTAAGAATTGATTACAGCGTAGGTGGATATACTTATGGACCAACATCACCCATTTCCTTAACATTTGAAGTCTTAGTTAATAAAATGGACCCTATCAGTAGATTGAAAAAACTATTCACCGGGTTTAAAGAAGAATATGTTAGTTTAAGCAGAACAT
>Ga0105162_1000070_pt1 | contig 66714 bp, 63 predicted proteins | sample JNZ201metaG_FD_81532 | JGI IMG/M metagenome (GOLD analysis project Ga0105162, IMG submission 81532) | Hot spring microbial communities from Jinze hot spring, China to study Microbial Dark Matter (Phase II) - JNZ 20120812A | ecosystem: Environmental > Aquatic > Thermal springs > Hot (42-90C) >...
ATAACAGTCAGAACACGGGGTTACAATAGTTTTAACACCGGCGTTACGCCAAGCTTCCACATTATGATCCATATATTTCACGAATTCTCCTTGAAATCCAAGCTCATATGCTCGGCCTCCGCAGCACACCTCATCCGCTCCAAAAATGCCAACATTAACGCCCGCCTGTTGAAGAAGCGACAATGTTGCCCGTGCTATAGGCCAAAGTTCTTCGTCAAAGCTAAATCTGCAACCTGCATGAAAAACTACTTCTGCCTTCTCTTCTGGAAGCTTCTTAACGTTAAGCCCTTCTACCCATTTTCCCCTCTCTTTTTTCGGTTTCTGCATCATATTATCCTCTTTTTTAAGACTGTCAATTAATGGAATGAGCTCTGCCGGGAACTGGCCTGCTTCAGCGCACCTTATTCGAAGTTCAATAAGTGTTTCTAATGGTTCGAGATCCATTTGGTCTTTACATGAGATGTCGCATGCGCCACACATCTGACATTGGTAAACGATATCCACAAACCTTGGCGAATACTTAAGCCTATTTAATAGTAGAGAATAGGCTAAAATAAGTCTACCCCCTGCAGACCAGCTATGAAAATTGTATCTTTCTATGCTTGGACAAACAGTTCTGAATTGCCTATCAACATTTGCCAAGGGCAAATATGGCACATGTTTACAGTACGAACACCTCGTACATCTTTCCATAACCCCTCTATAATCTTCAAGCGGCATAGCCCCACCCCTAACCAAAATATAATTTTCCAGGGTTCATGATGTTATTAGGATCAAAAATCGCCTTAATTTTTCTCTGAGCAATTATAAGCGGTGCAGCAACATATGGATATGTTATGTCTCTAAGGGGCCCATAAGGTCTGGCAAAAAAGGCTCCTGCTTTCGCCAGTCTTCTGGCAGCTTCGCAGAAAACACTTTTTGCCATATTTACTTCTTCTGGAAGGCTCGGGTTATAGAGTATATCAAATTCGCAGTGGCAGCTTGCGCCCTGCAATATTGGCTGAATATAGACGCCGATATCCTTTAATGGAAACTTGTAATGGGCTGCAACTTCATAAAATATTTCAATATATGCTTGCACCTTATCCATTGTTGTTAAGAAGAAAAGCTCTTGAACTCCACCTTTAAGTCTAAGCTTCCAATACGGTTCAGGCGAAACATTAGAAACCATCTTCATAACCCCCTCGGCGTCAACACCACCAACTTGCGTCGTTGCCTTTAGGTCAAAAGACTGAGCCAAATTTATAAACTCCGCTTTATAATACTCTGCCTTCTTTTCTGGAAGGAAACCGCTGGGCTCGATTGTGAAAACGAGCGTCCATGAAGGTAAACTTTCCCTAAGCCTGACTATTCCGTTGCTACTTTCCTGTTGAATGCATGCCAAAACACAATTGTTCACTATGAAGCAAATATCTCCAAGTCTTCTCCACATCAATTTATAGGCTAAATCAATCAACCGATTCAGATTTTCAGAAGGGACAAGAAATGCCTCTCTAACTTTGGGTAGAGGTCTGCAATATATAGATGCCCATGTGACAATCCCGATGGTGCCTTGAGCACGCTGAAGAAGCCTTGAAAAATCAATGTATGCTTCCCCTGTACCCCTGACCTGCGCCTTTCCAACTCTCCATTGATCCTCCAGATCGCCCGGCCCAACAGCCTCACCCGTACGGAAAAGCTCACCGCCCCCAAAAACCACTTCTGCACAAGCTAACGGATCCTGGGTATCCCAATGGTATTTCGGCATAATTATCGGATCGGTTTCTAGAACACTAGCGACAACTGACTTTGTTTTGCGCGGCATCAGAGGCATGAGTGGGGCAAGCCCCTCGCTTTCTAAGGCAGGTATTAACTCAGAAAATGTTACACCTGGCTCTATTAATGCAATCCTGTTTTTTCGATCTATCCTCATTATCCTTTTCATTTTTCTGAGATCTACAATTACAGATCCGCCAACGCTAGGAATAGTATCTCCGTGAAATCTCGGAGGCCCAGAGCTTATGGGCACAAGCGGCGTTAAAGTTCTATTAGCCCACTTAACTATCTCCATCACTTCAGACACATTCTCAGGAAAAACTATGCATCGCGGCCTGATTGGCGGGGTAAAGCTCATATCTTTTGAATAATCCTCAAGAATATCTTCAGCTTCTAAAAAATCTTCAGAACCAACAATATCAGCCAATTCTTTAATCAAGATCATCCCCAGGAAAAAGTAAAAAGTTTTACCCGGTTTAAGTCTTTTTGCAAAATATGGTATTCTATATCTTTCCGCAAAGTACACTATAGAGGGAACTTTAACGCAATAAAATTTTCATCCCCTTATGAGCTTAGTTAGCCTTCCTTCGATTTAAAAATAATTTAAATACTCTAATATTCTTCGGAGATCTTTGTCTTTTATAATGGGTTCTTCATCTTTCTATTCTTGTTGTTTATGATTGTTAAGGCGATTAAGAAAAACTAAGGGCCCTTAAGGCTTACCTCCGAAGGAGGGGGACTCTAATGTTGTAGCATATTTATACCTTTCAAGCACGAGCACATTCCTTAAAACAAGACATACTAAATAGACTTGAGAATATGATGCCATTTATCATTGGGCGCCAAACTAATATTTTATTACGTCATTCTATTTTAAGTGGTGTTGGTTCATGGTTAATCTTTGGCGGGATATTCCGCCGGGTGATGATCCGCCCAATATTGTTAATGCCGTTATTGAGGTTATTAGCTGGTCTAGGGATAAGTATGAGTATCATAGGGAATGGGAGGCATTTGTATTAGACCGCGTCCTCCACTCGTCAGTGGTCTTCCCAGTTGAGTATGGTTTTGTCCCGCGGACATGGTACCACGACAACGACCCGCTTGATATAATGGTTCTATCCTATGAACCGCTTGAAGTCGGATGCATAGTTAAGGTTAGGCCGATAGGCGTACTAATTCTAGAGGACGAGGAAGGGGAAGACCCGAAAATTCTCTCTGTGCCAATTAGGGACCCAAGATTCGATGGAATAAAAGATTTGCCAGATATCCATCCACATAAATTGACTGAGATAAGAGAGTTTTTCGAGGTTTATAAGAGACTTGAGCCGAGAAAATGGGTTAGATTTAAGTCATGGGATGGTTCTGAGGAGGCAAAAAGACTAATAAACTACGCAATAAATCTTTATAAAGAAAAATTTGATAAATAGAATGAGCATATTTTGTTTCTTTTTCTTAAACAAGATAATCCGGCAAAAGAAAGCTCTTCCACTATTAAAGTAAAGTTTTGAATATTTTTGTGAGCGGTGGTTATGTTTCCGGTAGATTGCTTGGACAGAAAACCCTTAGGCGATGCTGGCGAGTTTATCTCGGCTATTGGTATTGGTACTTACGGTATAAGGGATTATATTAAGGCTCTTGATGCCCTTAAGTATGCTATTGAGTTAGGCCTTAATCTGATTGATACTGCTGAAATGTACGACTCAGGTAGGGCTGAGGAATTAATTGGCGAAGTTGTTAAGGATGTGGGGCGAAGTAGCATATTTATTGTGACTAAGCTTTATCCTCATAGATTTAGGAGTCCAGAGGAAAGCATTAAAGCCATGAGGGCTAGCCTTAAAAGACTTAACATAACCTATGCGGACCTTGTGCTAATTCATTGGCCAGACGTATCTACACCAATTGAATGCCAAGTCAGATCACTTGAAGCTCTTGCAAATAATGGACTAACTAGGTACATAGGTGAGAGTAACTTTGCTGCCGAGCAGCTCAGAAGGGCAATCACGCCCACCACAAAACATGATATAGTTGTTAACCAAGTTAAATATAGTGTAATCGATAGGAGCGTTGAAGGTTCCCTTCTAGCCTTCTGCGTAGAGAATAAAGTAACCTTAATGGCATATACTCCTCTAGAGAGGGGAAGAGTAACCCATATAGAGCAACTAAATGAGCAAGCAGTAAAATATAATAAAACACCCATCCAGATAGCGCTAAACTTTCTCATAGCAAGACCACATGTGGTAGCAATACCAAAGACCGAGAGGAGAGAAAGGGTCGAAGAATTTAAGGGCGCACTTGGTTGGAGACTTTCAAATCAAGACATTAGACTCTTGGAGAAGCTAAAATAATAAACCCCCTCAATTAAGCCATATTTATTATTACTTGGCAATTTCTATAACTCGTCAATAAACAATCATTTTTCTAGAAAGAGCTGCTCTTACCTCAGAAACCGATGATAATTTTTCCTTTTAATTATTAATTTAAGAGTTAAAAAGTTTAAATTATATAGTTTTATCTTGAAGGGTGGAGTTGAGGTGCCCTGATGGGTAGGAGGACGACAATCTCCGTAATAAAGTGTGATGTTGGGTCCTTAGTTGGGCATCATGTCGTTCCTAAACCAATACTTGACATCGCTGAGAAAAATATGAGAGAGGCGAAGAAGAGGGGCTCGATAAATAGCTACTACGTCTTTAATGTGGGGGATGATGTTGAGCTCTTAATGGTTCATGATATGGGAGAATCAAACGCAGAAATCCATCAAATAGCTTGGGAAACCTTCCAGGAGGCTGCTGAGAAGGCCAGAAGACTTAAGCTTTATGGCGCTGGACAGGATTTGCTGAAGAATGCTTTCACGGGTACTGTTAGTGGGCTTGGCCCCGGGGTTGCTGAGATGGAAATCGAGGAAAGAGAGTCTGATCCAATAGTTATCCTTGCTGCTGATAAAGCCGCAACTGGGATATTTAATCTGCCAGTCTTCAGAATATTTGCAGATCCCATGAATACTGCCGGTCTCGTGATAGATCCATTGATGATTGGAGGCTTCAAATTCGAGGTCATAGACCTCTTTGAAGATAGAAAGATTGTGCTTAAATGCCCTGAAGAAATGTATGAGCTCGTCGCGTTAATAGGTAGCGTCAAACGCTATATAATCTCAAGAGTTTGGCGCGCCGAGGATAATCTTATAGGCGCTTCAATAAGCATAACTAGCCTAGAACAGATTGCTGGAAAGTATGTCGGCAAGGATGATCCTGTCGCTATAATACGTGCACAACATGGCTTGCCCGCGCTTGGTGAGATTCTAGCGCCCTTTATGCATAGCTACCTTACGGCTGGATGGATGCGTGGAAGCCACTGGGGACCAGTGATGCCAGTTGGCTTAAAAGATGCGAAATGTACAATCTTTGATGGGCCGCCGAGAATCGTAGCTTTAGGCCTTCAAATATCTGATGGAAAAATAGCTGGCGACGATGAAGATAAACCCATGATCGCAGACCTCTTCGATGACCCGGCCTTTGAACCAGCAAGAAAAGAATGTTTAGAATACGCTGCTATGTTGAGACGAATGGGCGAGTTCGAGCCATCCCGCCTAAGCGTCGAGTACATGGAGTATACCGCAATTATACAAGTAATAGATAAGCTCAAAAATAGATTTAGACCGGTATCCGAGAAGTAATGTTTGGTCTTTCGAATTTTTAAGCAAATCTTAGCCGGGGCGAGGTAGGGGTTAAAGAAATAATTTCTCTTTTCAGAGCACTTATAATTTTTCTTGATCTATTAGGTCTTCGTTCCCATTCCTCTTTTTCAGCGCCGGAAAGAAATTGTTAAGTGCTAGTATTTCAATCTTATTTCTTATAAATTGCGGGTAGAGGTATTGGCAGATTGAGTATACTCACTCCGCTTATCTCTGTGGTAATATCTTTTTGCCTTCTTGGCATAATGCTCTATAAGAGAATAAGACTGGGAATAACATTATGTGTGGTACCTATTGTCCTAGCTTTGTTAACACTGGATTGGTCTAAGATACCATGGATACTTTATGCAACAGTGGATCCATTCAGGCAGGATGGCCTTCTTTCCCTGCTGGTGACCCTTGCATCGTTCAGTACTTCTTGGCTTAGCTATCTCTATAAAGAAACAAAAATGGTGCTCGTGTTAAGTGAGGGTTTAAGCGCCCTAATTAAAAGACAAAAAATAACGCTTATTCTCCTTCCAGCCCTAATAGGTCTTCTTTCAGTTCCCGGAGGCGCCCTACTTTCGGCACCGATAGTAGAATCTGAATCAAAAAGTCTCGGTCTGAGCGCCGATAAGATGGCTTATATTAATCTCTGGTTTAGACATATAATTTTCCCAATATACCCATTAAGCCAATCCCTTATAGTCGCGGCTGCTTTAACAGGAATCCCGCTCCTCACAATACTTTTACTTCAGATACCAGTGATAATCGTGATGCTCATAGCCGGATATCTGATAGGTTTGAAAAGAGTATCTGCCTCGGAGAGAAAAAATTCGGTGAAAAATGGGTCTACCTTAACGTTAACATTCATCGCATCTTCTTTGCCTATCTCAACCGCAATAGCCTTGGCAATCATTTTAGGCGTCATGAACAATAAACTCTTCCAGCAGGGCCTTAACGTTGTCATCGCATCTTTCGCTGGACTAGCAGTATTAGCTTTAGTGTCTCGCACGAATTTTAAAACTCTTACTAGGCCTCTACTGAATTCATGGATATATGACGTAACGTTTGCCACATATGGTGCCTTTTTGCTCCAAAATGTTACTAAGACCATTAATATTGCTGATGCTTTTAGGCCCTTGATCCAAAATGGAACGTTGAGTGCAGTATGGTTATTAATGATGGCCCCACTATTCCTAAGCTTCCTTACCGGCTCCCCCATGGGTGCAATGGCCATCGTTATATCAGTTTTTCCCGGCCTCTTTACATTTTCACCCAAATCCGCCGCCCTCCTATATGCTAGTACTTATCTGGGATACATGATTGCGCCTACTCATCTATGTTTTGTCTTCACGGTCGACTACTTTAAGACAACGTTAACTAAAGTTTACAAATACGCAATTTCATCATTCATCATAACTTATTCAGCAGTAATATTCCTATATTTTCTGCTTTGGTAGCGCATCAGAACAACTTCATCCCTTTAGTAGAAGACCAAAAAATAAGTTAAGTAATTTAATACCTTTTTGGGGTGCTAGATCAATGTTACTTAATCCCTAGTTCGCGCAAAATTTCTTCAGTATGTTGCCCGATCTCTGGTGGTGGAGATTTAATCTCCAGTTTAAAATCTGAGAATTTTAAAGGTATTCCAGGTACCTTTATTCTTTTTCCTTTATATTCGATTTCAACTATCATGTTTCGGTGAAGTAGTTGTGGGTGATTTAGGAGGTCCAATGTTGTGTTAACTGGTGCGCATGCTATGCCAGCGGCAACGAGAGCATTTTCAAGATCCTTTGTTTTCCAGTTCTTGGTTATTTTCTCAAGCTCCTGGGCGAGCTTTTCTATGTTCTTAGCCCTGCTCTCCCTTGTTAGAAATAGAGGGTCATTTACTAAATGATCCGCTTTTAAGATTTCACAAAGTTTCTTCCATGCATCGTCTTCATAGGCAGCTATGAATATATAGCCATCTTTAGTCCTGTAAACTTGATAAGGCGCTCCGATGGGTGCCGCTGACCCCATTCTCTCCCTAATCTTGCCAGTAAGGGAGCTCCATGCTATCCAGTATCCAGCCCACATTGCTGAGACGTCAAGCATCGATATGTCTATATACTGTCCCCTTCCAGTCTTCTCTCGATAAATCAGGGCTGCGAGTATCGCTAATGCCGCGTAAGCTCCAGTTCCATAATCAACTATTGATGCGGGTATCCTTGATGGTAAGCATGGTTCCGGGTCTCCGGTCATTGACATAAGCCCGGATTCGGCTTCTATCACTGGATCCCAAGCAGGGCGTTGATAATAAGGACCGCTTTGTCCGTAACCTGAAATTGAGCAGTAAATTATTCTTGGATTAATTGCCTTAACGCTTTCATAATCTAGCCCAAACTTCTTCATAGTTCCCGGAACGAAGTTCTCGACTAGGACGTCAGCTCTCTTTAATAATTCAATGACGGCTCTTTTACCTTCTTCAGTTCTAAGATCCAAAACTATTCCCCTCTTATTCCTGTTGTTAACTATATATGCTGTCTCCAGCATGTCAACCCAGTATCTTGCTCGATCTCCTTTTGGCGGCTCGATCTTAATTACTTCAGCACCCAGGTCTGCTAAGAGGGCTGCACAATGCGGTCCTGCAACTTCATGTGTAAAATCAAGAACTTTTATTCCCTCTAATGGCATCTTGACCATAGGGCTTCCCTTAGTCTTAGTTCTTTGGATAATCTCAATAATAATGTTTTCGGTCGATTTAAAAGATAGAAGCTTCTAAAAAGATACATTAAACTTTGGCTGAGTCTCTCTAGCCTTTATTAACATTCTTATGAAAAAGAAAGAATTATATAGAGCATTATAGCCTTTACTAAATATTAAGGTGATCAAAATGATAAGCGAAAAAGAAAAAGAGAAGTTGTTCGAGTCCTATCTTCATGGTTTTCTTGACAAAGCACTCTTAGGAACTCGGGAAGACGCTTTAAGGAAGCCTATTGTTAGAATATTTGGAAAAGAAGTTGAAGTGTATGATCTATCCCACCCAGTAAGCGAAAGAACTCCAACGTGGCCATATGGTGCCGCGGGCATTGAGACGAGTAGGCTTCGCTCCCACGCGCATGACCGTGTCCTCGCTGTAAAACTCTCCCACACCATGCATATGGGAACACATATGGATGCTCCCCTGCATGTTGAGGAGGGCTACCCATCCATCGATGAAATGCCCCTAGAGCGTTATATCGGGGACGGAGTAGTTGTATCGATCCCTAAGAAGGAATGGGAAATAATAACCCCCGAAGATCTTGAGAAGGTTAAGCCGAAGATAGAAGAGAATGACATAGTTATTATTAACACCGGCTGGCATCACTATTATGGAGATTATACTAGGTACTTCTGTTTTGGTCCGGGGCTCTATAAAGAGGCTGCCGAGTGGTTTGTGAAGAAGAAGGTTAAGGGCGTTGGTGTTGACCTACAAGCTATGGATCACCCATTGGGTACGAGACTTATCCAAACGGGTGGCGGCATGCCCCCTCTAGAGCCTTGGTTAATAGACCTCTACAAGAAAGTGACTGGAAGAGACGTTTACCAAGACTTTCTATATTGGGAGCCGTGCCACAGGATCCTGTATACGCATGGGATCTTTGGGATAGAAAACATCGGTGGTGATGTAGATAAAGTCACTGGCAAGAGATGCGTTATTGCCGCCTTCCCGCTCAAGTGGGTTGGTGGAGACGGCTCAATGGTCCGGGTAGTAGCGATAGTTGAGAAAAAATAAGTTGAAGATATTCCCTGACACTCCTGGCCGGTGGACAAAGGTTTTCTTTTCAAACTTTTTTATTTTCCCTTCCAAACCGGTTTTCTTTTTTCTAAAAATGCTCTTGCTCCCTCTTTTTGATCTTCCGTGCTAAATAGTTGTGCAAAGATCTGGGCCTCGTATCTGAATCCTTCTGTCAAGCTCATTTCTAAAGCCGCGTTTATTGCTTCCTTTGCTGCTGCCAAAACTACAGGGCTCTTCTCCTTAATTTTTGCAACAAATTCGTTAACGGCATCCATGAGTTTATCTGCTGGAACAACCTTATTAACTAAACCAAGCTGCTCCATCTCCTTTGCTGAAATTCTCTCCCCTGTGAATATAAGTTCCTTAGCCTTCTTCTCGCCAATAAGTCTTGGTAATCTCTGGGTTCCACCGCCCCCTGGAATTAAACCAATATTTATTTCTGGTTGGCCGAAGACGGCATCCTCGGAAGCAATTATTATGTCACATGCCTGGGCTAGCTCGAAGCCAGCGCCCAGACAGTATCCGTGAACAGCGGCTATCACTAGCTTTGGGGCATTTTTGATCATCTCAGAGAGAACTAGTGCCGTTCCGACTTCCCTTATCATATTTAGAATTTCAAGCGGCTTCATTTCCGCCATGGCCCGCACATCCCCCCCGGCGCTAAAGGCTTTTCCAGTCCCTTTTATAACAATTGCTATCACACCGCTATCCCTGCTCGCATCCTCCAAAGCTTGCTTTAATTCCCTTCGCATTTCAGCATCAAGGGCGTTATAGCGCTCTGGATTATTAAGTGTAATCCAAGCAACTCCGTCCTTCTTCTCATATATAATACGATTAAACATCATGCTCATCAGATTCCCCTCTGAAAATATTTTTACAGATTCTATTTATTACTTTAGTTTTCATCAGTATTAGTAAAGTTTAAAAAACAAAAAACCCTTGTATAGAGGAGAGAGGAGAGATTAGATATGAAGAAAGAAGTTCCAATAATGGAGGGCATTTTTGAGTGGCCCTCCGAGAATCCGAGGTTAATAGCGACGAGATGCCCGCTTTGTGGAAGCATACAATTTCCTAAGTCTAGCGTTTGTAACAATCCTGACTGTGACCATAGCGCGCCTGTAGAACAATGCTACTTAAGTACTGAGGGGACGCTGTATACGTATACTATCCACGCCTATAGTTTACGAGAACCGTTCGAGTATCATAAAGGACCATATATAGTCGGCGCCGTCGAGCTACCGGAGGGGATAATTGTAGTTGGAAGGATCAAAGCGGAGGACGAAAAAATGTTAAAGATTGGGATGAAAATGAGGTTAAAGATAGATAATCTCTATGAGGATAATGAAAATATTTACTTAAGTTATTTTTTTGAGCCGGTGGTGGAAAAATGACTGAAAGCGCGATAGTTAGTGCGGCTATAACGGAATGGGTTGAAGCTGGTCATCCAACTCCTCTGCTAATAAATAAGTTAGCCGAGGTTACTGTAAGAGCTCTTAGAGAAGCAAATTTGAGACCGCGTGATCTAGACGCCATAATTACGAATACCACAGCAATACCATTTGATAGCCCATCCTATATAACAACAAGCGCACAGCATTTTGCCCACAGGCTTGCAGAGAGAATCGGTGTTAAGGGGGCCCAATGCATCAATGTTTGTGCTGCATGTGCAAGCGCCTCAATAGCTTTCGCTCTTGCCGACTCGCTCATAAAGACTGGCGCAATAAAAACGGCGCTTGTGGCGGGCGTCGATAATTCTCCACGAGGCTTCTACCTGCCAGGCCAATCCGTTCTTGACCCCGATCCATATGCTGCTGCAATAAAGGTTATTGGGGCAACTAACCCAGCTTACTGGGCTATGTGGGCTCGAAGGCGGGCATACGAGATGGGCCAGCCAGTTGAAAGCATTAAAGAGCTTATGGCGTTGGTGAAAGAGATAAACAGCAAGTATGGCGCTCTGAATCCTTATGCAAGGTACAAGAAAATTTTCACCGCTAAGGATGTTTTAGCGTCGCCTATCGTCTGTGACCCACTACACCTTTATATGATATGCGCAACAAGCTCGGGCGGTGGAGCCGTGGTAGTTACGGAGATGGAAAAGGCAAAGAAGATAACTGATAAACCAGCAAAGATAGCGGCTTCTACTGTGGGTGGACCAATTTATGGCGAACCTATGCCGAGATTAAGGGTTTTTTCGACGAAGAACATTGAAAAGCCCTTTACGGAGTGGCGTTTACCCATTGAGAAAGCCTATAAAATGGCCGGTATAACCGCTGAGGACATAGATATTATAGAATGCCATGATACGAGCTGTTTCCACACGATAAACTGGATAGATCAGATAATGGGTTGGGAGCGAAAGGAGACCGATAATTTGATAAGAGATAGGCAAATTGAGCACACTGGTAGGCTCCCAGTAAACCTAAGCGGTGGAACAGCTTCATTTGGAGAGGCTGTGATGAGCCAAGCCTTCATGATGATACATGAACTATTCAGGCAATTAAGGGGAGAAGCTGGCGAGAGACAAGCGAAAAAGAAACTTAAAATCGCGATCTTTACAGCCTATGGAGCATACGGAGCCTATGGATGCGCAATACTTGAAAAAGCCTAGTCTACTTTTATGAATAATTTACCTTATCTCTAATCTAGATCTGCTCCATTAATATTTTTGCAACTAAGTTATTTATTTCGCCGCTTTTTATATCCTCAGATGAATCTCGCGTTCCCAATACAAGATCTAGGGCATGTTTAGTCTGGATATCTGGTTGCGTGCTCCAGAAGATCTGCGCGCAGGTATAGCAATAGACCACCATTAAATCCGCGCCCGTCGACGAGAATTCCTCTGCTCTTGCTGATGAAAGTTTTAATGTAAGATTTGGGTCTGCTATAGAGGCCATTCCACCAGCACCACAACATAAGGACTTCTTCCTAGAATGTTTCATCTCTATAATTTTATAGTCTCTAAGTAGGCTCCTAACCTGTGCAGCGAAGATGCCTTCAAACCTATCGGGGCAGCCATCATGGATAGTTACCCTCAGGCTTAAGTGATTTGTTTCCTTAATAAGCATTTCGCCGAGAGTCTCATATACAGTTAGAATTCTATATGATCTGGGAAGAGATTTTTTAAGATAATAGTAGCACATGGGGCATGCAACTATTATGTTTCTACATCCATGTTTTATAAAGTGATTTTCTAGATTCGAGAGCCACCTTGAAGCTCTTTCGGTTAAGCCTATGTCTGCTAATGGCTTACCACAACATGTGTCAGCAAATCCCACGCTATAAAACTTCTCTCTAAGTCCCCGGTATATCTCCTTAACAGCCTCTGGGGAGTAAGATGACATGGAGCATCCTGGGAAGAAAATATATTTAAAAGAACCATTTTCTGGGAAACTATAGGTTATTCCCTTATAGGTCTTGTAGGCTTTAGGAAAGAAGAGGGAGTCATCTGGTAGAGAAAGTCTATAATATATCTCGTTAGCCACGTATTTTGAGAAGGATTGTCTAGCATGGGCAATTACTGAAGGAAAGTCTAGGTTTTTTGGGCAAACAGTTTTGCATAAACCGCATAAAAGGCACTCCATAATGTACCTTTTATTTTGGTCAAGTTCGTTGAGAAGATCCCTAGCAACATCCTTTGGCATCCAATTATATTTTGATAGAAAGGGGCAATCTTCAACGCATAACTGGCATTCTATACATTCATCAAGGATAAACTTAAGAGAATTGCTCATCAATAACCTACAACCTTTTCTTAAATATAGGTTACAACTCTTCCCTCTTCTGTCTGCCTTATTACTACAGGCGGCTTAATTGATGTAATCCTATCTATCATTTTTCTTATCCTCTCAACATATTTTTTCTTGAGTTCTGGGTCAACTTTAATGACTCTCTTTGCAACCTCCCCACAATAGTTGCAATCACCACAGCCGATTATGCACGGCGGGTCATTCTTTACAAAGAATTCATACCATCCGTCGAGTGATCGATTATCAATTGAAATTTTCAGTAGAGGTAAAGGTTCCGCGTCTAGGTCAAACATATCCCAGCAAAAATGCATATAAGAATTGTCAATAAGGGCATATATATCACCATCATATCTCCCGGCGAGATAGGCTTCAATAAGCCTTAATAGATCATTTGCTGGCAGCCCCCTTCCAGCTATCTTAATATAATCTATCCCTACTTGAGCATAATACTTGATATCCTCAGGTCTGATCCAAGGCGCCTTCATGATCTCCTTATGATCACTCAATCTCTTAAGGGTACACCTCATGAGTGGGTAAGGTTTATAGGTAAATCCTATCGGATCATTTATAGGGAATTGTGAGACATGCGCCGTTATGGTGTTATGATATACTCTGAATGGGCATTTAAGTAAGCAGCCATTATTGGCTATGACTTCTAGCTTAGCCCTACATTTCTCTCTTATCAGCCTTAGCAATCTAAATGACTTATTGAGGTCCTCGCTTAATGTAAGTCTCGTTGCCCCTAAACTCTCATACATTAGGGCTCGATTTAATGAATCTATATAGCATAGAGATGAGGCATTAATCTCAAATTGCGGGAAGTTTTTCGCCACATATTCAATGAGGTACGGTATGACAATAATAAGCGTATCAACTTTAAACTCCAAAAGTTTCTTTAGAAGATCATTTAAGGCAGCTCTTCCTTCCTCTGTATACTCAAATAGACCCATACATATAGGATTTAGCGTGTAAGCGAACCTAACTCCACATGAGTGGGCTTCTTCTATGTGCCGAGCGAGTTTCTCCTCATCTACGTCTGGGAGGACAGTTGCGGGCCAGCCGGTCCCTAAACTAGAAAACTTGAATGAACCATAAACTTCATAAACATAAGATCCTCTATCACGGTACTTCTCATTTAATTCATTCACCTTCTCCAGAAAAGAGTTCTCAAAAGTTGTAGGAACACAAAACTTAACAGTAGTCACTTTTATACACCTATGTGATATAGGGATAAACCCAAATTTTAATATTTTGTAAAATAATTGCTCCACGGAATAGGAACTCAGTAACATTGTGTTTAAGGTGATATTCTTGCCAAAGTCAAGTTTTACGAAGTTCCTTTTTATTTGGGAATTTTACTAGGGTTCTTAGTTAAAAGTACTAAATTCACAACTAGAAGTTATTCTGAAGAAATGAAGATAATAAAAATTTTAAGCGAGGAAGCGAAGATTCCTTTAACTGATTATTTTTAAGCCCATTTCAGTTGTCTTCCACTTTCCTTCCCAGCGGAGACCACCTGTCTTCTCTAACTCCCAAATGAAGTACGCCGGCCAAACTTTTGTCTTCTCATATGTGGCTTGAAGATTCTCGAGCACAAACCGCTCTATTTCATCCTTTGTTTTTGGCTCGCGGCAGAACTTGAGAATTTCTCTGTAAATGTTCCCATATTCAGGATCACGTAAAAGATCATCTAATGTTTTTATGACCATTTCGCTCATTCTCCCTCACCTCAGGGGGACCTTATTTATTTTTTGCTCAGAGTATTTAATAAATTTTGCTTGCTTTGTTCTTAACATTTTGAGAAAAAATAGAAAATGAGAAAGAGACTTCTATAATTTTAGCTGGCGATTTTCCGTTATTGCATAGACTGGTGAATATGCTATGTGGAATGCAGGTCCTCCAATTTCGCGGCCGAGCCTAGCAGTATTACACAACTCATAGCCAATCCACTTTGAAAATGCTAGCCCCTCTGGCTCTAATACGGCTCTCTTGACTAATACTTGCCCCGGTATTAAGCTTTAATGGCTAGTCTTTCTTGCCTTAAACTTTAAACGTCCACCTTTCAGTTCCATTCTCTTTTCTCTTTATTGTAGCATCTCTTTCTTTTTTTACCTAGATTGTCTAAGCTGAGAGGGCGCAAAGTGTTATAAAGTGAACTCTAATTTATAATTTCTTTTAGGGCATTTTTACAGAGGGTAGTTCATATGGGTGAAGAAAAGCGCTACACCAACTGCACGAAGGGCGGACCAGTATTTGTGTATGTAAAAGATGGAAAGATAATCCGTGTGGAGCCGCTCAAATTAGATTCTGAGGACGCTGGGTCGTGGGTTATCGAAGCGCGAGGAAAAAAATTCTCACCACCCAGAAAGGCACTCATTGCTTCTTGGACATTATCAGTGAGGGCTAAAGTCTATTCCCCTTATAGAATACTTCATCCTCTTAAACGGGTAGATTTTGACCTACGCGGCCAAAGAAACCCTGAAAATAGAGGTAAATCCGCATACGAGCCTATCAGCTGGGATGAGGCGCTAGATCTTCTATGTTCAGAGATTGAGCGTATAGTCAAGAGCTACGGACCTGCGGCAATATTAACTACAGCCTCCTCACATCATAGCTGGGGAAACGTGGGTTACAGGCAAAGCGCATATCATAGATTTATGGCTATTCTAGGTGCAACCTATGCTGATCACAACCCCGACAGCTGGGAGGGGTGGTTCTGGGGGGCGATGCACCACTGGGGTTTCTCGTGGAGACTTGGCATACCGGAGCAATATGACCTCTTAGAAGATGCCTTAAAGCACTGTGAAATGATAATCTTCTGGTCCTGCGATCCACACGCAACCCTAGGCACTTATGGCGGGCATGAATCGGTTCCTTGGAGATTTTGGCTTAAAGAATTGGGCGTGAAAATGATATTTATAGATCCATTCTTTAACTGGACGGCTATTAACTTTGCAGATAAATGGCTTGCACCTAAACCTGGGACGGATACCGCCTTGGCCTTAGCCATAGCTTATACCTGGATTAAAGAGGGCACTTACGATAAAGAGTATATTGAGAAGCGCACAATAGGCTTTGATAAATGGAGGGCTTATGTTCTCGGTGAGGAGGATGATGTTCCGAAGACTCCGGAGTGGGCGGAGAAGATATGTGATGTTCCAGCCCGGGAGATAAGGGCTTTAGCCAGAGAATGGGCCAAAAGAAGAACTATGCTTGCATGTGGGCGCGGTGGCATGGGAGGAGCTTGCAGAGCAGCCTATGGTCACGAATGGGCTAGGATGATGGTTCTCTTAGCGGCCATGCAGGGATTAGGTAAGCCTGGCCGAAACATATGGGGCACAACAGCTGGCGTACCATATAACGCGAAATTTTACTTTCCAGGATATGCTGAGGGTGGGATCTCAGGTGACGCGACCAACACGGCGGCTGCGGCTCTTCTTTCCCGCGGCATTACAAAGATACCTGTTAGGTGGGCTATAAATGAGCCACAGGGGCAGCATGTGCTGAGACTCCTTATCCCAGAAGCTATTTTAAATCCTCCAGTGAAATGGAGAGGAAAGGGTTTCGCCGGAGCCTTTCCAGAAGCTCAATTCAGAGAATACAAGTATCCTGAAGATGGGTTCCCGCCAGCGAAGATGTTTTGGAGGTATGGGACTTCTTATATTTCTACAATGACCGAAACGAATAGATGGATCAGGATGTACAGGAGCCCGAAGCTCGAGTTTGTTGTTTGCCAAGCAATATGGTTTGAGGGCGAGACTAAATTCGCGGATTTAATACTTCCAGCCTGCACGAATTTCGAGAGGTGGGATATTGGTGAATGGGCTTCCTCGGGAGGTTATACCCCACACTTATCTTACTCAACAAACCATCGAATCATAGTACTAGAGATGAAGTGTATAGATCCATTGGGCGAATCAAAATCAGACTATGAAATATTCTCCATGGTTGCAAAAAGACTTGGCTTTTATGAGAAGTATACGGAGAATGGCATGAGTGAGTTAGACTGGGTTAAAAGGATGTTTGAAGTGACAGACTTGTCAAAATATATTTCTTGGGAGGACTTCTTAAAGAAGGGTTACTTTGTTGTTCCAATTCCTAAACCGTATAAGCCAACGCCAGCCTTAAGGTGGTTTGCTGAGGGAAGAAAAAGGGATACTCCTGATACGGGGCTTACGGGAGGGCGAATTATGGGGGTTCCAGATGGATATGGTTTAGGGACGCCATCTGGCCTAATAGAATTCGAGGCAAGCACATTAAAGAGGTTTGACCCGAATGATCCTGAAAGGCCGCCCATACCAAAATATATTCCCTCCTGGGAGGGACCTGAGAGCTCGCTTGCGCAGAAGTACCCGCTTCAGCTGATATCACCGCATCCACGCTTCTCTTTCTTTACGCAATATGATGGAAAAGACAACTGGGTTAACGATATTCCGGATCATAGGCGGAGGGGTAAGGATGGCTATGACTATTGGATAATTAGGATAAATCCTGTGGACGCTGCGGAGAGAGGCATTAAGGATGGCGATTTAGTTAAGGTTTTCAATGATAGGGGCGCCGTAATATGCATTGCTGAGGTTACTGAGAGGGTTAGGCCTGGCGTTGTGCACTCTTATGAGGGAAGCGCAGTTTATGATCCAATAGGTGAACCGGGCGAATCCCCTGATCGAGGCGGGTGCATAAATCTTCTAACACCCTCACGCCTGATGTCCAAGAATGCAAGTGGGATGGCGCCAAACTCATGCTTAGTGGAAGTCATGAAGTGGGAGGGATAAATAATGGTTAAGTGGGCTATGATCATGGATATAAACAAATGTATAGCATGCTATGCATGCTTCAATGCATGTAAAGATGAGTTCTGGGGAAACGATTATCCGCCATATTCAACATCTATAAAAAGGAGGGGCCAAACATTCATAAGATTATTAAAAAGGGAAAGAGGGACATTCCCGCATGTGAAGGCAGCCTATATGCCAATCTTATGTATGCAATGCGACATGCCAAGATGCATGGAGGTGGCAAGGGATGGTGCTGTGTACAAGAGAAGGGATGGCATAGTCATAATAGACCCAGTAAAAGCTATTGGCCAAAAAGAGATTGTAGAAGCATGCCCTTATAACGCGGTATCTTGGAACGACGAAAAAAATCTTCCACAAAAGTGCATATTCTGCGTTCATCGAATAGAAGTTGGGGAGGCCCCAAGATGTGTGGACGTATGCCCGAGTGGTGCGCTGATATTCGGGGATCTTGAGGATGAGAAGAGCGAGGTGAGCAGAAAATTAAAGGAGCTTCAGGCAGAACCATTTCATCCAGAATATGGTACGCGACCAAATGTCTTCTACCTTAACCTTTACAAGATAACTAAATACTTTATAGCTGGAAGCGTAGCTTTTGAGGATACTGATGAGAGCGCCGAGGGTGTAAAAGTGAGCATCATAAATTTAAAAACTGGTGAGAGCAGGGTAATGTTTACAGATTTCTTTGGAACCTTCGAATTTGACAGATTAGAGCCAAATACTGAGTACTTATTGAGACTAGAATATTCGGGCTATCAAACAAAAGAAATAAAGGTACCACTTGGGGAAAAAGACATTTATCTAGGATATATTTTCTTGGAGAGAAGCACTTAATTAGTTTTATATGATGCCTATGGGTGGCCGGAAAGTGGGCTATGATTTGCTTAGAATAACTGGTTAATGTTTAATCTCTGTGAGGGCTGAACTGTGTTAAAATGCTTTAGAACCGCTGAAGATTTCTCTAAAACTCTAAGGAAAAAATGGACAGCAGATACTCTAAATGCTTAAGTGAGCCTTATTCATCCTACCTTTTTATTAAATAACTCTTGTTGCAAATGGGGACGCTAGGGCTGATATCTTTCTTCCGCGCTTGGTACTGATCTCTTTAATGAGAACTTCTCGTGAAGCCAATTTCTCCAGCGCTTCATTCCATGCACCGGACTTCGTTTCAGAATGTAGAATTCTCGTTCTCTTAATAGAAATGGCTTTTGCGGGGCAGACCTCTGCGCACGCACCACAAAAAATACAGAATTCCTTGGTAATTACTGGTTTTCCATCCTCTCTTATACCCGCACATTTGCTTGGGCAGATATCTACGCATGCTTGACATCCCTCTGGGCATAAACTCGTGTTTATCTCGATTAAACCGCTCATAGGTTTCACTACCGCAATAGCCCTCATAGGACAAGCTTCTTGGCACTTTCTACAGTATATGCATAAGCGCTTGTCAATACGTACTTCAGATATTCTCGCTTTTCCTTGACTCTCTGTTCCGCTTAGAATTACCTTTATAGCTTTTGTTGGGCACTCCTTTTCACAAGCCAACTCACATATAGGGTCGCATAATTCCATATTAACATTTATATTTTTAAGAAGACTTGGAAAGGCATTACTCTCGATAACTGGAATCTTTTCTACACCATTAATCTCAATTTTAATCGCGTTTAACGGGCATAGTACAACGCATTCTCCACAGAAAGTACACTTACTCGCGTCTATGTCCATGCGATTTTTTCTCATTAATCTTCCATCAAGTATCAGTGGTGGAAGGTGTTCTAAGACAGCTCCCTCTGGGCATATCTTCTCACATATTTTACATCCGATACATAATTCATAATCCAACGTCAATGTTTGACGAGCGGATAAAGTAAACCTCTTTAAGACGAGTTCTTTAGAAGTCCGGTTCTTATATGATGCTCGGTGAACCATTTAAATCGCCTTTAAGGACTATACATATCTCTCACACATATTTATTTTTTCTGAAGTAAAAGTTGCAGAAATATTTTTATTTCTCTTAATTGATAGTGTTTTAAATCACATTTGCGTGTCTATTGAGGAAGATTCAATGATAGGAGTTTATGTTTGTCATTGTGGGCGTAACATTAAGGGGACAGTTAATATCGATAGAGTTAAGGATTCTATTTCTCGCCTCCGGGATGTCGAGATAGTCGAATCATACGATTATTTGTGCAGCACGCCTGGGCAAAACCTGATTAAGAAGGGGATTAAGGAGGAAGGTATAAAAAGGGTTATCGTGGCAGCATGCTCGCCTCAACTGCACCTAGAGACTTTCAAGAGGACACTTTTGGATGCTGGCTTAAATCCTTACCTGCTCGAAATGGTTAATGTACGGGAGCAGTGCAGCTGGGTTCACACAGACGTCGAAAAGGCTACGATCAAGGCCATAGACCTCATAAGGGGAGGAGTTTATCGGGCAAAATACCTTGAAGAGTTACGACCAATTAAAGTGAAAGTTAAAAGGGATGCATTGGTAATTGGTGGGGGGATTGCCGGCATACAAGCTTCTCTCGAATTATCGTCAAAGGGCTATAAGGTCTATCTTGTTGAGCGCCAGCCCAGCATCGGCGGCCATATGGCTCAACTTAGTGAAACTTTCCCAACCCTTGACTGTTCATATTGTATATTGGCTCCTAGGATGGTTCAGGTCTCACAGAACCCCAATATAAAAGTCATAACTATGGCTGAGCCGGTTGGGATAAGTGGTATTCCAGGAGACTATGTTGTGACGGTGGAGGTTAAGCCGCGGTACGTTGATGAAAGTAAATGTACTGGCTGTGATGAATGCGCAAAGGTTTGTCCTGTTGGGATCCTAAACGAGTTTGATGAAAATTTAGAGTTAAGGAAGGCCATATATGTTCCGTACCCGCAGGCCGTTCCGCGAATATATACCATTGATGTTGAGCGGTGCATAAAATGCTACAAATGCGTGGAAGTTTGTGGTCCAAGGGCAATAGATTTCTCTAGGCAGCCAAGCAAAATTGAACTTAATGTCGGAGCTATAATAGTTGCTACAGGATATGACTTAATTGATCCAAAGATACTTGGAGAATATTCTTACGGAAGACACCCCGACATAGTTACGAATTTAGAGTTTGAGCGTATCATGCGTCTAGGCTTTATTAGGCCATCTGACGGAAAAACCCCGAAGAAGGTGGCTTTCATCTTATGTGCTGGTAGCAGGGCGCTTCGAGAAGGATCAAAAGAATACTGCTGTAAGATTGGCTGCATGATCGCGATTAAGCAGTCCATCATCCTTATGAAGGCTGTACCTAACGCTGACCCATGGATTTTCTACCAAGATCTAAGAACTGCTGGAAGAGGATATGAGGAGTTTCTCAGCAGGGCAAAGGATCAGGGCGTAAAGTTCATTAGAGGATTGCCAACAAAGGTCACGCCCACGGAAGATGGCTTAATTGTCGTGGCGATGGATACCATATCTGGCGTACGGATTGAAGAGAAATTTGATATGGTTGTGCTCTCTGCAGCAATTGTTCCAAGTGCTAGAACAGAGTTTTTAGCAAAGATGCTGGGAATAAGCACTGGCACAGATGGCTTCCTGCTGGAGAAACATTATAAGCTTGATCCAGTGGACAGCACTCGAAGGGGAATATTTGTTTGCGGGTGCGCGCTTGGGCCAAAAGACATCCGCGAGTCAGTTGAGCAGGCGACCGCGGTTGCATCTAGAGTTGCATCATTCCTTGGGACTGGTGAAGTTGAATATCCGCCGGAAGTGGCTAAAATAGATGCCACCAAATGTAACCTCTGCGGTGAGTGCGTGAACATATGTACGACGAATGCGTTAGTTAAGACCGAGGCCGGGATTAATGTAGTCCCAGTTGCCTGTATAGGCTGTGGTGCATGCGTAAACCTCTGTCCAAAGGGGGCAATTGATGTTGCCCACTATACTGAGGACCAGTTGATTTGGCAAATCAGAGGAGTATGTGAGGGAGAGATTCCGGAGCCGAAGATAATAGCTTTTGTCGAGAAAAACACCGCCTACGCATCGCTCGACCTAGCTGGCGTAAGAAGATTCACTTATACTTCAAATGTTTGGCCAATACCCGTGCCAAGCTGTATGCGTATTGGGATAAGGCACCTGCTAAATGCGTTCGGTTATGGCGCTGATGGGGTTGCCTTCCTAGAGGGCGAGGATAGCCCCTTTGCTGGCGAGAGGCTCCGACGTCACGTTATTAATCTAAAGAACGAGCTGAGACGTTATGGCATAAACCCGCTTAGATTAGAATCAATGATTACAACAGTCCCGCAATACGATAAGACCGTTAACTTTCTAGAGACCATGGTGAATAGGGTCTTGCGTCTGGGCAAAATTACTCCTGAGGAGAGGGAGAAGATAAAGAGTCTGTTAAGGAAGTTCTAGAAATGAGCGGCTACGCTAGCTGTTGCAAGTCATCCGTCATAGAGTTTTATGAGAGAAGACTCGAAGACTCTATAAGAAACTTTATTCCACTGAGCTATCATCCTGGAGGAAGCGAGACGACTAAAATATTGATTAAGGAAACGAATATAGATAAAGACTCGATGGTTCTTGATGTAGCATCCGGCACTGGTGAAACCGCAATCTATATAGCAATGAACTTTGGGTCAAATGTTATTGGAATTGATCTTTCACGCAAAATGATTGACTATGCAAATACTCTTATTAAAGCTATTGATCTAGGCCCCAAGGTTAAGTTCATCCTTGCTGATGCTGAGAGAATACCTATAAGGGACGATGTTTTTGATGCGGCGATAAGTGAGTGCACACTATGCCTAGTTCCAGACATGCTAAAAGTGCTATGTGAAATGAAGAGGGTTGTAAAGCCAGGGGCCAAAGTTGCCGTATCAGATGTAATTTTGGCGGAAAAAATACCGGCGAAATTAGCTAATACGGTCCTACACGCTAGCTGTATTTCTAATGCAAGAACGTTAAACGAGTATGTTGCCTCATTTGAGGAGACCGGTTTAAAGGAGATTAGGGTAGAGGATGTTACGGAAATCGTTGTGGAGCAAATATGTCAATTCTTCAAAGGAGAAATAGACCATAATGAAATTGACTATGATTTACTTTCTTTCGGCACTTCAGAGCTAAGCGTAAAGGACCTCCAGAAAATCTCTATCAGCTTATGGCTCTCTGGAAAGATAAAGTATTATGTGATTAGTGGTGTTAAATAATCTCTAGGGCAGGATGTATAAGAAGGCCCTTTTTCCCTTTATCTGAGAGACAACTCTCTTAGTTTTCCTCTCTTTAATTACCTTCTCGAGATAATCAGTTGTCCCGGTTACTATGGCGCCAGTTGGACAAGCTTCCTCGCAAGCTCTTGGCATCCACTCCGGCCTATCGTTACAGAAGGTGCACTTCTGCATCTTTAGATCTGGGCCATATCTTGGTGCGCCGAAGGGACAGGCCCAGCTACATAATCTGCAACCAATACACTTTTCACTATCAACTAGCACCACTCCATCTTCCCGCTTATATATTGCCTTAGCCGGGCATACAGCTATACAATAGGCTTCTTCGCAGTGCATGCATGCTATTGATACATTTGTTCTCTCAACGAACGGGTATGTTCCGCTTTCAATCTCTATAACGGTTCGATAAGATGGCACATTTATGCCATTCCAGACACGGCAAGCTATTTCGCAGGCATGGCATTTTATGCATCTATCCAAGTCTACAAAAAAGCCCTTCCGAATAGAGCTCATGCCTTTCTCACCCTAACCTTACATTCATTATAGGCTATGGTTCCTGAAATCGGATCAACATATGTATCTACAAGTTTATTAATATGCGCTCCTCTCCCCTTAGCTACTTTTCCCATTCCCCAGTGCCCAAAACCAAAACCATGCACAAGTGCAATAACGCCAGGAACTATGCCCTCAGTTACTTTAGCCTTAACAGTAACGCTGTCAAGCGGCGACTCTATAACCATATAATCACCACTTTTAATACCATATTTCTCAGCATCCCTCGGATTTATCTCAGCCCAGTTTTCGCCTTCGATATCAGCTAGCATCGGTATATTCTGTGTAACCACATTCGATTGGAAGGGCATTCTTGCACTTATTAACCTAAGTGGATACTTTTCATCTGGAATTATTGCGGGAGGTTTATATTCTGGTAGTGGATTATAACCAGCAGCTTCCATAAGGACAGAATATATTTCGATTTTTCCAGTGGGCGTCTTTAACCCGCTCTCATATTTTCTATACTGCGGCTCCCCTAACCAAAAGCCCCTCTGTTTAAGTTCTTCTAGCGTAAACGGCAACCCTTCAATCATGTTCTTCATCCAATCCTCTTCCGACTTCCAATTAAAGTATTCTCCATAACCCATCTTTTCAGCAATACCCTTAACTATCTCGTATATTGGCTTTGCTTCCCCGGGTGGGGAAAGAGCTGGCTCAGAGTATAAGACCATCGGTGCATGATTAAATCCCTGTAGGATATCATATCTCTCAAAATAACATGCATCGGGCAGAACTATGTCACAATACATTGCCGTTTCGCTGAGGTAAATGTCTATCACGACTGCAAAATCAAGCGACTTAAATGCTTCAATCCAAATCTTTGTATTTGCGTCGCTCATTATCGGGTTAACCTGCGAGAGAATTAAAGCCCTGATAGGATACGGTTTTCCCTCAAGTATAATTTTTGGAAGTAGAGCTGTTGGAAAATCTGGAGCAAGGTAAAATCCAAGGGCTTCACGTAGCGAAGGCTTAGATATTTTAGCAATTTTATCCTCAGGAACCTTAAAGGGTGGTTTTAATGGGGGCTCAAGACCATTTGGAGAACCAGTTAAAAGAAAAGATCCAGGCTTATCAACATTTCCAGTTAATACATTTAATAGTAATATGGCCCTCATAGCATCGAATGCGTTTGTGTAGCAAGCAAAGCCGTGATAAGCGCTGGAAACGGCTGGCTTAGTTGCTGCAAATTCTCTAGCTATCCTCCTTATAGTTGACGCAGGCACACCGGTTATACCTTCAGCCCATTCAGGCGTATACCCCTTCTCCTCAAGGTGCCCTCTAAATTCATCAAAACCATAACAGTATTTCTCAATAAATTCCCGATCATATAATTCCTCATCAATAATAGTTTTAGCCATAGCCAGAGCCATCGCTCCATCCGTACCAGGCCTTATTGGAATCCATTCATCCGCTTTCTCAGCCGTCTTAGAGAGTCGGGGGTTAACTACGACAAGCTTTGCGCCTCTATCTTTGGCTTCCATTAAACCTTGTAGAAAACCAACGATTCTGGGCGCCTCGAAGGGCTCTTTCCCCCATATTAATATATACTTTGAATTTTCATAATCCTCTATACCCCAGAAAGCTCCGAAAAGCGTTATGCAGGCTGTTGTGAATGTTCCATCGCAGGCTGCTGTGTGATCATAGATATTTGGCGTGCCATAAAGAAGATACAAGAAATTCTTGTAATGCCATGTACACCCTTGAACGTGATCCAGCGAGACAACCGCTTCAGGTCCATACTTCTCTTTTATCTCCTTAAGCTTCTCGGCTATAATCGTGAAGGCTTCATCCCAAGATATCCTCTTAAATTTTCCTTCCCCTCTTTCACTAACCCTCATTAATGGGTACTTTAATCTGTCTGGGTCGTACGCAAACCATATGCTTGCAAAGCCTTTCACGCATCTTTTGCCTCTTGTGTTCGGGTTCTCAGTATTGCCACGCGTATAAACTAGTCTTCCATCTTTCACGTAGGCTTCAATAGAGCATCTAAAGGGGCAAACACCACAGATAGACTTAGAAACTTTGGCTCCACTCAACTTCTCTGGAACTTCCATTACTTGACCACCTAACCACCTAGAAACGTGAACGCATACAGATAGATTACATAAAAAAGACAAAAACTATAAATAAAGTTTTTTGGTAATAAAATTAAATTACTCATCATAAAGTTGGTTAGGGACAATAAAGATGACGTATCATGATGGCACTGATCTAATGAAAAAAATTATGGATATGAGTAGACAGAATGTTTTATCATGCAATTTATGTGGTAAATGTACGGCTGGCTGCCCCATTTCGGATGTCATGGATATAAAGCCCCATCAAGTTGTAAGGTTAGTTCAGGTAAAGCCCGAGACTTTATTGGATTCAAAGGCTATATGGCTTTGCGCGTGCTGCCTGACATGCGTATCCAGATGCCCGAAGATAATAGATATTGCAAAAATAATGGAGGCATATAGAACAATAGTTTTGTCGTCAAAGAGGGAGGACTTCATTGAATATTCTCCAGACCTGTCCTCTATTCTTCCAGTACAAGCGCTTGTGGCTATTCGAAGTAAATATAGCATGGTGCATTTACCGTCTTATAGTCCAACTGTACGTCTAAAGAAGTATTTCACGAGGGAAAGGCTCCCAATATTAATGGGTGGTAGTAAAGCGTGAGGCTCCTTTATTACTCTGGTTGTCTCAACCAATCAAAAACCACAGGGCTCACCCTACCCATTAAAGCCATTGCCAACTCTCTCGGCATAGAGCTTATAGAGATTCCAAGCATCTGCTGTGGGGCATTTTTCACAAAAAATACTATAGATATGTATGGTCCAGTTCGAGTTTTCTTAAACGCGCGGAAACTTGGGAGCGAGATTATGACTACATGCGCCCTCTGCTACAATGTACTTAAACAGACGAATTCTCTAATGAAATCAGACTCAACAAAGCGGAGTGAAATTAGCTCCTTCTTGGGGGAAGATTATGATGGAGGAGTGAAAGTCTATCATTTTCTTGAGATATTAAGAGATAAGATCGGCTTTGATAAATTAAGCAATATTGTTAAAGTTGACCTTAAGGGATTGAAGGTTGCCCCCTACTATGGCTGTCTTCTTCTTCGGCCCTATGAAGAGATTAGATTAGATAGCCCAGAGAACCCGACCATATTCGAAGACTTCTTGACGAGTATAAGCTGTGAGCCAGTAGACTTTCCATATAAAACAGAATGTTGCGGGTCATATTTAGGCGCTCTTTCCCTAGACTCTGTAATAGAGCATTCGCATGCAATAATACGCTCAGCTTTAACGAGCGGTGCAGAAGCGATAGTCGTCGCTTGCCCTCTCTGCCACTTTAATCTCGATCAAATGCAAGAGAGAGTCATGCAGAAATATGAAGATATAAAAAGCATGCCCATATTCTACTTCACTCAATTATTGGCTATAGCATTAAATATTGAGGATAAGCTATTGGGTTTGGAGCAACATTACGTGGACCCACGTCCTTGGCTAAGAAGGATAGCGGGAACTCACTGACTCAGCCCAGCAACCCTTCTTTTTCGGAATAGGGATAAGGTTATATAATTTCAAAGATTAATATTAAAAATCTACTATCCAAGGGGAGGGGAGAATTTGAGTGAAGAAGTTATAGTCAAGAAGATTGGCTGTCATAGTGGTGAGCCTGGTTGCTGGTGTCGCTGTGGTTTGCTGGCATATGTTGATAAGAAGACTGGTAGGCTCTTAAAGGTTACTGGAAACCCGGAGCACCCGGTGAGCCGTGGCTTTGTATGTGAAGAAAGAATACGGAATATGGTTGACTTCATCTATCACCCTAGTCAACTATTATATCCATTAAAGCGCGTTAGTGAGAAAGGCTCGGGCCAATGGCAGAGAATATCTTGGAAGCAGGCTCTTGACGAAATAGCCGCAAAGATGAGGGATCTTATAGATAAGTATGGGCCGGAATGCATAGCTTTTGTTGAGGGAACTTATAGAACTGATCTTTACTGGGCTAGATCTAGATTTGCTTTCGCTATAGGTAACCCAGGGAACATAACCTCACCCGGAACAGTATGCTCTACATGTGATGTTTCAATGCAGTACTGTATTTATGGCGCCAATACGCACACGCCGGACATAGCGAACTCAAAATGTATAGTTCTGGATAGTAGGCACCCCTCGGAATCGCTTCCAATGCAATGGAATGCCATAATGAGGAGAAAACAGAGCGGTGAGGAAGTCCACCTTATAGTTTTGGACTCAAGGTTTACTGAGGAGGCTAGGGTGGCCGATTATTGGCTTCAGCTTAGACCTGGAACCGATGCAGGCGTCTTCTTAGCGTGGCTCTACGTTATGCTTGAGGAGAATCTCTATGATAGAAAGTTTGTTAAAAGATGGTCTAATGGCCCGTTACTTTTAAGGATTAATAGGGATTGGTGGCTGACTGAGAAAGATATTGTTAAGGGCGGTAGGGAGGATAGATTCGTTGCCTACGATAAAAGTAAGGGCTTTATAATATGGGACCCAGTGATGCAGATGTTCTATACAATGGCTGGCGAGCCAATACCTGATGATGAAGTTAAAGTCGAGCTTGAGGGATACTTTAAGGTTACAACGGTAGACGGGCAGCCAATTGAATGTAAAACGGCGTTCACGGCATTTAAAGAGAGGATCATGCAGTATCCGCCAAGTAAAATGGCTGAGATAACATGGGTCCCAGAGAAGCTATTGAGGGAGTCTGTTAGGCTATATGCCACAGTTAAACCAGCCTGCATGTATAGGGGTGTAGCCACGGACCAAATTGGCAGGGCTTCTATGTCTGTTGAGATCGCTAGATGCATGCTTAGAATACTTACTGGAAACCTGGACGTTGTTGGCGGAGATATTATGACCCAGCCAGGTCCAGTCATTGGCGGGCGGATGTTCTTAAGGGAAGCCTTGTTGGACTATCAAGATCACTTAACACCCGAAATGAAAAAGAAACAGGTTGGAGCGGACATATTCCCGATAATGGCTTGGCCGATGTTTGACTTAGTTAAGCCCCACTATAAGAGGGTTTGGAAGATCAATCCATGCGTGTCGGGCCACATGTTCGGCGTGAATTGGCCAGTTTTAGCAAGGGCTATAGTTGCTGGCAAACCATATCCAATAAAGTGCTTAATCATATGGGTTGGCAATCCTGCGGTTTGGGCACCAAACACTAAAATGGTTTACCAGGCATTAAGCAGCCCTAACCTCGAGCTAACTGTGGTGATAGACAGGTGGATGAATCCATCATGCACATTCGCGGATTATGTTCTCCCAGCCCAGACAAAGTCTCTTGAAAGACCATATGTGGCCACTTTTGAGGACTTTCATCCAGGAGTCACCATTTGGGAGAGGGCTATAGAGCCTCTAGGCGAGAGAAAAGATGAGTATTGGATCTTCAGAGAATTAGCAAGGAGATTGCTTCCGGAGGATAAGTGGAGAGATGCATTCCCATGGGAGACGCTTGAAGAGGCCGATAATGCTAGATTGGAGCCTTTAGGATTAACGATTGAGGAAGCGAAAGACTTATACCTGATATCTACATGGACCCCAAGGAGTTATGAGCAGATAGATCCCGAGACCGGTAGGCCCAGGGGTTTCGCAACTCCAACTGGTAGAGCTGAGATCTGGGTTACAATATTTAAGCAGCTGGGCAGGGAGCCACTACCATATTATATTGAGCCATATGAGAGCCCCATAACGCAGCCGGAGCTGGCTAAGGAGTACCCGCTAATATTGACTACTGGCGGCAGGTTTAGGCCGCAGTTCCACTCGGAGCTTAGGCAATGGGGCATGGGAATGCGTGAGCAGCATCCAGACCCGTTAGTGGAAATACACCCAGAAACGGCGAGGGAACTAGGCATAGCGGAGGGAGAGTGGGTTTGGATAGAGAGTAAGAGGGGCAGAATACTCATGAAGGCTAAGATTTCAAGCGCAATACATCCGAAGGTAGTGAATGCGGAGGCGAGCTGGTGGTACCCAGAGCTGCCAGGAGATAAGAGTTGGTGGTATGGGAACTGGATATCAAACACAAACGTGCTAACACCAGACGAGCTAGAGACGCTTGATCCATATACCGGGTCATGGCAGAACAGAGCCCTCCTATGCAAAGTCTACAGGGCAGTAGGATTCACACCATTCATGCAATACCCAACCCAAAGATAAAGGTCATAGTCTTTCTTCTTTTTTTTCTTGGGGAAGTTTATGGCCCGCGTATTGAGGACTATATGTGGAGGATGCATGTGCGAATGTGGGGTTCTCGTCCATGTTGATGACGAGAACAAAATCTTTAGGATAGAGGGGGATCCGAACCATCCGCTCAATGAAGGATACATGTGCCCAAAGGGCCTATCATTTCTACAGTTAGTCTATCATCCTGAAAGACTTAAGTATCCACTCAAAAGGGTTGGTGAGAGAGGAGAAGGTAAATGGAAGCGGATCTCATGGGATGAAGCCTTAAATGAAATAAGCAGCGAGCTTCTAAGGATTAGGGATAAATATGGTCCAGAGGCAATAGCGGTCTCTTATGGGACCTATCCTAAGCGCGTAGCTATTGGCCTTAGTATCTTCTTGGCATCTATTGGCTCGCCAAACCATCTAATTGGGAATTGTCACTACTGCTACACACCCCATGCAATAGCTGATCTGCTTACATGCGGAGAAATATATACCTGCGAGCTTGGAATACCGGATTTCAGAAGGAGTAAATGTATAATCTTGTGGGGCTATAACCCTCTACACACATACCCACCCCTGGCCAAAAGAATCGTTGGAGCGAAGAGCAAGGGAACAAAACTCATAGTTATTGATCCACGTTACACAGAGCTAGCATCTATAGCCGATTTATGGCTACAGGTTAGACCTGGAACTGACTGCGCATTAGCTCTTGGTATGCTTAACGTTATAATTAACAAGAATCTTTATGACTCTGATTTTGTGAATAAGTGGTGCTATGGCTTCGAGGAACTGTATAAGAGAGTTCAGAAATATCCTCCGGAGAGAGTTGAGGAGATAACATGGGTTCCAAAGGAGAAGATAATTAAAGCGGCCGAGCTTTATGCTACGCTGAAACCCGCCTCACTTCAATCCCATTTAGGAGTTTCGATGAGTTTTAATTCCGTGCAGGCGAGCAGAGCACTATCGATTCTAGTGGCAATAACGGGTAACTTAGATGTAAAGGGCGGGGCCGAACTTCCAAACTACCCAATAAAGCTTACGTACATGAACATAAAGAAGCGGCTCCGCCTAAGTAGGGAAGTTGAAAAGAAGACTATAGGATCAGATAAATATCCATTGCTCGCGGGTCCAGAGTCTTTTAGGTGCCTTGCACATCCGCCAAGCGTTTTCAAGGCGATGCTAACTGGAAAACCTTACCCGATTAAAGCACTAATATGCACTTCAAACCTAGTTATTAGCTTTGAGGATAGCAGAAAGGTTGTGGAGGCCTTTAAGAAGCTAGATTTGCTTGTGGTGATGGATTTTTTCATGACGCCTACAGCGGAGCTGGCAGACTATGTTCTGCCATCAGCCACATACCTAGAATGTGATGATATCTGCGACGCCTTTTGCTACACGAATTTTATAGCTGCCCGTCAAAGGATTATAGAGCCACTCTATGAATGTAGAGACGATAACGAGGTGCTCTTCGAGCTTCTGAGAAGAATGGGAATTAAGCTGCCCTTTCCCACATCAACATACAAGGAATTTTTAAACTATAGACTAAAGGAGCTGGGCATAACTTTTGAAGAGTTTAAGAGAATCGGCTATATTTCTTCAGAATTTATTGAGAGAAAGTATGAGAGGGGGCTTTTAAGGGAGGATGGAAAGCCAGGTTTTAGAACGCCGACAGGAAAGGTTGAATCGTATTCGACGATACTTGAAAGGCATGGATACGATCCCCTACCAGAATATATTGAGCCGCCCGAAAGCCCATACTCCACGCCGGATTTAGCTGAAAAGTATCCGTTAATCCTCATAAGTGGTGCGAGACATATCTCATCTTACCAGACTATGGGGCATAACATACCATATTTACGCGAGATTCTTCCATACCCTATTGTTGAAATACACCCGGAGACCGCGGAGAAGTATGGGATTAGGGATGGAGACTGGGTTCTCATTGAGACGCCGTACAGCAGATATCATGTGAAGATGAAGGCTAAGCTTACGTATGGGATTCACCCAAGGGTTGTCTCAGCCCAAGCATTATGGTGGTATCCCGAAGAGAAAACCTTTGAAGACAGAGCATTTAAATCTAATATAAATGTAATAATTCCATTAGACCCCCCATATGGATATGAGGCCATAGTTGGAACAACAATCATGAGAGGCAGATTATGCAGAATATATAAGGCCGAAGGCGAGGAGAAATGTTGATATCAACTCCGAATCTCTGCATTGGATGCCACTCATGTGAAGTTGCCTGTAAACAGATTAACAATTTACCTCTTGGCGTGTTTAGGATTAAGGTTGAAGATGTTGAGCCAAAGTATAATGCGAACGGAAAAATCATGATGAGAATTAGGATTGTAAGGTGCACACAATGTGAAAAACCCCAATGTGTAAATATATGCCCTAGAGGGGCTTTGAGGAAGCGTGAGGATGGAGTCGTAGTTGTGGAGAAATCCTTATGCACCGGATGCAAAATCTGTATAGACGCTTGTCCTATACATGCTATATGGTTTAATCCAGAGACTGGGAAGATCGAAAAATGCAATCTATGTGTAGATAAAGAGATAAGCGAGCCCTTTTGCGCTAAACATTGCATAACCGGGGCTTTACGCTACAGTATTAGCAATAGCTCTTCATGGATCCCCTGGTGAAGCCCTAAATCTTCTGACCCAAAAATTAAGGGCTACTTTTCCTTGTTCTTGTTGGCAATAGAGAGAGCAATGAGAATAATGAAGCAAACACCGCTATCAGAAATGAGATCTTAAATGTTCCTGTTAGGTCGGCAACCCACCCTGCGAGCGGTGGCGCAATCATGCACCCTATACCAAGAAATACTGTTAGAAAACCCAGCACTCCCCCAGCCCTCTCAACTGAGAAAATATCAGAGGCATATGCCATATAAAGCGGCCAGACTGAGCCATAGCCAACCCCATAAATCGCTGTTGAAAAGGCGAGCGCAAAGAATTCTGAGCCCAAAAAGCTGCTGGAGGAGATCATACCGGATATCCCTATAATGGCCATTATGCTGCTGAGAACCATCGCCTTAAACCTTCCAGCTTTTTCAGAAAATGACGCCAGGATTATCTTCCCAGGTATTGCTCCGATGGCGATCACGCTTATGAGGGCTGCGGCGATATTATATGGGAGAAGGATCTCTTGAGAAGCATATGTACTGAGGAAAGTGAAGGGGATCATCACGTAAAAGCCTACAAACATGTATGATACACTTAGCATCCATAACCTCAGATCTTTAAATAACCCTATAACATATCTAAAAGACTTCTCATCGCCTTTCTTCCCTCCTTGGAGATGATCTTCTGGGCGACTTCTCAATAATAGTAGGGTCAGCGGGGATAACGCGAAGCTGATAATGCTGAGCACTAGCCATCCGAGTCTCCAGCTTCCTATCTTCACTAAGATCGGCATAATGATGCCACTTAAGGCGAAGCCTACTGTGGCACCCATATCGATAACAGCTACTGAGAGAGCCCTTTTCTTAAACCATCTTTGAACTACCACAACTATGGGAACCCAGCACGCAGCGCATCCAATTCCAGCTAAGAGATAGGAGAATGTTGCCTGCATCAATCCATTAGATAGGCTCATAAAAAGAACCCCTAAACCCAATATGAACAGAAATATTGAAACTATTTTTCTAGTGTCGGTTTTATCTACACTTAAGCCCAATATAAATGAGAAGAGAGTGTAGCCAATGAAGTAGGAGGTATAGATGATGCCGGCTTCAAACTTCAATATTCCAAACGTAGCTAACATCTCGGGAAGCAGGATACCATAGCTATATCTAATGGAGTAATGAACAAAAACTATACAGAACCCAAGCGCCAAGATAACCGCGCCCATACCGATGCGAAAACTCTTTGCTGTCATATTCGCATGACTCTCCATTTAATACTAGGCAAAATATATTCTATTTTTAGACTTATAGTTTATGGAATGTTATGACTAAAAATTATTATTAAGCATCTCAGAGCAAGACCTGAGACTATTGATTTCGCTAATAGAACCATCTGACAGGCGTCACCAACTAGGAGACATCATGACAATCTAGCTCAGCACGAAAAGTGGATTGTAGAATAAATGGTACATCAACAGAGAGGAGAAAAGGTAGGTCCAGAATAGCTGCTAAAACACCTTAAAAGAATTAACCTCAAATATAATTTTAGATGCAATGAGCGAGCTTACGAAGACCATAAAAATATACCTATTTACGCTCCTCAAGAGGGAGTTACCCAAAAAAGTGGTAAAGATCAGCTACGAAATAGACACCTTTATTGAGCAGGCTGTTAAAGAGAATAAGCAGATTAAGAGGTCTATTATGCCGTTAATAACGCTCAGGTGCCTTGTCTCTCCTCAAAGATGGCCGTACTGCATTTTGGGCAATCCAGCCTATAGGCTTAAAACCATTATACTTCGTATAAGGGGCGCCTCACATGCTGGCGCCTATAGGTCTTAGCCCTGCAAATTCCTGCCCTCCCATTAAAACTAATTTTAAGCTCCGTTTTAGGAAAGCAGAATTTTTCTTGGAGCCCCGGGCGGGATTTGAACCCGCGACCCGCGGCTTACGAGGCCGCTGCTATAACCACTAAGCTACCGGGGCCCCTTTTATCTTTCTTACCTAACCTCAGGTAATTTTTTATCAATTCGCAATTATAACTATTACTTTGACCCTCATTTTCTTAGCAGATCCAATATTTCTTTTAGGCTTCTTATTATGAAGTTTGGTTTGTCTTCTGCGGAGCTAATGTCTATGTTCCATCGGTTAATCAGGACTGTTTTTATGCCGACTTTCTTTGCCCCCCTGATATCTGTGTCGGGCGTGTCGCCCACAAAGACCGCTTCCGAGGATTTAACCTTTAGAGAATTTAGCGCGGTAGTGAATATTTCCGAGCAGGGCTTACGCCTATTAATCTCACCCGATATTACAATGACGTCTAAGAAGTTCTTAAGCCCATACTCCGCAATTAGTTTGCGGGCCCCCTCAGGTATTGAGAAGTTCGATATAACGCCAGTTTTATAGCCACTCTCATGTAAACTCTGGAGAACCGGAATAGCCTCTTCGTCGAGGTAGACATGCCGCGCAAGCTCCTCCATATAGGCTTCAGCAGCGCCTTTTGCTATGGTAACTATATAATTACTATATTCATAGCCTAACTTCATTAGCGTCTGTAAAATTCTAACGCTGAAATGTGGTTCTTCAAAATATTTATCGACCCTCTCATATATTTGTTTACGTACCTCAGAGTACGCTTTCATGAAAGCGTTGAAGGAGACATTTATTCCACTTCTAGCAAGAAAATGATAGACATTCTTTATGCACCTTTCGCCAAGGTCATCAACCCTTTCTACTAAAAGGAGAGTATCAAATAAGTCAAATAGCACCGCCTTGATAAATTTTGATATTCCGTCGCCGCTGTTCATCCAGTTTGCACGCTACTACCTTACACTAACCCACTTATAATTTTGTCTCCCTCCCCACCATAATTGTCTTAAAGAAAACTGGCAGGCGCGCTCATCAATAGACTTTTGGTCTATAAACTGAAAATGAGATAACTTATTAATAGAAATAATTTAAAATAATCAGATTGTGAGAAGAAAGTACATAATTGGCTGGGGCTTATATGAGTGAGTCTAGTTCAACCAGCCCAGTATGGATTTACAGAAATTTCCAGAATTGCAGTGGTTGCAGAAGATGCGAGATCGTTTGTTCGTTGAGCCATGAGGGTAAAATATGGCCTGAAGCCTCAAGAATTAGGGTTTTTATGTTAGTTCCTGGAATAGAGATCCCACACTTATGTGTCCAATGTTCTGACTATCCATGCGTTGAAGCATGTCCAGTTGGTGCCCTCTCGACTAGTAAAGAGACGGGGGCTGTAATAGTCGATAAGAATAAATGCATTGCGTGTGGAGGCTGTATTGATGTTTGCCCAGGTAAAGTTCCATATATTCATCCAAGAGATAACTATGCAGTTATATGTGATTTATGTAATGGCGATCCGAAGTGCGTTAAAGTCTGTAGTGAGGGAGGATGGAATGCACTGCAGGTTGTTAAAAAATTCAGCGGCATTGGGGGACCTGGCGGCTACAACCTTAAGCTTTATGCAAAAACTCCTGAGAGAATAACTAGAGATCTAGCTAAAAGGCTTTATGGTGAGGAGATAGCGGAGGAGATTTAGATGAGGGGATATGCTGGCAAGATCCTTGAGGTAGACCTATCTTCTGGAAACATAAAGGAAACGAAAATCAGCGAAAATATCCTAAGAGAGTATATTGGCGGAAGGGGGCTTGCAGCAAAAATACTTTGGGATAGGCTAGGAGGAAAATGGGAGGGAATAGATCCTTTAGGACCTGAAAATCTCCTTTTGGTTTTCACTGGCCCCCTCACAGGTTTCGCACCAGGCGGCAGAATATGCGTTTCAGGCAAATCACCACAAAGCAATGGGATAATCGGCTCAACATTTGCAGGGGAATTTCCAATTGATCTAAAGTGCGCCGGGTACGATGGAATAATATTCGCTGGTGTTGCTGAGAAGCCAACATATTTGCTAATTAAGGACTCAGATGTTGAGCTTAGGGACGCTGGTCATGTTTGGGGTAAAGGTGCTAAAGAAACAGTGCTAGCCCTAGCTAAGGAGGCAAGAAAAAATTTTGAGGAGCGGTATCGCGGTCGAGGACTTTGGAAGGAGCCTTCAATGATGTATATTGGTCCAGCTGGCGAAAATCTCTGTAGAACAGCTGCCGTGATGTCTAAATTGACGCATGCAGCGGGATACGGCGGCTATGGGGCAGTTATGGGCTCAAAAAAGCTAAAAGCTGTCTTAGTTAAGGGGACGGGGCCTCTCCCAGAGGTGCATGACATAGATAAGACCATGGGCTGTATCGATAAAATTGTTAAAATAAACCTTAGTAATGACTTGTTCAGGCGCTGGGGTACTGCCTCGGGTGGATATATTTTTGGCGCTGAAGTGAGTTCTGAACCAATCATGAATTGGCAGGAAGAATGGCATAACAATGAAAGTTTCGGGGTCGATAAATTTGAGACGTCGTGGGTTAAGATATACTGGGGGGATTTCGGTTGCGCAACTACATGCTTAAAGCTTGCCGTCATTAATTCCGGGCCATTTAGAGGGGCTATAACTGACAACCCGGATTATGAGAACCAAGCCTATCTAGGGACAAATTTAGGGATATTTCAGCCAGAGGCGAACATCTATTTAACGTCGCTTATAGATGAATTAGGTTTCTGCGGCATTCAAATAGGCAATGTTTTGGCCTTCGCCGCTGAATTATATCAAAGAGGTATACTGACTAAAGATGATCTAGGGGGTATTGAGCTTAATTGGGGAGATGCCAAAGCTTTTGCAACCCTGGTAAAAATGATCGCTGATCGTAGGGGCATTGGAGATATATTTGCTGAGGGAACATATAGGGCTGCCTTAAAAATCAGCAGCGTTAAGGGTATGGATGTCACCAAGTATGCCATAACGGTTAAGGGAGTAGCTATAGGCGCCCATGGCATAAGGAGCGAAAAAGACTATACGTGCTATGTATCATATCCATGCTCAGTTCAAGGAGGGGATCATACATCAGTCGCTCAGATACCGGTTGAGCGCGGTGAACTTATGACAATTCTATATGATTCAGGAGTGGTATGCATGTTTAACTTCTTTGGTATTCCAGAAGCCATCTGGGATCTTTTAGAAGCCGTTACTGGCTGGAAGATTACCCCTGAAGAGTGGTTCAATGTGTTAGCACGTAGGATACTACATATCCAGAGAGCTGCATTACTTCTTGGAGGACCGGATTTAAAATGGGATCCAAGAGTTCATGACGATGTCCCCCAAAGGTGGTATGAGCCATTAACTAAGGGGCCATACAGCGGAAAGGCTGTTGATAGAAATAGGATGCAAGAAAGTGTAAAAGAATATTATAGATCTATTGGCTGGAATGATGGCGGCATACCGGCGTCAAGCGAACTTAGACGTCTGGGACTCGAAGATGTTGATAAAAAGCTAGAGCGAATTAGAGGATCCTTTCAATGACCCCATTAGCATTGCTGCTCAATATCAATTCAGCGCGCTCATTTTGCTCCCTGAAAAAAGGTTATATGGGATTCATAAATAGAGAAATTTAAATGTAAGGTAGGAAGTAAAGTGATAAAGAAAAACCTCTTGGCGGTGAGAATGTATGATGAAAAAATTTATCATTGAAGAAAGAAAATTTGTATCGGTTGACCCAGGTAAATGCATAGGCTGTAGCATATGCGAGTTTGTATGCGCTCTGGAAAAAGAGAATGAAGCTAACCCGCTGAAGTCTAGAATAAGAGTTATACACTTGAATCCAATATTTAACATAACTGTTACTTGTCGTTTCTGCGAAGATGCTCCGTGCGTGAGAGCTTGCCCGCGCGATGCGCTTAAACAGTCTGAGAAAGGTGGCATTATAGTCATAGATGAGGGCAAATGCGACGGATGCGTCTTGTGCGTGCAGGCATGCCCCTACGGTGGAATGATGCTTAACCCGGAAAAAGGCATCGTTATATCCTGTGACCTATGCAACGGTGAGCCTAAGTGCATAGAATTCTGCCCAGAAGAGGCGCTAAAACTAATCTCTGAAGATGAGTACTTTGCTAAGGTGCTCCAATCCACCATAGCAGAATTGCCCAAAGAGGTCGAGAGAATAGTCAACATAATAAAGGGCGGGAAGATAGATGAGTTATTCATGGAGGCTGAGGAAAAAGCTAGGAGAATCGAGGAGAAGCTGAAGACTCTAAAGGAGAAGCTGATGGTATCTAAGCCTAAAAAGGCATGATCTCTTCAAGCTTCGTGAGGCGACTAGTAAGCTTAGTTTGGGGAAGAATCATCTTTGAAATTCAAAGCCACATTTTGGGCATTTAATATATTCACAGCTTAAGCTAGAGAGAATTCTATCGCAGCTTTTGCAGGAAATAGCTCTAGCGTATAAGATATCAAATTGGAAACCGCATTTGGGGCATCTCAGAAGATCTTTATGCATTAATCAGCACCTCTTTACCAGCTGAACATTTTTGCAGTCACTAATCTTTTACTTTAAATAATATAAAGGCAGCTTTTGCTTATGTATTTTTTGGGCGCAGGAATTTATGCCTGAGCGTAAATATTGGGGAGAGATTAAGGATCCGATATATGGGTATGTCTATATAACTGAGGCTGAGAAGCGCGTTATAGACTCATATCCCTTTCAGAGACTTCGTAGAATAAGGCAACTTGCTGGCGCTGAATATGTGTATCCAGGAGCAAATCATACGAGGTTTGAGCATTCTATTGGAGTAATGCATCTCGCCGGGCAGATCGTCAGCAACCCACAGATATCTCAGATAATCTCTGAGGACGAGGCGCAGATGATTAAGATAGCAGCACTGCTTCATGATGTTGGGCATGGTCCCTTCTCACACGTCTTCGAGCACATTCTCATAAAGTTTCTTGGGAAAACGCATGAGGACATGACTACCTGGATAATAATTAACTCTGAGCTACGCGATATCATAAGTGACCTGGGCTATGACCCAAAGGTTATCGGGGTATTAGCTGTTGGGCGCTTAAATAAGCCTAATATGCTTTTTATGGATCAAATAATTAGGAGCGCTGTGGACGCTGATAAGCTGGATTTTGTTGTTAGGGACACATACCATACTGGCGCCGAATATGGCTTCGTGGATGTGCACCGTCTCGTACGCACGTTAGATGTAATTGACGGAAACCTTTCAGTCGACATTGGCGCTCTCTCAGCACTTGAGTCCTTTATACTTGCGCGCATAGAATCTTTTAAGAGTATCTACTTTCATAGAGTTGGGAGGGCGGTTCAAATAATGCTTGCTATGGCCATGGAGGGGGCGAAGGACGAGCTAGGCCTCACGGATTTTAAAAGCCCAGAGGAATACTTAGCCCTAAATGACTATACTTTGTGGACGAAGCTAAAGGAATGCGATAAATCTAAAGATATAATCGAGAGATTGGAGAGGCGTAAACTGATAAAGTGCGCCTTCGATCCACCGCCATTCTATATTAGAGACAAGATTATATCAATGCTATTCAATGTCGAGGGAATTAGAAATAAGATAAGGGATCAGATAGCCGAAGAGGCTGGCGTAAGTTCGCAGAGTGTCATAATAGACGTCCCAACATTGCCATCGGTGCCATATCACCACGCCTTCCCCCTAGAACCTATGGAAATACCAATATTCCAGAAAACCAGAGATGGAAGGAAAACCCTTAGCAGGCTAGGTAAGGTCTCAGGGATAGTTGAGTTATTAAAGGGATTTATGAATATCTTTAGGGTTTATACGGAGGAAGAACACTTAAAGAAGGTTCAGGAAGCCGCGGAGAGATTATTTGGCGAACTACCGTTCTCCATGAGAATCTCCTATTAGAATCCTTTTATGGGAAGGTTGATTAGAAATGGAGATATTGCTTAAGGGGAGACCAATAGTTCCTGGTAGGGCGAGAGGGGTAGCAGTAGTTTCAAGTAAGCCGTTGAGCTTCTTGGGCGGCGTTAACCCGAAGACCGGGAGAGTTGTCGAAAGAAGCCACGACTTATATGGTGTGGAGATTAAAGATAAAATTCTATGTTTCCCCCACGGCCGCGGGTCAACTGTAGGCAGCTACGTCCTCTACGCTCTTGCTAAAAATGGCGTGGCCCCAAAGGCAATTGTAAACTTTTTGGCGGATCCAGTCGTCATTGTTGGCGCAGTAATCGCTAATATACCTATGGTTGACGGCATAGATATCTGTAAGATAAGGGCTGGAGACATTGTTGAGGTTGATGGCGAAAATGGTTTAGTGAGGATCTATAGGGGGTAAGGCCCATGTATTTAACTAGGGAAGAAGAGCGCATCTACAATGGGGAGTATGGCTGGGCATATCAGATCTCAATGAAGATCCTAGTTAAGCTTGGAGATTTATATGGGGCTGATCGTTTAATACCAATCGAGTCAGCGCATATATCAGGCGTGGCCTATAAAACCATCGGCGACGCACCAATAGAATTTCTGAGGGCATTGGCGGACTCGGGTGGCAGGGCTACCGTTAAAGCGACGACAAACCCCTCCAGCATAAACCTTGAGAATCAGCTATTTACCCATCTACCAAAAGAAGTCATTGAGAATCAAGGGGAGATACTAACTCTTTACGAGAGGATGGGGTTGGAAACGACGTTAACTTGTACACCATATTATCTAGAGAGGCCTAAGAGCGGCTCCCATCTCTCTTGGGCAGAGTCTTCAGCGGTTATTTACGCTAATTCGTTACTCAATGCCTGGACGAACCGTGAGGGTGGACCGAGCGCGCTCGCATCAGCATTAATAGGGAAGACCCCGAACTATGGGCTACATAGGCTGGAGAATAGGCATGCGTCTGTATTAGTTAGGGTGGAGATGAGGCTTAAAAGCGAGGCGGACTATGGGGCTTTGGGAGTATACTTAGGCGAGATATTGCGGGATAGGATCCCAGTTATATGCGGGCTGCGTAAGCGTGAGGAGCATTGCTTAAAGCAGCTTGGCGCAGCAATGGCCACAAGCGGTATGACACCAATGTTCTATCTTAGAGAAAATGATAAAGGAGGGAAAAGCGTAGAGGAGAAGATTTCCGTAGATGAGAGATCCATAAAAATCTCATATGAGCGCTTAACTTCAGCCTTTGATAAACCCGATTTAATCTTCATAGGTTGCCCTCACTGCTCACCAGAAGAACTTAGGATAATCGCGGATTATCTAAAGGGAAAAAAGGTTCGTGATGATATTAAACTTTGGATTTGCACTTCAAGATACGCTCGTAAGATCGCTGAGGAACATGTGGAGGCGATTGAGGCGTCTGGTGGCCGGGTCATCTGCGACACATGCGCGGTTATCACTTGGCTGAAAGAACTTGGCGTAGAGACTTTAGTTACAAATTCCGCCAAAACAGCCCATTACGCACCTTTAACTAACAAAGTTAGGACAGCACTATTGTCTTTAGAGGAGTGCATAGGAATAGCTTGTAAAGGAATGGAAATTTAATCTAATTTATGAGGTTCGTTTTCCCCTCAAGCCCTCAATTATCTTAAGAGCTTTATCACTTACTGGTATTTTTGCTTTCTCGAATCTCTCTTTTGGATACCTGAGTGGCCGGGTTGCGTCTAATCCAACTTTAGTTGTTAAGCCAGTTTCCATGTCGGCTGATGGATCAAGAGTTGAGCCTCTCGCATTATGGATCACTAATAGATCCTCTTCAGCCTGAAACCTTGTTGCAATGGCCCACTCAACCTCCTCCGGGTTAAACACGTCGATATCGCTGTCAACAACTATAGCGTGCTTTAGGCTTGGGTGGGCTGCGAAGGCCGCTAGAAGAGCGTTCTTTGAATCCCCCTCAACCTGCCTCTCAATGGAGATAACTGCATGCAGCCAGCCACAGCCACCCATAGTTAAGTTAACAGCCTTAACCCTTGGCACAACTTTTGAGACAGCCTCGTAGATAGCGGCTTCCCTAGGTAACCCCATCAGCAATCTATGCTCAGGGCTGCCTGGAAGAAGTGCATGATAAAGGTAGTTTTCCCTATGCATTACTTTTACTACTTCTACAACTGGCTGGAGCCTTTGAATGTCGTAGGTTCCAGTTATATCTACGAAGGGCCCCTCAGGTGCAAAATTGTTCCTAGAGATCTTGGCCTCCAATATTATCTCAGCTTCAGCAGGAGCGTAAGCATCGACTTCCTCACACTTAAACACTTTTAGATTTCCGTTAAGTAAGCGGTTAGCTACACCGAACTCGCTGATGCCGAAGGGCGGTGATGACGCTGCCGCTAGTAAGACTGCTGGATGAACACCTATTGCTATTGCCACCCCTAAGTCTTTATCAGCCTCTTTAGTCATACTCCATAGCTTAAATAAATGTCTTGGAACAAGCCTTATTGCCAATCGCCTGTCGTCTAGCACTAGAAGTCTGTGAATCGAGACGTTCTCGATTTTTCCATCCGGGCTTCTTGCAGATACTATGGCAGACGTTATATATGGGCCTGCATCCCCCTCAAAATGTCTTAAAACCGGAATCATGGATAGCTTGGGTTCCTCGGTAACCTCCTTAGCGGGCGAGTCCTCTACGACTGATGGCTCTGTAGGCTTATTAATTGCTTCGATAATCTTTTCATAAAGTCTTTCCCCCGATACCCCTAGAGCCATGCACAACCTCCTTCTCGCTCCACAGACATTCCCAACGATCCTTACACCGGGGTATCCACGAACGTTATCAAAGAAGATTATCGGCGCATCGCCCTGAGAAAAGGACTGTATCATCGCGGATACCTCAAATTCTGGTGATACCTCATCCGTGATATGTATTATTTCACCGATCCCCTCCATCTGCCTAATGAAATCCCTGAAGCTCAAGTTCCTGCCCCTCCAATTTTTTCCTTTAAAATCTTCTCCAAGAGCCTTATGAAGACTTGACCAGCCTTCTGCTCGCTGAGGGTCTTTATAAAGACTGATACAAGCGCTATCTTGTTCGTGAGGGCAGCAACCCTTTCGGCTATCAACCTAGCGAGAATCGCGCTTCTTTCACCAAGCAAGACTGATGAAAGGGGCAACCTTGAAACTGAAGTCCCAATCTTAGCTGGCAGCGATACTGAGAGAGTCCCAAGGTTCTCAGGCTCGCCTTCACTCAACAATATTATATAGGAGTTACCGAGCTCTACTACAGTTGCAGATAACTTTGCGCCCTCCTCAACAACTTCTTCGTGGAAAATTTTTGCGGCACACAATCCCATTAACCCAATAATAATTAAATCTTCCCCTTATTTATTTTAGGCATGACCGAAAGGTTTTGGGTGGATTATGGCTTCAGAAGAGATTGAAAAAGAAGTAGTCCAAAAGAGGGTTAAAGAGATCTTGGAAATTCTGAGGAAAACCTTCTTAGTTCCAAGTATTTTAGATATCTGCGATGACCCGTTTAAGGTTCTCATCCGTACAATTATAAGCCAATCGACAGCTGAAATTAATACTAGGAGAGCTTTTGAGAAACTATTGATGAAAATACAGCCATTCACTCCAGCTCAGCTAGCTGAGGTTGATGTTAAAGAGGTTGAAGAGACATTAAAGGTTGCAGGTCTCTACAGGAATAAGGCCGCCAAAATTAAGAGAATCTCATCTATAATTCTTGAGGAATTTGATGGCAATCTCGATTTTATATATCATTTACCACTCAGTGAAGCTAGAGAGAAACTCTTAAGATTGCCTGGAGTTGGACCTAAAACCGCTGATATACTTTTACTTTTCTGCGCAAAGAGACCAGTTCTACCCGTCGACACGCACGTTAACAGAGTTTCCAAGAGACTTGGCTTAGTCCGGGTGAATGAAAAGAGGTATGACGCGATTAGATCTAAGCTCGAGAGATTATATGAACCAAAAGATTATTTTGCGGTTCACATGCTTTTCATCGCCCTTGGGAGAACGTTCTGTAAAGCCCTGAAACCCCTATGCTCTAGGTGTCCGCTTAGGGAGTTATGCCCTTCTGCAGAAGTATATATAGAGCGCCTTCCTCGATGACCCCGATCTCATTGCCCTTCTCGTCAAGTCTTATCCGCCCTGTATGAACCCTCAAAAAATCACTTATGTTAGTGTATATCTTAATTGTGCCCCTCTCGTAATCAATGCAATATATTGTCCCAATCCCCAAAAACCTTCCCTCCTCATCCTCTAGAGAGACAAGTAAGCCTCTCTCACTCCCTTCAAATATGATTTTTATCGGTACATTAAAGGCGGTAAAAATTCTACTCTTTTCCTCGTCACCTAGGGTGGCCCCACTCCTTAGCACCAAAACTATGCAATCCTGCGCGCTTTCACAATAAACAGCCTTCCCATTCAAAATCTCCTCAAATCTCCTCTTTAAGTTCGGGTCAGGTTTACCTCTAATAGTAAAAGTTCCATCTAATTTAACCCAGTTCAATGGTACTGAGCGTATCTTTGCGTCTCTGAGATACTTCCTATATAACCCCTCTCTAATGGCTTTTCTAGTTTCCCTATCTCTCTTTTTAATCTTCTCTGGAGTATCGGTTAGCAATACGTTGACTTTATCCTCAGCTAGGGAATTCATTAGAGACGTAAGGTTTCCTTTGCCCCATAGTATCACCGCGAAAGTTGGATTCAAAGCCCTAATTAGCTGGCGCTTATAGTTTATGGCATCCTCACCTTCAACCCATCCATCAGTATTAATTATGATGAAATCTGAGCCCATTCTCAGAGCTCTATTTATGAGGCCCATTAAACCTCCGATAACCTTGCTCACAACGCTCTGTGGACTTGTTATCCCAATGAAGATTAAGTGGTCCGGCTGGAGGTTAGAGGGATCTGTAATGGGCTCCTTTAATATACTTAGCCCAAGCGTCCCGGGAGGGCCGATGTCAGATTGCCCTAAATCGCCGTCAATTAGGGCAACCCTATGTCCTTTATTCAGAGCTATGTTAGCCAGATATGTTGAGAAGCTACTCTTTCCTGAGTCCGTGCTCCCAAGGACTGCTACTTTAACCTTATCATTAGAGGAGAGAATCTTCTCGGATGTCTCCTCCCATGAGGGCGGTATCGGGCTTCCATCGATTACTTCATAGGAGGCCTTATCCCCAAGTAGGATCTCAACTTCAGAGTCCTCGAGGGCTTCAAGCGGTATTCGCTTCCCGAATCTAACAATTACATGTTTCTTAGCGTTTATATTTGCCCCAAATGCTATTACGGTACCCGAATGGAGGGCAACACATGCAGGTCCATCAACTAGGAGAGTCTTACCGCGCTCAATCTTCTGCCTCATCTGCTAACGCTCCTTGAGCGCTCTTTACCCTCTTTTAAGGCAATTCTAACGGCAGAATCCGCATCACTAAGCTTCTTCTTCGTTAATAATGAATCTTTGGAAGTGCTTGTTCCCTCCTCGCTAACAATCTCAATTATAACGTTCTCCGGCAGAACTGAGTCAAGCTTGCATGCAATCTCTTCCGCGATTTCCGGGACACCCATGCCGATCCTCACCCTCTTAATCTTAGATGGCACTTTGCTAAGCTCGGTCAAGATAAAATCTACTGCTTCTATCATACTTGAAAACTCCTCCCTCTTAAGGGTTCTTCCATCACCTAGAACTGCGACGCCAAAAATCTTTCCAGGGTCGACCCCAATGACAAGTTCCTCGTAGAATTCTTTCCCTGAGACTATTTGGATAGCCTTATCTACTATGCTTGATGGATCCTCCTCAGCATTATACGCTAGAACATTTGTGTGGTTTATTAGATGCCTTTCACCCTCAGTCGTTATAACCACTCTGATAAATGATGGAATCGGATCTCCCGGAACGATGCTTAGAAACTTTATGTTCCTACTCTTAAGATCATTAACGATCTTGTAATACGCTTTTCCAGAAACTGTCACAACAGCTATTGCTGCATGTTTTCTTCTCATAACATTGCACTTATGCGGGTTCTCCCATTACATAAAGATAAAGACTAAATTTAAATTTTAACCATAGTTAAATTGTGGGATAGTTGGGCCGCTGGATTTCAACTGGCTGTCTAATGCTTGATAGGGCTCTGGATGGCGGTCTCCAGCCCGGTGGGTTAACGCTGGTTTATGGCGAAGCTGAGACTGGAAAGACTAGCTTGGCAATCCAATGCTCTGTTAATGCTGTGAGGATGAGGTATAAAGTTCTGTTTATAGATGCTGATGGAACATTTAATCCAGAGAGACTGATGCAGATAGCACTCCAGAACTATGAGGAGGCCCTCCAATCAATCATTATATTTACTCCCTCGACATTCGGGGAGCAGTCAGCCCTAATAGACGATCTGGAGAAATTTGTCAGCGGAGGTCTTGGTCTGATAGTCTTCGATACGATAACCTCGCTATATAGATCTGGAATAGTTGGAAGAGAGGAGGCATTCAAAGCAAACAGAGAGCTTAACAGGCAGGTGGCAATGCTTGAGCATATAGCCAAGAGGTTCCAGATACCAATACTAGTTACAAGTCAAGTTAGAAGCACTCTAACCGAGACAGATGTATATATAGAGCCCGTCGCCTCGAGGGTTTTAAAGTATTGGTCATCTTCGATCATTGGCTTATTTAAGACGAGCAAGCATAATATTGTAAGGGCTATTATCGAGAAGAGCGCTGGGATTAAGAAGAAAATAACGCTATATTTACTTATAAGCGAGGGCGGTATAAGTGAGTATAAGCTTGCTCCACCGTGGGCTGATAGGGAATGAGTCTAATTAGGGAGATTCTTTATGCGCTATATTATGTTCTTCCCGCCTACTGTGCTAACGCATCGCCGGTAGTGTTTGGGGGAGGGAGACCTATAGATCTTGGAAGAAGGTTCATTGATGAGAAACCAATTTTCGGCCCACATAAGACGTATCGCGGCTTTTTCTCCGGAATATTAATTGGCACGGCTGTCGGCTGGGTTCAAGAGAATATTGCTCCGCTAACTGGCTTACCGAAAGGAAGCACACTCCTAGGCTTCCTACTATCACTTGGAGCATTAATTGGCGACCTATTTGGCTCATTCTTAAAGAGGAGACTGAATATTAACCCCGGTGCATCACTTCCAATAATTGACCAAATAGACTTTGTGTTATTTGCCTTACTATTTGCCTCACTTTCAGAGGATCTACCGTCTCCCACGGGCATAATCGCAATAATAGCCTTAACTATTCCAATACATTTCCTTGCCAATTTTATAGCATATTTGCTGCATCTAAAAGATTCTCCATGGTAGAGTCCTGGAGAAATGCACTTATATTAGTTCTAGGAGCTTCCTCTTTAGAAGATGGGTTTACCAGTCTTTAACATAGCCAGGTCTTCGTTCTGCACATGTCTCCCAAAATATAACATAAATCCATTCTTAGGTAGGTGTGGGCACAATTGCATCTACTGCTATGCAATAAAGTTTCCAAGTTTCACCGGCCCAACGGTTCCAAGGCTCAGGCTTAAAGAGAACATCAATTTAATAGTTAAGAGGACAAGGCTTCGTTTACCAGTTATGCTGAGTGACTCTACAGACCCATATCAGCCACTTGAAAAAGAGTATAAAGTGACCAGAAGATGCATAGAAGTCTTGGCTGAACGCGGCTTCCCACTACTCATAGTTACTAAGTCTGATCTAGTTACAAGGGACATCGATGTGTTTAAAAGGACTTTAACCGTTGTTTCGATGACTATTACAACAAGCCGGAGTAACATTGCAAGTGTTATTGAGCCGGGCGCCCCAGAGCCCCACGCACGCTTCTCAGCCCTCAAGAAACTTGCTGAGGAAAGTGTACCAGTTACAATTAGGATAGATCCAATAATACCTTTAATAAACTCTGACATGAACGACTTAGAGCAGATAGTTTATGAGGCCTCTAGAATAGGCGTAAAACAGGTGACGGCATCGACTATGAAGATAGTTAAGGGTCTCATGCCAGCTATAAGAAAAACAAACCCGGAATTATCAAAAAGAATAGCAGGGCTCTATGCGGACGGTGAGTGGATTGGCGGTTATAAGTATTTAAGAAGCGACTTAAGACTGAAGATTCTATCCTCACTCAAGGAGATTGTTCAGAGGTATGGTTTAGAGTTCGCTGCGTGTAGGGAGGGTTTCCCGCAACTAAATACGACTTTATGTGATGGATCAATGTATTGCAGAAAGGGGACCATAGAAGGCTATCTTCGTTAAATGCACAAGAGATAAAAGTTTAACTAAAGAGTTCTGCTGGCAATCCTTTTCTAATTCTTACTGAGGCAATTATCTTGGGCATAATATCTATTGGCACTTTCTCCCAACCTGAGAATCTACACTGCCAAAAGACCCGCCCGGAGGACGCGGATCTTAGTTCATGAGCCAATTCTATCGATTCTGCGACCGGCATTATGCCATTAATTATGGCAATGGGATCCCTTTGGCATATAGAGGTTATTTTGCCCCTCCTCTTTGTTATAATATTGCTTATAACGCCTATATGCTCTGTAGGCGCGGTTATCTGAATGCTGTATATTGGTTCGAGCAGTATGGGACCTGCGCTTAGAAAGGATTCATGGATCGCCCTCTTAACCGCTGGCACTAATTGGGCATAGCCCCTCTCTTCAGGATCGCCACTTAATTGTATGCCAATGATCTTCACTTTAATATCTTTCACCGGCTCGCCACATAATGGCCCGAACTTGCATGCCCACTTAAATCCTTCCACGATGGCGTCCAAATCCTCTTTGGCGGGCATATTGCTAACCAAGCTTACAAGAATACCGTTATCACTCGTATGAATTAAAATTTCATTGTCATTAAGACCAAGATATCTTAGCGGCTCAACCTTTACTGTTATCTGATTTAATCCATTCGGGCTAAGGGCCGTCGCAGGCTCACCTACTTTACTAACGCTTTCCCTGTAAGATATCGTTGGCTTAGACACGATCACCTCTAGGCCGGGTTCATACTCCCTCAGGGTTTTTAACGCTATATCAATATGCAATTCACCTATACCGCTGAAGAGATATTCACCAGTCTCCTCGTTAATGGAAGATGCAAAGCTCGGGTCCTCTATTAATAGGAGGTTAAGTGCATCTATTAAGCGCGGTAAATTCTTCGGGTCCTTAGGTTCAATGGAGACGGTTATAACTGGTTCAGATACTTTTATAATTCTCTCGAAGGGCACCATCGTATCCTTGTACCTAGCGTCGACGATTGTCTCTCCGGCAGTGATAGGTTTAAGCCCGGATATAGCCACAATATTTCCAGAACCCAATGAAGGTACATTCTCCCTGAAGGGACCCATATATGCTGAAACTTCTTTAATAGTGCATTCTGCTCCAGCATTAACGAGATATACTTCATCGCCAACACCTATTTTCCCCGAGAATATTCTCCCCGTCGCCACTAACCCCTCTTTTGGATCCCTTTTAACGTTCGTTATACACATGGTTACCGGGCCATTTGGATCACACTCAATCATCGCCCTACCGATCTCCGAATTCAAACCGCCTCCCCACATTTTCGGGATCCTATATTCTTGGGCCCTAACTGGGTCAGGCAGTTTCTCTATAGCTGCTTTTAGGATAGCTTCTGAGAGGGGAATTTCTTTCTGAAGAGCTGGCATCTCACCAGATTTATAAGCCCTACTAACATCACTAAACTTTACTCCCTTTTCTTCAGATATCTTGGCTGTTAAACCCCACTTATGAAGGGCTGATCCAATGATCACATCCCCCTCGGGCAAGCTTAGTTTCCAGGCATCCTTGAATCTTGGTTCAGAGTAAATGTCTACTAATTCGTTAAACGACCGCACTATGCGTAAGATCTTACTTCGAATTCCCTCCGCAGACATCTTCAGTTCATTGATCAGTCTATCAATTTTATTGATGAACAATATTGGTCTGGCTCGCTCAGAGCCTGCCTTACGGCGACTTCTGTCTGCGCCATAATTTCTTCTACGGCATCCACTAGGATTATGGCTCCGTCAATAGCCCTCAGGGCGCGTGTAACCCGATCGGTGAAATCGACATGGCTGGGCGTGTCAACAAGGTTGATGACGTATTCTTCGCCATGAACTTCACAAAGTAGCGATATATTGGCCGTCTTTATGGTTATCCCACGCCTCTGCTCTTCCTCAAGGTAATCGAGGACGCGGATCTCACCGGCTAGGCTATATGGTATTAAACCAGCTTCAGCAAGCAGTAGGTCTGTTAGAGTTGTTTTCCCATGATCTGTGTGCGCTAAAACGCCAATATTGCGCACTTTACTCTTATCCTTCATGGCATTTAAGATATGATCTATTTTGGTAACCCTCAGCATACTCATCCGCTCATAAGCCTTTTCCTCTAGCAAGTATTATTCTCGCATGCCTTAGTAGGCGCCCTAATAATCACTTATATCTCTCACGCCTCTTCTTCCTCTTTCTCTTCTCACGCCTCATCCTTTTTTTCTTCCACTTAGCGCGCATCTCTCATCAACTTCCCAACAAGGTTTATTAGGACTATAAGCAAGGTTTTTAACCCCAAACATGTTTAAAGTTCCCCTTATTTAAGTTTATCAAAGTGCTGAGAAGAAAATTTTTGTAGATGCCATTATTTTAACTTGGAAAGAGCCATTCCTAACATTGGCTCAGAGGGAGAGAGCTAATGAAGGCTCATTTGCTCTGTATGCCTTGTACCTTTAGGGCGGCTTACGATATAGCTAGAAGAGCGACGAATAACTGGGAAATTCAAAGAAGAGCCATTATTGAGACATTGAAGTGGTTAAGTGAGGAGGGAGATATGTTGCTGAATATCACGCCAGCTATAATGCACACACACGCGCCTTTAAAATAATTCAGAGGATTTCGGGAAACAGCGACCCCTTCATGCACTTAAAAAGATATCTAATAGTCTTGCCATGAAGATAATGCCCATATTAAAGCGCGAGATTAATAATAGAGAAGCTGCTGAGACCCTCAAGCTAGCCGCTTTAGGAGCGGTATGCGGGAACTCCATAGATTTTGAGGTTGAAGGGTATTACGCGTCCATAGAAGAGCTTGAGAAAAACTCTTAAATTGCTTAAAAGGCGGTCTCATAATACATGAAACCGATAGGCTTATAGATGCTCTATTAAAATCCAAGAGGGTCTTATATCTTATGGACAACGCGGGAGAGATAGTCTTTGATAAACTCTTCATCAATACTATTGCCGAGAATTATCCAATAAAAATTGTGGCTGGGTAAAGTCCGGGCCAATTTTAAACGACGCTACCATGGAGGACGCATTAGAAGTTGGGTTGCATAAAGTTGCTGAGGTCATCACAACTGATAATGACTTTATAGGCTTAAACTTAGAAGAATCCTCCGAGTACTTTAAGAAGGAACTTAAGAAAGCAGACATCACTATTGCGAAGGGGCAGGGATATTACGAGAAGCCTGACAGAGGTCGAGGGCACATTAAATAAACCTATTACATATGTGCTCAGAGCTAAATGCCCTGTGGCTGTAAAATCCCTTAACGTGCCACAGGGATCAAATATTATTACTAGGAAGTATTTAGAGGGGGGATTGTTGAGATTATGAGGTTAGGCGCTCTCTTCTCAGGTGGGAAAGATTCATGCTTGGCCATTTATAGGGCTCAAGCCTCCCATGAAGTTGTATGCCTAATAAATCTGATACCAAGGAGTGTTGAAAGTCAACTTTTCCACTTTCCAAACGCCTGGATAACGAAGTTTCAGGCCGAGGCTATGGAGCTACCAATAATTCAACTAGAGACGAGTGATGAGGAGGAGATGGGATTAGTGGACTTATCCAGGGCCTTAAGATTAGCTGCTAGGGATTTCGGTATTGAGGGAGTTGTCACCGGGGTTGTAAGGTCAGTATACCAAGTAAGTAGAATACGGAGGATATGTGAGGAAATTGGGTTACACTGCCTTAACCCTCTCTGGCTTAAGAGAGCGGAGGATATATTGAACGAGGTTTTAGAGGAAGGATTTGTCGCTATGATAACCGGAGTTTTCGCATACCCCCTAAACGAAAGACTCCTTGGAAAAATTATAACTGTAGATTTAGCTGAGGAACTCTTAGACTTAAGTAAGAAATATGGCTTTGATGCGGCTGGTGAGGGTGGCGAAATAGAAACAACGGTGCTAGATGGGCCTATCTTCAAGAGGAGGATAGAGGTCACAGATTACGAGGTTTCCTATAGGGAGTATTCTGGAATATTACGGATAAAGGGCTTAAGGTTAATCCCCAAATAAGGTTTTATGAAATGAAAATCACCTTTTTAATTCAGAAAAAGCCTAATTGATCTCGAATATTCTCTTCGCGTTCTCCGTTGTTTTCTCAGCCACAACCCTTACACTCTCGCCTTTTAACTCAGCTACAGCATTTAAGGCTTTAATTATATGGGCTGGCTCAGAGGGCTCACCAGCATAGACTACAGGTGTATCCGTCTCCAAGATTATGTTCTCTAGGGGCGTGTTCTCAATAACCCTTCTATGCTCTCTACTATAGGCGGCTGCGGGCGTAGCGGAAATACTATATCCATGATCAAGCAGCTTCTTGAGGGTGTCAAGGGGTCCGCTAAACCAGTGGAAGACCGCCTTTTTAACCCCTGCTTCTATGGTCATGTTGACACAGTCCATCCAAGCCCCCCTACTATGAACGGACACAGGCTTATTGCTTCTCTTTGCCAAACTAAGTATTCTCCAGAAAACATCTCTCTGAATCCCCCTAACATTATTGTTCTTTCTCGCCTCCTTATACCAGTAATCTAATCCGACTTCACCTAAGGCGGCTACATTGTTTACGTTTTTCTCAATTAAGTCAATTGTCTCTTTGATCTTTAATACGTCTAAGCCCCATGGGTGAATGCCAAGCGCCGGGTAAATCTTTAACTTCCTAGTTCCATATTTTCGGCTCTCACATAAAACCCACATATTGGACTCATAATCAGAGCCAACGGCTATTACTGCTATAACACCAACCCTTGCGGCTCTTCTAATGGCGCTCTTTAAACTCTTAACACTTTCTAAATGAGCATGTGTATCTATTAATTCCATAATAATAACTCCCCGTTTTAAAAATCACAATATTTTGTGATGAGGCTTTCTAATAAACCTTCATTGAAGCTTTATCTATAAATTGATTTACTCTAAAGGCATAAAGGTTAAATCCTGCAGAAAAATAAGTAATTAAAATCCTAGCTGAATAAAATGGTCAAGTTCGCAGAAGGTGTAAGCATGCGAATAACCATTATAAGGAGAAGGGTCTTTGAAGGTCTGATCTCTCAAGATCTTCTATTCCGAGAATATAGAGAGACCCCGCTGATTAGCTTTGCTTCTAATAGCGAAAACTTGTTTTCCCCAGATGCCCACTTTAATTGTGACTGGTAATTAGGTGATTCATTATGAATAAGGAGTGCTACATGGCTGTAGTGAACATAAAACAAGATTACTGTAGTCGTTGTCTAATCTGTTATAGTGTTTGCCCCTACGAAGCTATTAAACTTGACGCGGAGACTGGAGCATTAGAAATAGATAATCAAAAATGTCAGGTATGCGGAATATGCTATGGTGCCTGCCCATCCCGAGCGATAGAAATCGCCTATTATGATTACTCTGACTTAATCAAGTATACTGAGGAGATTATGCAAAGAACAAAAGCTGACACGTTGGTATACACATGTCGTGGTAACTCACCCACTTTTGAAGAGATTAAGGAGTTACTCGCAAGTGAGAGGCTTATAGCAGAGAATATTGTGTCTTTACGTCTTCCATGCTCAGGAAGAGTACCGATGGAGTTTATTTTTAGTGCTCTAAAAGCTGGAGCTAAGAAGATAATATCTATACGGTGTAATGATGAATTTTGCCGCTTTAAGAAGGGATCAAGGATCAACGCTATACGTCTGAGCATAGGCAAAAAGATTCTTGAGATCTTGGGATATCCGGGCGACGCAATTGCCGCCATTGAATATTCACGAAAAGCTGTTTATTTCACAGAGAAATGCGTTGGATGTGATAAATGTGTTTTTGTTTGTCCTTATAAAGCCATTGAGGCCGAGAGTTTCGCAACACCAAAAATACTTGATGAAAAATGCATGGGCTGCGGCTTATGCGCGTTAGCTTGTCCACATCATGCAATACAAGTTAAGGGATTTGAATTTGAAAATATTTTAAAGCGCTATACAAGTGCGGCGGCAAAGCTAAAGGCTGAGGGAAAATCCCCCATTGTTTTAGTTTTCTGCTGCCTATGGTCAGAGTTCTCCTTCCTCGACAGGCCTGAAATTGAGATTGCCAAAAGGAATTCTGTGGTAATAGAGATCCCATGTTTCAAAGCCCTCGATCCAGTTCATGTAATCTATGCTCTACAAAATGGTTTTGATGGTGTGATAGCTGTTGTATGCTCAGACGAGGATTGTAAACTTAAGGAAGGAAGAGACGTTGCTGAAAGAAACATAAGGGTCTTAAAAGATGTTCTTTTAAAAATGGGTCTCAGAGAGCGCTTTGAGCTTTTTGAATCGTCCCCAAGATTTTTAGGGAACTTTGAAAAAAGACTAAACGATTTTGTAGAAAAGGTTTCAGGTTTCCATGCTAAAGAGAATGTAGGAGGGAAAAGGAATGTATGAAATCTTAGCTGTTAAAGAGCTGGCTCCGAAGATTAAATGGTTTGAAGTTTATGCTCCGCATATAGCTAAGAAAGCTAAGCCAGGGCAATTTATAATATTAATCATTAATGAGAGGGGGGAGAGAATTCCTCTAACGATGGCCGGATACGATAGAGAGAAAGGAACAGTTTCTTTTGTCTTTAATGAGGTTGGTAAGACGACAAAACAGCTCGGTCTCTTAAAAGAGGGAGACCGTATATGGAATATTGCAGGTCCTCTGGGAAACCCCTCCGAGATCAGAAAATTTGGTAAGATTTTATGTGTAGCTGGCGGAGTTATGATTGCCCCTATGCTTCTGCAAATTAAGGCCCTGCGTGAGACTGGAAACGAAATTACGGCCGTTATTGGCGCAAGAAGAAAGGATCTCCTCTTCTTTAAAGAAGAGATCAAAGCTTTAAGCCACCACTTCTATATAGCGACGGATGATGGCTCAGAAGGATATAAAGGGCTGGATTTCCTTAAGGAGATTGTTAGCAAGGAAAAGTTTGATAGGTGTATTATTATGGGTCCTGTTCCGACACTTCAAGCTGTAAGCGAAATTACTCGACCATACAACACTCCGACAATTGTTTCCCTGATGCCCCTTATGGTTGATGGAATGGGCATGTGCGGCGTCTGTCGAGTGTTTGTAGGGGGCAAAATGAAGTTCACATGTGTCGATGGCCCGGAATTTGATGGTCACCTCGTCAATTACGAAGAGTTAATTAGGCGTCAACGTATGTTCCTCTCAGAGGAACGTTTAAGCGCATTACTCTGGGAGCTTGGAGGGATAAAATATGGCTGAAGCTTCGCCTAAAGAGAAAATTAAGAAAAAAGCTGTACCAATGCCCAAGCAGATCCCTGAAATCCGCATAAAAAACTTTAATGAAGTCGCATTAGGTTACACTGAGGAACAAGCGATAGAGGAGGCTAAGCGCTGCCTTCAGTGCAAACAGCCACAATGCGTCAAAGGTTGTCCTGTCGAAATAGATATTCCTGCATTCATTAAGTTTCTTCGCGAAGGAAACTTTGAAGAAGGTATTAGAAAGATTAAAGAGAAAAACAGTCTCCCAGCTATATGTGGCCGAGTCTGTCCTCAAGAAGATCAATGCCAAAAATATTGTGTTCTAGGTAAAGTTGGCGAGCCTGTCAGTATAGGTAGACTTGAAAGGTTTCTGGCAGATTGGGAGCGAGCCAGAGGTTTAGAGATACCTGAAAGGGCTCCATCTACGGGTAAAAAGGTGGCCATCATAGGTTCGGGACCAGCTGGCTTAACCACCGCAGCCGACCTCGCAAAATTGGGTCATGAAGTTGTGGTCTTTGAGATTTTACACCTTCCAGGTGGCGTACTAACTTATGGAATACCAGAGTTCCGTTTACCAAAAGATATTGTGAAAGCTGAGGCGGAATATATCCAAAAGCTAGGAGTAGAATTCAAGTATGGCTACGTCATCGGAAGAACCTATACAATACATGAACTGCTAAATGATGAGGGATTTGACGCTGTCTTTATTGGTACCGGAGCTGGCCCGCCAATGTTTATGGGTATACCCGGAGAAAATCTCTGTGGCGTATATAGTGCAAATGAGTTCCTTATACGCGTCAATTTAATGAGATCATATCTATTCCCAGAATGGGATACTCCAATAAAGATTGGGGATAAGGTGGCTGTTATTGGCGCTGGAAACGTGGCTATGGATGCGGCTAGGTGCTCTCTGAGACTTGGTGCTAAGGAAGTTCATATAATTTATAGGCGGTCTAGAACTGAAATGCCAGCTAGAATGGAGGAGATAGAGAACGCGGAAGAGGAGGGCGTAATATTCGATATACTCACTCTTCCAGTGGCATATTATGGCGATGAAAAAGGCTGGGTGAGGAAGATGGAGTGCATTAAGATGCAGCTAAGCGAGCCGGATGAATCTGGAAGGCGCAGGCCAGTTCCCATACCGGGCTCTAACTTCACAATGGACATTGATACGGTGATAGTTGCCATTGGCCGAAGACCTAATCCGCTTATACAGCAGACTACACCTGGGCTTAAGGTTAATGAGGATGGAACAATAGTGGTTGATGAAAAAATGCGAACTAGCATCGAGGGCGTGTATGCGGGCGGAGATATAGTTACTGGTGAGGCAACCGTTATAAGCGCCATGGGAGCCGGGAGAAAAGCTGCCAAATCAATTCATGAATATCTAATGAAAAAGAGATGATGAAAAGATCTCCCAAATAAGCCTATTCTCTTGATATACTCCTTTTTTATTGAAGACTTCAAAGAAAAATATAATAATATTTATTAATTGAAGATTGTTATTCTGTCATAAAATACGATGGTAAGGAGAGCCTGATATGAAAATATTACACGAGTTCGTTCCAACAAAAAAGTTTTTGAAGCTTGCGGAAGAAACAAAGGATCTTGTTGATGGGTGGAATATAACTGATAGCGCTGCTGGAAGACCGGCACCAAGCGGGACTGCTGTTGGCTGTGTTTTGAAGGCTAAGTACACGGACAAGATAGTCATACCGATTTTCGTACTGCACTATAAGGGACCTGTGGAAGTTGGTGGCCTGGCGCTGGCAGCCGAGTCTGTGGGCTTAGATGGATTAGTTATCACTATGGGCGATATACCTCAGTATGGCGAGCCCATAAAGATGCTTAAGTCCTCTGAGGAGGCACGCGATTTCCTCCGCACAACCGTCAAAATAAAAAACTTGAAGTTGGGCTGTCTCTTAACAGCCCGCCGCTCGGTAGACGAAGTTGTTGAGAGAATTAAATCCCCATGGGACTTCATCTTCTTCATGAGGTTGGAGGAGAAGAATATTTCAATGCTTGAAAAAATATCAGAGGAGTGTAGGAAGCTAAACAAGCCAATTTACTCATACTTCTTAGTGGGCACGCCTAGAAACGTTGATATTGTAAAGTTAATAGGCTGGCCAGTCACCGCGACAATGGACCGAGTTGAGGAGGTTGCAGTTAAACTCGAAGGCATTGTTGATGGAGTCATCGCAACGTGTGCTGGAGATTACGAAGGAGATCTAGAACTTTTGAAAAAATTACAAAAATTCAGGAAATAACAACGTGTTAGAGACTTAAATAACCATCCTTTTCTTTCTTAATTTTTGAGATAAAAAATTGACTTAAATTTAAAATATTTTTTTGGGTTATTCCTTAAGGTGAAGTTGCGGAGATTGATGGTTGGGAGAAAAGATGAACAGAACTGTCAGAATTGGTGTATTGAAGGCTGGTTGTTTGGGTTCACTACCATTATTAGAATTTCTTTTAGACGAAAGAGCTGAAAGAGAGGATATTGGTGTAAGGGTTATTGGTTCTGGAGCGAAAGTAACCGTGGAGGAATGTATTGAGTGCGCTAATGAGATTTTAAAGCAGAACCCTGATATCATAATATTTGTTGGACCAGCCCAGACGACATCTGGGCCGACTGAGGCACGTAAGGTACTCAGAAAAGCAGGTAAACCAGTAGTAGTTATTTCAGATACCCCGGCAAAGAGGATCATTAAGGAGCTTGAGGAAAACGGCTTCGGGTATATAATTGTTGAGGCAGACTCGATGATAGGTGCTAGAAGAGAATTTCTAGATCCATCAGAAATGGCCCTCTATAATTCTGATGTAATTAAAGTTCTAGCCATAACCGGGGTTCTAAATATTATAGTTGAGGAGCTTGATAAAGCAATTAGCGCAATCAAATCCGGAGAAAAACCTATTTTACCAAGAGTGGTAATAGACGGTAAGGTAGTTGCTGAGAGATCTGGTTTTTCAAATCCATACGCTAGGGCGAAGGCTATGGCGGCTTATGAGATGGCTAAGCAGGTTTCAGCAATGACCATTGAGGCTTGCTTTAAAATATATGACCCAGGGCTTTATATTCCATTGGTTACCGCAGCGCATGAGCTCATGAGGGTTGCTTCAAAACTAGCTGACGAAGCCAGAGAAATCGAGAAGGAGAATGATTCTGTACTGAGGAAACCACATTACAAGGATGGCTCAATTGGAGTAAAAAGAAGCTTGATGGAGAAGCCATCTAAGATAACCAGTTAAATGTAAACGAATATAAGATAGTCTTAAGGAAAAACAAAAAGAAAAAGGGTGGTGCTTATGCCGGCAATAGAGGTTGGTAGAATCTGTATAAAGACTAGAGGGAGGGAGTCTGGCAAGCGTTGCGTAGTACTAGACATTATAGATAGGAACTATGCGCTGATAACAGGCCCAAAAAATGTTACGGGCGTTAGGAGAAGGAGAGTGAATATAAATCATCTTAAACCCACAGAAGACCTTATTAAGATAAAGAGAGGGGCATCTGATGAGGAAGTCTATAAGGCTATCGTAGAGGCAGGACTACTTGAAAAATATATGCAGAAGAGGGGATAATTATTATAGCCTTAGTAATCGGGGGATTATGATAAAAATGCAGGAGATTAGAGCGCCATGGGATATAAAAAGGGAACTTCTGGTGAAATCTGAGGATGAAACAGATCCAAAATATGGCCACAAACCAGAGGAGCGGCCATATCCCGAAATAATAAGGTTCGGTGTAATAAACCTCGACAAGCCTTCAGGGCCATCTAGCCACGAGGTAACGGCATGGATTAAGCGCATATTAGGTATCGAGCATGCCGGTCACGGAGGGACCCTAGAGCCCACTTATAGGTCAGCGGGCGTGGAAACCCCAAGGTGACCGGCGTCCTACCGATAGCTCTTGAGGAAGCTACAAAGGTTATTCAGGCGCTCCTAAAAGCTGGCAAAGAGTACGTTGGCATAATGAAACTTCATGAAGATGTTCCTGAAGTGAGAATCAGAGAGGTTTCTAGCGAATTTCAAGGCAAAATCTATCAGAGACCCCCTTTCAGAGCTTCTGTTAAAAGGACTTTACGGGTTAGGGCCATTTATTATTTTGAGATATTAGAGGTCGAGGGGAGAAATATTCTTTTTAAGGTTGGATGTGAGGCTGGAACCTACATTAGAAAGCTCATTCATGATATTGGTAAGGCTCTGGGCTGTGGCGCGCATATGCAGGAGCTGCGTAGGATTAGAGCTGGTCCCCTTACAGAGGATTCAGGTCTCGTTACGCTACATGATGTTTTATACCTCTACGGCAGGTGGAAGGAGACAAGAGAAATTGGTTTCCTCAGAAGATTCATCATGCCGATGGAGAAAACTCTTGAATTTCTTCCAAAAGTCTTCATTAAGGACTCGGCGGTGGATGCCATCTGCCACGGCGCGCACCTAACTGCCCCAGGTATAACGTATATTGAAACTGGTATAAAGCCGATGGATACCGTTGCCATATTCACATTAAAGGGCGAAGCGGTAGCTCTAGGAAGAGCAGAGGTGAGCACCGAAGAAATGCTTAAGGCCACTCATGGAATAATGGTTAAGACAGAAAGAGTGCTAATGCCCAGAGGAATATACCCAAAAATGTGGAGATAATATTAGATAATATAACTAATAGAACCCTACTAGGTTGGAGAACTTAAAGGCTTCTATAGCCAGGTGCGGTAGGGCGGGAAATTTTATTAGAAGCAGGTTACATGCGCCTGCGAGCTCAGGCCAGAAATTTAGAGCAGAAAGCCCGCCACCCATGTTAAGCCGCGTTGGACTTGTGAGCCCTATAAAAGCGAATATGTCCAAGCCACTCCAATAACCTTTAATTTCAGAAGAGTCAAATATGTTACAATTCATGCCCAACTGGAGTTAGACACTGACCATGAGTATACCGGAAATCGAAGCTCTAAAAGAACTCTCCTTTGAGATAGGCGCGATTAGACCACCCTCTGAAGGCGGGAGCTCATCACTTCTCATAAGAGCCGCCCGAAATTGCCCATGGAGCCAGTGTAAGTTCTGCTATGGCACACCTTATAACCAAGAGAAGTTTCAGCTCAGGAGTTTAGAAAAGATAAAAAGAGACATAGATGTGGTTAAGGCAATAAGCGAGCTTATAATAGCTATAGCTAGAAAACTTGGGGGAATGAGTTGGGCAGCCAAAGTTATTGATCCCTACTTTTTATATGGAAAGAACTTGGCTGAATTAGATGAGAAAGAATTTAGGAATTTTCAAAGTATTATGAACGTGTTTAACTGGACTCGCTCAGGAGGAAAAAGTGCTTTCCTTCAGGATGCGGATAGTCTAATCATACCAACTGATAAGCTGGTTGAAGTGCTAACTTATCTTAAGCAGATTTTTCCAAGCTTAGAGAGGATAACATCTTATGCCAGAGCAAAGACCCTTGCACGGAAGGCTTCAGAAGAATTAAGAGAATTACGCGCAGCAGGTCTTTCCAGGCTTCACGTAGGCTTAGAAACAGGCGATGATGAATTGCTGAAATATGTTAATAAAGGCGTGACCAGCCAGGAACTTGTTTTGGCTGGCAGGAAAGTTAAGGATGCGGGCTTTGAGCTCTCATTATATTGGATGCCAGGATTGGGCGGAAAAATCATGACAAAGCAGCATGCAATAAATACTGCCAAAGTTTTAAATGAGATAAATCCTGACTTCGTGAGGTCGAGAAGATTCATTCCCCGTAAAGGGACCCCGCTATATGAGGAGTGGAAGAACGGTGTGTTTCAACTACTTTCACCTCACGAAGAGCTGAGAGAAATCCGAATGATGGTAGAACGCTTGGAAATCACCGGGAGAGTTTGCTTTGACCACTACATCAACCCAGCTTACAGAACCAATTTTGGTTACGTTTGGCTCTTCAAGCAAGACTATAATGGATATAAGTTTCCAGAGGAAAAATCTAAAGTTCTAGAAATCATAGAGTATGGTCTAAAGATAGATGAAGCATTATACGTCCGTGCTGAAGATTTGGTTGAAATGCCGCTCTAACGATAAGTAAAATGGTTAGTATTGTTTGTGGGGCATCTTTTAAGAAAATTTTTAAGTCTCTTTAAATTTTCTTATGTTTAAGCCTGGTTGATCGATATGGGTAAAACTATAGCAGAAAAAATATTTAGTTTAGCCTCTGGGAAGGACGTTTATGCAGGAGATATAGTTGTGGCTAAAGTGGATGCCGCTATGGTTCATGATGGAACTGCGCTACTAGCTCTTGAAGCCTTCGAGGATATGGGGGGAAAGAGCGTTTGGGATCCATCGAGAGTCTTAGTGGTCATAGACCATGTTGCCCCCAGCTCGAATGAGAGCTTTGCAAAAGTTCATGAATCTATGCGTAGATTCGCACACAAATATGGCACAAGAATCTGCGACGTGGGATCCGGTATATGCCATCAACTCATGGTTGAGTCCGGGTTAGTTCGCCCCGGCTCATTAATTGTTGGCGCCGACTCACATACGTGCACGTATGGCGCTCTGGGAGCATTTTCAACCGGGATAGGCTCAACAGAAATGGCGGCGGCTCTTATGTCGGGTAAATTGTGGTTTAAGGTTCCAGGAACGATTAGAATTGAAATAAATGGCTCGCTGCTACCCATGGTTTTACCTAAGGATTTAATCCTAAAAATAGTTGGCAATATAGGAGCTGATGGCGCAACATATAGGGCTGTAGAGTATTGCGGCGAGACCATTAAAAACATGAGCATTGATGGTCGTCTAACACTCTGCAATATGGCCGTTGAAATGGGCGCAAAATCCGGGATAATTGAACCGGATGAAAAGACAAAGGAATATTTACGCAGCATTGGTGTTAAAGACTACATATTCATCGAAAATGACGAAGATGCGGAGTACTCTGAAAAGATCAGCATCAAAGCATCAGATTTGGAGCCAATGGTTGCATGCCCCCATTCGGTTGATAATGTTAAGCCAGTTAAAGATGTCGAGGGGATCGAGGTTGACCAGGTTTTTCTAGGCTCGTGCACAAACGGGCGTATCGAAGACTTAAGGATTGCCTCAGAAATACTTAAAGGAAGAAAAATCAAGAGTGGTGTCAGAATGATAGTTATTCCAGCCTCCAGAAGCGTATATTTGCAAGCCTTAAGGGAGGGGTTGATTGAGAGATTTATTGAAGCTGGTTGCGTAGTGTGTAATCCTGGGTGTGGCCCATGTGCTGGAGCCCATCAGGGAATCCTAGGCCCTGAAGAAGTTTGCCTATCGACATCCAATAGGAACTTTAAGGGCAGGATGGGGAGCGCCGATGCAGAGATTTATCTGGCGTCACCCGCAACCGCGGCGGCCTCGGCCCTTGAAGGAAAAATAACTGATCCAAGAAAATTACTAAAGCGTTAGAGAGAGGCGGTATGATGGTAATTAAAGGTCGTGTATGGAAGTTTGGCGACAATATAAACACGGACCTGATCATAGCGGGGAAATACAAGCTCAGCATAACCGACATCAGCGAGCTTTCAAAGCATGCTATGGAAGCGCTAATACCCGGATTCGCCGAAAAAGTGAGCAGGGGGGACATAATTGTCGCCGGAAAGAATTTTGGTTGCGGATCAAGCAGGGAGCAGGCACCACTCGTTTTAAAGCATATAGGCATAGGCGCCGTTATCGCTGAATCGTTCGCAAGAATATTTTATAGAAATGCGATAAATATTGGTCTACCAGTTTTAGAATGCAAGGAGGTCCATAAGATTTCCAGCGGGGATATTTTGGAGGTTGACCTGGCTGGCGGCTCCATCAAAAATATAACCAAAGGCGAGGTTTACAAGGTTAAGCCTATCCCATCATCTCTATTAGAAATCCTAGCCGAGGGCGGCTTAGTCAGCTATGTTAAGAAGCACGGAAAGCTACCATGGTAACATGGTATGAACTGACTTGAATAGCTTTTGAGCGTGATCCCGGAGCAAGTAAATTACACTTACTTATTTTCTAACTGTATGCTTTCCATTAATGAAGCTCATAACCACGCTAATGCTTACATTCCAGAGAAAAGGGCAAGTATTTGATGGACTAAAGTCAACACAACAATCTCTTACTACCTTTCTTCAAGAATATTCTCGATTATCGCGTTTCCCATATCCTTTGTTGTAGCATCTCCGCCTAGATCATACGTTCTAACTTTCTTCTCACTTAAAACCTTCTCAATTGCCCTCTCTATGCGTTTGGCCGCCTCGTATTCCCTAAGCCAATCAAGCATCATTTTTGCTGCTAAAATTGTCGCTATTGGATTAGCTCTATTCTTACCAGCATGTTTAGGCGCTGAACCATGAACTGGCTCAAACATGCCATAATTGTCGCCTATATTGGCTCCGGCCGCGAGTCCCAGACCGCCAGTTACTTGGGCAGCCTCGTCAGATAATATATCACCATACAGATTCGTTGTCACTATAACATCAAAACGCTCCGGCTCCTTAATCAGTCTCATCGCCATAGCATCGACGCGATCTTCATCAACATGGACCGACGGAAACTCTTTGGAGACTGCGAAGACAGCATCCCTAAAGATACCGTCAGTTATGCGTAAAATATTCCTCTTGTGAACGCAGGTTAAGTAATTTCTCCGTCTCTCAGCTAGCTTAAATGCCACTCTGGCAACCCTCTCAGAAGCTTCTCTGGTTATGACCCTAAGGGCTATACCCCTACCAGGGGCAACTTCATACTCCCTGCCAAAATATAAGCATTCAGTATTTTCTCTAACTATGACCAGGTCTATATTCGGTTTAAGAGACCATATGCCTGGCAGGGATCTGCACGGTCTAATATTAGCGTAGAGATTGAACATCTTTCTAATCGTTACTGCAACGCTTGGGGGAGCTCCCGGCTTCTCTGGGGTCGTCATTGGCCCTTTGAGACAAGCATTGGTCTCTTTAAGGATCCCTATTGTCTTTTGTGGTAGGTTAGTTCCATACTTTTCCATACAATTATACCCGGCCTCACCATAGATAAATTCTAGACTTAAGCCCTTCACAACTTTCTGAAGAGCTCTTAGGACGTCAACAGCCACCTCTATAACCTCCGGACCTATGCCATCGCCGGGAAGAACGGCTATTCTGTAAATTCTCTGCATAGTTCCTCTCCCTTAGCACTTAAAGTATCATTAAAAACATTATGAAAAGTATTTATCATTTGTCAATAAACTCAAAAGAGTGCGAGACCCAGACTATAATAGCCCGACCTCTCGAAGTATTTCTCTAAACTCTTCCTCCCTTAACGAAGCTTTTCTTCCATTCTCATAAAGCTTTTTAACTTCTTCAACAACTTTCATAAGAGCCCAATCGTCTGGCTCCTTACCAGTTATTTCAATAATTTTATGCCTAATTATGGCTTTTCCAGAATGCTTGCCTATCGTTAATCTACGTACGTTACCAACAAGCTCGGGTGGGTATGGCTCATATGTTTTTGGGTCATTTAGTACGCCATGTGTATGAATCCCTGACTCATGGGCAAAAGCATAGGCACCAACAATTGCCTTATTTGGCGGAATAACGTAGCTTGTGGCTTTACTTATCAGCTGCGCTAGGGCGGTTAATTTCTGTATTTTCCCCTCAAATTTCTTGACGCCATAGTGCATGTAAAGGTTCATTATGACCTTCTCTGTTTCAGCATTTCCAGCTCTCTCACCTATGCCGAGAAAAGTTGTGCTCAGATATACCCTATTCCAGACACCATCCGCAGCCCTGACAGCCGCTATAGTGTTCTCTACAGCATTCCCAAAGTCGTCATGTGCGTGAATCTCGACATCTCTGATCTTAGTTTCATATTTTATAGCCCTGATTTTTCTAGGTATTCCGTTAGGTAGTTGTGCGTTAGGATCTGAAAGCCCTACGCCGACAGTGTCACATATCCTATAGCACTCTGCTCCCGCCTCAGCGACAGCATTGATAAACCTCTTTTCAAATTCCCAGTCAGCCCTTGTGCTGTCTTCGCCATGGACAAAAACTCTTAAACCATGGTCCTTGGCAGCATATTCAACTACCTCAACAACTCTATTTAGGAGCTCTTCTGGGCTCTTGTTAGGCCACTTAGCCCTAAAATGTATATATGAAACTGGGTGAGATATGCCGACCTCCTCAAAGCCGCAGTCTATCGCATCATCAATATCCTCCTTAACGGCTCTACACCACCCAGCCAATCTGACTTCTAAACCCATTTTCTGGATCAGCTTAACGGCTTCTTTATCTGGTTTCTGATAGTGATGAAGTTCTATCCGCTCAACGCCAACCTCAGCTAATAGACGAGCTATCTCCGCAGCGTCCTCTGGCATGATTGCTAAACCGGGCATTTGAACGCCATCTCTGAGGGTTGTGTCGTCAATTATTGGATCAACCTTTAGAGATAGCTTAAAATAGAGATCCTCAAAGGCCATTTTATTAATTAGATTTAAATCAGTCATGACACCACCCAACATACTTACTATTCAAGAGTAGACTTAAGCGAATGAACATCAATTTAAGACGCCCCTTCGCTCCGATTATCCTAATGGCCCCTTCAATCATTACAATACTTTAAAGTTTCCATCATCACATATATAAAAATTTCGCTTAATACTGAAAAATTTTAAAATAAATGCTTTAATTTATGAATAAATGTTTAATGAAGATATACACGCATCACAGCATGACGATTTCGGCAAGCCATATCTTTTTAGCTATTATCAAGAGACTCATAGCAGTTATGATAGATCTCCATAAGTCCAATTACAGTTAAAATTTTTAGTCGGTTGCTGTTAACGGCCAGGCTTAAATCACATACCTACAATTTTTGGTGGCGCCGGGGGTGGGATTTGAACCCACGCGGCCCACAATGGGCCACAGGCTCCCTTAGTCTCTGCTTTGTACTTTAGCTCTCAAGGCCTGCGCCTTATCCGCTCGGCCACCCCGGCCCCATATAATTAGTATTCCCCATTTATTAGAAAATATTTTTGTCGCGGTTCTCTATTTTTTGTTTGGTGGCTTCGGATTGAAGTGCCAGTACTGCGGCTTTGACACAGGTCTACCCTTCAGGTGCCCTTTTTGCGGCGGAATCTTTTATGTTGAACATAGGCTGCCGGAAACCCACATG
>Ga0105162_1000073_pt1 | contig 64978 bp, 66 predicted proteins | sample JNZ201metaG_FD_81532 | JGI IMG/M metagenome (GOLD analysis project Ga0105162, IMG submission 81532) | Hot spring microbial communities from Jinze hot spring, China to study Microbial Dark Matter (Phase II) - JNZ 20120812A | ecosystem: Environmental > Aquatic > Thermal springs > Hot (42-90C) >...
ATCATTAAATTAATTCTGAATAAATGGTATTTATTAGCGATATCTGCAGCATTCGTATCTTCACTACTGAGCTATACAATACTTAGATCCAAAGGTGTTTTAGCAGGTAGGTACTTCTTATCTCTAAGTCACGTAGCTACTATCTTGACAGCAGTATTAGTTTTGGGCGAGAATTTGAAACCTATAGAGTGGATTGGTTTAATATTAGTAGTGATCGGAGTAATCCTGATCGGTAGGAGTTAACAATTTTTCGTTAGCTGAAAACCTCCATAACTATTTTAGTAAGTTTCCTCGTAGATTCCTCGGCTGTAAAACCATTATATACCCTTTCTCTAGCTTTAGAACCCATTTTTTCAACCAAATGGTCATTAATGAGTAGTTCTTCAATAGCATTAGCGATTTCATCAGCATTCAATGGATTAACAACAAATCCGTTTTCACCATTTTTAATGAATTCAACCATACCGCCGTATTTAGAAACGATCGATGGTTTACCGAATACAGCGGCTTCAAGTGGAACTAAACCGAACATTTCAACAATAGCTACATGAACTAGAAATCTAGTTTTAGCATAGTATTGTGCTAAACCATCATCGTTCAATCCATTAATGATACGTAGGTTTTTCAAATCGCTAGATATCTTAATTAATTCTTCTCTCAAAGGACCGTCTCCAATTATGTAGAATGAAGCATCACTATGCTTAGGAAGAACCTTTCTCAAAGCTTTAATTAGTGTTTTATGGTTCTTAAATGGGAGAAGCGCTCCCACTGATATACCAATTCTTGATTTACTCGGCTGTTCTCCACCACTATTCTTAACGAAGTTTTTGAAGAGTTCGGGTTCAATACCTGGATGAACAACTTCTACATTCTCCAATTTATAAACGTTTCTAACGATCTCTTTCGTGAATTCGCTATTCGTTATAACTAATTTTAATCTCCTGGTTGATATGTAATCCATAATTCTCGTAGCGTTAGCAATTAATCTGAAGAATTTGTTTAGAAACCTGGAGAACAGTTCACCATATATTGTTGAAGCTGTTTTTACAGCAATAGATCTGTTCAATAAATAGCTAAGTCCTGAAACCTTATCCTCCCAAATGGTTCTCAAAGGTTCTCCACAATACCATACTGTTTTATTACTGTAACGCAGGCTTATTGAAAATTTCAGTAATGGGTCGATGTGGTGATGGATAAGTATAATATCGTATTTATCCAATACTCTGATCAATTCTATGATCCTATTCGTTTCTACTCTAAAATTACTTATTGACGGTGCTAGTTTCAATACATTAACTTCATTATCAATCAACATTTTCATCATATGGTTAGGTATATCTCCGTAGTAGAAGAGATCGACGTTAAACCCCATTCTACTCATATGTATAGCATGGAATGTACATAGTCTCTCAGCGCCTCCAAACCTGCCTAAAGCTGTATGTAGAATAGCTATTTTCAATAATTTTCACCGAATAAGCAATGCAGTAGAAAACGCGGATTTCCTCTACAAAAACAATCATCGTTTTCTAACAGCATAGCTCTCATCTACCTAACCATAAATTCATGGTATTATGTTTTAAACGCATAATTATGGTATTATTGAGATTAAAAACTAACAGTTAATGAATAGATGTAATGAATATTTATCTTTAACTAATATTGAGGTGTGGAGAAACTACACGTTAGAGAATGATGATTATCTTAGCCGAAAGATCCTTAATTACGAGGTTCTTATAATTAGCTGTGTTGAATCTAGATAAGACAAATAGTTTAGTAGAATTAAATTTAACTATTCGCTTCAGTATACAAGAACCTCTCTAATCATTTAATAGAGCCGGTGATTTAACTATAGTTTTTCCTCTAAACTAGTACTCGTAGATGAGCACTGCGTTCATAATAATAGGGTTCTATAATTTCGTTGAAATACTTTCGCCCACCTCTCCCAGTTATCTATTCTAACGTATCGTTGGTGTTTTAATTGGGGGTTTCAATTGGAATTACCGGTTTCGAATTGATCGATGAATTACTAACTCCTTTACCTAATAACTGGATTATAGAGTTCTATGGCGATGAATTTCTAGTAAATTATTTTTTCCACACAACACTTGCTTTCAATAGTTTATGGAGACGTGTTTATGCAGTTATAGTTAGAGAATATGGTGGTTTAGATCCAGGTTTATTAGCTAAATTATGTAGAATCTATGGTTGCACTCTTACTAACATTATGGTTGCTAGAGCTTTCCGTATAGAGGATCTCGTTAACATACTTAAGAATACGATAGATTCCAGCGGTAATCTCATAGCTATACTCTATCCATACAGTTATTTACCCAATAACCCCTCTAGTTATTGGAAAGCAACTTTAATTACAGGATTAATACATTCGCTATCCTCCAGAAACCAAGTCGTTCTATTCAATACAGTATCTAAATTCGGAAACTACATGTCTGAAGGAGGAAGTATGCATCACCATATAGTTAAAATAATGGTGAAATTATGGAGGAGAAGAGATCTATGTTATGCTAAACTCGTTAAACACTCCGGTAAAGCGGGGAATTCTACGAGAATATTTAGATTAAAACTTCTCGAAACAGCTATTCAGAGGAATTCCAAAACGCTTCTAGAATGGATTAGAACAGTGTAGTAGAGGCTGGGTTGCCTATACTATGGGTAGGTCTATTACTCCTCTTAAACAATTAATTTATAGATATCTCGATAGATGGGTTAAAGCTCTAGAACTCCTAGATCAACGTGAAGCGCAATGTATGAAGAAGTTTCTTGAAGATATCGATACAACGATATCTGTATTCACACATTTCGGTATGGTTGATCCGATGGAAATAATGGTTTTCCATATTTTACGAAAAACTCTATGTAAAGATGATATTTGTGGCTAAATGGTTCTTGGATGTTAAAGTACTGGGAGATAAGTGTTTTCTTGAATTATATGATGATATGAGTAGGAGTATTGAAAGAGTTATGAATAAATTAAAATTCTATGGTTACGTATTGGTTAAAGAACCGGAGGAAATCGCTCGTATACTCCTGTATGAAAACCTGGTTAACGAAGCTTGGGTTGAAGATTGGTATAAACCACCGTATTATAGGGATAAATGTAGGGTTCTCGTATATACAACCAATAGTTTCGAAAACTACAGGTATCTATATTCATTGTTTAAACGTAGAGGGTTTCATATAGTGAATAATTATCCACATCCGTTTATTGAAGCACTATACCGTGCTGGGTTGAAGCCATTAACTAAACTATATGGGGGCTCGACGTGGGATCCGCGTGAACACGATCCAGTTATTGATTATGCTACAATTAGGGTTGAGAACGGTTTCTACATTGTTGAAACAAATGATGGTGTTGAAGCTGTCCAGAGCATTAGGGATTTAATCGAGATTTTGAGAACTATTAAACCACTATTGGTTTTCAGCAATTCTCTCGTATACTTCGCCGTTATTAACGAGGATGAAGGAGTAGTAAAAACGCCGTATTCGTGGATTACAATTGGTTCTTATACTCCACACATTGTTTTCGAATGGTGTAGATTGAGCTATACTCCCTTGAGTTTAATGAATAATGCGACTATAGGTAGATTATTATCCACAATAGAAGTCTTGAGAGCTAGAGATTGGAAATATCTTGTTGATAGAGAGTGGAGTAGAGTAGAGGGGTTTAGAACAATTGATGAGTTGTTCGTATGGGATAGGGGAGGCTCTATTCATCAACCTAAACCAGGATTGTACTGGAATGTTTGTCAAATAGATTTTAAGAGCCTTTACCCATCAATTATCGTTAAACTAAACGTTTCTGGTGAAACGGTTAACGACCCCTATTGCGCTAAACAATTGATAACACAATATACTCCACATAAGGTATGTCTTGATCGAGATGGTTTAGTTGCATCAGTTATTAGTAATCTAATAGATCTAAAGGACCTTTACGAAAAACTATTTGATGAAACCAGGCTCAAACTCTACGATGAGAGGAGGAGTGCTGTGAAGTGGATTCTCGTAGCTAGCTTCGGCTACCTCGGATATAGGAACAGTATTTTTGGCTCAGTATCTGCACATGAAGTTGTTACGAGTACATCGAGATTCGTTACTGCTGAAGCTATAAGGAAGATTTTGAAACTAGGTTTTAGAGTTATTCATGTTCTCGTAGATAGCTTGTTCGTAGAAGGGGTTGAGAATTTAGATGAATGTAGAGAGATCGCTGAAGTAGTTGGTGATGAATTGGGGTATAGATTGAAAGTTGATGCACACTATATTTGGCTCTATATTCCCAGGTCGGTAACGACTGGTTTAGGTTCTTCTAATAAATACTATGGTGTATTGAGTACTGGCGGGTTGAAGATTAAGGGTTTAACAATTATTAGGAGAGATATACCGATATTCATTAAACAAATTGGTTCTAGAGTATTCGAAGAACTGGCTTCTGCTAAAAACGCTGTTGAGCTACGTAAAGCTATATGTAGAGCTGTGGAGGTTATCGAAAATGCTGAAAGAATGCTTATGAATCGAGAAGTAGATATTAAACTCCTTGTTTTCAGTAGAGAGGGGAAAGTAAGTTATAGAAAACCACCGAGATACGCTATTCTAAGTAAACCACCATACATGTATGTAGCTACGCGTACGGGTTTTACGCCACTAAATGCACTTGAGGATTTAGACGAAGTAGATTATAGTTACTATGTTAAACTGCTTAATAGAATTAGAGAGGAATTACCTGTACCGGAGGAGATTAATTGACGTAATTTAAACCATGTATTTTACGTAACGAGTAATCAATTACCACTAATTAATTTTCCATTCTTCCAACACACCCCCGTAATTAACGTAGAGAATCTAGTTGTATCCAGATATTTCCAAAACAGGCTTGAGGCTTGGTTAATACTGTAGAATAACGTTCTACGCGTAGTTACTCAAAAATCCTTTTGTTCATTAGTTCTATTTAGTTCATATGTGTTGCTCAATAATTGTTTTTCTCATACGGTGTTTTCAATTGGCTTGGATTATCGATAGAAACGAGTGGTTCAGTATCTATAGTTTTATTAAGAGTAGAGTTTCGGGTTTGAATTTCCATATGGATCAATACGCTACCGATATATTAAGCGATCTTTTGAGAAATAGGAGTGGGGTTGTTAAATTCCACGATTTAATACATTTGTTTAAAGGATTTAGTGAAGCCTACGTTATCGGTTGTTCCGAAAATGTTTATGATGAAGTTGAGAAACAAGTTAAGTTGTTGGAAAACGGATTTATCATAGCTGCTGATGGAGCTACAAGTGTACTCCTAGATTACGGTATTGTCCCTAATATTATTACTAGCGATCTCGATGGAGATATACGAGACTTACTCTACGCTTCGAGCGAAGGCAGTATTGTTGTTATTCACGCTCATGGAGATAATATTGATAAATTAAGAGAATATACTCATCTTTTCCAAAACTACGTTATGGGTTCTACACAGGTTGAACCTAGACCTTACGTATATAATTTCGGGGGTTTTACAGACGGTGACCGCGCTGTTCATTTAGCATACTATATTGGAGTCCATAGAGTTAAATTAATTGGTTTTGATTTCAACAAACCATTTGTTTGTCCAGGAGATAAACGGGTTCTCAATAAATCGATTAGTAGTGTTAAGCTTGAAATAGCTTTAATGCTTTTGAAACTACTCGTTGAGAAGGGTTTGGTGATCGAATGTGTTGAACAAGGATCCTGCAAACAAATACTTCACTCCTAAAGCAACGGATAGAGATAGAGCTGTTTTCGAAGCAGGCATTGCTCTTGGTATGGTTATGCATCAATTCAGCGGTATTCCCGTTAGGGATAGGAGTGATTTAGAGGTTGTTGAAGAAGCTATTAGGAGAGCTATTTTAGCACAACCATTTAGAAGTAATGCTTGGGTTAAATTGAAAACAAAATTATGTGAGGATGGAGGATTCTACTCCTACAGTACTGTAAAAACTAGAGATATGGATATTTGTGTAGAAGTTACTTATGGTAAAGCTAGAGTTAAGTCTTGTGTAAAGTATATTGAAGATCTAGATTATAATTTAGCATATATTGAAGATATAGTTGAGGAGTTTTGAAACCAATAGCTTGGGGTATAACGGGGGCTGGAGCCTACCTCTACGAATCTGTTGAATCCATAAAAACGTTAATTAAAGCTACTCAAGTCACTGTTTACGTATCTAGAGCTGGAGCGGAACTTTTAAGAACATATGGTTTACTCGATGAACTCTTGAATTCAGTTAAAAACGATTACCCTTCGGGAATTGTTTTCGAACACGATGAGCCGAGTTCCTATCCTTTAGCTATGAGAGTCTATAGAGGTGTTTATGAAGCCGTTATTGTTTCTCCAGCTTCTCTGAATACGGTTTCAAAAATTGTTCATGGTATTGCGGATAATCTCGTTTCAAACCTAGTTATTCACGCGTTGAAGAACAATATTCGTGTCTTCATAGTTCCAGTAGATTTATTTGAAATTAAGAGTAGGATTCCAGTAGTACTAGATAGATCAAAATGTATATTATGTAGGGAATGTATAGCGTCAACAGTGTGTTCAACGGGGGCTTTAACTAAAGATTCCTTTCTGAAGGTTAAGCTGAATTTAGCTAAATGTAATATGTGTAGATTATGCCGTAGCGTTTGTCCATGGAGAGCTATTGAATACGATGTTGAAATAGTTGTGAAACCCCATACGTACTATTCTAGAATAGTTTCTAAACTATACGAGATCGATGGATTAACTGTGGCTAAATCACCTATTGAAGTATTGAAGTATTTGGGTGTAGCGTGAATTGAGGATTCTTCTAGTAACTGGTAGGAAAGCGTATAGTTATGTGAAGAGGATTGTAGAGGAGAATAGGATTCCTGGTTTAGAAATAAATATAGTTGAATTCCCAATAGACGTTGCTGCTTTAATAACGATCAACGATCTCCTCAGAGAACTACCTAAATACCAAATTGTTAAACAAATGGATCTGATTATAGTTCCGGGTTATGTTCAGGGGGATTTATCGGCTGTATCTGAGAAGATTGGGGTTAGGATTATTAAGGGGGTTAAGAACGCTAGAGATATACCATTAATGCTTAAAGCAGTTATGCAGGGGGTTTTAGGGTCTGAGAAAGAACCATATGATGTTTTCCTACATAATCTCAAGATTCAGAGGGATCAAGATGTTCTCAGTAAAGTTAGATCTAGGGCTTTAATGAATAAGTACTTTGAAATAAGAGGGGTTCCTATTAGTAGAGACTACCCACTAATATTTGCTGAAATCCCGGTTTTCATTGATGATAAAATCGAAGATATTGTTTCAAAAGCTTCTAGAATGGTTTCGAAAGGTGCCGATGCTATTATCTATGGCGTTAGTGAAGAACCCATTAGAATAGATCTTATAGATTTAATTAAACGTTCTAAAAGGGTTTTGGAGAAACCGATCGGTTTAGATTCAGTTAATAGGGATCTATTTCGATTACTACAAAACCATATAGATATTTATTTGAGTATATATCCTGATGAACTCGATACAATACCTTTAAGCAACGAATATGCTGGATATGCTTTAACGGTTATTCCAAGAAATATTGATTCAATCGATGAACTTGTGGATACAGCTAATAGAGCATTATCTATTGGTTTAAATAAATTGATCCTAGACCCTGTTCTTCAACCTCCAGTGCTTGGTTTAACTAGATCTATTTATAGATATTTGAAGATTCGGGAAAAAATAACTAGTTATCCTCTTCTCATGGGTGTTGGTAACGTAATTGAATTAATAGATGCTGATAGTATAGGTATTGTAGCTATACTAGCATCAATCGGTGTTGAAATAGGTATTGAAATATACTTGGCTACCGAAGCCAGCGTTAAAACGCGTAGAGCAATATATGAGTTGAGGAGAGCGCTGGATATGGCTATTATTGCTAGAGAAACAGGGGGTTTACCAAAAGATCTCAGTATAGACTTACTTATAGCTAAGAGTAAGAAGGAGTCGTTATATAAGCCTCGATTAGAACCTAATCGAGTAGTTAATGCTAAAAACAAGTTTGAATTCATCGAAGACCCCAAAGGTTATGTAAGAATATCCGTAGATCATAGTAGTGAAGAGATTATTCTAGAACATTACGAGCACGGCAGGAAAGAACCATCTATAATAATTAAGAGTAACGATCCCCTATCGATTGCTAAAGAAGTTATCAGTAGAGAACTGGTCTCTAGATTAGATCACGCTATATACATTGGAGTAGAACTAGGTAAAGCTTACAAAGCATTGAAATTAGGTGGAGAGTATGAACAAGAATAGGATTAAATTTTTAATTCACCTGATCCAAAACAACATTGTATTTGCATTACCGATGAAGTAATTTAGTTATAACGTGGAATTCTTCGTATAGTGTTCATTCCTATTAATTCATTTACGGGAATTATTGCTTAAGGCTAGTTCTTCATCGAGTTCGCATATTCTTCTAGATAGTTTTGAATAAACTCTGAAAGTATGGATTGTTTCGTAGGATACTACTGAAATTCTTAATTTATCGTTCTCTCTAAGCCTATCCTTATAGTTTTCATATACTAATTTAGCTGTTAATCTCACAATATCTTCATTAAATAGTGGTTTATCGTAGAGTTGAGCTATCATTCTATACTCATCTAATCTATTCAAAACGTTCTTCATAGTTGTAAATGTTTTCTCAATTATTAAACCCAGTTCTAGTGGATTCACGAAATTTCTCGTTACTATGAGAGCTTTAATTCTGGTTTTCTGCATATGAGTATATGGTTTACCGAATATCGTTGTCGATACGTTTAGAGCACATGGACAAGCGTTTAAAACTGTAACTCCTGAGCCGGAAATCCTCTTATCTATACCGTTACGATGAGCAACTACACAGTAGAGTATGGATTGATTGCTCTCACTACCAGCTACTCTAGCTTTAAGAACAACTCTAGCTCTATTAGTTTCACTATGTGTATCAAGCAGTTTCTCGGCTAAACTATCGACCAAGTTGTAATCGAAATACTCGTCGTTAAAGGTTTCCAGAACCAATCTAGCGATCCTAGATATGTGAACTCCACGTTTATGTCTAGATAATTCTATTGAAGCGGATAAAGTAGGGATAAGCCAATAATTACTTGTTCTAAGAGGTTTTATTCTTAGATTTAATATACCAGCATCTTCAATAAGTAGGGGTATACCCGGTTCCTCATCATGTATATCAACTAATCTAGTCAAACAAACCCCCTTTCATACTAAATAAGTTTGAGGTTAATCAATCCGTATCAATACCTAATCTTTAAACACAATGTACTTTTAGTATACATGTTTGAAACTAGTTTTCAGGATAATGAGTTTATTCTATTCTGACGATACGAGAATACTCGTTTCCATAGGGAGTTATAAACTGGTTTTTGAACAACTATATTACTTAATGTAAATTTTCTGTAGAAATCTATATTTAGCTAGATACTCTAAAGCACTAATTTTATCGAAAGCGCTCCACACATCGTTTCCCCATGTGAAAACACCGTGTTGTGGAATAATTATTACGCTACAACCATTCTCAACTAGTTCACCAATTTCATTAGATAACTCGATGGAACCAGGTTCGTATGGTTTAGCAACACAGACTACAGCATCTCCAAGCTCGTATTTAGCTATAGGGATTTTCCACCAATCGAACTCGCCTATCTCGACCAATAGATTAACGTGGAGTGGATGAGCGTGTAGAACACTAACTGCTCTTGTTTCAGCTTCATATATAGCAATATGGACTCTCCATTCAATACTGGGTTTATATCCAAATATGTTCTTATCGAATTCTCTACTAACGAGGTCGTATCTTATAAGATCACTTGTTTTCAATCTATATTTAGAAACACCACTAGGTGTTAATAGAACAGTTCTATCATTAATTTTAACGCTTCCATTACCACCTCTAGGATTAATTAAGCCTTGTATAAACATTAGTTTCATAGCTTTAACAAGATCTAGAGCTAATTCACGATGGTGTACTATTCTACTCAAGTTTAAAAACACCTCCACAGCAAGACTCCGCAATTATATCGAATCCTCTCTCCTTAAGTCTATTAATTAATCTATCATGTGTACAGTGTAGAGGCGCGATTTTCTCAATACCGATTTCTTCGAAAACATTAATTGCTGTATCGATAACGTGTTGAGGACCGTTAGAGAAGTGTAAACCGCCTATGAGGTATTTGATCCTCGTATTAAAACGTTTCGCTATATCTCTCAATACAAATGGATTTGGGTGAAAACATCCTGTGAAAACAATTAATCCACCGTTATCTATGGTTACTAGGAAATGCTCGTATGGGGGTCCATGAATCGGTTTAGTTATAGTAATATTATTATCAAGTTCTAGCCAATCATTAACTTCGATCGGCTGAAGATCGTTTTTCTTAGCTAATAAACCAATAGTTTCCCAAGAACCGTACGGTATATATGTTTTCAGTAGAGGCGTTGTCCAACCAATATATGGTAAACCACTGTAGTGGTCGGGGTGTTCATGAGAAATTACTACATAATCTAGAAGCTCAAGATCAACATCTAGTTTCTCAACATTGAATTGTAGGATATCCGGGTTCGGTCCAGTATCGAATAGAATATGTTTATCTCTAAACTCTATGTATAGCGATAAACCATGAACAGCTTTAACATTCTTATTCCTACAAATTCTATCATCTATCAGAACAGATACTTTAATCAAATCAATATACAACCTCTTTCGAAACAATTGATTTGTTAATTTTATTCATCTAAATTAATTTAATCATTATTTTGTTTGAGAACAGGGGATTTCATAGTGTGGTACTCCACAGCTAAACTCTATATCTTACACTCCTCTTCCCAGTCGAGTCTTCATCCCTATCGATTTTTAACGATGTTTTAGGCATCTGTATTTCCCTCGGTTTCCTAATGCTCTCTAAGAATTCTTTAGATATACTGTAGAGTTCTTCTATTTTGCTTTCAACATTGAACAGATTGAATCCTCTATTCTCCTCGTATAGCCTCTTTAATACGGGGGTAATAACTGATAATCCACGAACTGTTTTATTGAGGAAACACGTTGTTATGTTTATGAATTCTTCTAAACCCTTATTTGTAGGTGTATAATAAACTTTCTTCTTATTACCAGAAACCTCAATTTTATCTATTAATCCTTCTTTATATAGTTCTCCTAGTAATCGGTATATTGTTCCTATAGATGGGAAGTATTTTATTGATGAATCAGATATTGCTTTGTAAATTCCATAGCCATGAATCATCTTATTCTCTATTACTATGCTTAAAATCAATGTTTTGAGTAATCCTTTTCTCTTACTATACTCCAAATTATATTCCTCCTAAGCATTTCATCAGAATATATTCGATTAGAATATAGGTTTTATAAATATTAGTGATTATAAGAAACATGTTATTCGAGGAAACTATGATGAAGATTATTGTTATACATGATGATATAAATTGGTTGCATTCAGACCCTAGTGGAGGGCATCCCGAGAATCCTTATAGATTAGAACGTCTTCTAGATTCTCTAAGATCATCTGTACAACCAGATCTATGTGAATTCAGCAGAACCATTGATCCTTTGAGGAAAGTTCTAAAGAATATCCATAGTGATGAATACGTAGATTATATTGAGAGAGAATGTAGTAAGGGGTTTCACTATATTGACCAAGATACTTATGTAACTCAACATACTTTCAATATTGCGTTACGATACTCTACAACAATATGGGTATATGCTTCAAAAAGTTTTGAAGAGAATAGATTAGTATTAGCTCTTCCACGTCCACCAGGTCATCACGCTGGCTATTCAGGTAGAGCTATGGGGGCACCAACGTTAGGTTTCTGTATATTTAATCACTCAGCTGTAGCTGATTCAGCACTACTTGAGAAAACTAAACCTATTCTACATATTGATTTCGACGCGCATCATGGTAATGGAACTCAAGATATATTCTGGAACGATGCTAGAGTTATTCATGTAGATATTCATCAACACGGTCTATACCCTGGAACCGGTTGGGTTGATGATATTGGCGGTAAGGATGCTAAAGGTTCTAAAATAAATATTCCACTACCTCCATACTCGGGTGACGCCGAATTCATATGGGTTGTTGAGAACATTATTAAACAACTCATCTCCACATATAGATTTGAAGCAATTGTTGTTTCTGCAGGTTTCGATAGCTATGTTAATGATGGTTTAGCTGAACTTGAATTTACGGAGGATTCTTTCACATATATTGGGAATACCCTGTACGAGTACTATAGGAAAGGCGTTGTTAAAACAATAGTATCGGTTCTCGAAGGAGGCTATGGTAGGGGTCTTAAATACGGATTCAGTAGTTTCGTCAAGGCTTTAATGGGTTTTAAGAAGATTAATAAACGATTCGTTAAACCCCCTCCACCTAAGATCTATGAGAAACTTAGAAGTATACTTAGAGAATATCATGGTATCAACATAGTTGAGTAGTATCGAATAATCCCTAATCAGAAGATTTATATTTCCAATTTTTATTGGGAGTAAAATAGAATGCGAGGTTATTTAAATTCATGAGTAGAGTTTCCGATAAGTTTAGTTTCATTAATTTCGGAAACATATGTTCTAACTGTACAAATAATTGTTGTAAAAGATTCTATGCAGTTCTACTTCCAGAAGAAGAGAATGATTATGGAGACGCAGTTTTCAATATTGAAACTAGATTCGGTTCTGTAAAATGTATTGGTTCTAGAGGTGGAAAACCATGTCCATTCCTTAACGATAATGGTTTCTGCAACATATATTTTAAGAGACCATTTGATTGTAGATTATGGCCTGTTATGGTTTACCTAGATTACACTACTGGAGAAAGAATTGTTTACCTAGATCTCGATTGCCCAGCTGTTAGAGAAGGTAGGATTAATGGAGAATTAGTGGGCAGGATAGTTGATATAGTTAAAAACATAGATTTCAATGACGACTGGTTGGCTAAATACACTGATGCTCCATGGCCTAATAATTTAATTGAGATAGCTAGATTTAAACCAAGAGCTTCCAAGAATATCTCTATAGTTTCCTTATAAATTACATTACTGACAATAAATGGACTACTTATTTATCAAACCTCGATGCGACTAGTTATTATTTAGTGAGTAGTGGAATTGGGAATGCTAGTTATTGATAACGGGGTTATCATATTCTTTATAATGCCATAATCAGTATTTCTCAAAAAAGGTGATTTGTATTGATTAAAGAGTCAATTATTGGTAAAACAATTATAGAGTATGGTTCGAAGGATTTAAAAGATCTGGTTGACGTCGATGTTGCAATAGTTGGTGCCGGCCCATCTGGTTTAACAGCATCATACTATTTAGCTAAACGTGGATTTAAAGTTGTTGTATTTGAACGTAGATTCTCTTTCGGCGGGGGAACCGGACCTGGTGGAAACCTATTTCCAAGAATAGTTTTCCAAGAAGAAGCATTACCTATACTTAACGATTTCGATATTAGAGTTATTAAGACAGATTCCGGTCTATACGTTGCAGACCCCGTTGAAGTGATCGCTAAATTAGCTGTTAAATCTATAGATGCTGGAGTTAGAATACTTCTAGGTGCTCATGTTGAAGACGTGATTTATAGAATTGATCCATTGAGAATAACTGGAGTATTATGGTTATGGACTCCAATACCCATGAGTGGTTTACACGCAGACCCCCTGTATACGGAAGCTAGAAGCGTTGTTGACGCAACAGGTCATGATGCAGAAATAGTTTCAATAGTTGCAAAGAAGATTCCAGATTTAAACATTAAGATTATGGGTGAGAGATCGGCTTACTCCGAATTATCTGAAAAACTAGTTGTTGAGAAAACGGGAATGGTTGTTCCCGGACTATACGTTACCGGCGTAGCCGTGTGTACCGTATATGGATTGCCGCGAATGGGACCTATATTTGGAGGTATGTTAATGAGTGGTAGGAAAGTAGCTGAAATTATTTCGAGAGATCTAGGTTCATGAAAAAACCCGATATCAATATTGGTTCTCACTAATCAATTTTTTAACTTTCTCTCTGAATTTATCTATATTAATAACGTATCTCTCATGAATAGCTTCACCAACAACAATTTGTTTCCAATAGCTTCTAGCTGTAAAAACCACTCTTCTACCATCAATTTCGGAAACAACTGTTTCAACGAGAATTCTCTCGCCTCTAGGTACTGGATTCAAGTGTTTAATATTGATTTGTGTTCCAACACTACTATACCCATTCGGTAAATATGGTTGAATACAGTTCTTAGCAGTTCTCTCTATTAACAATACGAGAGACGGGGTTGATAATACTTCAATTCCCTCAATATGTTTAGTTACTAAATCCTCTGTAACAACGTATTCTTCTTTACAAACAAGGTTTTGTGGAATATTCATTTCCTACTCTCATCTCCAGCTTTAGATTCTATCCATTTCTTTCTAAATTTCCAGAGAGAGGGGGGAGTCCACATTAACCAAGCTGGGATTTTCTTTATGAAATCATATGCTTCCTCCCAACCATCTAAACCGAGTTTTTTAGCTAGTTCTTCCAAACTCATCGGTCTATGAATATACTCATATATGATCTTCAATTTCTCTTCATTAATTTCAATTACTTTATCACCAACTCTAACAACATATACAGGTTCTCCAGTTTCACTACTCAATTCCCAAACCCAATCTATTTTTAAACCAGTACTTTATTTTACACAAGTTGTTCAGGGTAAATTAATGTTTATCTCAAGCTTTAGCAACGTGATCCGTTCCCGGAGGATATATTATTAACCCTTCTTTATGTAGCTTCTCAAGCATTTCTTCAACAAATTCCTTATCGAATCCTCTTTCTTCAGCTAATCTAAACAAATCCTTTTTACTAATCCTACCGTATTTCTTGAGAATCTCTTCGAATAGGAACTTATTGAATTCCTTGATTTTCTGCATTTTAGACCTAGGTAGCCCCGTCTCTATAATATCGATATCGAAAACCCCAGTCTCTATATCGAAACCTATTCTTCTCAACGTGTAATACATTAATCTAATAGCTTCTTCAGCATCCTCAGCTGTAGCTCGTTGTTTAAGAGCCATTTTAGCATACGCTTCAGTGAGCCTTACTAGTGCTTCGAGTTGTCGAGGCGTTATTGGGACAGTCGAAGTACCCCCTTCCTTACTGGTTAAACCAGCCATTCTCATTTTAACGTAGAATTCCTCGATCATTTTCTTAGCTTCATCGGTTAATCTAGGCCTAATATATCTCCTAGCGTAACTAATGTATTTCTTGAGTAAAACGGGGTCTATGAATGGCTTAACTCTATCGGTATCAGCATGTATTTCTAAAACATGTTTAGCTAAGTAACGGTCTCTGGTTTTCTCAGGAATATCCTGTATAACGAATATTAAATCGAATCTCGACAATATTGTTGGTGGTAAATCGATGTTTTTAGCAATTGGTTCGTTTAAATCATACCTCCCATATTTGGGGTTACCTGCAGCTAATACGGATGCTCTAGCGTTGAGTCTAGCAACAATACCCGCTTTCGCGATACTAACTGTTTGTTGCTCTAAAGCTTCATGAATAGCTTGTCTATCCTCATCTCTCATCTTATCGATCTCGTCTATACAGTTATGAACAACAATTCCTTCTGCTAAGAAGTTATTGAAACGTGGAACGTATAGGTCATATACGTATCCCTCATAATCAACGTATTCAACGGAAACAACAGTATCGACATAATAATCTCTATTCATAGCTAAATACATAGTCTCCAGTTTCTCATTAATACCTAATGATAGAAGCTTATCATAAAGAACCCTAACATCTTCTCTAGTAAGCACGACTTCGCCGTGTGATGCTTCAACAATTCTCTTCCATAAATCTCTATTATCAAGATCTTCTGGTTTAACAGTATTCATAACCATTCTCGAAATCTCGATAGAGAGCTTTCGAGGCACTAAGTCCTGATTCACAGCATTATTTAATCTATGAATTACTGATGGTATGTGGAACGTTGTTTTCATAACATAATTCTTCACGTTATCAAGTAGTTTCTTAACACTGCTCCATTCATTGACTTCAATAAATATTGATTTACCGTCTGATATGATTCTAGAGTAAATATCCATTCTTCTAAGAATAAGCGGTATAGCTTTAGCATCATATTCGTTTTCAAACTCTATCTTAACGCTAATATCATAATTATCCGTATCTCCAGCTATAGTTAGGGATCCTCTGGAATCCAAAAAACCAGCAACTAGAGCATTCAAAACACGATCTGGTAGTTTAAATACCCGTCTAAACCCTTTTTCAGTAAAGTACTTGATTATTAATGAGAGTAGAGGTGATTTAATAATGATTTCAAAAACTTTTTCTGAACCATTATCAATCCTCTTCTCATAAATTACTGGTTGGGAACCAATAGTTGAAACAGTATGATCAATGATTCTATTGAGAATATCCCTATCTGAGAGGAGTATTCTGATCACTCCATCTTCGTGAGAATAGTTCTTACCATATAGGAATCCAATTAAATAACCTATTTCAGGTGTAATTGTTGTAGTATAGGGTTTTTCGAATAATCCATATCTTGAATACGTTAATCTCCTATTCCTCCACTCGTTATAAACACCACGTTCTAAAAGTATTTTTCTAAATAGATTGGCGTTTACATAGAGTTTATCACTAATTTGTCTTATATCGGAGTTGTTCGAGAACAACTGTTTTACTGTGTATTCACCAGCTAATTCTAGGAATTCTTCTTTATCATTATTTTCGAGAATTATCGTGTAATCATCGGGAAGAATATCTAGTATATACACGTCATTATCATGTCCAGGTATTCGTTGTATTGAAATAACCTTATCTCCAGGTTTAAACTCCCCAGCTTGTTTCCAAACGAAATTATCGTCTAGTAAAAGATGATCGGGGGTTAGTAGAAGCTCATAACCGGATTCGAAAACAAGTTTAACGAGCTTCCCCCTCCACCATCTCCTCGCAATTAATGTTGAAACGGTATTGGTGGATGAGAGAGTATTTGTATCTAGAGAAACAACATTCTTCTCCAGTTTGTTTAACCATAAAACCTTGTTCTTAGAGAGAGCTTCAATACCCATATCTTCTCTGAAAAGCTCCTCAATCCGGATGTATTCGTTATCAATAATTATCCTAGTATTTGGATGTAGACACGCTACTCCTCCATCAGCCAAAACCATAGCTCCAGCTTCTAGATAGTATTCGCCACTAGTTTTATCCCTCAAAACAGTTGCTGTTAAACCAGCTGCTGTAGACCCCTTACCACTAGTGTAGAGACCTCTAGGCGCTATTTTTGAAGTATACTGTAGTAATTGGGATTTCGCTGTACCAGGGTCTCCTACTAGTAGGACGTGGATATCTCCTCTAATTCTCGCCCCATCAGGTAATTCTTTATGAACTCCTCCGAATAAGAGTAGAGCAATTGCTTCCTTAATATTCATATAACCATATATTGATGGCGCAATACTTGCAATAATCATTTCTCTAATCCATGGATTCCTAGCTAATTCCCTAATCTTCTCCTCATCTTCTCTCGAGATCTCGACTTCTTCAAGAATCTTCTCCTGAACCTCAACGTGATTAGCATCGATATATAGTGAGAAAACAGATCTTCCAACACCTCTGAGAGCACTGGATGTAGTCATAACTTTCAAAACTCCAGTAACCGTAACTCTATCTCCAGGCCTAGTTGAATCAACAATATCGCCCGTTAATATAACCTCAATACTACGAGGTATTTGACCAGGAGGTGTTGCTTCAGGTCTCTCTTGAATAACTATTTTCTGCCAATCAATAAATTTAGATTTCTCAACAATTAATTCGAATTTACCTGTTCTACCACATTTACAGAAACTTGGTTTTTCAATCCTCTCCCCCATCTCCCCCTTCTCAGGATAATCGAATTCAAGCCCGCACTCGGGGTCTAAGTGTTTAAACCTACCCCTAACTAGTTTAACTTCAATAGGCGTTACTCTAGTAACAATTCCTTCAACAGCAATCATTTGACCAATGTAATCACTATTAAGCTCTCTAATCGACAAGACTTTCGGAAGCTTCCTTAACCTCGGGTAGAACTTCTCAATTGCTTCCGCATACTCTGGAAATTCTTTCCTAACTATTTCTTTAATTGCTTGACTTAAAGCTTCCATGGTTTCAGAAGGCTTTTGTTGTAGGAGTGAAGCAAGCTTCATATCATACACGGTTAAGTCCTCGAAATCTATAACCAAACTCTTCTGATTCATAAGAGCCATTTGAGATATTCTTTCACGATACTTAAAACTCTTCGTTTTCTCATCTTTATAACTCCATAAGAAATCTTTAAATCTACCTATAAGATCAAGTTCGATCACATTTCTATCGACTTCCAAGTTCTCAAAACCCCCTTTACTTCGTTTCAACAATTTCTAGTTTCTCCATCCAGTTCTTAATAATAGTTGTTAATATAGTTAGCATCGTTTTCTCTTCATTAGTTAGTGTTTCGTAAATCTCTATAGGAATATTGGGGAGTAGAACTAGGTCTAGTAGTTTCCTTATTCTAACCATACCTATCGTTGACACGAGCTCCTTCATTTTCCTATAATTATCGTATAGTTCCATATTACTTGTTTCTCTAAGTTTAGCTTTAAGTTCACTTAATTTATTCAATCCATGCATGTAGAAGAATCTATAGATTTTATTAAATTTCCTCTTCTTTATCAAATCTTCTTCTAAATACGCTAGTGTCGATAGTGATGTAATACTCAACTCCTCCTCCTTAATAACAGCTAATTCTTTCTCTCTCAAAATCTGAGCGATCCATCTTGGAACAACGTATTCGGAACCTTTAGATAACTCGGTTAAACCCTCATTTGTAGGTATATGTATGTTTTTCGTAGTTATAACTACTCTAACATCATCCTCCATGTAATCCCTATGCAGTATCTCCAAGGTTTTTTCAGTTAGGAGAGCAGCTAGGATATTCAAACTAATCACACTTACTTAATAACAAATTATTAATAATTAGTAACTTGTTTTTTAAAGAGAGAATTCCATTATGATTTAATTCGATGGGCGTGATTTGGTTTTGGCTCAGGAAATAGTTGAATTACTGTGGGCTGAGAAGTATAGACCTAGAAGTTTAGATGAAATTGTTAATCAAGAAGATACTGTGAAGAGACTTAAGAAATTCGTTGAAGATAGGAATATGCCGCACCTACTATTCGCTGGACCGCCAGGTACTGGTAAAACAACTGCTGCACATTGTTTAGCACATGATCTTTTTGGCGAGAACTATAGACAATATATGCTTGAATTAAATGCTTCTGATGAGAGAGGTATAGATGTTATTAGGAGTAAAGTTAAGGAATTTGCTAGAACGAGAGTTCCAGCCGAGATACCTTTTAAGATCATTTTATTAGACGAAGCTGATAATATGACTGCTGATGCACAACAAGCATTACGTAGATTAATGGAACTATATACTGCTTCAACTAGATTTATACTAATAGCTAATTATCCAAGTAAAATTATTGAACCAATACAGAGTAGATGCGCAGTATTTAGATTCACACCTCTAAAGAAAGAAGATGTTGTATCGAGACTAGACTATATTTGTAAGAATGAGAAAGTTAAGTGTGAATCGAATGCTCTTGAAGTAATATTTGAGTTATCCGAAGGAGATATGAGGAGAGCTATAAATATTCTTCAAGCAGCATCAACGCTAGGTTTCGTTAACGTTGAAAACGTATATAAAGTTGTTGGTTTAGCCCATCCGCAGGAAATTAAACAAATGTTATCTCTAGCTTTAGAAGGTAAGTTTAGAGAAGCTAGGGATAAACTTAGAGAACTAATGTTTAACTATGGTTTAAGCGGTTTAGATGTTATTAAACAGATCCATAGGGAAGTGTTTAGTCAAGAAATCAAAATACCGGATGAGTTAAGGATCATGATCGCTGATTTAACGGGCGAGATACAGTTTAGACTCGTAGAGGGAGCTGATGATGAAATACAGCTTAATGCTTTTCTAGCTAAACTAGCATTGATCGGTAGGAAGTTTAGAGTATAGGGTGTAGAGGGTTAACCGGTTGTGAGTAGAGTTCCTTGGTTTATTAAACACAAGCCTAAGAGAGTTGATGATGTTATTAATCAGGATGATGCTAAGAAGATCCTAATACCATGGATTAAACAATGGTTTGAAGGCAAGGTTCCCGATAAGAAAGCCGTTCTATTATATGGACCAGCTGGTTGTGGTAAAACGAGTTTGGTTGAAGCAATAGCTAATGAGTATAATTTAGAACTTATAGAGCTTAACGCTAGCGATACTAGGAGTAAAGAAGGTTTGGAGAGAGTTGTTAAAACAACAATATCTCTTAGAAGCTTAACTAAGAGAGGTAAATTAATACTTCTAGATGAAGTTGATGGTATTAGTCCTAGAGAAGAGTATGGAGCTGTTGAAACAATAGTTGACCTCATTAGTAAAACAATGTATCCAATAGTATTGACAGCTAATGATCCTTGGAGTCAGCATCTTAAACCCATTAGAGACGTTTCTATACTCATTCAATTTAAGAGGCTAACGGAAGCTCAAGTTGTACAGGGGCTTAGGAGGATTTGCCAAGCTGAAGGCATTAGATGCGACGATGATTCTCTAAGAGAACTTGCTAAGAGAAGTGAGGGTGATATGAGGAGCGCTATAAATGATCTACAAGCTATTGGTGAAACATATGGTAGGGTTACTTTAGATCTCGTTAAAGCAATGGCTACTTATAGAGATAGAGAATTCGCTCCATTCGAAGCTCTTCATCGTTTATTCAACGCCGACTATATATTCAAAGCTAAACTAGCTATTTCTCAAATAAATATAGATTACGATACATTCATAGACTGGATTAATGAACACATACCGACCTATTACGAGAATTTAGAAGAAATTGCTAGAGCATACGATGCGTTAAGTAGAGCAGACGTATATAGAGGTAGGATAATTAAGAGCGGTTCATGGGATTTACTAAGTTACGTTATGGATATGATGGGTCCTGGAGTAGCTTTTTCACGATTAACATATAAGTATAGATGGAAAACGTATAAGAAACCCGAGAAAATACAGTGGATAACCCAAATGAAGAAAACTAGAGAAGCTCTCTATAGTATTTCAGATAAGCTTTCAAAAAGACTGTTAATGAGTAGGAGAAGTGTTTTCTCAGAAATAATACCTTTTCTAAGAGTAATATTTTATTTAAATCCATTAAAAGCAGCTAAGTTAGCCCATACTTATGGTTTTGATGAAGAAGAAATCAAAGCATTATCAGGAAATAGATCTTCAGATATTCTGAAACACTATAGTGCTTTAAAGAAGAAGTAAATGGGGCCGCCGGGATTTGAACCCGGGACCACCGGCGATCCGGGTAACGGGGTAGTTCACCCCAGGCCGGCATCCTAGCCAAGCTAGACGACGGCCCCCTTATATAGAGTATGGGCTTGATAGGGGATATTTATTTTTATGTAAGATTGATCCAGAGACGCTATAAATTTTAGTTTTACAATATATTACAATATATACGTATCTATTATATTGTTATCCTATCATTACATAATATAGATTTAAACGATCAGTATAGTTGATACTTACGTATTACTTGTTCACTACATACTATTATTTTGATGGTTTTAGAATTAAGTACAGGTAATACTTAATCATACAATTAAATTTCTCCATGATCAGGTCACAACACTAGTTTTCATCAAATGTTTAAGGTATTATCTAATCCTTAACCTTAACTACTGGAGACTCCATATTTGAGAATCCAGCATTAACATGGTGATATATCTGCCTGTAAAGTATGTTTGCAGAAAATGTGGAGAAGTACTGTGGTTATTTAGAAAAGTTGGTCAAGACTACTATGGTATACCAACACCGGATGAAATTATTCGTTCACGCGGTGTATGTCCAAGATGTAAGAACATATTAACCCCGCCGAGGCTAGAAGACATCGTTATTTCTGGAGTAGAACAAATCGTTAAACCAGTATTGGTTAAGGGGGTTGCTGAAGAGATTCAACAAGAATCTTAACTACGCTCTGTAGTTTTTTGATACTATAGGTTTTCTTATATATTCTTAATGCATGGATCAATTCATCAAGCACTCTATTCGATAATTTTCTCCTAACTACAGGTCTATTAGTGAGATATGATATGAAAGAAGATACATTATTTGGTTTAGACTTAATAGTTGCGCTCTCCCAATCTATAATTCTAACTCCATTCCTACATATATAGATGTGGTCTCCAGGTCTACTGAGTTCGGAATGATTTATACCGTAGAAATCCGGGATATATAGTGTATACGTTGTTCTTGCAATGGTTTTGATTAGAGAATTATAATCGATATTGTTTTGCGATTTATCGATGAATTCACCTATAGGTATACAGTCATCTAGATATTCCATAAATACAAAGTTTTTCGAATAAAACATTGGTTTAGGAACTATATTGAACCTATCGAGGAAATCAAGTATCAATCCTTCAAATTCTAAACTAGCTCTCCTACTATCTAATCTCCTTATTTTCAAAAATCCTTTCTCACAACCTCTATAGGCTAGTGTAGCGATCGATGAGTAACCCTTACCGAGCACTCGGAAACCCAGAATATTTTTCCCCAGTTCAACTAAATTTGAAATACCCCAGTCTAGAAGTTCCTTAACTCTACTCGAGAATTCTTCACAATCATGTTTAGGATAGCATAAAATAAATTTTACATATGGGTCTCCAGGATCTATTGGATGCAGTTTCGAATCCATCTCTCTCTTTTCACTATGAATTTCAACAACCATTTACGTAAACCTTCATCTAGATTAATTAGTTTATCTAGCAGATCTGGTGTTAGAATAGATTGTAACCATTTCTTTTTCAAATGAGGAGCAACCATGTATTCATTCTCTCTCTTTTCGAGTATATCCATTATAAATGTGTGTTTTCTCCTACCAAAAGCTTTCAAATTCCCATCTCTATCTATCCAGGGTCCGAAACTATTTTTCTCAACGTGTTTCTTTATGAAATCTAGAATTCTATTTATAGCAATAGTATCCGGACCTACGTATAGCTTATACGTTGGTTTAGTACACTCATCTACTTCAACAGCTATTAATACAGTATTCTTCTCATCTGTCCAAACACTATAGTCTATGACTATGTAATCGAATCTTTCGAGAAGTTTAGCTAAACGATCAGCTACTCTCAACGCTTCACCCCATATACATTCCGGAGGAAGGTTTTCAATTGTAAATCCTAGTATAGCAATACAGCTATTTTTCAATCTCTCAATGATATCTTCTCTACTAGGTATTTCAATATCTTCTTCGAAGAAGTATGGTTGAGGATTATTTAGATAACATGTTGATGCAATAATCATTTTAACTACGTTACCAAGCGAAACATTAGCTGTAGTATTTCTAAACGGGTCTACAGGATCCGGTAGGTAAATTATTGAGTCTGGATACTTCTTTCTCAAATATCTAAACAATTCTTTCCTATCAACCCCCTCCTCAACAAGATTATCAATAAATACCGGGATCTTCCATTTACACGACGCTTTCAAAACTTCTCTAAAACCGCCGTAAGCTATGATTAATAGCTCAACAGCGTATCCCGAGAAACCTCTTGTTCCGATTTCAGCACCGTAAACACCTATGGTTTTCATGAATTTCTTAAGTAACCTAACGTCGTCTCGAAGTTTATCGTTTAATCTACTATTAACGAAAAAAGTGTGGAAAGGAGTTCTATCAACAGCCGTTGTGATCTCTTTTGGAGAAGATAATTTATATGCTGGAACGATATCTGCTTCAACCCGACCTATAAATAGCTTGACATACGGGTGCTCAGCATATCTTAACTCAACTCTACCGAGGTTTTTCAAAGAATCAATTAAGTATTGGAAAATTCTTGTTTTGAGTTCTTCAACAGGAATATGTTTTGGGAAGAGAACGAAAACATCGATATCCATATCTCCTCTAAGCCATGTATCGTGAGCTACACTACCCTGTAGTGTTGCTTCAGCTTCTAACCCTATTGATTTAAAGTATTTCTCAATATTCTCCTTAATTTTCGCGTAAGTATTGAGTAGTAGTTCTCTATCTTCAGGAGTTGGTTTAATGTTTTCAAGAATTTTACGTTCTACTTCATCAAACCTATTTGTAGCCATTACTCTATTGCCTTAACGCTACATATATTGCTATAGATCGGGCCACTAGGCGTTAAAATACTCTTTTTTAAAACAATTTCTTTTACAACGAATTCTCCGAAATCATAATTGTAGTTTTCAGCTATTATTTTAGCGAGTTCGGATAAGCCTCTATCACTCCTAACTCTAGCTAGAGTAATGTGAGGTATGAAACGCTCCCTATCCGGCGGTATGCCGAGTTTCCTAACCATATTTTCAACTTCATCATGTATCTTAATGAGCTCATCGGCCCCCTCCGAAACACCTGCCCATACTACTCTGGGTTTCGTAACAGACGGGAACGCGCCCACTCCTCTAACATGTATTTTGAATGGTTTAAAAACTATTTTGAGCAAGTTATTACATATTTCTGTAACGATCCTTACCGGGACTTCACCAATGAATCTAATAGTTACATGGAGATTTTCGTTATCAACAGGTTTTAGATCAGCTCCCGTTGATACTATGAAATCTCTAAATCTAGACAGTTTCTCTAAAACCTCAATACTACCTATATCTATCGCTACAAATACTCTCATTTCGTTAAGCATCATAATCATCCGCTTAGACTCAACTTTAATTAATCAATATTGAATTTAAAACCTTTGTAGAGCAGTATTCTGGCTGTTTAGAATTGTTATTTATTCTTGTAACTGGAATGCCCGGTTCAGGGAAGGGTTTAGTGGTTGAAGTAGCTAGAGAAATGGGTTTGAGAACATATAGTTTGGGCGATGTTGTTAGAGAGATTGCTATGGAAACGTACGGTGAAGTAACTTCTCAGAATCTCTTGGCTACAGCTATAAGTATTCGTGAAAAATTTGGTTTAGATATTGTTGCTAGAAGGATTTTGGAAAGAATCGATAAAAACGTAGATATCGTTGTTATAGATGGTGTTAGGAGTTTAGAAGAAGTTAGGGTTTTCGAGAGGTTTGGTTCAGTTATCATTATAGCTATACATTCATCTCCAAAAACTAGGTTTGAGAGGTTGAGGAGGAGGGGGAGAGCAGGCGATCCTGAGAAATGGGAGGATTTTGTGAAGAGAGATATGATTGAACTATCTCTTGGTATAGGTAATGTTATTGCTTTGGCTGATTACATGGTTGTTAACGAGTATTCCGTTGATCGCGTTAAAAACGAGATAAGGAATATATTGAGCAACATAGTTGGGGGGAGATTTGGTAAGAGTTAGAGTGGAAGCCGTAGTTAAACCTACTGAGGATTTAGAGAAGGTTAAGAGAGCTGTAATGAATGTTTTTGATGGTGAACTTAACGTAATTGATCTGGGTAATGGATACTACATTGTTGAAGGGGTTTCTAATGATTTAAAATCGATTTCTAAACTTAAACAAATGATAGTTTCGTTCTCTATAGGTCCGGCTACTAGAAGCTACATGTTTAGAAGGATACGTGGTAATACGTTGGAGATATTGTTGCATAAACAAGCATTACTAATCGGGAAATTATCTTTCATTGATTCAGATAAGGAGTCGCCGCTTGGAGCTATTAAAATAGTTATTGAAGCTGAAGATCCTGGAGTTGTGGTTAACGAGATCGCTCCATCCAGTTAAATAGCTATTGTTAAATAATCCTTGGCAATCACGACGTTTTTGAAGAATCTGTATGCATCGTAGAATACTATTGAATCATCCTTATACCTCGGGCTTATATGTGTTAATATAAGTTTCTTAACTCCAGCTCTGCTAGCTATAATAGCCGCATCAGCAGCTGTAGAGTGCTTCTGCTCATATGCTTCAGCAACATCTGGTTTAATAAAGGTTGCTTCATGAATCAAAATATTTGAACCTCTAGATTCTTCAACAACCCTATCTATCGGTAGCGTATCCCCAGTATATGTGAATTTAAATCCATTACCTAGAATAACGTTAAAACCATATGATTCAACACTATGTTCAACTCTAAATGCTTTCACTCTAAATTTCTCGTTCCCTATCTCTAAATTATCTTTTAAACAAATGAAACTTAATTGGTAATGTAGTTTCAGAAGCTTCTCATTTATAAAGGATTTAATAACGTTCTCGAGTTCTCCAGGAGATATGATTTGTAATTCGTCTCTCTTATCGAGTAGATTCATCGATTGTAATAAACCGAATAAACCTAGATAGTGATCTCCGTGTAGATGAGATATGAAAATACTCTTAACTTTAACTGCACTCAACCCTATTTCAAACATTCTATTTTGGCATCCTTCACCAATATCGAATACGTGTATTTGAGAATCTATTTTCAAAACTATACATGGTAAACCCCTTTTCATAGGTACAGCAGTCCCGGTTCCTAGAAAGTATATTCTAGCATTCAATTCTTAACAACCTCGTAGACAACTCTAGTTAAACCACCGTGTACGTATAAGTAGTGCTTATCGTATAGAATAAAGTCGTTTCTATATATTGATTCATCGACATAATCCTCTATAACTAATGGAGCTAGGAATGATATGAATCCATTTTTCTTAATATAGTTTGATGCAAGATTCAGGAACTCGTTGTAAATTCGAATTACTTTACTACCAAATGTTTTAGTAGATCTGCCGTATGGTGGATCGGTAGCTATCCCATCAACCACACTATAGGAGAGTTCTGTTGAATCACCATGTACAACTAAACCATTGTTAAATACACCATAATGTTCCAAATTAATCTTCATACCTCTAACAAGTTCCTCATCCAGTTCAACAGCAATATATCTTAAACCGAGCAGTCCAGCTTCTATAGGTATACTACCTGTTCCTGCAAAAGGATCTAGTAGAACTTCCCCTTCCCTAATTCTAGCTAAATTGATCAGTAATCTAGCAATACTTGGTTTTAAAGCAATACTTCTGAAGAATGGTCTTAGAGAAGGCTTCCTCCTATCAAGTTCTTTCGAATCAATAGATAAGGGGTTGTATCCAATTATTAATTTATTCTCGCTACAATATAGAACTTTTTCGTAAAAACCTGTTTTACCATAGATTCGTTTCAAACGAAACAATTCTCTCAAGAGTTCTTTAATTCTATCTACACTACATGTTCCTTTAATTACTCTAACCTTTACAGTATTATCTCCAATAATGTTTTTAATATAGTTTGGGTCGGCGTCGTAGAGATCAATTATTTCATCTACAATTCCAGCTTCTTTTATAAAACTAGATCTACGTATAACCTTCTCATATATTTGTTCCTGGTGTTGGAAAATACATATGGATGTATAGCAATTTAGGAATCTATAGTTTCCACTATATATGCTCAACAACGCTCTAGCTTCTCCAAAACCAATTTCTTCATTATCTCCACGTAGTAGGTAATAGAAGGTTTTCATAAAATAATCTCTTCAATAACTTGTGAAGCGTTCTCCAAGACATCCACGTAACTAACTATATCATCACTAACTCTAAACCCAACGGTATTTGCAACAACTATTTTATAAATACCGGATTTCCTGAGCTTCTCGATAGCATTGTCGATGAATAAACCATGCGTTACTAATACGTAAACTCTACGAGCACCCTTCTCCAGCAGTATTGATGAAGCTGTAGCGATTGTTCCACCAGTGCTTATAATATCATCAACTATAACGACATCTCTACCGGTTACATCGATATCAACAGCTTCATACGATATCTCCCCCGTAACTCTATCTCTACGTTTCTCGAGGTAACTAGAGTTAAAACCATATTTTTCAGATAAGTATTTAGCTCTGTGTAAAGCACCTTTATCTGGAGCTAGGATAATGGGGTTTATAACCATACCTGAAATGTTCTCGAATAATTTATCGATTACGAGAACGTTATATGCTCCTTCTCCAAAATAACTAAGTGCTTGTGGATTATGAGTATCTATTGTTATTAAATAATTGGATCCAGCGTTTCTGAAAGCTTCGAGAACAACTTTTATAGATACAGGCTCCCCTTCAAGAAATACTTTATCCTGCCTAGCGTAAGCTAAGTACGGTACGAATAAAACGATTCTCCTAGCTCCAAGTCTCCTAATGGAATCTATGATAAGAAGAGTTTCTACGAAAGAAGAGTTTTGATTGGGAAACATAGTGTTAGCAATAATAACGTCTCTATCCCTAACCTTATTCGCATCCACTACTCTAACGTAGCTCTCCCCGTCTGGAAATGTTTTAAACAATGTATCAGTAAAGTCGGCGTCGATATATTCAGCTAATCTTCTACTTTCAAATCTATAATTGGAACCAGGAATAACGATTGGTTTCAAAACACCACCTTCTACGTGTTTTATCTTATTGTTTACACTATATTTAATTTAGAACCATGTTCTTAATTATTGGGTGGATTTGTTTGAAAATCGGTTTATATGGGTTTGGCTCAATTAATCGTCTACTAGCTAAGTACGCCGTCGAGCTTGGATATGATATTGTTGGTGTTGTAGATATTGATGAAAGAATTGTTGGTGTAGATATTGGAGATATTATTGGTTTAGGAGAGAAATATGGTGTGGTAGTTTCGAGAAATCCGGATGTATTAGTGGGTTCAGATATTGTTTATCACGCAACAAGTTCCTATCTCGATAAAACATATGATCAAATAATGAGTATTGTAACTAGAGGATTGAACGTTATATCAACATGTGAAACACTAGCTTATCCATACTACCGTTACCCAATTTTAGCAAGGTGGATCGATGAGAAAGCAAAGCAATATGGCGTATCGGTTCTCGGAACAGGCATAAATCCGGGATTTATACTTGATACTCTAGTCGTTATTCTATCATCAACTAATCCATATATTAAGAGAGTTGTAGCAACGAGATCATTAGATGCCGCTAAGAGGAGGGAAGCTTTCAGAAAGAAAATAGGTGTTGGTGAAACTCCAGAAATTGTTTCTAAAAAACTTGAATCTGGAGAATACACTGGTCATGTTGGGTACGCTGAATCCGTTTATTTAATATCTGAAGCAGCTGGTTTACAGTTAACTAGAGTAGTTGAGTATCAAGAACCCGTTGTTGCTGAGAACGATATTTCATCGAATAATGTGAGGGTGGCTAAAGGTAGAACTAGAGGTATTAGAGGATGGGCTTCGGGATACGTAGGTAATCGAGAGGTTATTAGAGTGGAGTTAAACGCGTTGGTAGGTGCTGATGAGTATGATGAGGTTTTGATTGAAACAAGTGATGATGTTGTTAAGTGGAGGAGTAGTGGTGTTCATGGAGATAAAGGTACTGTATCCATAATGCTTAATATTGGCGAGAAGCTTTGGCGTTATCCTCCTGGTTTACTAACTATGGTTGATATAATACCGTTTAGAATTAGATTTAGGATATAAATAGTTAAAATGGTTTTACACCTTGTTAATTAGAGAAATTCTTTTTCTACAAATGGTGAATAGTTAATTTGGTTTTTACATTGGATAAACCGGGTGTTAAGGAAGCACTATTCTACGAGAAGTTAGGTGGCAGTAGAGTTAAATGTAATCTCTGCCATAAGAGATGTGTTATTGTTGATGGTGCTTATGGTGCGTGTGGTGTTAGATTCAATAGTGGAGGCAAACTCTATACTCTGGTTTATGGTTTATTAACGGCTAATAACCCAGATCCTATTGAGAAGAAGCCTCTAATGCATTTCAATCCCGGTTCAAGTGTTTACTCGATATCAACTGTTGGTTGTAACTTTTACTGTAGATTTTGTCAAAATTGGGTTTTAAGTCAGAGTAGGAGAGAATCGTTATTTGGAGAACCTTTTGAACCCCTCGATGTTGTTGAAGAAGCTATTAAAACTGGTTGTCAGGGAATTAGCTATACATATAATGAACCAACTGTTTTCTACGAATTCATGCTTGATACAGCTAAATTGGCTAAATCGAAAGGTTTATTCAATACTATGGTTACTAATGGATACATAACTCCAGAAGCAATAAATGCTTTAGGTAGCTACATGGATGCGGCTACGGTTGATTTTAAAGCTTCTGGTAATAGGGATTTCTATAGGAATTTCATGGGCGTTCTAGATCCCGAGCCTACGTTTCAATCTATTCTCGAAATGAAGAAGGAGGGTTGGTGGATTGAAATAACGAATCTTATTATACCATATTATGGGGATAAGGTTGAGGATTTCGTGAAGCTAGCTAAATGGATTGTTGAAAACTTAGGTGAAGAAACGCCTGTTCATTTACTTAGATTTCACCCACACTATATGATGGAGAATGTTCCATCAACTCCTATTGAAACACTAGAGAAACTCGCTAAAATTGGTTTTGAAATCGGTTTGAAGCACATCTATATAGGTAATGTATGGGGTCACGAACTTGAAAATACTTTCTGCCCAGATTGTGGAAAACTAGTTGTTAAGAGAACTGGTTTCTACATTATTGATTGGAGGTTGAGAGATGATTTTACCTGTCCATATTGTGGTAGGAAGCTTAATTTCCGCGGTAAGTACTGGAGGAGTAGTAGGTGGTTATTCTACTGGTGAAAAACGTTGTTCTACATAGTTATTGTTGGAACAGCTGGTAGTGGTAAATCAACTTTAACATCAGCTTTACTCAATTATCTTCTCGACAACGAAGTTAGCGCTATTGCAGTTAATCTAGACCCCGCTGTTGAGGTATTGCCATACACGCCGGATGTAGACGTTAGAGATTATGTGTCGATATATGAATTGCTAAAAGAAGGTTATGGTCCAAATGCTGCTCTTGTTGAATCATATGATCGTTTAATTACTAGAGTTGAAGAACTGGTCGATGAGATCAATAGTGTTAGCGCTGATTGCGTAATCATCGATACTCCAGGTCAAATGGAGATATTTGCTTTTAGAGACACGGGACCAACCATTATTAAATCAATAATAAGTGATTCGAAAAGCATTCTACTATTTCTGATAGATGGGGTTCAAGCGGTTGACCCTGTTAATTTCGTTTCCTACTTATTTCTTGCTGGTAGTGTTCATTTTAGACTTGTTCAACCACAGGTTAATGTTATAACTAAAATAGATCTTCTTAAAAAACAAGATATAGATAGGATTTCGAGTTATCTCGAGGATCCATCGATTGTTATAGATGAACTATATACTAGTGGTAGAGATCTATTATGGAGTGAAGATGAATTGAATGTATTAATAGATAAACTTATGATTATGGATACAGTACTCGTATCTTCAACTAAAATGATCGGTTTTGAAAACCTATATGCAACAATACAAAGAGTAGTAGGTGGAGGGGGTTAGGGTTCGATTCATTAACTCTAAATTGTTCAAAACCAGTTCTCAAAACCTAATTACGAGTTTCTACAATATACTTCTATCCTCTACGAAAATCCTTATGAACACTATTCATATACGTTAGTTATTGAGGAAAATACTAAAGTTTTAATTACTTAAATGTACGTAATAGTAATTTCGTTAAGAAAATCGATTGGAGTCCTCATATATGAAGGATTTAGAAAGATTCTTTAAACCGAGAACCGTAGCTATAGTTGGTGCTACACCTAAGGAGGGTAAGGTTGGCAGGGTTCTTGCTGAGAACTTCATTAAGAGGTTTAGAGGGAGGTTTTATTTCATTAATCCCAATTATAGCGAAATACTTGGCTATAGATCTTATAAATCTATTAAAGAAATTGGTGAAGAAATAGATCTGTTAATTGTAGCTGTACCGGCTCCATCAGTACCATCGGTATTGGAAGAAGCTGGAGAAGCCGGTATTAAAGCTGCAATAATAATTTCTGGTGGTTTTAGAGAAACAGGTACTGAAGAGGGTGTAGCCTTAGAAAACAGATTGAGCGAGATCATTAGGAAATACGGTATTAGAGTGATTGGCCCTAATTGTATAGGTATTTTTGATAATTGGAGTGGTGTTGACACCTTCTTCCTACCAGACGAGAAGATGAAGAGGCCTCCTAAAGGATATATTAGTATTATTAGTCAATCAGGGGCTTTCGCTTCCGCACTACTCGATTGGATGGCTTATAGAGGTATTGGTGTAGCTAGAGCTATTAGTTATGGTAATAAAATTGATGTTGATGATGTTGATTTACTTGAATTCCTAGGTGAAGATGAGTATACAAGGGTTATATTCATATATGTTGAGGGTTTGAAGGAGGGTAGGGGGAAGCTTTTCCTGGAGAAAGCGAGAGAGGTTTTGAAGAGGAAACCCATTGTTATATATAAAGCTGGGAAAACAGTTAGAGGAGGTTTAGCTGCATCTAGTCATACAGCTGCATTAGCTGGTAATTACCAATTATATGAAGCATGTATTAAACAGGCTGGATTGATTGAAGCCCGTTCTTTCGATGAGATCATGGATTTAACGAAAATACTCTTAACACAGCCGTTGATGAAGGGTAAGAGAGTATATGTCGTTACGGATGCTGGTGGTGTAGGAGTAATGCTTACTGATGCTCTATCGTTGGAGGGATTTGATATACCCAGAACACCAATGGATCTCAGAGAGACTCTTAGAAAAATACTCCCACCGCACTGTATTGTTGAGAATCCTATTGATTTAACTGGAGATACTGATGATGAGAGGTTTATTAAAGTTATTGAACAATTGCTTCCACGCGAAGATGTTGATGCAATTGTTGTTGTCGCTTTACCCCAAGTCCCCGGTATTAAGGGTAGTTTAGTGAAGTATTTAGCTGAAGCTAAGAAGCACGGTAAACCTATTGTTAGCGTAATTATAGGTGGTGCTGAAGCTGAGAAATTTAAAAATGAGCTTGATAATAATGGTATAACAGTGTTTGAATCGCCTGAACGTTTAGCTAGGGCTTTGAAAGGTCTATATACATACTCGGTTGTTAGAGGGTGCGTTAGGAAAGGTGATCTAGGTATTGAATCCCAAAGAAATTATCCGTAAAGCGCTAGATGAGGGGAGGGTTAAACTCCTAGAACATGAAGCTTATGATTTATTGAAACTCTACGATATTCCCGTTCCTGAAGCAGAATTAGCGAAAGATCCTCTTGAAGCAAGCGATATTGCTGAAAAAATCGGTTATCCAATTGTACTGAAAATAGTTTCTCCAGATATTATACATAAGAGTGATGTTGGTGGAGTTATTGTTGATTTGAATAGTAGAGAGAGCGTTAGAGAAGGTGTTGAAAAGATCTTTAGAAACGTTAAGAGTAAAGCGCCTAATGCGAGAATAACCGGTGTTCTAGTTCAGAAAATGGTTCCTCAAGGTTTTGAAGTAATTGTTGGTGGTTTAAGGGATAGTGTTTTTGGCTCAGTCGTTATGTTTGGTTTAGGCGGTATATTCGTAGAGGTTCTTAAAGACGTATCGTTTAGAATTACACCTATTGACCATGGATCTGCTTTAGAGATGATTGAAGAAATTAGAGCAAGGGATCTTCTAAATGGATATAGAAATACACCACCTGTTGATAAAAAAGCAATTGCCGATATAATAGTTAAAGTAGCTAGACTCTTAGATGATATTGAGGAGATAGAATCAATAGATCTGAACCCAATTATGGCTTTTTCGAATAAGGCTATAGTTGCTGATGCACGTATAATGCTTAAGAAAAGCTGATCAACGTATGAATGATGACATTACCAACCGTATAAATGAATTAACTAATGAATTCAATCAATGTAGAGCTAAGATTGGAGAGATCGTTGAGAAGAGGGCTCAGTTAATAGAGGAGTTGAAGAAACTTAGAATTATCCGTAGGAATATTCAACAATCTTTCAGAGATTTATTGAATAAGTATAGAGAAATTGTTGAGAAGAGGAGGAAGCTGATAGAAGAGATTAAAGCTTTAAGAAGTAAGAGGAAGGAGCTTATCGAGGATTATAGAGAAATACTTAATTTTATGAGAGAGAAAAGAATTATTTTGCAGGAGCTCGATAAAGAGGTTAGAATTCCTATAAGCGCTATTAGAGAAGAGATCGAGAAGCTTGAGTGGAAGCTTCAAACATCAATATTAACTCAGGAGCAGGAGACCAGTATTGTTAATAGAATTAGAGCTTTAACGAGATTATTGAAGAAAGCTGAAGAGAAGGTTAGGAGTAGGAACGAGTTCTTAGAATTGAAAGCTACTCTGATTAGTTTAAGAACACAGATTAATATGTTGAAGGAGGAGATTAATAGAGTGAGTAGTGAAGTATCTAAATATACGGCTATTAGAGACGAGTTGAGGAAGAAAATCGATGATTTGAAGAAACAACTTGAAAACTACAATTCAACTATTAATACGAAGCAGAAAGAGGTCGATGAACTACATAAATTAAGGGAAGAGCTGTCTAGGAGAATTCAGTGTATTAGAGAGGAATTGAATAATCTATATAGAGAGGTTGAGAGAAGGAAGATCGCTGATTACCTTAACGTGAAGAAGAAAGCTGTTGAAGAGAAATTAAAGAAAGGTGAGAAGAAGCTATCTATAGAGGAGCTCATGTTGCTCTATAGTGATGTTGATGACTTTATCCAGGAATGATAAGGTTCTAGTATTAGTCGTTGATTTTGACGATGACCTTAGTTTAGCTAATGTTGAAACACCTGTTATTGGTTATGAAAACGTTCTTAAAGTTGGTTGTAGTTTCGGCGTTGTTAAACCTAAAGACTCAGATCTTAACGCTATATTTGTAGGTCTCAATACCTATAATGAATTTAAGAATAAAGGATTTAATGTCGAGATTGCTGTTGTTTCTGGAAGTAGAGAGGATGGTCCAGCATCCTTCATTAAGATTTCTAAACAATTGGATTATCTTAAGGAGAAACTTGGTTTTTCACATATTTATTTAGTATCCGATAGTCCACAGGATGAAGCGATAATACCATTGCTCAATAGTTATGGTAAAGTTATAGGTATTGAGAGAGCAATTGTTGAGCAGATCCGTAGCGTTGAGGAAACATATTTAGTTCTAAGTAAGTATTTGAAGAAAGCTTTTACTGAACAACCCTATGCTAAGTACTTTCTCGGCATTCCAGGACTACTTATTTTTACATACATTGTTCTTTTCATTCTGGGTTTATCGGAGTACATAACCTGGTTCTCCCTATTAATATTTAGTATTATTATGATAACTAAAGGATTTGGTGTTATTGATAGAATTCGTGAATTTTGGAGAACATCTATTTTTTCAGGCGTTCTCATAGGAGCATCGACTGTTCTACTGACTTATACTGTTATAATTGTTATCATTATTCTTTATCTAGAAGGCTATTCTTTTCAAGCATTATATAGTATTGTTAATCTAGCATCATACCCCTTAATTATTGCTCTCATACTCCTATTATCATCTAGAGTCGTCTATAGAATTGTGAAAAACGACCCTAGAGTTTGGGTTGAAGCTATATATGGTGTAATCATTGTTTTTTTCATAGTCTATTTGGTAAATCTTAATTCAAAAATAGAGACTATAAGTTCTGTAGATGGTTTAAATAAAATTATTGAACTTCTAAGTATAGATTACACTGTTATTTTTACAGCGATGATTACTGTAATTGTTATAACTATATTCTTCTTGATTCTAGAAACTCTAGTTTTCCAAATTAGAAAGTAGTTTCAACGACCGAGTCTTCTTTCTCTTGTCTGGTAGCTTCTAATAGCTCTCCAGAAATCAATTTTTCTAAAATCAGGCCATAGCGTATCGCAGAAGTAGAGTTCACTGTAAGCTGAACGCCAAAGTAGGAAGTTACTGATTCTCTCCTCTCCACTCGTTCTAATGATAAGGTCTACGTCTGGTAAATCGCCTGTATCTAAATATTTGGAGAAGAGTGTCTCATCGATATCGTCTGCCATAACAATACCTTTTTCAACATCTTTCGCTAATTTCTTCACAGCATTTATTATTTCTTGTCTACCCCCATAGCATAAAGCTATATTTAAAAAGAATTTATCGTGATGTTTTGTTTTCTCCTCAACTTCTTTAGCTAACATAACTATATCTGGTGGAACTAGTTCTAGTTTACCGATAATTTTAACTCTAACTTTCTTTTCATAAATATCCTTCATTTGGAGAAGCTCTGTTAATCCTTTACGAGCTAGGTTGAAAAGTTCTCTCCTCTCATCTTCATTTCTATATAAGCAGTTTTCAGTTGACATAGCATATACTGTTACATATTTGATTCCAAGCTCCCAGATCATTCTAAGCGTTTTCTTAATATTTTCGTAACCATGAAGATGACCTTCATTAATTGATAAGCCGGCTTTACGAGCCCATCTTCTATTACCATCGGGTATAATACCAACGTGATTTGGTAGAGGACCATCTTTAATTTGTAGCCAAAGCCATTTTTCATAAATTCTATAAAGAGGTTTACTCAGAAACCCCATTAGTTTCAGTATAATACTGTTTTTCTTTTTCAATATCTCAACCTACTCCGTAAACCTGGAAAACTGTCTTATGTTAATTCCAATGTGCGATATATACTTTATTCGAAAATAATTTTTAATTAGAGTGTTCGCGATCCAGGACAAGCATATAATTATTACTTATCGGCGATCGCTATATAGAAATCGTTATAAATCTAAATAGCTCTCTGATATATGTATCTACTGGATAGGGGGTTTCAATGTCTTACTATCAAGGTGCTGATTTAAAGAAGCCTAGTGGTGGTAAAAAGAGGAGGTTTAGAGATAAGAGGAAGTTTGAATTAGGCTCCCCGCCTACAAACACTAAACTTGATGTAGTTGAGGAGAGAATTGTGGATAGAGTTCGTGGTGGTAATTTGAAAGTTAGATTAAAGAAAGTTTCACATATTGTTGTATCGATACCAGGTGAGGGTAGGTCGGTAAAAACAAGAATATTGGAAGTTATTGAAACACCTGATAATCCTCAGAACGCTAGGTTTAACTTAATTACTAAGGGAACGATTGTAAGGACAGAACTTGGATTAGTTAAGGTAACTTCAAGACCTGGTCAGTGTGGCACCCTATGTGGTGTTTTAATTAAAAAGTAGTGGAGAGTTATAGGTTTGAGTAGGAGATATGCTGGCGGGAGAATAGTTATTTATCCCCAATATATTGATTCAACCAGAACTAGAAGTGAAGGTCGTAGACTAAATAAGAATGATGCTGTTCCTAAACCTACAATTGAAGAGATTTTTGAAGCATCTAGATCTCTAGGTTTAGAACCATTTATTGAGGATTCTAGATACCCTAGAGATTGGGTTAGCTATGATAAGAGGATTATTGTTCTAAAAAAATATCCTAAATTAAAGCTTCTAAAACTAATAGCTCTTAAAATCAAAGAATTTAGAAAACATAGAGTTACCTAATGTATTACTTAACCATTTAATTAATTGATTAAAGACTCATTAGAACGTTTTGTGTAAGAGCTTTTTGAACGTAAAGGGGGCAAGTTAAATACAGATCCTTGTTGAAATTAATTCTTAATAAGTTGTAGGGATTGGTAATTATGCGAAAATTAGGTATTTTATTATCTGTTTATAAGAATAGACTCATTATTGTTAAACCTCTTGTTAAGAATGTTCTAGAAACTTATGGTTGCGAAGTTTTCGATAATTCTATGAATAAAATAGGGTATGTAGTGGATATTATTGGTAATGTAAATAACCCCTACATTATTGTGAAACCTTTGAGTACTGACTTAATGTATATTGTTGAACAGGGTTCAACACTCTTCTTCGCTCGTAGAAGAACTCGAAAGAAATAGGAGAGGAGGTTTCTCTATGAGTGTGAATATTCATCAATACTATAAATGTCCTTCTTGTGGTTCTGAGAAAGTTATTTTTGATCCAAAGAACTATACGTATATTTGTGAGAATTGTGGATTGGTTCTCGAAGATCATCCTTGTAGTTATGGTTTAGAAACAAGATTTGCCGATAACAGAGTTCCTAGAACCAGTGGTGTCGAAACATTTAAAGTTCATGATAGAGGGATCGGTAGTACAGAAATCGATTATAAACAACTTAAAGATAAAACGAAATGGATAAATATTGAGAGGGCGAATAAAGGTGCGAGAATAAGTAAATCGGAGAGAATTGTTGAGAGAGCTTTAAGATATCTAAACATGTATGCTAAAATATTGAATACGCCTAATTTCGTTGTCGAAACTGCTGGTAGAATTCTCACAATAGCTACTAAAGGTAAGAACTATAAGAGTAAAACTGTTAGAAACATGGCTATTGCATCGTTATTCATAGCTTATAAAATACATGGTTTGAATAGACCAGCTAAATTGATCGCTAAAGAAATAGGTATTAAGTTATCTGAGCTCTGGGATGGAGAGAGGAGAATTAGCGATGCGTTGGGTGGGAAGAATAAATTAGTTGTTAAGAAAGAGGACCCATCGAATTACGTTGAATTACTCGTTAAGAAACTTAATTTATCAAATAATGTGAGGAAATTATCTTATAGAATATTGTTTGAAGCAGAGAAACATAAATTAGGTGTTGGTAAACCAGTTGTCGGTTTAGCGAGTGCCTCGGTATACATAGCTTCTATACTTCTAAACGAGAAGAAAACACAGATTCAGATCGCTGATTGTCTAGGAATATCTGATGTTATGATTAGGAACAGGTATAGTGAGATTGTGGATAATATGGATATAACTGTATACATATAATATGTTTTCCGTATAACATGTTTTTAATGAACATTTAAATTAAGGTTTTAAAGTAGATTTAAAAATACTTGATGGTTTAGCGTATCGAGTAATTACATGGATGTGCTATTTATGCCATCAAGAGGAATTAGGGCTGAAGACCTAATCTATAGAGAACTTATTGAAAATCCCGGTTCGGTTTTTTATCAAAATGAATTATGTAGAAAACTCGGTGTAAATTCAAAAACTGTCTCTAAAGTTCTCAGAAAGTTCGAGGAGAGAGGTATTATTAAAAGAGAGAAAGCCTATAGAAGTGGTAAAATAACTTATAGAATTATTGTTCTCAAGAAAGAGATTGAACAAGGAAATTCATTATCTACTACAACTACTAAAACTAGTCTTGACATGTTCATTGACATACCGTGTTTTTCATGTATACACATGGATAATTGTTATGAAGGAGGGTATTACGAGCCTAAGTACTGTCCATGGATTAAGGAATGGCTTGAAGCTAATATTAAGAAGTGACTCATACTTTCTTTCTTAATCTTAAAAGTCTTAATCTACCGAATCTACGTTCTTCAATAACTCCTTCTTTCAATAACTTCTTTAAATACTTATCTAATGTTTTGAAACTAATACCTGTTAATTTAGATATTTTTGTAACATTTAATTCGCCATAGTTTTGAAGTACTTCAATGATTTTGTTCTCTACACTACTCATTTTCTCACCTCCAGTTTCTTCCGAATAAGTTCTTCAACGTATTTCTCAAGCATATCTAGCGGTCCAAAATGAATACTGACTAAAGTAGATCTACCTCTCATACCCTTACTACTGGTTTGTGCGGTCACGACACCTGTTTTCTTAAGATTCATTATGTATTCATATATTTGTGTATGTCTCCGGGGTTCTTCATTGAAGAGTTCACATAGCATTGAATACTCTCTTTCAATATCACCTATTTTAACAAAAGGTAAACCAGTTTTTCTTAGAAGCCTAATTATTGCTAAGACAATGAGGAGCTCGTGTAGGGGGCTATAAGCTAATGCTTCGGATATATTAACGAGTTCGCGTGAAGTCGATGCTATAGCTTTACGTACGTGTTCTAAGGTAACTCTACTGTATCCCTCGTACTCAGCAATATCGCCAGCTTTAAGAAGTATCTCGATAGCAGATCTAGCACTACCACTACCGCCCTTATCGCTCCCCTCATAATCAGCTATGAATTTCAAAGCTTCATCACTAACTACTTTTTCATAGAAAGCGTTATCGGCTCTATACTTCAGGATCTCGTAAAGCTGATTAGAAGTGTATGGCTCGAGTTTAATCATTTGATGTAACAAGTAATCTTCTATAGATGGGTCTAAGTAGTTTAGCATTGAAGTATCCAGAGCTATAAATATGAAACTAAGTCTTCTAACCGTGGATCTAGCGTCATCATATGTTCTAACAATAAAGTATACTGCGTCTCTACCGGCTAAACTTGCGAAGTAGTGGAATTCGTCTAGAACTATAATTGCGTATGAATTCGTTTCTTCAAGATGACCTAAAATAGCATCGTATATTTCTTTAACCGATAATCCACGAGAAGGAACTGGAATATCGAGTTGTCTGGAAATATCTGAAACTACGTTGAACAACGTTCTATTCTTATGGCAATTAACGTGTGCATATTTAATCGAAACACCCTTCTCTCTAGCTATTCGTGTAAAATCCCTTAAAAATACTTTTGTTAAAACAGTTTTACCAGTACCTGTTCTACCTATGATGAGAACTCTCTGCGATATTGTTCCAGGCGATGTTATCATGTAGCGAAAAGCTTGAACAAGTTTCTTCATCTCATTCTCTCTATGGGGAAGTCTTTCGGGAGTATACTCCGGAGTTAGACTCTCTCTACTCTTGAATATACTTGGTTTCGAAGCTTCTTTTTCAACAAGGTCCCATGTACCGGGTTTACTCAAGTACAGCACCGATACTGTTGCTACACTACTATGTATTTTAATCATCTTTATAAAACGTTGAGTATTGTAATATTTTTATTTACTAACTAAACTAACATTCCCGTAAACCAATATAGACATCGCTATCAATAACTTCAATAAATAAACATGTGTTACAATTAGGGTCATGTTTTGAACCGGATTCTCTAATAGCATTAACTAATCCCATCCATATTTTCTGAGAATAACCTCTAACCCCCCTAATTCTGAGTTTAATTTTTACACAATTAGTGTTCTTAACAACTTCCTTAACTTTATTATATAAAAGATTTTCATCAAAAGGTACTGTAATCATTATTGGAATAATGTTTCTAACAAAACCATATTCTCTCGTTAATAGTAGTTTATAAGCTTCATAGGCGCTAAGTTTGGAATAAGCTATTAATAAACCTCTATATTTCGTTTTAATAACTTCAACGGAATTATCATATGGATACAGAACATTACCTATTTCTTCAATACACCAATCCTCACTACCAACCTTACAAGTAACTAGAATAATGGGTTTCTTATTCAACTATATAATTCCCAATACTGCATTATTTTATTAATTCTACAAGCAACTCCGGTTTTTTACATTTGAAGCTTTTCGGAGAATAATTGGTTTCTATACGATTGTATAGTTTTATTAATATTCTTCTTATTGACTAAACCAAGATTTACAAGTGTTGTTAAAGCTACTTCGATTTCGCTAATTGTTAATTTTTTCATAATATTGTTTTCATTAAATATTTTCATCATATCCATTATATTGTACATTTTAGCTATGCTGTCAATTAGGAATTTCTTAGTTTCGCTAAAGAATTCTACGTTGAATCCTCTAAATTTCTTTTTAATCTTCATTGGAGTAAAATAATGTAATCTCTTCTTCCCATTAGTTGAATAAATTACGATACATATCGGTACGTATATTACAGCTATATTTTCTATTTTGAACTCTATACCCTTATCCAATACGTTTTTCTCAAGTTCTTTATAACTAACTATTAATTCATGAATCGTTTCTTCTAGAATCTTCATTTTATCCTCAATTTGTTTAATATAGTTTTCAAGTTCTCTATTCAGGGACTCTTTCCTGTCTTCAAGAGTTTTTAATCTAGCTTGTTCTCTCGAAATTAAGTCTTCGTAACGTAGCCTAACTTCCTCTAATTCTTCTTTCATAGAATTTTCAAGTTCTTTCTTCTTCTTTTCTAAATCTTTAATTGCGGATTCGACTTCCTTGATCTTTTTCTTAATATATTTAGTGTCTCCTCCAATTCGTTTCGTTTTCGATAACTCAAGTTTAAGATTATCTCTAGTATCTACTAACGATTTCAACTTATGATCTAATTGTTTTATTTCCGTAGAATATCTTCCTCTAATATCGTCTTCACTCTCCTTCTTTAAACGTTCATATTCATTAATCTTATTCTCAACTTCTCTTCTAACGATTCTGAGTTCCTCATCTATGGTTCTGAGTTTAGAACTATATTTTTCCTTCAAATCATTGATCCAATTCTCAACGAGATTTCTAAGTTTAGTCTTGATATTCAATAAATATGCTTTCTCCCTCGCTAAATTAGTTATCATGTTCTCTAGAGAAGCAACGTATTTCTCATAATCTAATTTTTTAAACTCGAGATCTACGGCGTATTTCCTCTTCTCAACATAACGTGGTGTCATTAATTTGAGTTCATTGATCATTTCATTATTTGTAATTAAACCTAAAGTTCTATACCTAGTGATTCTGTAGAAAGCCTTCTTTTCAGAAATATCTTTGAAAACATTTGTTAATTCTGTTAATTTATATAGGAATTGCTCATCTCTAGCTATAGTAGCTTCATTAATGATTTTCTCAACGTATTCGTGATCAAGCTCGAAGTATTCGAAAACATCTTCATTCTCGCCATAAGGGTTGAATAACAAAATGAGTTCATTCAAAAACTTCACAGCTATGAGAGGGTAATGCATTATAACTAGGTTTTCAATCAATTCAGCTCTACGTGTAAATAATCTTCTCCTTCCTCCTCTTTTGATAATGTATAGTAGTATACCCAGCTCTTCATTACCTGTAACAATCTTTAGATTCCCCTCCTCCTCAATTTGAATGAGAGGTAGGTAGAAAATCTCGAAATTCTCCATAATATTCTACTCTAACACTTTCTTCAAAAATACACTATATGTATTTGATGAATAAAACATGGTTAAAAGATTAAAACCCAGCTTATGTATAGATGGGTATGAAGAAGCTGGAGGGTGTCGGGGTATGAGTTCTAAGAGGAAAGAAAAGGTTAGTAAGAAAACTGTTGAGAAACAATTAGTAGTACCTATCGACATTCCACGAGAGACTTATGAGAAATTTGTAAATGAGGTTAGTAAAGGAGGGGATAAGTACTATACACCATATAGTTTAGCTCAGAAATATGGTATAAAGATCAGTATTGCGAAGAAAATATTGAGAACAGCTTATCAACAAGGATTAATCGAACTATATAGTCCTGGTAGGAGAAGCCCAATATATGTACCGAGAAAACAAGGTGCGGCGGTCGTCTAGCCTGGACTAGGACGCCGGCCCCCCAAGCCGGAGATCCCGGGTTCAAATCCCGGCCGCCGCACATTTCATTTCTCTCCATAATTCCAACTATTTTTAAGCGGCTACGAAGATTTCTTAATTGCTGTTAATAATTATAATTAACGTTTTATTTCTCGAATTCAATAAGTATACGTATTTTGAGGTGTAAATCTATGTCTCAAAGAGTTGTTGAAGCATTATCTAATCAATTAAACCAGGAGTTGAGGAACGCTTATCTATATCTAGTGATCGCATCATATTTTGACTCAATGGGTTTAAGAGGTTTTGCGAATTTCTTCAAAATTCAAGCTAAGGAGGAGTTAGGACATGCTATGAAAATATACGATTACATACATGAAACCGGGGGACAACCCATATTTAGTAGTATTACTCTACCTGAAATAAGGATTTCTAATCCACGTGAAGCAATAGAGATCTTCTATAGATCTGAAGTAGAGAATTCTGAAAGGATCTATAAGTTAGTGGATTTAGCTAGAGAGGTAGGAGATAAAGCTCTAGAATCTTTCTTGAAGTGGTTTATAGATGAACAAGTTGAAGAAGTGAGTTTAGCGAGAAACATACTCGACAAGATTAAATTAATAGGGGATAATACTGCTGCACTACTAGTTCTTGACTCCCAATTAGCTGAGAGGAAATAGGGCAGCGGCTAGTGCTTGGCTAGATAGTTGATTAGTGTATGAAAAACCGTTATTTCCCATTCACTCAATCTCTATTTAACTTCTCCAATAAACTATTATGTTCTTTTTTGGGTATTCTGAACTACCTCTTTATAAGGGTTATTATTCTTAAATGAGTTTGTAAGATTCCGGTTTGCTTAGCTGGTCATTATGGTTAAGAAACATGGTAAACATAAGTCACTATTGGATTTCATCAAGCAGAGTGGAGGAGGCAAAGATGTCTCTAAAACTTCAAATGGGGTATCGAGGGAGAACAGCGATTATATAGATGAATTGACTAGGTTCATTATTGAAGCATCTAGTAGTACAGTATCTGGAAATAAAGTTATGGAGCCTAGTTTTGATAAAGATAGTGCATCGTCTATTTCGAAAGATATTATTGATAAACTAGTAGATAGGTCTGTTGATGTTAGAATTAATTGTTCTCAAGCAGGGGTTTGTGATGATAATCGTGTAGTTGGTCAGGTTTTTAGAGATGATTATGGATTGTTAAGACAGAGAGGTTATTTAAAAACAACTAGATTACCTGTTTATCTCGATTTCATAGTTGAGAAAGCTGTTGTTAAACAGATTCTTCCAAATACTTATAAAGTCGAGACAGATCGTGGTTCGATAGCTCTGGTTCCAGAGGATTTCTTATGTGAACTCAATAATAGGTATGGCGTTATTCTCCTAAATTACGATAAATGTCGTGATGTTAAGAAGGATTTACAGGGTTTTGTTAGTGGTAGAGAAGGTCAGTAGAGTCTATTGTTTTGGTAGAGTATAGTATGTTCTAGGACCGAGGAGTTCAGGTATGATTCTTGCTATTCTCTTCCTCCTTCTCTTCCTCATTCTTCTAGGTTTCCAATCCATATTCGGTAATCCTAAGCTCCCATCTGGATATTCAACGAGTTTCTTTAACGCAAGTAGGTGGCTAACAGCTCTCCTTAACCTATCTTCACCAACAATACCGCTAAACTCTTTAACGAGCTCGTCGAAGAACATTGGATAACCCTTTTCCTTTATTGTTTGTATAACGAGATCTGGAATTTCCTCATCTCTAGGCGCTAGTATTACTACTACATCTTTATCCTCATAAACAACCTTACCTTTACTAACCATCTATATCACCCCATACTCCAATATATCTAATATTATTTAGTGGGAATCGTTCTTTATAAACAATTTTATTGTGAAATCCCACTCTACCATAGAAGTAGATCTATTTAAACCGTTTCTTAAATATCCATTAATTGTCCAAATCATGAGACAAACGGTTGAAACTTATGAGTGAAATCTTATTACCTAAAGGTTCGAAAACGCTACTTATGGGTAACGAAGCGATTGCTAGAGCAGCTTTAGAATCAGGTATATGTTTTGCATCAGCATATCCCGGGACGCCTTCAACAGAAATCGTTGAGACATTAGCTGAGGTTGCTGAAGAACTGGGTATTAGAGTAGAGTGGAGTACTAACGAGAAAGTTGCTTTTGAAGCAGCGTATGCTGTTGCATTAACTGGAGTTAAGAGTTTAACAGCTATGAAACACGTTGGTTTAAATGTTGCATCAGATATCTTGATGAGTAGTGCTTATTCAGGTGTTAATGCTGGTTTTATCGTAGTCTCGGCTGACGATCCTAGTCAGCATAGTAGTCAGAATGAACAGGATAATAGATGGTATGGTTTCTTATCACATCTACCGGTTGTAGAGCCCAGTAGCCCTAGAGATGCATATAGATTGGTTAGAGAATCCTATAGATTGAGCGAGAAATATATGCAGCCAGTGATATTCAGGTCTACAACGAGGATTAGCCATACTCGTCAATACATTGTTTTAGAAGAAGATATTCCAGCTAATAAGGTGTGCATGGGGGATTTCAAAATTGATATAGAAAGATATGTTCTAATTCCTGCGCATAGCAGGAAGCAGAAGACTAGAATGATGAGTATTTGGCACAAGATTAGAGAGGAGGAGGGTAGAGAGCCGTTTATAAAAGTAATAAATCCGGGTATGAAGAAAGTTATAGTTGCTTCTGGAATTGCATATAGTTATGTTGATGAAGCACTAGATCTTCTTAATCTCAAGGATAGCTACACCGTTGTTAAAGTAAATCTTCCGGTTCCTCTACCTTGGAAACCAATTGTTGAAGCACTGGAAGATGCTAATAAAGTCTTAGTTGTTGAGGAACTAGATCCTATTGTTGAGAAACAAGTTAAAGAAATAGCTCTTGATCATGGTTTAAAAGCTGAAATACATGGTAAAAAATATGTTCCAGAGAATTGGGAGTTGAATACTGAGATTGTTTATATGAGTATAGCTAGTTTTGAAGGAATAAATCCGGTTTCTCCATGGGCATCCATTGGCGATATTGTAACTGAGCCTCCTGTCCCTCCTAGACCCCCAATATTATGTGCTGGTTGTCCACATAGATCCACTTTCTACATATTGAAAACAGCTGCTAACAAAGCCGGTTTAAAGAACGTTATCTATACTGGAGATATTGGTTGCTATACATTAGGTTATCAGAAACCGTTTGAAACTCAAATGACTAGTTTTGAAATGGGTGGCGGTGTCGGTATTGCCCATGGTTTAAGCATAGCTACAGATAAACCCGTTGTTGCTGTAGTTGGTGATTCAACTTTCTTCCACGCATGTATTCCACAAGCAATAAATATCGTTTATAATAGAGGCAGATCCATTGTTGTTGTTCTAGATAATTTCTACACGGCTATGACTGGTCATCAGCCTCATCCAGGATCAGGGTTATCAGCTACTTTCAGAGAAGCGCCTAGGATAATGGTTGAAGATGTTTTAAAAGCTATTGGTTATGAAACAATCGTTATTAATCCAATGAGTGTTAGGGAATCTATAAGTAAGGTTGTGGAAGCTTATAAGAAATACGTTGCTGGTAGTAATGTAGCTATAGTTTCGAGACTTAAATGTGCATTAATTGTTTTGAGAGAATCTCGCGTTAAGAACGTTAAGCTACCGATTTATAGAATTGTTGATGAAAAATGTAATGCTTGTATGGCTTGTGTAAATCTATTAGCGTGTCCAGCTATTGTTGTTTACCCCGACCACGCTAAACCAGTTATTCTTGAAGATATATGTGTTGGTTGTGGTTTATGTGCCGAAGTATGTCCGTTCAAAGCTATAATTGTGTCTCGCGAAGGTTCCGAGAAATGGATTGATTTATGGTTGAGGTGACCTGGTTGACTAGATACAACGTATTCATAGCTGGTGTTGGTGGTCAAGGATTATTAACTCTAGGCAGGCTGTTAGGATACGCAGCTATAGAAGCCGGATACGATGTTACGGTAGCGGAAGTTCATGGTTTAAGCCAGAGAGGGGGTACGCTCAACGTTCACGTTAGAATAGGGAGTGGTGAAGCACCAGTAATACCAACGGGTGGTTCAAATCTATTCATAGCTTTAGAAGCGCTAGAAGCTATAAGATATTCGAAATTCATAGGTAAGGATACAACAGTTGTAATTAACGATTTCCTATGGCCTCCTCCACTATCCAAATACCCTTCTATGGAGGAGATTTTGAATAAACTTAGAGTATTGAATAATAAAGTCTATGTTGTAGATGCTAACGCTATATCCAAGAAAATTATTGGTAACATAATATCATCTAATATAGCTATAATGGGGTTCAGCTACGCTGTAGATCATGGTTTGAAAAATAGAGTGAAATACGAGTGTATCGAGAGAGCATTAGAAAAGATATTCCGTGGTAAAGCATTAGAGCTTAACAAGATGGTTTTAAGAGAGGGGTTTGAAGAAGGTTTGAAGAGATTAGGTTGAATTAATTTAACGACTACTTAATGAATAACTGTGGGTTTTTCAATAAATTAGCTATGGCTTCCATATACTCATTCCACTCGATTCCTTCACAAAAGCATTCTTCATACTCAACTCTAGTAGTGTTTTTCGAAGGATCAATTGATAACTTTATTTTACAATCACCAATATCTAGAAGATTCCTATCATGTGTAACAACAATTGCTTGATTATCTCTTCCACTAATTTCTCTCAGAAGCTCCCTTAATTTACCAACTCTCTCGGGACTGAAACCAACAGTTGGTTCATCAAGTATTAAAACCATATCTTTGAAATCCTTATGCAGGGCTCTGAATAGCGTGTTTAGAGCTAATCGATAAGCTAAACTAACCGATATGAATTGACCGCCACTAGGTTGATTTACTGCGTGTTCAGCAAAACCTATTTTAATTTTAATTTCTGGTCTGAAATTTTGATCTACATCGACAGAAACGATTTCGTAACCTTCCATAAGTTTATTGAAATAATCGATAAAAACTTCTCTGAAAAACTCGTATGCTCTACTTCTAACATACTTCTCAACTTCACTAACGAGATTCTCTAGTTCTCCGAGAAAATCTATATAGCTCTCATACCTCTCTCTATTCTTAACAACTTCTCTATACTCCTCCTCCAGCCTCCCAAGCTCCTCTAGTTTCTTAATTAAATTATTTTTCTCCGATAATAGTCGCGTGTATTCCTTATGTAAATCAAATAATTTATTATCAACTTCTCTATACTCATTTTCAACAATACTAATTCTCTTCTCAATATCAATAATCTCCGAATTAATCCTATCTGCTTCTTCAACAACTCTACTTTTCTCTCGAACCCTATTCTCAAGTTCCTGAACTTCTCTCTTATAATCCTCTAATTGTATCAATAAATCTCTCTTTCTAGAAGCATCATCCCTATTTCTAACAACATTATTTAAATCAATTCTCAACTTATTCAATTCTTCTAAAATACTCTTCCTCTCGGCTTTCAAATTCTCTATTTCTCCAATAATATTCTGCAACTTATTTTCTAAACTCTCTATTTCTTTGTTTAAATCATCTAAATCTTTCAAATAATTACTAATTAGTTTCTCGCCATAATCTCTCGAGATTTTCTGTTTACAAGTAGGACATACACCTTGCTCAACGAGTTTTTTAACATCTTCAACCATTTCCATAAGTTCCTTTCTTCTAGATAATTTAACGTTTCTCTCGCCTTCAATAACGCCTCTTCTTGAAATTGTCTTCTGTAGTTTCTCGTCAATAATGGATAATTTATTGTTTAATTCCTCTATCTTCATATTTAGATTCTGAATAGTATCGTCGAATTCTGCAATCAACTTATTTATTACTTCTAATGATAGATCCTTAACCTCATCCTTTATTTTCTCTATTTTAGCTTTAAGGTCGACGAGTTTCTTCTCACTATTCTGTATTTCTCTAATTTCGATTTTAAGTTCGGATAATCTATTGGTTAGCTTTTCGTGCTCTAATCTTAAATCATTTATTTTTACTCTCAACTCCTCTTTTCTCTTCTCTAACACTTTAATTTCTTCTCCAATTCTCTTCATATCCTCTTCATATTTACTGATCTCGTTTCTAATTCTATTCCTATCGTAGAGCTTTAACTGCTTAAGTAAAGTATCTTCACGACCTTTAATTTCTTTCAAAATACTGTTCTTTATGTAATTAATTAGTTTATCGATATTTCTAGGAATATTAACGTATTTCTCGAGACCTAGAGCTGTATTTATAATTCTATTCCTATCTTCATCTCCTAAAGTTATGGATTCGGAGATATTGAATTGAGGGACATATATTGCGTTAGTATAGAGATAGGGTTTCCTCTGACTAATAATCCCTCTATAGAGTTCTCTAAAACCAAGTATTTCTAGAATAGCTTGTTTCAACTCTTTACTAGTTAATCTACGTTGTTCAAGTATTTTTCTACTATTCTCATCTAAAATCCAAAGATAACCTCCTGTATCACTAAAAGAATTCTTCTCTTTTCTAATACCTCTCTCAACAACATAGATTTTACCTCTATGTTTGAAAGCAATTCTTACGGCACCGAAGTATTCGTTTATTCTCAACAAATCCTCGGCTCTAGGATAGGAGTATGCATCAATAGGGTCTGTCTGGCTTCTCGGTTGCGAACCGAATAATGCATAGCTAATTGCCATTAATATACTAGTTTTACCGGAGCCAACATCTCCATATATACATGTTATACCTTTAGGAGGAAAAACTATGGTTTCATTAACATAGGATCTAATGTTCTTCAAATAAACTCCGAGAATGATCGTAACTGAACACCTCATATTTGAGAGATCTTATCTAATACTTTACGAGTAACTTCAAAGCTTCTAGTCCTACTGTTATACTTATCTAGAACCGTTTGTTTCAAATCCATGTAACCTGGAATATATACGGGTAATGGTTCTTTAACGTTAAGATCTGGTGTATAAATGTATCCTTCACGATCGTTCAGTAGAGGCATAGCTTCGGTTGGTAATCCCATTTCCGAGTAGAAATTGAGGTCTCCAGGATGTTTTGTTCTTAATGCTATAACTGTATTGAAATTAGCTAGTATCTGTTTCTCAATAATTGTTGCTATTTGTGTTATAGCGATCAAACCTAAGCCGAATTTCCTACCTTCACGAGCTACTCTAGCGAATATATTATATGGATTATCGATTTTATCTGGAGATAGATATAGGGGTGCTTCCTCCGATACTATTGCTACAATAGGCATTTCACTAACTTTATCTACACCCGAAGCAACTCTTGTTTCAAAAACTCTCCTAATAATGCTCATAACGATTAAATCGCCTTGATAGATCGGTATTTTAGATAAATCAAGTATCAATATGGTTCCACTCCCAAGTTTCTCTACAAGCTCATCGATCGATAGAGGAGAGGTCGTGGTAGTTGGTCCTACGTTATCTGAAAACTTAACGTTAAACCATGGATAACCGGGATAGGGGTGTTCAACTTCTTTAGCTATCTTTTGCAGAACCCTAATTAGAAGTCTAGGGTTTTTGAGAACATCGGGTACTTTAAACACAGTTTTAGAATCGTCTAGCACTGTGATACCAATATTTCTTCCAGAAGCTTCAACCCTCTCCGTTCTAACGGATAAACCGAGTGTTGATAATATAATTCTTCTAAAAACTCTAAGTTTTCTAATATCAATACCTTCTCTAAGTAATTCTCTGTATAAACCCCATTTCTCCCTCTCACCAATACCCTCATATTTAATCATATTGTCTATTAAGAGAGGGATTAACCCGAGAACATTGCCATTTAAGCGGGGTTCGCCTCCAGACCTGTTCTGATCGAAGAATAGGTTCAGCAACATGTATGATTCATCGTCTTCAATTTCGATTAATTCGGATATTGTATTAATTAGTTCTTCGAGTTCGCTAATACTGTAAGTAGGTAGATTAGTTACATTAGCGAGATCGGCTATGTCGAGAGACGATAATGCTAATGGTGTGGTAAAGGTTTCTACACTCTCCATAATTTTCGAATCAGTTTTGTTAACATCCAGTATGTAGATACTAATCTTCACTCCATTCTGTTCACTATTCGATTTTAGAGCTTTAACGAGTGTATCAATGTAGTCGCTACTATGGTATTCACCATGTTTATCGATAATTAACCACGATAACCTCCCCCTCCCTTCTAAACACCACGAAGTTATTATACCCATTAAACCCGTTGTTTTACCAGAACCAGTCTGTCCAGCTATAAGGACATGTTTAGTAATTAATTTCGATAAATCTAGACGTAAGGGGGCTTCAGCAAAGTATTTTTCACGTCTAAGTTGCTCAACTGGTGCAACACCTGTTCTAAGCCAAGCTATAGCAATCGATTCGGTTGAACCTGGATGAATAATTCCTCTACTAAGCTTCTCCATCACAGCTCTTGATTCTAATGAAGACTTATCGAGTAGATAGACTTTAGTGTCCAGCGAGGGGGGTTCGCTGGGTTTAAAAGCAATTGGTTGACCCCCATAATCTCTAATTTCAAGGAATAAAGTTGTTTTTGCAAAAATAGATTTAGAAATACCATATAGTACTGGCGCTTCGATTGCTTCACGTATTAGGGATGAGGGGGGTGCAGGTATTTCACCTTCGAAACCGGTAACTTGAAGAATATAGTATCTATTTTTACCATCAATAACGTATAGTAGGTCTCCAATAGCTGGTTTATAGTTTTCATTACTTACTAAAACGTATATGTTACCCCCTTTCCAGCCATAAATGAAACCAATATGGTTGGGCGGTGTACTCATAATTATTCCCTATAACCGTACCTCATATACAGAGTTGTTGTGAAAGCTTGTATAAGTGGTGTTAAACTAGGGTCGTTAAGGCTCCTCATATAGTTTATCAATACTGTTTCGAACACTCTGCTAATCTTACTTGGAAGTCTAACCAATTGGTCTACCTCCATATATCCATATGGGGGCTCACCGGTTAATTTACTCCTAATAGAGAATAGTTGTGGAACAATTTTTCTCAACCTATTATTGACTTCTTCGGCAGCATCATTGTCGAAATATACCTTACCACGATCTACTTTAATGACTGGTTTATCGATATAGACGTCGATAACGAATATTGTTCTTTGATCAGCTGTTACGGGGAATCTAGCTACATAAATCATATGTTTATTGAAAACTATTCTACATAGAGTTCTAACAATTTCTTTAATAAATGATTCCGAGATTTGTTTTTCAAATAGTTTCTCTAATTCAGCAATAACTTTAGATGCATCTACAGTATTGATTGTTGTATAGAATCCTCTACTTTTCCACGATGATTTATTCTCCGCTTTTACGAATATTGAGTAGCTTCTAGCTATTGTAGTGAATTTTGTAGTTTTGGATAACCCAACAACTCTACTTAAATAAGCCTTAACGTCTTTAACGTCTGTTTCAAGAATAGTTGCTACAATATCTAAACCATCATATTCAACCCTTTTCTTAATACTAAACCATTTAATTAAAGTACCATCTAGAACAACGTAAGGATCTATACCTAGCTTCTCTTTAATTAAAATATATGTTTTTAAACCATAAGTTAATTCAATGAGGCTTTCGATATAATTAGCTAATTTAACGAAAAACCTACTTCTACGGGTTAAACCTGTTGAACCAGCGAAATTCCTAACGATTTCCGATAGTTTTTCACTAATCCTAATACAACTAGAGCTGTTCTCGAATAATAGATTCTCCCTATTCATGGTTGAAATAGATATTCTAAAATCGTGTTCAGCTCCAACTCTTCTCCTACCAGCATATAGGAGTATAGAATCTGTACATGGTTTATTCAATATATCCGATATTTTTCTAACTATCCCATTCTCGTCTCTAATTAAAGCACCGAATTGTACTGGGGTAACTACAGCTACGTCTAGAGCATATGGTTTAAACCCAGCGTCTACGAATATGAACCAATCATTACTGTCCACAGGGTTTAATGAATTAACAGCGTAGTAGTTAGTATATATGTTTTCAATTGATCTAGTAATCTCGTCTCTACTAGATATTAAGTAATCTTCTTTAAGTTTCTCAACTACATATCTTAACGCATCGATAAGAATATGTTGACTCATTTTTTAACAACCTCTTTCAATAATGCTTCAACTTGTTTAAAAAGTTCTTCTACAAAATCTGCTTCTCTCTGATCCTCGGGGGTTCTCGATAAAATATTCAGTAACTCGATTAACTTATCTAAACTAATATCTAAATTCTTAGTTTTCAAGTAATGGTGGAGAGCTTCTCTCTCCAAATTCTCGATATTCTCCACATCAGGTAGTCTTAAAATGAATTTTTTGAATTCCTCATGATCTTCTTTCGAAACTAAACGTATGTAAGAATTAGTTTCTCTTTCTAAATCACGTATTTCTCTATTTACACTATTGATCCATTGAGGAGGCTGCTTAACGCTTACCAATAATGCTCTAAACCTACTATTAACCATTTTACTTAAAACACTCCGGATCATAGTAATCAATTGATTAACATCTTTTCCATCGAACTCCAACTCTTCTACACAGACGTTGAAATCGCTCCAAATACTCTTAACTAAAGGTATTTCAGAACTTGTATCAACAAGAAGGAATCTGCGTTTCTTATTAAACTTCTTTTTTAAAATAATTGTTTCATACAGATCCATAATATCTCTACCGACAGGGGAGCCTGGATAGCATGCTCTTAAATTACCACTATCTAGTAATGGATACGGTAGATGTATGTGTCCAAGAGCGATGTACTTGATTTTAGCAGGTATCTTGTCTAGAACTCTTTGAGCAATTTCGATTCTACCGTATCTCTCACTATAACTCTCTAAACGGAAACCATCAAGATCTATTCCAGTATGAGCTAGTAGTATAATCGGTTTATCTACGTTATCGATACCTTTGTAAATAATTCTATTTCCACATATATATTCTAGTTCAATAGAGTTCTTTAACCCGGGTATAGCGTAGAAAACGTAATCTTCGAGTTCCATAGGGTGTAGAATAAGCTTATCATCTATAAACTCGTATTTCGGTATTTTAGCAAAACCAGCTGCTTCGAGTATCGATATATGATCTCTACCCATTATTGAGTGATCATGACTACCAGGTGTTAATACCGTATATACTCCTTTCTCTTTAAGTCTTCTAAATACAATAAATGTCCTCTTAATTAATTCGAAATTCTCTAATCGAGGATTTTCGAAGAGATCGCCGGAAATTAATAGGTATTTAACATCATTATTTAATGCGTATTCAGCTATCTCTTCTAAAGCATCAATATTCGCTTCTCTAAATGATTTATCCGCGAATGCTCCAATATGGATATCGGATGTATGTAGTAACAATATTTCACCAAAGAAATTTAGCTTTATTACAACTATATATTTGTTTATATAGCGTTGCATTATTTTAGGGGTATATCGGGTAATTACCTACTCTAGAATACACTAGAGATGATTAATCCATCAACTTCATCATAATCTCACTATATATTTTCTTAGCCTGCTCCACATCTATTGTACCATAAATAACCATTTTTCCATCAGTAAATAACATTATTTTGAGACCACTTGTTTCTAGGAAAACTATATTATCTGCTATTCTCTTAACATTCATATTCCTTAATTTCTCCACAGCATGTTCTAAATTAATGAATTGTTCTTTAGATGGTTTAATTTCAATAGCATCGACGCCACAGTATATGTTAATGTCTCCTGATGGTTTACCCAAAAACCTGTATTCTTTCTTTACACAAACAGGACAATCATTTAAACGATTAACATGAATTTTATCAATAGTCAATTTTAAACCATTAACCATAATTAAATCAGATTCTACTTCTAAACCTAATAGATACTTTAAAACTAGAGATGCACCAATACTTGTCGTTAAAGCAGGAGCTATATTAACAACTCCGAAAACTTCACAAACATTAATTGTTCTAGTACTGGGTTCTTTCATAAAACATCTTAAACAAGCAGTAGAGCCTGGTTTAATGAATTTAACCATTCCAAACCATCTCTCAACCCCCATCATAATCCACGGTATACCGGTTTCAACAGATGCTTCGTTAATTAAGAATCTTAATTCGAGATTATCGGATCCATCAATAATTAAATCAACGTCTTTAACGTAGTTTAACACGTTATCTCCGCTTACGTTATCAACAACTGCTTCTATAGTGGCTGAACTATTTATTTCTCTAAGTTTCTCCGCTAAAGCAAGTGCTTTAGGAGTAGCGCGATAGGAATCTTTTTCAGTATATAACCTGACTCTATGCAGATCCTTTTCTTCAACAAAATCGCGATCAATCAATCTTATATAACCTACACCGGCTCTAACTAAGAGTTCAGCAATTGAAGATCCATTAGCTCCACAACCAATTATAACGATTCTAGAACTACTTAGTTTAACCTGTTTTTCTAAACCGATCTCTTTCAAAACGATTTGTCTCCTGTAACGTTCAATCAATTTAGCTAAACTCGCTTCATAATCGTTTCTCATAAAAACTACACGCATAGAACTCTAAATGTTATTCCTTAGAATGATGACACCAAACATTATAAATCATTATTTAAGTCACGAGATAGAAATATAAATTAGTTATTCAAATGATATTAGAACAACGTATGTTACGGGAACGATATATTTCTGAATAAGAACGTATTATTAGCTGTAGTATGATTATCCAATAGTATATCTATAGGTTAGAGTTTAGATTAAAATCGCTTCTGTACTTAAATACCTATTAGTTATTAGCAGTTTTGATTCATTTAGTTATGTTATTTGTTGAATTAATGGTGACATTAATGAATCCAAGATTTTACAGCCCAATACTAGTACTATATGTTAGAGGATTTATACACTACTTATTCTTCATAATATCAACTATTATAACATATGGGTTTCTCATAGTTTCCGAACCAACCCTACAGTACTTACTAAAACAATTCATTCGTAGTGGGGTTTTTCTCGATTACTTAAACACAACTATTTTGCCAATAATTTACGCAATAATTCTGGTATTATGTATTAAGCGTAAAGGTCTTCTATTCGGTTTAATAACTTTCCCACTATATGGTTGGATTTTAAATATAATTCTCCTATCACTAGCGATTCTAATATCTAGTATCAAAACTAATGAGTACTTATTCGTCTCCAGCTTTAAACTACACAATCTAATTCTATACGTAAATCCAATACCACTAGTTGCTGAAGCAATTATACCTAGAATATCTATAAATATAGAGATATATAATACGATATCTGGAGCCTTGAGAAAAGCGGGTCCTGAAGCTTCTCTTACAGATGATGAAGTTTTGAGAATAAGGATTTACGGTAAGGAGGGTGAAGTTAATTTTAAAGTAGAACCTACTGGTTCGATCAGAATTTCCAATTTATTTAAAACACATCTGTATTCTTACGTAGATGTAATACCATTATCAACTGTTAAATCTATTTTAGAAATACATTGTGGTGATAAACTACTACATAGAGTGAATATTAATGTTAGGAACGTAAACTATAGAAACATAACTTTCTACACGTATCTAAACGAAGACTACATCGGTTCGAGTAGTTTGAGTGTAGAGAGTAATAAGCAACTCATAGATGCTGTACAACCAGTTTTAACAGCGCATCTATCTAGATTAGGTATTTCTAACAACGATATTAGTGAGATACAGTTCTATACTAAAGACAAAATCTATATACCTTCATCAGCGAAAATAAAGGATTTACCGGAAACAGAGGAGTTTATTGTTAAAGTATACACAATTGATAAAATCAATGAATTTATAAAATACTTTAAGAAAACCGATGTTTATGAATTATGGGAAACTCTCGTTAAGAGATTGGAATTTGTTAGAAACAGAATTCCAGCTATATTGAAGAATCTGGAGGATTTGAAAAAGGATCTGGATATTATCATTGGTAATTGGTGGTAAATTTAATTGATCCTCATTTCGAATGGTTTAACCAAATTAGTTCCATTAATGAAGGGTTTAGATGAAATTATTGTTATAACGACTAGGATGTTCAAAACTACGGAGGCTAAATTAATTCTTATTGAAGATACTGGTACTAGAGAGTCTATACCATTTAAGTTTCAATCAATAAAGTACACGTATGAGTTAGCGAGTACGTATATGTATAAAATAAGTATTCCACAGGATAATTTCGTATTCCTAATAGATTCGACTAATGGGTTAGATATTGGTTTTGCTATTAGAATTTTGGAAGAACTAGCTTCTAATACAACTAAATTACCCAACACTACATTGATAATTAGAGCACCAGATTTAGACTCGGATGAAATCGTTAAAGCAAGGTTTTATGGATTTATTAAAACAATTTTTCTGTACGATATCTTCCTGAATTCCATTAGACCCACGTGTTTCAAATATGTATTCATAGATAGTTCTGCAGCACTCCCGGCGTTTAGGAGAACTGTAGAAATATTATCTAGAGTTAAGGCCGAAAGAAGTTATTCTCTAGTACATGTTAGAATGAAGAGATTTCTAGTTCCCGTAAGTGAAAGCCTCTTATTAGCTAAGATTTTAAGAGAAACTGGTGAATTAAAGGAACTCGCTGAAGAATATGCATATATTGTTGCGAGCCTCAATTTACTTCTAGATAAAGCACCTACTGATTTATGGTATATTGCTAGGAAATCCGTGGATAAATTTAGAGTTAGTTATCGTAGCTACAGATTATCTCGTGAAGGATTAGATAAAGCTATTGAAATGATAGGGAAACTTCTGAAAACCGTTATTGATGGAGGGAGATATACTAAACTACTATTCGATTTCAAAAAATTCTTTGAAGCTGTGACTATCGGTGGGGGTTTAAGTAGTGTTATTCAAAGCGATGATTTTATTGAGAGTGTTAATGATGCTGTTAATGTAGAGTCTACTGCAATACCCGATCTCTATTCTAGAGTTAAAATAGATCATTACGAAGACTACTCTAGAATAATATTAGCGTCTAGAGACCTATCTAGTTGTATCAAAAGCGGTTTAACAGGTTTGATCGATGATGCTGTAGGTGAACTACTTGTTGCTGAAACATACGGTATTCCAGTGGACCATTACGGTTATATCAATAGAGACTACTTTTCACAAGTACTTGTCGATGCTTACATTAATAGAGCTGGCTTATCGTTAGACTACATTCATCCCCGTAGATTAAGAATTGGTTCTACAGAGGTAGAATCATCGAAAATCTACACGTTACACCCCGTTAACTACAGGGGTTTAATGAGAGCGGTTGAAGAGAAACGTGGTGATAGATATAGGTTTCTCGAAGAAATACTCGGAATACGTTTTATTTAACATGTGGAATCTATATGTTAAATAGGGTTGGGATATGCCTAGATTTAGATTTGGACCTGCTGGTAAACCAATATCGATGAAATCTAAAGATATCGTAAAAGCACCTTCTTTTCTTAGAGAAATGGGTTTGAATGCTATGGAGTATGAAGCTGTAAGAGGAGTTAATATTAAGGAGGAGAAAGCGAGAGAATTTGGTTCCGAAGCTTTATTGAATGACGTTAAACTCAGTCTTCATGCACCCTACTATATTAACCTTGCTAGTGCTAAGAAATCGGTTGTTGAAGCTAGTGTTAAGAGACTCATGGAATCTGTACAAGCTAGTTTCTGGATGGGTAGTTATATTGTTGTATTTCATGCAGGATACTATAGTGATGCTCCATCTAAACGTGAAGCTTTAGAATGGGTTATTAAGAATCTCGCTGAGGTTATTGAATTTAGGGATAGTATAGGGGCTAATAATGTTCTTCTAGGAATAGAAACTACGGGTAAGAAGACGCAAATCGGCGATATTAGTGAAGCTATAAATATATCTCAAAAACTAAAAGGTGTTGTTCCAGTTATTGATTGGGCCCACATTTACGCCAGGTATCAGGGTAAATTCATAGTTAGTGAAGATGATGTTATACGTATTGTAAACGATCTCGAAAAAGAGCTCGGATCCTATGTTCTTAAACCTCTACATACTCATTTCTCGAAAATCGAGTATGGTAAGGGTGGCGAGAGAAGACACGTTGTGTTATCCGAGGAAGGCTATGGACCTGATTTTAAAATAGTATGTAGAGCACTTTATTCGGCTGGTGTCGAAGCTGTATTTATTAGTGAAAGTCCTGTTTTAGAACAGGATGCTTTAATTATGAAGAGTATTTGTAGAGAAATATGTGGTGATAAATGCGTTGCTGACTAAGTATAAAGTGTTTTTCGAGAAAATACTATGTGTTATTGCTAGAGTATTTGTGAAGACTGGTTTAAAACCTGATTACTTAACAATACTCTCCCTACTATTATCGGCTACTGCTTTCGCATCGGCATTGTTTTTTCCAATCTAAGGAATGTGTTTTATTATCTATAGCTTTAGCTGGGTTAATGGATGCTTTAGATGGAGCGGTAGCTAGATTAACGGATAGTGTTTCTAAACGTGGAGCATTTCTTGATTCAACAATAGATAGGTTGAGCGATACGATAATTATACTTGCTCTAATACCTTTGAAATACCCTTCAAATATCGTTATAACACTTCTAGTTTCATCTCTAATGGTTAGTTACTGTAGAGCTAGAGCTGAATCTCTTGGTTTAAATCTACAATCTATTGGTTTCGTTGAGAGAGCTGAGAGAATATTGGGAATTGTAATTACCATACTTGTAAGCTACTTGAATCAAGCTTTATCAATAGTAACTCTATTACTTCTAACTATATTAACAGTAATTACTTTCATACACAGATTCTTGTATGCATTAAGTAAATTAGATAATCGATAGATCGAAGTGTCCAAGTAATGGTAAAGTTGTTTTGAAAACAGCGTATCCAGTTCTATAAATATGGCTACGAATAACTCCAACACGATCGCTAGCTCTAAGAACAAGATCTCTATACTCCTCCGGCAAGTCGAGTACAGATATTTGTGATTTATCCATTCTTAAAATAATCTTCGTGTTTGTAAGTTGAAGAATAATATCGTGAACATCTTTTGGAGAATGGGTTGAGAATATAAGTCCCATTCTCCTAGCTCTACCTAATCTAGCGATCCTATCGATCATGCTTGAAACTTGTTCAATATACTCCTCTCTACCCCCTTCTCGAGAGGGGAAGAATCTATGTGCTTCGTCGAAAACAATAATGACTGGTTGGGTTAAAACTTTCTGTCTACTTTTCAATACCTTCCATTTAAAAACACTATTGAGTATTCTAAAAGCAACAATACTAATTACTTTCTCTGGGTCTGCATAACTATGTTCTTGAGGGTAAGATAGGTCAACTATAACTGGATAATTTCTAAATACTGAAATATGTTTCTCCATTAAATAACCAATTGGTGGTTCCCGAAGTATCCTATCTTCTCCTGGCGCATCCGATACTTCAATATCGAATAAACCGGAATCAACAACCGATCCTATTTGTCTAATAATGTTTTCAAGTGTTGATTTATGAATAGCTAAACTCTTGATAAGTTCTACTATATCTCTAATTTTACCAGAAGCAATACTCTGTTTCTTTTCTTCAATTCTGAACCTAGCTTCTCTAAGAATATCGTATAGTTCATAAATAGTTTCTATATCTATATTCATTAATTTAGCATAATTCAGTAATCTAACTAAACCATCTCTAGCTTGTCGTGTGAAATAGGGGTTTAGAGATATAAATTCCTGTGGATCCATATCTTTAAATCTAAATCCATAAGGTATAATGAATAACTCGTAATTACCTGATTCACCAACATAATCTATTTTCAAATCGATTTTAACGTATCTTAAAGGAGGTTTAACATCCTCTTCTCCAACTTCAATATTTTCAATATTAATTCTCCATCCGTATCGGTTAGCTATTGGAAAATAAGTGTTTTCAACATATGATTCAGCAATTCTTTTCAGTAGTTTAGCCCAACTCGTGTTTTTCAATTCAAAATTCTCGACAGCGAATTTAGTGACAGGTAGTATGATTATTAAACCATTGGGTTTACGAATACTTCCATTAACTTTACTAATCATTTTTTCTTCCAATTCTTTATTTAAACCTGCAAGGTCCCATACAGGTTTCAATATCATAGTTACGTAATCCATATTGGGATCCATTATTAAGAGAGAGACGTTGGCGCTATCGGTGTTCAGGCTATATATTGATGCAATCATATTTTTCAATAAAGTTGTTTTACCAGACCCCGTTGTGCCCAAGATTAGAACATGTTGGTAGAACGCTCTTAATGGAAGATACAGCGGTGCATTAGCGTCGAATAATGGTCTATCACCTATGCTAACGTATCCTAAAAATACTCCTTTATCCGGTAAACCCAGTAATCTATGTATAATTCTAGTATCCTTAAGCTTAATGACGGGGGATTGCGGCTCTATAACGTAGCTCGCTATGCTCGTCTCATCTCTAAATATATCATAAGCTAGTAGAAGCTTAGCTTTAATTCTAGTTTTCGTTAATAAACCCGATAATTCCCTAATCGTAGTTGATGTCCACATATCTGGAACTTCGAGTTCAGCTAATACGTCTCTACGCTCAACGCTAACAACAACTAAACTAATCACATGCCTAGTTTTGATATCAACAACAGCTAGGTAGCTACCCGTAGAGGCTATATCTAGGAAATCCTTAAAGTAAATAGCTGGTTCAACATCGAAATAAACGAAACCCCCCTCTTCCGATAAGCTAGAGGGACTTGTTCTAGAAACCCAACCAACAATTTCTCCTATTTCTTGAGCAATCTTAACGGCTTCCGAATAGTTTTCATTAAGTTTATCTATCAAGTGTTCCATTTTAATAAACCACATGAATAAACGTTAGAGATAACACTATTCTCTAATAAAATGTATTTATTTAATTTGAAATATAGTTATTCGAAACTATTATTCTAACTAATAGATATATACTGTAGCGTCGTTTCAACAGGGTATTCAAGTATTGCTTTCGTATAGTTCACTAAGCAACTCGTTATTTTCTTAACTCTATTATCAGCAATAAGTATTGTTAAAGGCATAGTTGTTCCCGTTAATACACTATCATATAGTATTGGGTTAAGAATCTCCTCTTCTCCCACATATTCAAACGATTCAATCCTGAAGAAACAATAGCTTCTATATCCTCCACTATAGAGTGTTTTTGGAACAGCTATATATATAGCTTTCTTCAGAGGCAGTGTTTTCTCTAGAATAGTTTGTCTATAGATTAATGGTCCGATACTTAATGGTTTAACGTTTAGAGTTCTACTAGTTCTCTCAATGTATGTAGAAAGGTAAGTGTAGTCGTTTAAACAACTTTTAGATATACCCAATGGGTCTGTTTTTGAAAGTATATTTGATTTATTAATTCTCTTAACAATACCAATTGAAATAACGTTCTTCTCTACAAATAGTTTCTCCAATATATTTAATCTTTCAGAAACCAATGTAATCCAAGCATCAATGTATGCTTTAACAACTTCGTTCCCCATTTCTTTCAAACCTATGTTGACGTATTGTGGAACAATATAGAGGGGTCCATCGAGAAGCAGCGTTGCATCTTTAAAACAATCTCTAACAAGAACTTCTCTCAACAAAGCATTTTCAAGCATTAATCTAAATTCGTCTAGAGCAATTGATTTGTTATAACCAGGTTTATACCTGTATCCCGCAGGGTTTTTTGTTACAATGTTCATGTTTTCCAGAACATCTAGTTCTTCATCACCAGCTTCAAATTCCGGTATGAATAACGTAAAGAACCTTTTACTCTCCTCGCCATAAATATCATTTATATCTGGATAATCTATGGTGAACCCGTTGAATCTATTGAGAACAGTTGATGCACCTACAGCGATGAATGAATATGGTGTATCGACAACTCTAGAACTACTATCTAAACCATAGATAAAAGTATTTCTCTTCACGCTACTAATATCTATGTGTTTAACCCCAATACTCCTATAATCTATTTCGCTAAATCCAGTGTTTTCCTCGAAATCCCCAACCTCTATAGTAACATTTATCGCTTCACGAGGTTTCGTAGCGTAGCGTTTTTCCAACGATCTAATAGCTTCAATAGCTTTCTTAAGCAATGTTTTTCAATCCAACATTTTTTATACAAGTTTATTCAATATAATGAATGCTTTAAATAACGAAAATTATGGAAAGGTTTAGAAAATGAGTAAGCAACAGAATTTACCGAGGATATTCATAGGTAGCGATTGGGATCTCGATGGCATAATGGCTGCAGCACTCGTGCTATATGCTCAAGATAAGCTAAATCTATACCCTCATAATGGTAAAGCAATTGTTGAGAAGAAACCATTGGATCCGGATAGATTCAAATACATATTCCAAGATTTAAATGAAGGTTATGAATACATGGTTTTACTTGATATACCATATACCGATAGAGTTTACTCAATTATTAAACTTGTTAAAAGACATTTCGGTATTAGGAAAATCATTTATTTCGATCATCATTTATCTACTATAATGCATAAGAAAGACCTCGTAAACGTTGTTGACGAAATCATCGTTGATCATGGAAAACCAACATCAATACTTGTTGCTGAAGTTTTGGAGAAGAGAGGAGTTCAGATCCCCGATAGGATTAAGAGATTTCTCGAAGTCATTGAATTCATGGATGTTGGTAAGAAAATTCCTGAAGATAAATATAAGATTTTCGAGTATTTGAAACAAATTGCTAAAGCGATTGCATATACACGTGATGAAACATTATGGGCTAGAACAGTAGAGTGGTTTGCATCGCCTATAGCTGATCTCTCGATATTCGATACAAAACCATTTAAACTAGTAATGGAGAGGATCGTCAAGATGGATAAGGAAATTAGCGATATAGCTTTAAACCTCGCTTTAACTGGTGTTAAAATAGGCGATTTCAGATTCATAGATGCTAGAAGTAAGCAGAACGCAGCGTATTCGTTTACACCACTAGTATCTAGATTAGCATCGATATTGAAGAAACCTGTAATAGTTAGATTCAAAACTAGTAAGGATTTCAATATTTTAGTGATCAAAGCATCTAAAGGTAGAGCTTATCGTTTAGCGAAAAATCTCTATACGGAGGGTGTAGCTCAAGATATTGGTGGTCACGCTAATCTAGCTATTGTTAAAATCCCTAAGAATATTGAGAATAGTGTACTTATCGATGTATTGAGAAAGATCATGTATTATTTATGATTAATTTTGATAAGATTTTATCTAAACACGTTTATGTAAAGCTTTAGCATAAGATGAAGCTATAAGAGGAGATAAGAAGAAGAGTAATACTCCTATACCCGTTATTAGAGAACCGCTGAACTGCAACCATTTAGCGATAACTACGTCTTGGTCTTCACGATACTCAACAATAGTTATGTAGTATCGGAGTATTGGTTTCATAGATGAATCCGTCAAACTCGCTGTTGTTCTGATAATGTAGTAGCCTTCATATGGTATTTTTATGTATAGTTCATAGCTCCCCTCGGAATAGATTTCGAAAGATGTTCTGCTTAAACTAACATATTCTTCTTTAAACCCGGTGAATAGCTTTTTCAATCTACTGATAGGGTCCATTTTATTAACTAAGACTTCAAATGTTAAGGAAATGGGTGATGTTGGTCCATAAGTATATCCACCTACGCTGTAATCAATTCTTAACTTTACGTAACC
>Ga0105162_1000075_pt1 | contig 64500 bp, 71 predicted proteins | sample JNZ201metaG_FD_81532 | JGI IMG/M metagenome (GOLD analysis project Ga0105162, IMG submission 81532) | Hot spring microbial communities from Jinze hot spring, China to study Microbial Dark Matter (Phase II) - JNZ 20120812A | ecosystem: Environmental > Aquatic > Thermal springs > Hot (42-90C) >...
CTTGACCGTGTCACTGTCTTCTCTCATGTTTGCCCTGGGCCACGACTTCAGCGTCTGGTTGGGTGCACTCGTCTATGGCCTCGGTATGGGGATTTTCGTCCTCGGCAGTGTTTACATGACGGGGCTGCTTGTGCCGCCCGCGATGAGAACTATGGGCTTCGCTTTGATTACGTTGATGATAGACATGGGTAACTCCGTGGGCAACTTTGTCTCGGGCGTGTTGCTGAGCTTGGGAGGGTTTGCTGAGGTTTTCGCCGTGGCGGCCGTTGTTGGTGCTGCTGGGCTTTTTGTTGACCTCATAAGCCGGCGATGGCCCTTGCCTTATGAAAAACGGAGTCAATCATCTGCTGAGTGAGGCGGCCCGTGCTGGTGTTTTGTCTTGAGGGATGGTAAGAGGCTATGACCGTGGGGAGGGGTTTTCCGTTGAATGAGCCGTTTAAACGGTAGACGGCGCCGTGGCGGAACCGTGGAATCCTTCCATCATAGGCGTTAATGCGACGCATCAGTCGGAAAAAGGTTTCAAACGCGAACCTGCCCAAGGCCACAACCACGACAACGTTTTCCAGCATCTTCAATTCTTCGGTTAGGTATGGTAAACAGTTCTCCACCTCCTGTTTGGCTGGCTTGTTATCCGGTGGGGCGCAGCGGACGACAGCGGTTATGTAGACGTCTTTGAGCACAAGCCCATCGTCTCTTGAGACGCTGCGGTCCATGTTGGCGAACCCGGCTCGGTGCAGGGCTTTGGCCAAGGTGTCGCCGCTCGAATCCCCTGTAAACATCCTACCCGTCCTGTTTCCGCCATGAGCAGCGGGAGCCAACCCCAGCACAAGCACACGCGCACCGACATCCCCAAACCCCGGCAAAGGCTTGGCCCAATATGTTTGACCACGATAACGCTTAGGAGGATTCTGTGCAACAGCTTCCCGATACTTTACAAGACGTGGACAGAGTTTGCAGGATATTATGCGGTTGTTGAGGTCCTCGATGCTCATCTTCTGCGGCGCAAAAGGCCTTCTTCACCCACGAATGGGTTGTGTTTTTTCTCCCAGCCAATCGTTGTCTCCGGCCCGTGGCCGGGATATACTTTGACGTCGTCTGGTAGTTTGAAGACTTTTTCGAGAATGGATTGAGTCAGCTGCTCCGCGCTTCCGCCTGGAGCGTCTGTGCGGCCTACGCTTCCCATGAATAGTAGGTCACCGCTGAACAGCACACCATCGCCGAAGAAGCAGACGCTTCCAGGCGAGTGGCCCGGTGTGTGGATGACCTTGAGAACTTCGCCGCCGACCTGTATGGTTTGCCCGTCTTCGATGTATCCGTCGGGTGACGGCGGGTCACCTACATCGATGCCGAGAAAACGTCTGGTCATCTCCCGGGCCATGGAGAGTATCTCGAGGTCAAGCCGATGAATGTAGAAAGGGATTTTCAAAGCCTGCTTCAGGTCGTCGACAGCCATCACGTGGTCAAAGTGACCATGAGTGGCGTAGATGGCGTCTACCTTCAGCTTTCTCTCCTGCAACGTCTCGAGCAAAAGCCATGCATCATCACCCGCGTCGATTACCACCGCCTCCCTTGTCCCCTCGTCGTAGACAATGTAAGAGTTGCTGCTCAATGGGCCTACCTGGTGGGAAACTATTTTCAGCGTCAACCGCGATACTGTTCATGTCTTCTTTTTATAAGGTTGACGGGTAAAAACTGCTTATATACAGGCGATGAAACCTTATTGTGAGGAAGCATGCCTTCCGCATTTGTGTTGATAAACACAGAGATTGGCGCCGAGGAGGAGGTTGTTAACGAGCTGAAGAAGATTTCCTACATAAAGGAGGCTTATGTGGTCTACGGTGTCTATGACATCGTTGCTAAGGTTGAGGCTGACACGATGGAGAAGCTTAAGGAAGTTGTTTCATGGAGCATCCGCCGGCTTGAGAAGGTGCGGTCCACGCTAACCATGCTCGTGGTCGGCTCATAAAAAATTAGGTGGATTTCTTCTTTACGCCGTTTATTGTCTCTCTTCTGAAGACTGGGTTGTCGAGAGAGATGTAGCCTACTTGAATAGTCGGCTCAGGGTTGCCCGTTCTCTCCACCACCGAGGTAATCAGGTTCAGGGCCTCGTCGAGAGTCATGTCGGGCCTGTATTCATTCTCCAGCATGTCGATGGCTTTGTCGGAGTTGACGCCGAGGGCGAAGGCGTCGCCGTTGAAAGCCGTTCCGCTCGGGTCCACTTGGTAAAGCTGCACACCGAGCTTGTCAACACCTCCTATGATGACCGCTACACCCTGCGGCCTCACCGGATAAAGCGTGTAGCCGTGGAAGTAGCCGCTCACCGAGTCCACCAAAGTGCCCACATCAACGGCGGCGTCAAAAAGCAGCCTATGCCGCTGCGCCTCGATACGCATGTGGTCGACTATTCGGTAGAGGTCGCTGATGTATCCTGAGCCTGTTACGCCGACGTGGTCGTCGACTACGAAGACTTTGTCGCTTGGCTTCATAAGTTTACGGGTCGGCTTCACCATGCTCGCCAACACAGCGTATCGTGGGAACCTTAGCCCGATGCTTATGGCACCTCTCATCACAGCCTCGAGAGCCCTGTCGACCAGCGTCATCCGCCCCTCGGGGCCGTAGAACATCTGGAAACGCGAAGGGTCCATCGTCATCGTCTATCCACCTCTCACCGGAATCGCCAAAACATCGACGCCGTTACCCGAGCCGGGGTCACGCTGCATAGCTGCCTCAACAGCTTTCACCGCGATAGCGCGGGCTTCCTCAAGCCTCAGGCCCGGCGAATAGAGGCTCTCCAAAACACCGTAGGCGACGGGTGAGCCGGAGCCGGAGGAGACAAACTCTTCCGCCACCATGGAGCCGCTCATGTCGCTGCTGAAAACATGGGGGCCTTCGTCGTCGACTCCAGCGACTATTAGCTCGGCGTAGTAGGGGATGTAGCTGCGTAGGCCGCTGTAGAAAAGGTTTGATATCAGTTTGCTTGACTCGGCGACTGATAGCGGATAGCCGCGCCTCAGTGCTATGAGTTTGCGCTCGGCTCTCACTACGTTGACCAGATATACGGCGTCGGATAAAAGACCCGCAACCGCAATCGCCAAGCTTTCGTCGACCTTCATGATTTTCTGCGTGGTCTTCGAAGCGATGAAGAAGCCTTTGCTCGCTCTTCTATCTGATGCGAGGACAACTCCGTCAACCGCTTTCAAACCAACTATTGTTGTCACGTTTCCTCGCTGGATAATGTGTTTGAGAGATGTTTAGCGACTATGTTGGCTTGCAGTTGGTCACGGCTAGGCCGCGGTGTTGAGGAAGCCTGTTGGTAGGGTTTTGAGGACGGATGTGTCGTCTATGAGGGCGAGTTCATAGGCTTTACGGAGTATGGCCAGGGCTGCTCGGACAGCGCGGCGCTCGTTTCGGTTGCTCGAGATGGTTAGGCGGCCGTCTTTTAGGCGGAGGGTTATCTGCAGTTCACCGTCCTGCGATATCCAGCGGAGAACATGTGCATCGTTTTCAACGCTGTAGCCAAGCCATCTCATCTCATCCACCCATCTCCCATGCAGAGCTGTGACACCGGCCAAGACCAGCCCCACATCCTCAACCCGTGTGTCGACTATCACGAAACCCTTTTCCACGCCTCTGGCGTTGACCAGCTTCCGAGCCTTGCCGCTCAACCGATACCCCTTACTCCCCCTATCAACCAATCCGTGTTTCTCAAGCCTCCGAAGAATGCGGGAAAGCTTTTCCTGATGCATACCGAGGGCCCTGCGCATACCCGTAAAGCTGACCTCTCCATCAGAGGCCGTCGACAAAGTCTTCAAAACAGCCTCCTCATCCTCTCTAAAGTCGATGGCTCCATCGTAAACCATAAACTATCTAAGCTTATCGCAGGTGTCCAAGTTTTAAAGATGCGCTCTATACGCGTTGCTGGCGTGCTCTTAAATTTAGGAACTCTCTAAAACTTGTCGGCGTGAAGAGACTTAGGGTTCTGCGGCTACTGGAGCTTGTTTTCGGGATACCGTTCATAGTGTTGGCGGGTTCGTTTCTGCATTTCACCTATGAGTTATCAGGCCGCAACATTGCTGTGGCACTCTTTTCCGCAGTCAACGAAAGCGTTTGGGAACATCTCAAGCTGGCGTTTTTCCCCGCCCTCTTCTTAGCCCTTCCAACCTACATCCTGCTTCGCAGAGATTATCCTAACTTCTTTCTCGGGAAAACGGTTGGAATGCTTACAACACCCTTAACAATAGTCGTGGGCTTTTACGGCTATGAAACACTTTTCCACAGCTCCAACATAGTCTATGACATCGGCCTCTTCATCTTCGCCGTTATACTCGGCCAGCTTGTCAGCTACAGGCTAATTCAGACAAACTGGGACAAGCGGCTAAACGCGCTACCCATAGCTGTGCTTATTCTGTTTACAGTCGTGTTCTTCCTTTTCACCTTCCAGCCTCCAGAGCTCGAGCTGTTCAAAGACCCGTTAACAGGAGGATACGGCATAGGCTCACATATGCACTGAGTGGAAGATGTAACTGCTCAAGTCTCCCAGTAAAACTTTTCTAACGCTCAAAGGGATGTAGCCTGATTTTTCGAACGCTCTTAGAGCTGTGACTGGTTTGTTGACTATGACTGTTAGCGATGCATGGGGGCATGCTTGGGCTATTGCTGTGAAGGCTTCTGTGTAGAATTTCTCCGGCTGTCTCAGCCTCAGTCTCACGCCGAAGGGCGGGTTGCAAACAACCTTGTCAACCTCACGGTCAACATATTCCATAAGCCTGAAGACATCGCCTTGGACAAACCTCACACCGATGTCTCTGCCAAATGTCTCGAGGCTGTCAAACGCTGGTTTAAGGGATTTATGTGATATGTCTATGCCGATGGCCTCTACTGTTACTGGGTACTCTCTCTTGAGCAATTCTTCACGTATCTTAGCCGAGTCTATGCCTTTGAAGAGTTGTATTTTTTCGAAGCTGAGTGTCTGTCTCCGTGCGCCAGGGTTGATTCCGAGTCCATAAATCGCTGTCTCAAGTGGGATGGTGCCGCTGCCGGTGAACGGGTCGAGGAGAACCATGTTTCTTCTCCATCCCGATAAACGAACCAGGGTGTTTGCAACTGTCGGGGATAAGGCGGCTCTATGAATGCCTCTCCGGTAAAACCTTCTATGCAGCGACTCGCCTGTGGTGTTGACACCGAGCAAGAGCTCCGTGTTTCTCAAAATGGCGTAGACTTCTATGTCGGGGTTGTTGAGGTCAACCCTCAGCCTCACACCGGTGCCAGCTCTATAGGATTCTATCACCGCCTTTCCAACGGCCGCGGCTATGTCGAGGCTTGTGAAACCATGCATCCCCACCCGCTCAGCCCTCACCGCAAAACTCTGCTCCCTATCGATGAATTCTCTAAAGTCAACCGCGGCCGCTAAACGCTCAATCTCATCCAACGTCTCCGCATACTCTCTCAAGACAAGCAAGAAGACTCTGTTAACTGTTTGTGCAGCGTAATTGACTTTGACACATTCCTCTGGAGAGCCTGTGAAGAATACTTTACCTACATCGGCTTCTGCTTCGCTACTTAGGAGACTTGATAGCTCGGCGGCCGCTACATCCTCGAGCCCCGAGAAAGTTGTGGCGAAAAACCTCATCCAAAGATTATTTGGGATGATGGGTGTGTAAAACTTTATTGGAGATATTCGTAGGCTATTGGTGGTGTGAACTCGATGAACTCGGTTGATAATACTGTTTTGCGGAGTATCTCGGCCGCCAGCTCAAACTTTGTCTCCTGATAAGCGGCGCCCATTTCTCCACGGAGTTTCTGCAACACCTTCCCAAGCTCCTCCTCGAAGACCTGCGGTGTTACTGTTCGGCCGTCGGCAAGCCTCGCTCCATGGCGTATCCACTGCCATATCAGGGCCCGTGCTATCTCGAAGGTCGCCGCATCCTCCATCAGAAAGTTTATCGCAACGCATCCGTTTCCGCGGAGCCATGACTCGAGATACCGTAGCCCCACCTCCATGTTCGCCCTCATCCCTTCCGCCGTCCTTTCCCCATCAGGTACTTTGAGCAGGTCATCGGCGGTGATGACAAGGTTTTCATGCTTTACGTGGAGCTGGTTAGGGGCCCTGAGGTTTTCTATGAAAAGGCTCTTCACCAGCGGAACAAGGTCTGGATGCGCAACCCATGCACCGTCAAACCCTTGAGAAATTTCCCGAAGCTTATCTTCCCGAACCTTGGCGAAAGCACGTTGCTGAGCCTCGGGATTGCCTCTTATCGGCACCTGAGCCGCCATGCCTCCGATTGCGTATGCGCCGCGGCGGTGACAGGTTTTCACCATCAACAAGGCCGCTGACTTGAGGAAATGCTTATCCATGGTAAGGTGGCTTCTGTCCGGCATGAGATAACGTGGGTCGTGTCCAAGTCTCTTGATGAAGCTGAAGATGTAGTCCCATCGTCCGAGGTTCAGCGCCGTCACATATTCACGTAGCTCGTAGAGAATCTCATCCATCTGGAAAGCCGCGGTGATTGTCTCTATCAATACGCTGCACTTGATTGTGCCCCGTGGAAGGTTGAGGGTTTTCTCCGCGTCTGCGAAAACGTTCGCCCACCACCTTGCCTCGAGATAGTGCTCCAGCTTGGGGATGTAGAAGTAGGGACCCGTGCCTCTCCGCCTCAACTCGGCGGCGTTGTGGAAAAGGTATAGCCCGAAGTCGAAAAGCGGCGCAGGAATAGGGGACCCGTTTATCAGCATGTTTTTCTCGACAAGGTGAAGGCCGCGGGGCCTCACCAAGAGCGTCGCGGTCTTGTCGGCGAGGGTGTAGAGTTTTCCGTCGGGGCTTCTGTATTCGATGATTTTCCTAACAGCGTCCATGAGGTTGATTTGTCCATCAAGCGTCTGCGACCACACAGGCGAAAAAGAGTCCTCGAAATCAGCCATGTAAACATCAGCGCCCGAGTTCAAAGCGTTAATCATCATCTTCCGGTCCACTGGGCCCGTAATCTCAACATGCCGCACAGAGAGGTCGGCAGGAATATCCGAAACCCTCCAGCCAGAGGCCCTGATTTCAGCGGTCTCCGCCGGGAAATCAAGCTTGGCACCCCTCCTTAGAGCCTCCGCCGTCTCCTCACGTTTAGCGAGCAGTCGACGAAGCTCGTGGCCATGGTTCTCGACGAGGTGCTGCAAAAAGTCTACGGCTTCTTTGCTCAGCACCGTGTGATACTTTTTGTCAACTTCTTTGAACTGTATTGATGACAACTCACCGGTCACTTGAACTGCTGGTTCTCGGTTGACTCGGCAAGAGCGGACACCGCTTCTTTTCCCTCTATAGCCATCAAGAGCTCATCATAGTAGTGGACGCCGACGAAGCGTTGATGCTTGAAGGCTCTGTAACCCGTCTTCTCCAGCTCCGTCTCATGCGCCTGAAAGTTGGCGTAGGCCATCATGCCCTCTTCGACGAGCTTCTTCGCCAGCTCATACATCGATGCGTTGAGTGTGTGGAAACCGGCCAAGGTTATGAACTGGAACTTGTAACCCATCTGGCCCAGCTTTTGGTTAAACTCTCTCAGCGTGTCGCCGTCCACAACCTTGAGCCAGTTAAATGAGGGGGACATGTTGTAGGCGAGGAGTTTGCCTGGATATTTCCGGTGAATCGCGTCGGCGAACCTCTTAGCCTCCTCGAGAGATGGCTTCGACGTCTCAAACCAAAGCATGTCGGCGTAGGGTGCGTAGGAGAGGCCGCGCTGTATAGCTATGTCGAGGGCCATGCCTGGCTTGATCTCGAAGTATCCCTCGCTGGTGCGGTTGCCGGTTAGAAACTCTCTGTCAACCGGGTCTGCGTCGCTTGTGATATACTGGGCCCCTATTGCATCGGTTCTCGCTATGATGACCGATGGAACGCCTAACACGTCGGCGGCAAGCCTCGCGGCCGAGAGAATGCTTATGAAACGTTTAGTAGGGACCAGGACTTTTCCGCCGAGGTGGCCGCATCTTCTCTCGCTTGGCGACTGGTCCTCGAAATGTACGCCTGCGGCGCCTGCTTCTATCATGGCTTTCATCAGCTCAAATGCGTGCAGTGGGCCTCCGAATCCCGCTTCTCCGTCGGCGACTATCGGCGCCATGTAATCGATTTTGCTGGGCTTGTTCTCGAGATGCTGTATCTGGTCCGCCCGCTGGAGTGCTTTCACAATTTTTCTGACGAGGTCGGGGCCGCTGCTCGATGGGTAGAGGCCGAGGTCTGGATACATGTTGCCGCTCTGGTTATTGTCAGCTGCCACCTGCCAGCCGCTGACATAGATGGCTTTGATGCCTGCTTCAACGAGCTGTATGGCTTGGTTGCCTGTCAGAGCTCCGGCGGTGAAGATGTAGTCGTCGGTGTGCAGCATTTGCCAAAACTTTTCCGACGTGACACGGGCATAGGTGTAGTCTAGTTTCCACGAGCCACGTAGCTTCAGCACATCCTCAGCGGAGTACTTCCGCTTCACACCGTTCCACCGCGGGGTTCTCCAGACCCTATCCAGCTCCTCCGGATTATCCGCCAACAGTAAGGGGTTCATGTCTGGAGTTGCTCTATCGTGGCGGCTGTTATTTATACGTATCTCACGTATAAAATCATGAAACAACTATACAAAATGCATAAATTACGAATGGTATGTTTACTATGCATGCTTATGCGTACGATACAGAAAACGGCTGGCGGCACTTACATCGTCTCTCTTCCGAAACAGATTGTGAAGACTCTTGGATTGGATAAGAGGCATGTGGTGAGGGTTACAGTTGAGGATGACAGAATTGTTCTTACGCCTGCCACCGTTAGGCAGACTGTTCAGAGCAAGAGGATAGACACCTCTGACCTGCGGGACCCTAAGCTGCTCGGCCTCGCCATCGTCAACAGCTACATCATGGGGCATGATGTTGCGGAGGTTGTGTCGGAGGGGAAGATGAATCCTCTGTTGAAGAAAGCTGTCCGCGAGGCTGTAGAAAACATGATCGGCGTCGAGATTGTGGAGGATTATGCCGATCGTGTGGTGCTTCAGACTTTCATAGACCCCACCAAGTTCGAGCTGGATAAGCTGCTGGAAAAGTTCACACAGTTTTCGCGGGCTGTTATGCGTGACGCGGCCAAAGCTCTCCGCATCGGTGACAAAACATTGGCCCATGACGCTTATGAACGTGGTTTTGAGCTGACGAAACATTATAGGCTTTTGATGCGTGTATGTTTTCAGGCGCTGCATAGCACTGTTGTCCGTGAGGCTGTTAAGGTCCGTGATACCTCTGGCCTCGTTGTCAGGATTATTGCTGTGAGGGAGCTGGGGCGTGTGGCTTACTACTGTATGCGGATGGCTGAGAGGGTTGAGGAGATTGGCAGGGTTGAGGATGAGCTGGCGGCCACGATTGAGGAAATGGTTTCGCTGGTGGACAAGATGCTCGACGACGCTCTAACAGCACTGTTGAAGCATGACCTATCACTCGCAAGCACGGTCATCGACAGAATGGAGAACGTCCGAACATTATACACCAAAGCCTTCAGACACATCATCAGAAAACCCGAGAAAGAGGCCAACATCCTCGGCCTCATTATTAGGGCGGTGAGAGCAATAGCCGGATACGGCGTAGCTTTAGCCGACGACGCTATCCTAGAAATCTTCTCCCGCTAATCACGCCGCAGACGCATCATAAGAAAGCTTATTTGCGAGTAAACCCTTTAATGGGGTAAGGCTTGACACAGGCAATTGTTCACAGCCCAATAGATTCGCCGCGTGCGATTTACTGCGGCGACCGCGAGATCTACCTTTTCTCAGTTGAGCTGGTGGATAGGCCTGGCACCTTGGCCGAGGTTCTGGCGGTTTTCGCCACATATGGTGTAAACATCGCCAACATTTACACTACTCATAGCATCTATTCGGACAACCGGTCAACCGTTGAAGTGAATGTTGCGGTTGACCTTACTGGAAAAAACGTTTCCTCGGAGCAGCTTTCCAAAAGCATTAACCTACTCAACTCCGTTAAACGGGTAACCGTGGTTTCTAAACAGCTGCCCAACATCTTAGTGGATGAGCTTCATTTTCCGCTTCATTTGATGGGAGACCGGGCCGTAATCTACAGGGAGGGCGCATTGGGTGAAATGATTCACGCCATCCGCCGACAGCTGGGCACGGCGGGGGAAGCACTGCTATACCATGTGGGTTTTAACATCGGTAAAGGCGCCTGGAAGAAAATTAAAGAGATCTGTGGAGAAAAAATGCATCTCCTTCCCAAATACATTCAGTATTGGATGCTTGTTCACAGCGCCGCCCGGATAACGCATATCGAAATCGACTTCGAGAAAAAAGATTTCCTCATAAGGGCCGAATCTGTGTATGAATGTGAGATTGGACGAGGACATGGCAAACCTTTCAGCAACATTTTCCGCGGCAGCCTAGCAGGCATGTTGTCAGAGGTCCTCGGCGTGGAAACCGTTGTGGAGACCAAGTGTATCGCCGCCGGCGACCCCTACTGCGAGTTTGTGCCGGGGAAAAAACCTTAGCGGCATAGACTAAGGGGCTTGGTCAAGTGTCTCCGAGCCGAGACAGCGGCCTCATATACCCCTGCCCTCAGCTGGCGTGGGACTACATTTTTCACACGGGCCTCTGGAGGTAGCTTCTCGCCGCATCTCCCGCATCTGAAGCCCTTGTTCAGCCCCAGCGACTCCATTCTCCTGCCACATTTTGGGCAAAGGGGAGGCCTCGTCACCACTTGCTCGGCGAGTTTCAGGACCTCTATTTTCTCGATGTTAAGCGTCAGCCCCTGCGGCTTCTCCTTAACCGCCCCCATCACCTTCACAACATCACCTTCGACAAGCTGCTGAACAACACGTCTGAGGTCACGCGTCTGTCGATAAGCCGCGCACACAATCTCACCATCGTCGTCACCAACCCTGAAGAATACATGTCCACCCTTCTTCAAAAATGGTCTGCCGACAACCCGTCCCTCGACAACAACGTTTTGGAAGGGTTTGAGAAGAGGTATCCTTGAAGGGATGTAATGCATGTCGGTGGCCTGGTTTGTCGCAAAAACCGTGACATACTCGACTTCTTCATGGAACCTCACCATCGAGAGGCCTTTCAAAGCGTTTTCAGGCGAGGTGGCCCTGACGCCTGCGAGGACGGGACACGGCGTATGCGGAGTTATCCTGATTTCTCCTGTCTCAGGGTCATAGCTGTCGAAGGATAATCCGCTTCGGTGGAGCTCGAGAACGGATGATGGGTCGACCCGTCGCATGGTTCCCCAGTTGCTTCTGACGCGGTAGGCGATTGCTTCGTAGGTCGGGTTCTCGAGGGGGAGAGCTATTGCTGCCAAGGCGCCTATAACTCCTCTCCCACCGTTGAACCTGTAAACCTCTGCCCCATGTTTCTCGGCGAGTTCAACCGCTTCATCCAACCCCACTATCTCCCTCACCGTCCTCAGGGCAAACATTTTCCACTCATCCGGAACATCTTCTCCTCTGTAAACCACCACACCGGGCTGCGTCTCCGCAAACCCCTTCTCATAAAACTCCTCAACAGTCTGGAGAACTGTTTCCACAGCCTTTTCCACTTGAGTATCAGAGACTTTGAAATGGAGAGAGAGGGCGGCGTTTCCACGTGTTTTGAATGGGCAGTTGGGGTTAAGCCGTATGAGGCGGCTCAGCTCATGCTTCTCACATCCAAGAGCCAACAGCCTCCGCTCAGCAACCGCCGCCACATAGGTCGTGCACATCCCACTGACCGAGTCCGTGTCATCGACCCCTATCCGAAGCAGCACCACAACCACAGCAACATTGCTCCCGGAAATAGATGTTTCTCCCGGTTTAGCTATGGCAGAGATTTTGACTAGGTCTACAATCTTTCACTGTCTTCCTTCACTCGTATCTTATGGCTTTGATTGGGTCCATTCTGCTCGCACGCCATGCAGGATAGATTCCAGCCGCGACGCTAATGATGACGGCGATGGAGAATGAGGTCAGAATGATTTCAGGTGTAAAGACGGGTGTTATTGTTAGTTGGACTGCTTGTTGTCCGCCGAATGGTCCGCCGGGCCCCCCAGCCGGTGGCCTGAAGCCGCCGCCAAAAGGCAGGAATCCTCCGAAAAACATTGGAAGAATTAGTGAGGATGCAAAGCCAAGCACGACGCCTACCACTCCACCCACAAGCCCTATAAAGAGAGCCTCCATGAGGAATATTTGCAAAATATCGCCCTCGCTGTACCCCACCGCTTTCATAACACCTATCTCCTTAGTTCTCTCTATAACCGTGACCAGCATTATGTTCATTATGCCTAGTCCTGCCACAGCCAGCGAAATTCCTGCAACGGAGCCGAGCAAGACTCCAAACTGCCCTATCACACCGGATATTGTGGAGGCAAGGGTCTGAAGCGCCACTACCCTAACCCTCTCACCGTAGATGGTTGTCAGCTGGTCCACAACTTGCTGAACGTTTTCTGCCTTGTCCGCCCTAACAAGTATGAGGTTGTAATCGTGTCTGTTCAGGATTGTTTTGAGTGTATCAATCGGCATGAATATAGAGCCATCGATTGATACGAAGGCTGATGCACCGTATCTATCTAGGATACCGCTTATCATTAGAGGTATGCGTCTAGTAAAGCTCTGGGTCCTCTGCTCTACAAACAGTGCCTGCGATACTGATATCTCCTGAACCCCTCCCAGAGTCGGTGGATAAGCGACTTCATAGCCTGCGACGCCGATGGGTACTTGAGCCGGTGGATACAGCTGGCCTTCGATAAGCCTTACATCACCCAGCAGAGCCTCGAGCTTCAAAGGGTTAACCCCGACTAGGGTTAGCTCAACATCCTGCCCCGCTCTAGAGATGTATACACGAGTGCTAAGCATGGGTATTACATCTTGGATATTAGGTATTGATGATAGCAGGGCGATGTCTGCGTCGGTTAGCTGTGTCCTCCCTATGGGAGTTATGACGATGGATGTTGGGCCGAGTGTCTGTAGTTGTCTGACAACAGCTTGTTGGACACCGGCTGTCTGTGAAACAAGCGCTATGACGCTTGCAACCCCTATCGCGACCGCGACAACCAGAAGAGCTGCTCTAACCCTTCTCTCACTCCATGGTTTCAGGCTGAGCATCAGGAGGTCAGCGAACCTCATCTCCTACCACGTCTCCCGATGGCGACGCCTGCAACAAGCCCAATAAGCAGAGGTACAACAATTGTGATGATATTTGATGTGTTGAGAAAACCAGTGTTCGCGGTAGTGGTCTGTGTTCTCGCCGTCCCTGGTCCACCGAATCCAGCGGGTCTGACGTTCACGTTGACGGATAACGTGTCTGTGTGCACTTCACCGACGTTATCTCTGTATGATACAACCAGCGGCAGCTGATATCTCCCGGGAGATGTAGAGTTCAAGGCTGTGAAGGAGAATGTCACCGATGTCGGGGTGTTTGTGGGAACGTTACCGAGAAAAACTCTTGACTGTCCGAATAGTCTAAATCCCTGGATATTCTCTGAAGGGCGGAGAGAGACAGCTGATGCTTGAACTGTCCCTGTATTTACAAGTACGATGGTTACGGAGAAAGTCTGTCCAGGTGATACTACCTCGGGTAGGATAGTCAAATCGACGACTTCAAAGTGTACCACCCCCTTCACCAAAACACCGATCTGTCTCTCCTCCTGTCTTTGAACATTGTCCCTGCCGTAATAACTCACAGTCATCGCCAGCGTTATAGAGGTAGGCGAGTCGGATGCGACGAAGATAGCTGCTTGAGACTTGTACTCCTCCCCAGGCTCCAAAGAAGGTATATTTAGCGTGTTTTCTTGGAGCCATGTAGCCTGGGAGGAGGCGGAAGGTGTTATTGTCAAATCTCTGAGCGTTGTAGAACCTATGTTGGACACGCTTACTGTTATATTGTTGATTGTCCCCGAGTAGAGAATATTGGGAGTTATCCTAAGGTTTATCGGTGAGAGAAATTCGGCTGATCGAGCTGATAGGAAGGCGTTTAGAACCCTCGACTCTGTCTTCAGCTGGTTCGAATCATCCAGATAGCTTAGGCTAACGGTGACCGGGGAAGAAGGAGCGGATGTCTCAGAGACATAAATGGAGACAGGGATTTCAGCTGTTTCACCGGGCCGAATCTCAGGTATGTTAAACTTGCCGTCAGTTCCTACCGGAACCAGTGGAAGGTTTACCGACAGCGTCAAAGCAACATCCCTGACAACTGTGAAACCTGCGTTTGTGACCCTGAGTTTGACATCATTCAGGTTATAAATGGTCAGCTGGTTGGGAATGATTTCAAGCAGCAGGTTTGGGGGCGTGGAGTAGGCCACTTCATAACCCAAGGTACTTTCAACAGTTCGAGGGTTACCATAAGAATCCAGATAGTTCATCGCTACGTTGATCGTGACCGGTGAGCCTGCTAGTGAAGGCGCGACGTAAATTTCCACAGGAACCTTCACACTTTCACCGGCGTCTATTTTATCGAATCGGGTCGGATAAGATAGTATGCTGACCTGCTGAGATGTCGACATGACGATTTCGACCTCGGAAGCGGTCCCGGTTCCGTTGTTTGATAAAATTAGGTTGACGCTGTTTCTACGTCCAGCCATAACGGTTTTCTCCGCGTTTGAAACATGTAGGGAGACCTCGCCGTTGATTCTTAATTGAATGGGTGTTGTGTATAAAAATGTTGTATCGTCATCATTTACTCCTTCTATGTAGAGAGTGGCTTGGTGTACGCCGGTTTTCAGGTTTTTGTCTATGTTGAGGTAGAAGACAGCTTCCGAGATGGTGCCAGGGTTCATGGTTGGTAGAAATACGACAGCCGTCCTGCTGTCGTCTGTCGAGGTTATCCCTTCCGGCAGACTCAGGGTTAGCTTGGCGTATCTAATTGCTATGTCATCCCTGTTGAGCAATTGAATAGTGAGTGGGGCGTTTACCGAGCCTGGGCCCACTTCAACAGATTGTGACGAAGTACCCCATTTTATGGAGACTATAGCTAAGTTGGACCCGACCTCCTGCGAGTAGACGGGTAAAGCCAAAACGAGTAGAAGCAAGAGTAGTGCATAGGCTTTCATTTTCTCACCACCTCAACCCTTTCAATTACTCCGTCTTTCATGTACGCGATTCGGTCTGCATACATAGCCACCTCAAGGTTATGAGTAACTAGTAGAACAGCTTTACCGCTAGTCTCGTTTACCTCACGTAGAAGCTCACCCACTTTTGTCGCGTTTTTTGAGTCAAGGTTTCCAGTCGGCTCATCGGCTAGGATTATTGCCGGGTCGTTTATCAAAGCCCTAGCTATGGCTACTCTCTGTTGCTCGCCTCCGCTCAGCTCGGTTGGTTTCTTGCCTGCTTTATCTGCAACCCCCAGCTTATCCAACAGATCCAAAGCTTTCCTACGCCTTGTCCTAGGGTCCACCTTGTTCGGTATTGCAGCCATCTCAACATTCTCTAGAGCAGTCAGAGCGGATAAGAGGTTGTAGGTCTGGAAGATAAAGCCTATTTTTTCTCTCCTCAGCCTGTTGAATCCTTTTCTATCTAAGTTAGAATAGCTCACGCCGTCCAAGATTATGTCACCCTGAGTTGGTTTGTCAAGGGCTCCCACGAGGTTTAATAACGTGGTTTTTCCTGAGCCTGAAGGCCCCACCACAGCGACGAAATCATTTTGCTCAAGTTCCAGATTCACACCTCTTAAAGCGGGATATTCTCCAGCCTTACTCCTATAAACCTTCCAAAGCTCTTTTATTTCAAGAAGCATCATAGCTACGCGCATCTGCGTAGACACATTTATTTTTGTGATGTATGAATCATCTATCACTCTAGGCGTATGTTATGTTCTTTCGTTGAGGTGTTTTTCTGGACTTTTTTAGCCTTTAAATAACGGCGTTTTGAGGGTGTTGGCTGAAGGTGAGAGCCCTAACCACGGAAACCGTCTCCTTATCCTTTGAGGAGATTAAGAGATATGGCCGGCACCTAATCATCCCCGAAGTGGGCATGGCGGGTCAGAAGAAGCTGAAGAGTGCAAGGGTGTTGGTTGTGGGCGCCGGAGGCCTCGGCTCACCAATATCGCTCTACCTCGCGGCAGCCGGCGTAGGCAAAATCGGGCTGGTTGACTTCGACCTCGTCGACGAAAGCAACCTCCAGAGACAGGTTCTCTACACCACCAGGGACGTTAAGAGGCCGAAGCTCGAGGTCGCTAAAGAGAAGCTGACCGCGCTGAACCCACATATCGAGGTGGAGACATATGAGACAAGGCTGACCTCGGAAAACGCGTTAGACATCATCAAAGACTATGACATAGTCGTCGACGGCACAGACAATTTCCCGACACGATATCTAGTGAATGACGCCTGCGTTCTCCTCGGCAAACCCAACGTATACGGCAGCATATTCAGGTTTGATGGACAGGTTTCGGTCTTCGATGCACGTAGAGGCCCGTGCTACCGATGCCTCTACCCCGAGCCACCGCCGCCAGGCCTTGTCCCAAGCTGCGCCGAAGGCGGTGTGCTTGGTGTTTTACCGGGTGTCATCGGCGCTCTTCAAGCTATGGAGACGATTAAGCTGATAATAGGCATAGGCGAGCCGCTTGTGGGGAGGCTGCTTCTTTTCGACGGCCTTCACATGTCCTTCACCGAGCTTAAGCTGCGGAAAGACCCCAACTGCGTTGTCTGCGGCCCCAACCCCAGGATACGTGAGTTGATAGATTATGAGGCCTTCTGCGGGGTTACGCCTTCAGCAGACACAGGTATGCATATCACACCTGAGGAGCTTCATGAGAAATTGCAGAAAGGTGAGAAGGTTTTTCTCCTCGATGTCCGCGAACCCGTCGAATATGAGATATGTCATCTCGAGAACGCCGTCCTCATACCCTTGTCCAAGCTACCCGAGCACGTCAACAAGCTCAGCTTAACAGATGAAATAGTCGCCTACTGCCACACCGGTGTAAGAAGCAGTATGGCGGTTAAGCTTCTCCGCGACCTCGGGTTCAGACGTGTGCGGAACCTCGCAGGCGGAATAGATGCTTGGGCCGAGCGCATAGACCCAAGCATGCCTAGGTATTAGGCGGCGGAGGCGGAGGAGGAAGAGCAGGCGGACTCCGCAACATTCTTCTCCTCGACAAACCATATGAAGCCGCTGCGACAACTGCTGCCAGAATGAGGAAAGCCTCTGCATAGGCGATGTTTCGGTGGAGAAGGTTTTCGTCGCTGAGAAGGCTGTAGCGGAGACGGAGGTCGGCGAGTTCTCTGCTGGTTTCATCGAGCTGGGACTGTAGGTAGCCTATCTGCTGTTTCGCCGACTCGTGACGCCCGACCAAGCCCTCATAGAGTTCATGCAGCTGGTTGAAAGACGCCTGCAGCATGCTATATTCCCTGGTGAGGTTCCTATAGTCGTGGAGAAGCTGCTGATAGCTCGTCGAGAGTGCCTCGTTTTCCCTTCTAAGCGTCTCATAAGTGGCTTGTAGTGCTTTCAGCTCGCCTACCGTGGAGACAAACCTATCGTTCAGCTGCCTGTATTCGTCGGACATGGTTTGGAGACGTTGCTCAAGCCTGTGAATCTCTTCCCTTGAGCTGTTAAGACGTGTCATGAGCGTCGCCGCGGTGTTGAGGGCTTCTTCAAGACGGGTTCGAAGCCTGTTTATCTCTGTTTCGAGGGTTTGGATGGTTGTGCGGAGCTGGTTTATCTGTTCCTGTGCCCTGTTGAGGTCGTTCAACAGGTCTTGATATGTTCGCGTTCTGACTGCTGCGATGTGCCACGTGTGTGTAAGCGGTTGATATGCTGTTTCGCGCGTGTAGTTGGCATAGAAGGTGGCGGTCACCAAGGGGTCGCGCCGCTGCACGTTGGGTATGCAGAGGCTGTAGGTTTTGACGATGTTGCTGCCCGTGGGATAAAACGTCGGCGTGGAGACAAGGTTGTCTTGGAGGAGCGTGGTGGTTCCGGCTTCGGATGTGTAGCTCACCTTCAACCACATCTTATCCACATCAACGTCCCCCAGAAAAGTAACTTGAAGAACAAGAGTGAAGCAATCTCCGAGACGCACCTCGACAGGATAGTTCAAAACAACCTTAAGCCTAGCATCGTCAACAAGCGAGGAAAACCCATCCGCCGCGGCCAGCGGCAACAACAAAACCAGCATCAAAAGCGACAAAACAAAGCCCCTCATACATTATGATTAAGTACGGCGGCCTATAAGCTCTGTCCAAACAGTGTTTATAAACACGAGATTTCCCTCATCATTGTGCAGGCAAGCGTTCTACAGGAGATGCTGGACATAGACTATGATGCTACGGCCTCCGCCATCCAAGAGTTTATCGCGGAAAGGCTGCGGCTTAGCGGCGCTTCTGGGCTTGTTCTAGGTCTCAGCGGCGGGGTGGACTCAAGTGTCGTGGCCGCTTTGTGTGTACGGGCTCTGCCGAGTGAGAAGATTCTGGGCCTCATTATGCCGACAAGTTTTACACCTGCTCAGGATGTTGCCGACGCACGGGCCCTCGCGGAAAAACTCGGCATATCCACACGATACATATCCATCGACCCGATTGTCCAGAGATATGCTGAGCAGCTTGGCGTGGGAACAGACGAGACTGCTGCGAGGATTGCTTTTGCAAACTTGCGGGCCAGAATAAGGATGACGATTCTCTATTTCCACGCCAACCTCCACAACCTGCTCGTGGTTGGAACGGGTGACAGAAGCGAAATCCTCCTCGGATACTACACCAAATACGGAGACGGCGGCGTCGACATTCTCCCAATTGGCGGCCTGTACAAGTCGCAGGTCAGGAGACTCGGCCTCGCTCTAGGCTTGCCAGAGCATTTGGCGAATAAACCCAGCAGCCCACAGCTCTACCCCGGACACAGAGCGGTTGACGAGCTGCCCGCCGACTACAGCATCCTCGACCCACTACTCCACCTCCTATTCGACAAAAAACTTTCACCACAGCAAGCTGTTGAAAAAGGTTTTGAGAAGAGGGTTGTGGACGCGGTTTTGGCAAGGTATGCGGCAAGTGTTCATAAGCGGGAGATGCCGCCCATCGGGCCTCGCCCCGTTCCCGTCACTCGATAAACTCGCGGCCGATGACTTCGCGGGCCACTATCAGCTTCAAGATGTTCTCGGCGCCCTCGGCTCCGACCACGTAGCTGAAGGCCGCTAGCCAAGCCCTGAAAATCGGCGTCTCCTTGAAATATGATGCGCCCCCATAGATTTTCATCACCTCCTCTCCCAGGTCTACGGCAAGTGATGCACAGCGGAGCTTCGCCATGGCCCCGAGTTTGGCGACGTCTCCAAGCGTGCCGACTCCGTCTCGGTAGTATCTGTCGGCTGTCCACGCCGCCTTGTAGCTGAGCAATTTCGCTGCCTCGAGGGCTGAGGCGAACTCGGCTATCTTGAAGCTGACGCCTTGATAGGCTGCGATGGGTTTTCCAAACACCTTTCTCGTCCTCACCCACTCCACCGCCCTCTCCATCAGCCACTCAGCGCATCCAACACATACGGCGCCAATCATTGTTCTCGCAAGGTTGAAGCCCTCCATCGCAATCTTGAAGCCTCCATTCACCTCACCGACTCTGTAAACATCATCCACCTCCACGTTCTGAAACGTTAGCACAGATGTGTCAAGCCCTCTTCGCGCAAACTCTGTCCACGGCTTATAGCTGATACCCTTTGTCAACACACCGTTCCGCTTCATCAACAACAGGAAGTCTGTTATCGTGCGATGTTTGAGCCCCGGGTCGCCGCTTCTCGCTATCAAAAACCATCCACCACCCCACGGCATCCTCTCGATAACCGAGGGAAGCGAGACCATCGACTTCTCACCCGATATCAGCCATTTACCGTCTCCTCTCTTCTCGGCTCTGACCTGCACAGAGGAGACATCGCTGCCTCCATGCGCCTCGGTGCTCGCTATGCCGATGGCTGCTTCGCCTGCTGCAACCCTTGGAAGAACCTCCTGCTTCGCCTCCTCCGAGCCATATTTCTGTATGATGTAGGGCCAAGAACACTGGAGAAGATACATCACGGCTATCGATAGTGCGGGGCCGTGGTAAGCCAACTGCTCAGCCGCGAGAGCTGCCTCGAGAAAAGAACCATCCTGTCCACCATACTCGGATGAGATGGTCATCCCCATCAACCCGACCTCAGCCATCTTCTCAATAATCTCGCGGTCAATCTCCCCCTTCTCATCCACCTCTATCCACTTCGGCTCGATAACTCTTTTACAAAACTCTGAAACCTTGTCGCGGAGAAGCTGCTGCTCACTATTCAGTCGAAAATCCATGTGTATGTGTTTGTTTGGCAGTATTTTTGTTTCATGGTCTCTCGACGACTATTTTCATGTAGCTGATGCGGCGGGTTTTCCCGTTGACCACGAACTCCTCACTCCATGTGGAAATGTCCTTTATCCGAAGGTTTTGATGAAATGATTTGCGCAACAGCTCGACTGTGTCCACGCAGAGTGGAATGTTTTTCCCCCGTGCAACAAGCTCAACCTCCTTACTGCCCCTGTTGAAAAGCACAATCGACGCGGTAACATATCTGAACACTGGCTTTTTCCCCACTATGACGAGACGCGGCCGCTGGCCATGGGACGCCATTACATCTTCTCACTGAACTAGCCTATTTAAACTATCGGCGCAAATAGCTGTTTCTGTTTTTCTGGGTGTTTCCCGTTAAAACTTATATCTGGGTCAGCCAGGCGTCTTTGACTCAAATGGATGAAGAAAAGCGGTTTTCGAAAAAAGGTTGGCTGAGCCAGACGCCTGAGGGTGATTTGCTTCTTGTCAACGAAAACGGGGAAGCCTACAAGGTGAATGAGGCTGTGGTTGCGGTGTGGAACATGTTTGAGGACAAGACTGTAACCGATGTAGTGGGCGAGGTAGCGGAGCAGATTAACCGCGACCCAGCCGAGTTGAGGGAAGCTATTGAGCAGCTTGCTGCAAAGCTTGTCGAAGCAGGGCTTATAGGCTGAAGTTATAGAAGAAGCGTCGCCAAACCTATCGACAGTAATGGGGCGGCGAGGGCCGCCACCCTATAGGCTCTAACCCCGAATGAGACAGCTTGAGAAACCACGTCGAGGAAATCACTGAAAACTTTCACGTTCTCAATGGTGACGGATTTATGGGCGGCCTCGGCGTCTGAGAGGTCTGAGGCAGCTCTTTTATGTAGTTCGTCGAACAGGGTCTTCAGTCTCTCTGTCGATATGGCTTCGCCGAGTGGATGATATCCTCTGCCGCCTAGGGAGACCGCGTTTACCATGTGTGTGTCGGTTGTGCATAGCTCGGTGTCCACGCATCCGTTTTCTCTGGCAACCTGCTGCAGAACACCTCTCACCCACGGCATCGCGTTGTTGGCGTCGGCCAAAACCAGCGAAGTCCTCACACCATCCACCTCGAACACGATGCATGACACCCCGCCGGCTCCTATTCCATCGCTCGGCCCAATATCGGATGGAACCGTGCGAGCGTATCCGACACGCATCTTTGACAGAAAGGCAGGCTTCTGTTCAGAAAAATTGCTGAGAAACGTTCTTATTTTTTCTATTGTTGCGTTGTCGAGGTTTTTCAGGTTGTCGCTGAAGCTGTTATGCGAGTCGACGACTATTTTTCGGCCTGCGTGGTTGGGGGGGAGCACTTCGGGCGGCAGGTCCTCCATCGGCTGTGGGTTTAGGGTGAGAATTACCATGTCTTTGTCGGCGATGTTTAGGGTGAGGCTGCTGACGCCGTCGAAGTTTGTGCGCCATGGGCCTCTGGCTTCGGAGAAGTAGGTGCCGTTTTTCTCGAGCCACTTGGCTTCTTCTGCGATTTTCTCAGCCACCTTCTCGGAGAGCTCTATGTTTGCGAGGTTTTTCTCATGGCTCGACAAACCCTTCAACACAAGTGGGTGAAACCCTTTCTCGGCAAGCTTGTTCGCCAGAATTGCGGGAAACATGCTTGAGCCGACCGCTCGAAACGGCCCGGGATGGATGTCTGAGACAACAAGGGCGACAGACGGTTTCCCCACACGCCTCAACACAAACAACTCGCATCCGACACGGTCCTCGTTCCCCAGCCTCATCATCATCTCCTCAAGCTCTCTTGAATAGCCTGAGAGAAGGCTTGCTAGAAAGGCTTGCAGAAGCCTGAAAGGCCTGATGCCCTGAATAGGCTTGGACAAGTCAATCAGGTGACGGACTATCTCGAGAGAAACCACGCCCACCAAAAAGCTTGTGAAAGATATCTGGAGGGCTTTAGCCCAGTTGCCGAGAAATGCTTGAAGCGTTAGCAGGTTGAGCAGCATCGGCGGCGTCGAGAGGAGAGCGGCTAGGAATGGATGTATTCTATAGCCGATGGCTCTTCTGACAGAGTAGCTGAGAAAAACAGAGGTGGCCGCTGATGCGGCGAGTACCGCGACGGCTGCTGCGAGGCTGAACCATCTCAGAAATGCGGATACCACTACGCCTGCGAAGACAACCCCTGTCTCCACAACTGATAGTGAGTCAAGGCGGCGGCTGGTGTAGCTTGGACATTTCCTGCCCAGGGAAAACGCGACAACTCTGTTGAGTAGAGCGGTTGAGCCTAGAAAAGCTATGAAGACTGTTGAGGAGAGGAGGACATCAGCCGAGTAGAGGTAGATGATGACCGTTGACAGGCTGGCCATGATCAGCAGAGCCTCCAGCGAGACTGCGCCACCGTAAAACCCTCTGATGAGACGGTATCTCTCAGCTATGTTGCCTGCGGCGTTGCTGACCATCTTGACCCGTGAGTGGAAAACCAGTTAAAAGACTTAGTGCACAGGCTTATATGCGGGTTTTGGGTTTTCTGGGTTGTTGCTTCGACCGGGGAGAGACGGCGGTGTTGTGCTGTCGGTCAAAGGTTTTTCGGCGGCTTTCGACACTAGGCCTCAGAAAGGTCTCGGATTTGTTTCGCACGCGCATTCAGACCACGTCGCCGCTGGACAAAATGTCCTCGCAACCCGTGAGACAATTTCTCTGATAAGGAGGGTTTGGCAGTTATCTGGTGGCTACAAACCCATACCCTATCGCCAAGAACTCAGAGTAAGCGACTCGGTCTCTGTTAAGGCCCTTAACTCGGGGCATGTGCTCGGCTCCGCCATGTTCAGGCTGGACATCGGCGGCGAAAGCCTTGTCTACACAGGGGACATCAACACAGTCCCAACCCTGACCACCAACCCCGCTGAACCCGTTGACGCCGACGTATTCGTCATCGAGACGACCTACGGCCATCCCGACTATGTTTTCCCGCCGAGGCATAAGACCGAGGCATGGATTCTGAAATGGGTCTCCAAAACACTTGCGGAAGGCGCGTTACCCGCTTTCAAGGCCTACTCCATCGGCAAGTCGCAGGAGCTTATCAAGCTCTTCAACACCTACACAAGCCTCCCCGTGGTGGTTGGAAAAACTGTGGCAAACGCTTCGAAAACATATGTCGAAAACGGTGTTAAACTGGATTTCATAAGGTCAGGGACAAGGGATGCGGCCGAGGTGCTGGGCGGCGGAGAAGCGGTTTACATAGATAGTCAGGTGAGGAGTGTGCCTGTGCATAGGCGGGTCAAGTGGGCGACTGTGACAGGCTGGGCTGTCAAGGGATGCCCCGAAGGGTTTGACGCAGCTTTTCCGCTCAGCAGCCACGCCGACTACCGCGGCCTCCTAAACTATGTCGAGGAAAACAGGCCGAGGAAAGTTTACACCATCCATGGCTTTTCCCAACTTTTTGCGAAGACACTGAGGCTAAGAGGCTTCGACGCTTCACCTTTTACGTGATGAAAACTTAAAATCAGCCAAACATCTCTACATGATGGCTTGAGCGCAAAGAAACGCAAAGAGGCTCCGATGCCTGCCACCGCGGCTGGGCTACTAAGGTTTTTCGAAGACGAGTCGACGGGTGTTAAGGTTAGGCCCGAGATAGTGTTAGGCGCCTCGGCCGCGTTGATAGTTGCCGTGCTGATTCTCAGGGCCCTGTTCCCAATTTAGCCCACAGCCTCTTCTATTGATGCCTGCCCAGCGCCTGTAAGCCTCCACCGGACACCTCGGCCTCTTCCCCTTTTCTCCACAACCCTGTCACGCTTCAGCCTCTTGAGATGATGACGGACAACATGAAGCGGAAGACCTGTTTTTCTGCTGATTTCAATGGCTGAGTATTCGCCTTCCTCGAGAACGGTTATGATTTTGGACCGTGCCTCCAGCCCTTTCCTCACGTTCTTGACAGATGTTAGATAGGCTCTGGGGTTTATCATGTCTACTCAGCTGCGAAGGCCTCGAGCCTTGTCTGGACAGTTTTCTCTACGGGTTTCTTGGAGGCGGTGAAGAGGTCAACCACGTTCTCCACAGCCGAGAGCGTCCTCTCGATGAGGTAGGTGTTTCTGATGTTTTTCTCAGCCATCTGTTTCGCGAGCTCGATATATTTCTCCACATTTCCCCGGAAAACCGTGAGCGACAAATCGGTCTGACAGCTTGGACATTTTCCCGTCAAAGGCAGCCTCCGGAATTTTCTGTTGCATTTCTTGCAGCGGAAGCTCTGCACCATGAAAGCTTTCACGTTCCCCAAGATGTCGGGCAGAATGTGTGAGGAGACTATGCTGTCGACGAGGCCCGCGTCACGCACCGCGTCAAGGCTATCCATCAAGGCAAGCTGTCCCGCAATCTTCTCAAACATGGATTCGAGTGATTTGTATGCTGAGACGATGTCGGGAACGGTTAACATGGTCTGTGGATGGGTGTACATGATGCCTGTTCCTCCGTAGCCCGCGGCGAGGTCGTCGCCGAGAATATGGACAAGAGGCCTGTATTCGCTTCCCTTGGCTCTGCGTAGAGAGAGTTGGTAGAACTCGGCTGGTATGCTGCTCCACACATCGACGTTATGGGCCTGTTCGTCAACATCCTCTGGATACACAATCCTTGTCATGAGAAGGGGGGTGTCCATTTTTCCACCTATGCGGTCGGGGATGTAGAGACGTGAAAAGTTCATCAAAACATCTGCGAGAAGCATGACGCTGTCCTCATCCCCGTCGCAGTCACGGCGTTTGGCTGCATGGAAAACGGGGTGAGCGAAGTTGAGGTCTGCGTCCAGCATCCCTATCACTCTTGCCACGACGCCGACGTATGTGTGTGGCGAAAGGCCTACAACAAGTTGTCCGACGAGGTCTCCGGCGTCCCGTAGGTTGTATAGCTTCTCGAGACCCGCGTGTTTGAGTAGGTCGTCTATGTAGCGTGAAACTTTGACAAGATGCTCAGCGGCTTTCCTGCTGAGGATAATGTCCTGCGGCTTAAGCTCGAGAACCTGTTCATCGGATACAAGCGGGTTTCCGAACGCGTCATGTAGGTATCCGAGGCTGCGCAGCCTCTCGACAGAGGTTCCTATCTGCCGCGGCGTGAAATGGGTCAGCGGAGCGTTGGTCGCGTCAAACCTTACTGTGCCATCCTTGTATACATAGAGGCCGTAACGGGCCCTGAGCAAACCCTTCAGAAAACTTTCAGGAGCCTTCACCCGGCTCGTCAACCCCTTCACACCGCTCAGCCGAGGAGGCGTAGACTCGCCCAATTTCTGCAGAGCTGTGGAAAGCTCAGCCCGGAGGTCGACAAGCTGTTTAGCTGAGAAAACAACATCTTCCCCGCATTTGTCGCATTTCTCCACGAGCTCGGTGAACTGTTTTTTACAGTTTCTGCAGACGCCGTACAACGTGGTGTAGGAGCCGCATTCGCTGCACGTTTCTCTCCAGCCAATTTTGCCGCAGTTGATGCAGAGACGTGTCACAAGCTCTACTGTGACGACACTGGTTTTAGCGGACACTATGTCGCGTGTGGCTCCGCCCGCGAGACCGATGGGGAATAGGAAGTGAACAGCGGGGCTTGTTTTACGTGGGCCAGCTTTCTCAGGCCTTCCCATCCTCGCCGTCAGGCTCGACCCACGTTTATCACGCACCTCCACACCCGATATTCTATGAATAAACTGGAGCGGGCCCTCGTCTGGAAATGGTTCAAACTCTTCACCAGGCCTGAGCAGCGTGGTTAACACAGTATGGTCTTCTTCTGAGATGATGATTTTTCCATCCATTATCCTGTGTTCGAGGAGGATGGCTTCGAGTATCTGTTTGATGTCTGGGTCGAGGCGGTAGACATGGTTTTCTCCATGGCGTTCGAGGCCTGTTTGGAGCCAAGTTCTCAGCTGGTTGATTTGGTGTGTTGTGATGTTTGTCCAGAAGTGTAGGTGGCTTGGATGCAGGGGGATGCCTGTGTTGATGCTTAACGCGAGCGCTTCTTTGGCTGTGGGCTTGGCTGTGAAGGGGTTTCCGGCGAACAGTTTGAGACGCTTCAACGGTATACCCGTTTTCTCGGCTACGTTCTCCAACCCCCGCGAAGCAACCACCTTGAGATAATCCTTCAGCCACCATTCCTCACAGTAGCCCGCGGGCCTCAGCTCAACGTTGTTCTCCACACAGTCGCCGACTGAGACAAGGATGTCGCCGAGGAAAAGCACCCTATCTATCGAGTCGGCTATTTTTCTGAAGGTTTCTTCGGATGTGAGCTTGACCACGTCTCCTCCACGTGTTTTGACGACGGGGGGCTCGATGACGTCGACGGGTGTGACTATTCCGCCTTTTCCGGGGAAATCTGTCTTCAACTGTGTGCCCGTCACGATGTAGCCTTTTAGAACCCGCATAGTCAAGGGATGTATGCCGTATGCGGCCATTCCTGTGGCGAAGGAGCGGCCATATCTTATCCGGAACCCGCCAAACCTGTCGGCCAGCGAGAGAACAGGTCTTCCGCCTATAACCTCGAGAGAGCCCTCCTCACCGTTTTCCTCTTTCTTGACAGAGGCTTTGGCCAGCTCCTCAACCCAGTCCCAGCCAGACATCTTCATCGAGCGGACGGTGTTCAAAACCTTCTTGGCACGGCCGACTATGCCGTCGTTGACAACTCTTAATGCGCCGCCTCGTAGATAGTTTGTCTCGATGCGTTCGAGGTCGCGGAAAGAGGGGACAGGTATCTCATCCGTGGCTACGCCGCTTATCTCGACAGGCGTCATCCGGTAAGCATAGGCAATCAAATTGTCGGGGACGCTGTACTGAAACCTGCCCACATGCCTTATGTAGGTGCGAAGCTCCTCGACAAATCGTTTAACCTCTTCTTCACGTGCCTTGAACCTGTCAAGCCCCAGCAGCCTACGCACATAGTCGGCGAGGACGACGACGCTGGCGAGCTCTGTGCCGCCCGCCGCCCTTATCGGGCCCGCGAAATAGACCGCGAGATACCTTGTTCCGTCGTCGTTTTCTTTTATGCGTACATGTGAAATCCCCTCGGAGGGTGCTGCCGTTATGCATGGAGGTGTTAGGACAGCGAGGGCTGTGCAAACGGCTTGGTGGATGACTTTTTCCTCCGACTCTGCTCCGAGGCTTGAATAAACTATTTCTTCACAGAGCTTAAACGCCAGCTCTATTCCCGAGAGCCGTTCCCTAAGCCTTCTAATTTTCTCTGCAACACCACGCGGACCAACCAGAAGCTCAACTCGCTCCTCCATCCGGTCCGCGAAAACCGTCTCAACAAAAGGCAAAGGCTCGCGCGTCTTCTCCCTGTATGCCGAAGCCACGGCGTAAACACGCTCAACCTCTCTGAGAATAGCGTTCCGATACTCCTCTAAACCCGGGTCCAACCCTGTGAAGGGAAAGGGCCCACGCAGGTTAAAAAGAGTTTAGACGTCGGCCAAAGTTTTTCCAACACTCGGCTGCGGCTGGAGAGATTTGATGTATTCGTCGAAGGGCTGCCGTATAACGATGCCTTTCTCAGGCTCTATGGTGAAGACATACATTGTGGAGTCCATGCTGCTCCATCTCATTTTCCTGACGTAGATTGTGCGGACGAGGCTGCCGCCAATCTGCTTCACACCGAGAACTATGACCCCCGATGCGAGAAACTCCTCCAGCATGAACCTGCTCATCTTCTTGGAGCCTGTGGGGATGTCTGTCGTCATCAGCGTGGTGACGCCGAACCTCTCCTCTATCATGGTGATGATTTCGCGGAGATATTCTCGGACGTAGAACTCGTCCTTGGCTCCCTGAGCAAGAGCTGAGACGGGGTCGAGAACAAGCCTCGTGAACCTCCGTCCCCTTGTAGCGTTGAAGATAGCGTCGACGAATGCTCTGCTCTCCTTGCCGTATTTCCGTGCCTCTGCTGCGTAGAGTCTCAGCTCAAGCGGTATGAAGCGCCCAGCCTCCATGAAGGCCCAGAAATTCCATCCCAGCGACTCTGCGCCACGCAAAACACCTTCAACCCTCTCGTCGATGGTGACATAGACACATGTCTCGTTCTGCGTAAGCCCGTTGAGAAGATACTGCAGCGAGAGAATGGTTTTTCCAACCCCTGTCTCACCTGTCACCAAGTAGGTTCTTCCCCTTATGAAGCCTCCGCCGAGCATTTTGTCGAGCCGCGGGTTGCCAGTCGAAAGCCTCTCATCCAGTTCAGCCATGCAAACCACCTCATAACACCCTGATATATATCTACAAAGCATCAAAACGCTTTACTTTTCTCGAGCAGCGATTCTCGCCAAAATTGCTGCAACAGCCTCGACGGCGTCTATTCCCAGACCGTCTACACCGATGTTATTGGAGCCTCGGAAAGCGTCTACGCAGCCAGCTGCGAAAAGTGCTTCGGCGGCGTGATGCATGTTTTTGAGTGTTTGTCGATAGGCTAGGTTGTCTGCGAGGGCCATGGCGCCGTAGAATCCGAGGTCAGATATGGATGCGGTTACGAGGTATGTGGCCGATGTGGTGGAGGCTATGCCACCTGAGCATGGGCATCTGCAAACCTCTCCATGAGGAACATACATCTCTACCGCGTCTTTTATCAACCCCATGCCTGCCTCGTTACCACCGTCGCCGAAAGCGATAAAGGGCTTGCCCAAGCGGCTGAGCTTCTCGAAAACCTTGTCAAGCGGCGCTGTGTAAGCTGTGATGTTTTCGCCGACGCTGTTATGGTATTGACCGTGTTTGTTTGCACCTGGTCTTTCAACGGCCACCAGAAGGTCTGCCCCCGTCTCCACGACTAGAGAGGTCAATGTTTCTTCGCCAACTCCACGCGAGACTTTTATCAAAGTCGACGTCTTCGCTCCAGCAGCCTTTAACCCCACCTCAGCAACCTTCTCAAACCCTTCATCTACAAAGATCACAGCACATCCACCTCTCGCCTCAAGCCATCTCGGAAAAAGCACCGAAGACAAGAGACCGTCAGACTCCGGCGCCCCGCCGAACCTGAGAATCGGAAAACCCGTCGCAACAGCGACAACGCTCGCCTCCGACAACAGCTCAGCAGCCCTACCGCACAGCGGTCCATCAGCCAGCTTCCTCGCAGCAGCATAGAGGCTCTTCACCACACCTCTCCCAACATAGTCAACTGTCACAACCCTGTCAACAAACTCCGCGGCATCCAACCCATAAATCACGCCAACATCCACCTCATATGAATGTTCCAGCTATATGCGGGAGTAGACCTTCTTGAGGGCCGAGTGGCCCGGCTTGTGAGGGGTCGTGTGGAGGATGCTATGTTTTACCTTGGCTCCCCAGCCGAGTATGCGAGGAGGTGGCTGGATGAGGGGGCTGACTGGGTTCATGTGGTTGACCTTGACGCCGCCCTCGAGAGAGGAGACAACACAGCGCTTCTGCGACAGGTTGCGGCCGCTGCCCAAGGCCGTGTCCAAGCAGGCGGCGGAGTAAGAAACATAGCCAAGGCCCTCGACCTCGTCGACGCCGGGGTCTCGAGAGTCGTAATATCGAGCCTCTATTTTGGTAGACGTGAAGATGCTTTGACGCTTCTCGGCAGTCTCGGGGCTGATAAGGTGTGTGTGGCTCTCGATTTCGACGAGGCGGGTATGGTTGTTACACGTGGGTGGCGAGAGCGGACGCGGCTTCGTCTCAAAGAGGCTGTGGAGCAGGTTTTGTCGGACGGTTTTAAACATGTCTTGGCGACGGACGTCGCGGCCGATGGAACACTTGCCGGAGCAAACCCCAAAACCCTCTTAACCATCGACGAGGACCTGAGACACTACATGATTGTCGGCGGCGGCATATCATCGGTAAGGGACCTTCTCCTCCTCAGGAACAGCGGCTTCGCAGGAGCTGTTGTAGGCAAAGCGCTTTACGAGGGCCGCCTAAGCCTGAGAGAGGCCGTGCATGCTTTAAAGCATCGTTAGACAGGTTTTGAGCTGGAGTTGGTGGCTAAACGGATAATTCCATGCCTCGACGTCGACAACGGCAGGGTGGTGAAGGGCCGAAGGTTTGTGGACCTCCGGGAAGCAGGAGACCCCGCGCAACTGGCGGCAAATTATTCGGAGCAGGGGGCTGACGAGCTTGTCTTCCTCGACATATCAGCCTCGCGGCAGAACCGCGACATATTGGTCAACGTGGTGAGAAGCGTGGCCGAGGTGATAAACATCCCTTTCACAGTGGGCGGCGGCATCAGAACCATGTCAGACGCAGACACAGTCCTCCGCAACGGAGCCGACAAAGTCTCCATAAACACGGCAGCCGTCAAAGACAACACACTCGTCAAAAGACTCTCCGAGACCTATGGCGCCCAGTGCGTGGTCGTCGCCATCGACGCGAAACGTAGCCACAAGATGCTGAGCGGATACGAGGTATACATCTACGGCGGCACATCCCCGACAGGGTTGGACGCTGTCGAGTGGGCGAGGAGGGCGGCGGAGCTTGGAGCGGGCGAGATACTTTTGACAAGCCTCGACATGGATGGGACCGAGGAGGGCTACGACATCGAGTTGACGAAAAAAGTTGTCGAAGCCGTTGATGTCCCGGTGATAGCGAGCGGCGGCGCAGGCTCACCCGAGCACATTTACAGAGTTTTTGACGAAGCTGGTGCGGACGCGGCCCTCGCCGCCTCTATTTTCCACTTCGGTGTATACACGGTGGCTGATGTTAAGAGGTTTCTAAGGGAGCGTGGTGTGGAGGTGAGGCTGTGAACATAGGGGATGTGAAGTTTGACGGCGGCGGGCTTGTGCCGGTAGTTGTGCAGGATGTGGATACGAGGGAGGTTTTGATGGTGGCTTACGCCAACGCCGAGGCCCTTCGCCTAACGTTTGAGACAGGGTTTGCGCATTTCTGGAGCAGAAGCCGGCAACGGCTGTGGAAGAAGGGTGAAGAGAGCGGGAACATAATGCATGTTGTCGAGGTGCGGGTTGACTGCGACGGAGACACAGTTCTCTACATCGTCAAGCCAACGGGCCCCGCATGCCACACAGGCAACAAAACATGCTTCTACCGAAAACTCAGCCCCTGACAATTTTGATGAAGTTCCGCAGTATTTTCTCACCTGCTACAGAGCTTTTCTCGGGATGAAACTGTGTTCCATACACTGTTCCGAACCCCACCACAGCGGGGAAGTCTACGCCGTGTTTTGCTTCTGCGAGGACCAGCTGAGGGTTGGATGGCTGGGGGTGGTAGCTGTGGTTGAAGTAGACCCACGTGTTGCCCACGTTCTCGAGCAACGGTGACTCGCGCTTCACATAGAGCATGCTCCATCCCATGTGAGGCCTTTTCACAGACGGTGGAAGCATGACAACCCTGCCTCCGAAGACGCCTAGCCCCCTTCCCGGCCCCTCCTCACTCTCCTCAAAAAACAACTGCATGCCGAGGCAGATTCCTAGAGTGGGGACGCCTTCCCTAACCATATCCACAATCTCATCCCTCATGGGTGCAACTCTTTCAGCCGCGGCCGAGAAGCTTCCCACACCAGGCAAAACCATGCAGTCAACATCTTTGACAATCTTCTCGGAGACAATCACTTCAACCCCCAGCCGTTTAAGGGCATGGGAGACGCTGAAAACGTTGCCGACACCGTAGTGGAGAACCAGCGCCCTCAACCCCACGACAGCACATGCACCAGATAAAAACCTTCACACGCAAACCTATAAACAAGCATAGGAGACGTGAAGACGCTTGCCAATCATCAAGTTCGCAGTCCCGAAAGGTTCTCTCGAAGCGGCTACGCAGGAGTTTCTCGCCAAGGCCATGCTGAAACTACGGGGAGCGGAGCGCACATACAGACCCGTCGTCGACGACAGAGACATCGAGGTAAAGATACTCCGCCCACAAGAGATACCGGTCTTTGTCGCAGGCGGCGCATATGACATCGGGATAACGGGTGTTGACTGGGTGCGGGAGACAGGTGCAGACGTTCTTCAGCTTCTCGACCTCGAATACGGCTATGTCAAACTCGTAATCGCGGCACCGAAAAACTCACCCCATAAAACCCTCGACCAATACATCGAGGAATACGCGCGGGCCGGGAAACCGCTCAAAATATCAACCGAATACCTCAACACAGCCGCCTCATACATAGCCTCAAAACCTGTCTACAGAAAAATCTACGGCGACCAGCAGCCCATGATAATCACGCCGTGGTGGAGAAAGGGTGAGAACAACATGGTGAGGGTTTATCTCAGCTTCGGAGCCACGGAGGCTAAGCCGCCCGAGGAGGCTGACATAATAGTCGACGCGTCGGCGACAGGCATTACCCTCGAGCAGAACAACCTCACACCCATAGAGACCATAACCGAGTCAACCGCAACCCTCGTAGCCAACAAACAATCATTCAACGACCCCGTCAAACGCGAGAAAATCCTCGACATCTTGACACTGTTGAAGGGAGTGGTGGAGAGCGGGAAAAAGCTCCACATCTTCGTAAACGTTCATGAGGAGAATTTGGAGAAGCTTCTCACTTCTCTCCCTGCTTTGAAAAGCCCGACCATCAGCCAGCTCTCCAACAAAGGCTGGTACGCCATCAACACCGTCATCCCCAAAAACGAGTTCCTCAAAATCCTCCCAACCCTCCGCAAACTCGCCCAAGGACTCGTCGTCCACGAGCCCAACCTCATCCTCCCACTAGAAGAAATCATGACAACACAGGGAGCCCAGACAGGAAATGACCAGAGCAGGAAAAGCATTTAGAGAAACAAGGGAGACACGTATTTCCGCAGAGGTAGCTCTCGACGGCACAGGAGTCTGCAGAGCATCCACAGGCTACAAGTTCCTCGACCACATGATAACAACCCTGGCCAAGCACAGCCTCATAGACATCACCGTTCACGCGGAGGGCGACATGAGGCATCACGTTGTCGAGGACACGGCCATCGTGCTTGGACAGGCTTTTGACAAAGCTTTGGGCGACCGCATAGGCATCAAACGCTTCGGCTACGCCATAGTTCCCATGGATGAGGCCCTCGCCCTCGCAGCCGTCGACCTCGTCAAAAGACCCAAACCAGTCATCAAGCTCAAAACCGTGTTGGACATCGTTGAGGACATCCCCGTCTCGGAGATCACCCACTTCCTCGAAAGCTTCACAACCTCCATGAACGCAACAATCCACATCCGCGTCCTATCAGGCATGGACGACCACCACAAAGTAGAAGCCGCCTTCAAAGCACTCGCCCAAGCCATTAAACAAGCAATCGAGCATGAACCCCGCATAAGAGACGCGCCCACAACCAAAGGAACGATGTAAACACGTGACATCCTATTTATCCAGAATACAGAGCTAGCAAAAATGAACACATGTGAGCTCGGCGAAAAACACGGCGATGATAGTTCTGTTCGAGCTTGTAGCGGTTGAGGATTTTAACTCCGCTTCGATAACGACAGCCTTGTTTTGAACGATGTTATCGTTAATCCAGCAGGTTCCCCATCCTTATCCAGGTCCACTATGAGGCCCTCTCCTATCTCTACTCCTTCTAAGGCTTCGCGGTCTCCGAAGTGAACATATAGAACGTCCCCTTCCTCATCGTAATGGATGTATGCGCCCGAAACCTTTAATCTTCTCAAGGCCTCTTCCAAACCAACCTCCTCCTATTCCTAAGCCTCTCCATCTTCTTAGTCGGATAAGCGGTGATAATAAATCCTTCCCCATTCAGGGTTCTATAAACCACCACCAAGTAAACTCCATCAAGAAGACCTTTGAACCATTTAACTGCTAATAGCTCCCCCAGTTTGCCTTCTAATACCATGTCCGGTTTCTCCACAGCCTCAATAATCTTAGCTCGATGCTCGTAAACCCATGGCCTCTTGGCCAGGATATGTCTCCAGCTGTTCAGCCATAGTATAACACGCCTTCCCTCGAAATCACGGCACTCAAAAACTATGCTCATACCGGCTACAGATGCTGATTAAGCCTCCATAATTACTCTGTGAACATGCGTGTCGACCCCCGCATAAGAGACGCGCCCACAACCAAGAGAGCGATGTAAAACACCTCCATCCTCTAGATTGTATATGCGGGGGGTGGGATTCGAACCCACGAACCCCTTCGGGAGCGGGTTTCCACTCATGTGATCTTAAGCCCGCCGCTTTCACGGCCCCTTCTTTTGGATGATGTGCCGGGGCCTCTTTGACCAGACTTGGCTACCCCCGCCTGGTTGAATTATTGTTTTGGATGTTTTTATGGCTGTTGTCAGCGTTTTTTGGGGTTTAGCCAGTTGTAGCTCCTCCACTTGGGTGAAGGATATCCGCAGTAAGCGCATCTCTTTTTTGACTTGTGGAAGCTTCGGTGTCCACATCTTCTGCAGCGTATGTGCTGGGGCTTGTTGTATTTGCCCATCGAAGGTGTTCCCTTAACCATCCTCTATCCCACCAACCTTCACAAAGCCATGATTAATAGCTTGATGTTTCAGGGCGGGGAAATCATAACTATGCTGTCGCCTCTTACGACTATTGTTCCCAGCTTGTTATGAGTGTTTTCGTCGACGAGTTCGTCGGTGTCTTCGAGGACGATGTTCATGTGCTGGTCGTATCCTTTGAGCAATCCGCGAAGCACTTTGCCGTTGCGTAGCCTCACCAAGACTGTGGAGCCGACGCTTTTTGAGAGAATTTTAAGGGAGACGTCTGACGACAAGGTCGTCTCATCATGTATGCTGAGTCGCTTATATGGATTATGTGACGGGGACTATTGTCTCGAGGTTGTGGGGGGTGAAGATGCTGGCCGGAGTTATCCGTGTGAGGGCTGTTGCGAGGCTTTCGACGGCGTTCTCCTCGCCGTGGACGAGGATGATGTTACGAGGCTTGGGCATTATTCTCTTCACATAGTTTATCAGCTGCTGCCTGCTGCTGTGGCCCGAGAAGCCATCAACCTTCTCCACCTGCATCTTCACGTTCAACACCTCAGGCCTCCCTTCACCGTTCCTCAGCAACACCTCCCGCACACCCTTCAACAAAGTCCTGCCCAGCGTCCCCTCAACCTGATAGCTCACAAACAGCAGCAGATTGTTCTCATCTCCTCCGAATGCTTTCAGGTATTTGAGCACAGGCCCTCCCTCAAGCATGCCCGACGTCGAGATAACAACCATCGGCTCACGCATCTCGAGAATCTCCTGCCTCTGAGACTCTCCTTTGACGGGTGTAAAGTATTCCGAGAGGAAGATGTTTTCGCCTTCGCGGAGTCTTTGCTGCAGTTCTGCGGTGAAGTAGTCGGGGAACCCTGTGTGAATGGCCGTCGCCTCAATCACGAGGCCGTCGAGGAAAACAGGGGTTTCGACGAGCTTTTTCTCCGAGAAGAGCTTGTTGAGGACGAGCATGATTTCCTGGGCCCTGCCGATAGCGGGCACGGGTATGATGACCTTGCCTCCGCGGTTGATGGTCGCGGTTATCTTCTCGGCGAGAAGTGTCTCGCTCTGCTCAAGCGTGTATGGGACGGGGGTGGCTCCGTAGGTGCTCTCCATTATTAGTGTCTCTACGCGTGGAAACTTTGAAACACATGGGTCGAGGGCCGTCGACCTCTCATACTTGAAGTCACCTGTGTAGACGATGTTGTGAAGCCCTTCGCCTATGTGGAGATGAATTGCTGAACTTCCGAGGATGTGGCCTGCGTTGTAGAAGATTAGGCGGATGTCGGGGGTGATGTTTGTTACGACGCCGTATTTGAGGGGGAAGCTGTGCTGGAGAGCGAGTCTTATGTCGGATTCGCCGTAGGGTGCGAAGGTGCCTTCTTTTCCCGCGACTGAGACGTAATCGGTTACCTCGAGGGCCATCAGCGGGAGAGTTGGCTCAACGGCGTAGACGGGGCCTCTGTAGCCGTATTTGAAGAGGTAGGGGACGAGGCCGACGTGGTCGAGGTGGGCGTGGGAGAGCACTACTGCGTCAAGCTCTTCGACGAGGTTGGGGATGGCGTCGAATCGTGGATAAAAGCTGAGGCTTGATGTGGCGCCCGCGGAGAGGCCGCAGTCAAGCATCACGGTGGATTCGCTTGTCTGGATGAGTATACACGACCTGCCAACCTGCCGCCCCGCACCCAGCACAGTTATCCTCACATCTCTTGACTCGAAGGTCATGGTTCTGAAAACACGTTCACCCACTCTCCTGAGTATGTCAAGCTTCTCCTCGGTGTCCCAGTAAAGGTAGCGCTTGATACGTTCGATGGTTTTCGACGACATGAGAGGGTCACGGTTTATCCGGATGACCCAGCCAGTCTCCTCGATTAGCTGGTTCAGCACTTCTGTGCGGTCGATGTTTGTTATGCGTGGGTCGCTTGACTCGACAACTATTTCACCCAGCGGCTCGTCGAAGATTAGACGGAAACCGTTTCCCAGCACCCGCTTGATTATCTCCTCAGCCTCCTCCCGCGGCCTCCTCAGCCCAACATCGGGCCTTATCACCACCCTCTTCTTGATTAGTGTCACGAGCTCCCTCGCAATTTTGTCCCTCTCCCGGAAAACTTCTCTGCTGCTGGTGTAGACAGCTATCCGCGGGCCCTCATACTCAATCCTCGATACCGGCTGCTCCCGGGTCTCAAGAGACGAGAAGTACCGTAGCAGCTCCGTCCGAACCCTTTCAACCGAAGCCAATTCCCTCACACTATGTTATTGGAAGATAGTTGAAGTATTTCTTGTAGAGGGGTGCTTTCTCCTCGACCGAAAGCTCCCCATAACCCTTATCCTTCAAAACATAGGCAACATCAACGCTGTCCCCGCTTCCCGCATCACGTCTTATCGCCGCCGAAACAGCTTGAAACGCCAGCTCAACCGCTGAGTTGAAGTCCATGTCTTCGCGGTAGTTTGGCTCGAGGACACCGTAGGCGACTGGGCTTCCCGAGCCCGTGGCGATGAGTTTCTCCTCGGTGACTGAGCCGAAGGGGTCGAGGTTGTAGAGATGCGGCCCCTCGTTGTCTACGCCTGCGAGGATGAGCTGTGCGTAGAAGGGGAAGTAGCGTGAGCTGAACATGAGGCTTGAGGTTAGACGCGCGACCGCGGGAAGCGACATGGTCTGCCCCCTCATAATCTGGTAGTAGTTGATGTTTGCCTTAATCAGGTCGATTAGGGTTTGGGCGTCGGCCACGCGGCCGGCGATGGTGATGGCCACATGCGGGGCGAGGGGGAAAACCTTTTTGCCTCTTCTATGGGCTACGAAGAAACCCGATGTTACACGGGTGTCTGTGGCCACCACTACCGCATCCTTCACCACCATGCCGACGGTGGTTGTCCCAGTCGTCAAGGCCTTAGGCTTATCAACCGGATACAAAATCAGCACCTTGAGATTTTACAGACGTTGATGAAAAGCTGGAAGCACCTTAAAAACCTTCCCACGTCAGAAAACCCTCACACAACATCATCGAAATAATGTGAGGTGCTGCTTGTGTTTAAATAAAACGGTTGAGGTGTTGAATGGGATGGCGGAGGAAAAGTCTTCAGAGGGGCAGCAGCTGGTCGTCGAACCCAGCTCCTATGTCTTGGTCGATTACACGATACGGGTCAAGGAGACAGGCGAGCTCGTGGACACGACTGTTGAGGAGGAGGCTGTGAAAGCAGGTGTCCGAGACGCCTCGAAAGTCTATGAACCGAAGCTTGTGATTGTTGGGAAGGGATTTCTGCTCAAAGCCATCGAAGACGAAATGATTGGGCTTAAGCCCTCGGAGAAGAAGTCGTTCGAAATTGCGCCCGAGAAAGCCTTTGGACAACGCGACCCCGCAAACGTGAAGACGATTCCGCTGAAGAGGTTTAAGGACTCTGACACGCCGCCGAGAGTCGGTGCGATAGTTAGCGTAGATGGTAGGCAGGGCGTCATCAGAGCTGTTGGCTCAGGCCGCGTCCAAGTGGACTTCAACCACTATCTCGCGGGAAAAACACTTGTCTGCGACCTCGAGGTAAAGTCGATTCTAACCGATGACCTTGAAAAGGTCAAAAACCTGATTCACATGCATTTTCCCGACGTCCCGGTGGAGAAGTTTGAGGTCAGCCTCTCGCCGCCTCTTCTACGCGTCAGAATCCCTGAAGAGGCTTTCCTCGCACCCGGTATACAGCTGGCCAAACGTGCGTTGGCCAGGGAGTTTAAGGAGGCTGTGAAAGGCCTCGAGAAAGTCGTCTTCGAAGAAGAATATAGCGGATGAAGGCTGCGAGATAGATGATTTGCAGCAGGTTGCCGACGAGGAAAATACCTGACTCGAGCACTCGGCCCGATGTTAGGAAAAATATGTGAGCTGGGGCTGGAAGAGAAACAGCCAATACGGTGACGGCCAGAACCATTCCAAGCCAGTAGCCCAACTGCTTTCCGAGAAAAGCCAGCACCGTCGCGGCGACAAACCCGCCGAACCCTATGAGAAGCATGATCAGAAGCCATGGAGGAACAATCCGCCACGCCGTCGCGACAAAAACTACGCCGATGAATGTGGTGGCCGCGAGTAGGTTGCGGAGAAGCTTCATAAATTCCTCATTCGTGCTGTAGGATTTATAGACATCCAGTTTACTGGATGGTTACGTGGTCTATGTTGAAGTGTCGTTTGACGAGGAGGCGGGCTAAGTTGATGTTTTTTCCGTCTTTCCCGATGGCTACACCTTTGTCTCGTGGGTTGACGCTCACCACCACGATTTTTTTGCCGACGGGTTTCTCAGCTACTCTAACAGGTTCGATGACCTCCGCCGGGTAGAGCAGGTTCTTTATGAAAACCGAAGCGTCTGTAGAATATTCGATGACTTTGATGCGCTTCCTGAATATGCGGACTAGCTCCTTTATCTTGGCGCCGCGTCTTATCAACGCTTTTTTCAAATCCCCCTGCCTCACCACAAAAGTTATGATATCCTCGTCATCGACGCAGTCGACAACAGCCGCGCCGGTTATGGCTTCAAACATCTGAATGTATTTGATTTCTTTTTCTGTGAGCTTTACTCCTTCGCCCAAGCGGTTTCACTCCGCACGTGGTCGAGGATGTCCGAGCTGCCGGCGTCGACGACTGCTATGAAAGAGGTTGAGAAGGGTTTCCGCAGAGCAAGACCCAGCTCCGAGGGCGTCAGCTCCGTAACAATAACAGGCACATCTAAGGCTTTTGCGACGACTTGTAGTCTTGCGAGGAGCTGGGGGCTGGAGTGTGCTGATGCCACTACAGCGACCGCTTTCCTCTGCAAAACTTTGCGCATGGTTTCTCGGAAGCCGACGACGAGAGAACCCGTCCGCGTGATTACCTGCAGCGACTGTCTCAAATCCATTTCTACTCACCTTTCTCGTGGCTCATCAGCAGCGTCACCATACCGGTTCCAACCTGTATCTCCCGTCCAATAAGAATTCTCTCGACGTTTCCCTTCAGGCTATCCACCTCTCCCCGTGCAGCTGCTTCCAACAGGGTTTGGACACTAATCTCATAGGCGGCCCTCGCCAACACGCTGCTCTTCAGCTTCACGACACCGTGTCTACCTATCTGCTTGACGCTGCCGCTGACGGTCATCATGTCGGCCAAGAGGAGAAGGTGTCTGATGTCGACGTCGAGGCCCTGGTCCTCGAGAACAGCCTTAGCCTCCTCTACTATGGCGTTGCGGGCGGCTTCGATGCCGAAGACTTCGGCTATTTCGTAGATGTCGTTGGTCTTTACTCTTCTCCAGTCCACGCCAGGCACCTCCATCACCTCCCTTAGATTGGAGCCTTCTGTTCTGATGACGTATTCATCCTTTTCCTTGAAGACTGTTGCTTTCTTGATGCGCCGTATCCCCTTCACCTTGATGGATGAAATTCTCTCCCTGACTCTTGCTATGTCCATCAAGCCTTCTTCATCCAGCTTAACCGATATAACACGCTTCTCTTCATCATACTCCGCTTCAACACCTTTCAACGCTTTCTCGATGTCTCTCTTAGTCACACCATGTTCTTCGAGGCTTTTGGCGTCGAGCTGAACCTCAAGCGTTCCCCGCTTATAGTTGACAAGCATCTCGGAAATCAGGTCGCCGATGGTTGTGTGCTGTATCTGTTTGGCGAGCTTTCTCGCCTTGGCGAGGTTGGACGCGTACTCGGGTGTCAACGGTATGTACATGATTGGTGTAGTCGGTGTCCGACGCGCGTCAACAATCTCTATGAGACGCGGCAGCCCCTTGAGAATGCTCTGTTCACCGACTCCCGCGAAGTGGAAGGTTCGCAGCGTTAGCTGTGTTCCCGGCTCCCCTATGGACTGTGCGGTCACAACGCCGACCGCATCCCCAGGCTCGGCAAGCGAGGCGTTATACTTTGAGACGACCTCCTCCACGATTTTGTCAACCGCCTCTCGAGGCGGATTTGTTTTCCCTAGCTCGGCACGAAGCTCCTCTAAGATTTTCTTATTGAGTCTCTGGCTTGCCTGTTGTAGCTTTTGCTCGATGTATTCTTGGGTGGCTGGTTTTCCGGATGGTGTTGTGGCGAGGACAGAGTTGACTATGTTAGAGACTGTCACGGCTTTTCCGTGGTCTGACTTCGCTGGGTCGACGCCATCCTCTCCGTAGGCAAACTGTATAATTCTTCCCTCGTCAGCTGTTCTCACCGTGCCGTCGTAGTCTATGTAGAGTGACTCCAAGGCGTTTATGAGACGACGCTGCATGTATCCGCTCTGCTGGGTCCTAACAGCTGTGTCGACAAGCCCGTCTCGTCCACCTACGGCGTGGAAAAAGAACTCAAGCGGGTCAAGGCCTGAGACGAAGGAGTTGTAGACAAATCCCCGCGCCCTTGGAGAAAGGTCATCTTGCTTGAAGAAGCTGAGCACACGTCTGCGGTAGCCTCTGTGGACACGTTCTCTTCTGACAGACTGCTGCCCCACGACGGCTATCATCTGGTCAAGGTTAAGCATTGTGCCTCTCGCACCTGTCTTAGCCATGATGAAGGCCGAGCTATTCTGCGAAATCCTAGACCTGATAAGTTTACCAGCCGAGTCTCTTGCCTCGCTCAGAATCTTGAGGACATCTGCCTCAAAAGCCTGTTCAGCCGTCATTCCAGGCGGAATCTCCACCTCGCCCGACTGATACTGTGCAAGAAGCTTAGAGAACTCGTTTTCAGATTTCTTGAATATCTGCTCTATGTCGCTGTGAATCTGGTCAGGTACGTAAAGGTCGTCTACGGCGAAAGAGAAGCCTTTCAACTCTATGAAGGTGTTTGCCAGCCGCACCACGTTGTCGAGAAACTGACGGGCCACATCGGGGCCGTAGTCGCGGGCTAGCCTGTGAAGTATGCTGTTTGCTTTCTCGACTCCTACGGAGCCTTTGTCTATTACGCCTGAGATGAGTTGCCCGTTTTTGACTACCACCTCTGTGTTTGTGAAAGAGGATTTGGTGATGTGGTTGAAGTCTTTGGGTAGCAGTAGGCTGAAGACCTGTTTGCCTGTCCACATAGGCTCGGGGTCTTTGACCGCGGGCGGCGGAATTGGGCCCTTGTATTTTATAGCCGCCAGCAACATGGCTAACTCGGATTTTGTCAGCTTGGTTTCGTCACGTGTCAAAAGGTAGAGTGAGGTGAGGAAATCTCTGATTACGCCGATGATTGGCGCCCCGTATCTTGGTGAGATTATGTTGTTTTCGACGACAAGCAGTTCACGGGCCTCTGTCTGTGCCTCCTCACTCTGCGGCACGTGTAGGTTCATCTCGTCACCGTCGAAGTCAGCGTTATATGGTGTGCAGACAGCGGGGTTGAGGCGGAGTGTCTTGTAGGGGAGAACGCGGACATAATGAGCCATGATGGACATCCTGTGCAGAGACGGCTGCCGGTTGAAAAGAACTATGTCACCATCCTGTAGATGTCTCTCCACCACATAGCCGGGTTCGAGGGCTGTCGCCAGTTCTTCGAGGTTTGCGACAAACTTGAGCCTAACCCGTTTACCGTCAGGCCTAATGATGTATTTTGCTCCGGGGTATTTGTCGGAGCCGTTGCGGACAAGCATCCTCATCTTCTCAAGGTTCCAGGCGGTCACTCTCTCGGCGACCGTGAGCTGCATAGCCACCTCCAGAGGCACACCCACCTCGTTGACGCGAATGTTGGGGTCGGGTGAGATAACCGTCCTAGCCGAGAAGTCAACACGTTTACCTGAGAGGTTGAGCCTGAACCTCCCCTCCTTACCCTTAAGACGCTGCGCCAAGGTCTTCAAAATTCTGCCAGACCTATGCTTGGCCGGAACCACGCCAACAGCCTCGTTGTTGAAATAAGTTGTAACATGGTATTGGAGAAGGTCTGAAAGCTCTTCTATGACGGGTGAAGGCGAGCCGGCGCGGATGTTTTCGCGAAGCCTCTGCGTAACTCTTAGGATGTCGACGAGCTTGTGTGTAAGGTCGTCCTCGGACCTATAGCCAGATTCGAGAGTTATGCTTGGCCTCACATAGACAGGTGGAACCGGCAGTACAGTTAACACCATCCACTCAGGCCGTGAAGTCTGCGGGTTGATGTCGAGAAGGACGAGGTCCTCGTCAGGTATTCTTTCGAGCCGTGCTCTCACCGTGCTGGGGTTCAGCTTCGTAGACCCGCTTTCAGACATCTCTGAGAAAGACGTGGGTTTCTCAAGCTCCAGCTTGAGCTGTTTCTCGCCGCAGTGGGGGCATACCTGCGTGTTCATCGCCTTCTGCTTTATTTTGTAAATCAGGTTTTTGAAAGGCAGGTTGTTGGCGCGCAGCCTCTCCAATTCCGCATGATATTTTTTGCATTCATCTTCGGGAAGCAGTATCCGTCCGCAGGAGCGGCATGTGGATTTGAGCAGTTCATAGATGGTTTTTGCGAAGCCGACATGTATAACCGGCACGGGAAGCTCTATGCGTCCAAAGTGTCCGGGGCAGCCGAGGTAGGTGTTTCCACAGGTTTTGCATCGTTGTCCGGGCTCGAGGGTTCCAAGCCGCGGGTCCATGACGCTTGTGGGGATGGGTAGGCCGTCTTCGTCGTAGGTGTCGGGGCTGATTATCTCGGCTACGCTCATCTTTCTTATCAGGTCGGGCGACAGAATGCCGAACCTTATTCCTGCCACAGACGCCGCGGAGCTCATACCTCAGGCTCCTCCAACAAAATTCTCGGATGTATGCACATGCTCATCATCTCGTTGAGGAGAAGATAGAACGCGTAAGACATGGAGACAGCTTTCACACGCACGTCTTTCCCGTCAATCGGGCAGACAAACCTCTCCTGCTTCAGGTCATAGTAACAAGGCATGCCGCATTTCTCGCAGAAATAGGCGGTGTATTTGTCGCTCTGCTCGAGAAGTCTGTCGAGCAGTAGATAGGATGCGCCGTAGGCTATTAAGCAGTCTCTCTCCATTTCGCCGAATTTGAGGCCTCCGCCTCTGGACCTTCCCTCCGTAGGCTGGCGAGTGAGCATCTGGACCTGTCCACGGGAGCGGGCGTGGATTTTGTCTCTTACAAGGTGGTGGAGCCGCTGGTAATACACCACTCCTATGAATATCTCGGCCTCGAGAGCCTTTCCGGTTGTTCCGTTGTAGAGAAGCTCTCGTCCGTTGCTCTTGAAGCCGAGGGCCTCCAGCTCCGCCTTAAGCTCATTCAGTGATTTGCCGAGGAAAGGTGTGCCATCCACTATCTCGGCCTTGACGCTTCCCAGCTTGCCCGCCAAGCTCTCAATCAATTGCCCGATTGTCATACGTGATGGGAAGGCGTGGGGGTTGATGAGAAGGTCGGGAACGATTCCATCCTTGGTGTAGGGCATGTCCTCCTGAGGAATCAGCATACCGACAACACCTTTCTGCCCATGTCTCGAGGAAAACTTGTCACCAATCTCGGTGAAGCAGGTGGAGCGAACCTTGGCTTTGACGAGAAGGTTTCCCTCCGCGTTTATTGTGATGAAGATGTTTTCGACGTTGCCTGTTTCGCTGGGTTGAACAGCCTCCGAGGAATCTCTCCAAACCATTTCACGTGTTGGAACACGCTGATACTCCTCGAGAAAACGCGGCGGGCTCATCATACCAACTATGACTGTGCCTCCGGAGACGTCTGACTCGATGTGCGCGAACCCGTCTTTGTCAAGCACTCTGTAAAACTGTTCTCCTCTGTATCCGCGCACCGATGGCTCAGGTATGCCGAACTTGTCCCTCTGCCCGCCCGGCGTCTGCCGCGCCTCAACCTCGTAAATTCTCCAGCTGAGTGAAAGCCCGAGACCTCTCTCGACAGACGACCTGTTAAGCACCACCGCGTCCTCCATGTTGTATCCTTGCCCCGTCAAAATCGCAACCACCATGTTCTGCCCCGACGGCCGCTTATCCATCCCAATCAAGTCAGAGGTCCTCGTAGTGACAACAGGTTTCTGTGGGTAAACCAGGAGATGGCTGCGGGAATCTGTTCGCAGGGAATAGTTGGAGGCGAAGACGCCCAGTGCCTGTTTAGCCATGGCTCCTTCGTAGACGTTGCGCGGCGACTGGTTATGCTCGGCATAGGGTATCAGCGAGGCCGCTACACCCAGCATGGCGAAGGGGGATATCTCGAGATGAGTGTGCTCGTTGGTGACTTTGTCAGACGATATGGCGACGTATGCGTTCTCCTCTTCCTCGGCGTCGAGATACTCTATGATGCCGAGGCTCACCAAATCCCTGAACTTGGAGGTCTTTCTCCTAATGAGCTCGACATGCTGTCTCTGGAGAAGAGGCTGGCCATTCTGAACAACTATCAAAGGCCTTCTAATCCTACCCTCATCAGTGTTTATCACAACCTCCTGAACGTGGCGGTAGCTGTAGAGCGCCACGTTGATGTTCTGGCTGATTATCCCCTCTCTACGCAGCCTCCGAAGCTCGTTGACCAGCATCACACCGTTGCTGTGGTAGCCCTCGAGGACGCCGTCAACAAAGACTTTGACGCTCGGCGGAGGTCTACGCTTGGCTATGATTTCGTTGAGAGGTATGACGTTTAGCTGGAAAAGCCTGTCAAGCAATTCTTTCTTGTTGGCTTGGAAAGATACTTCAGCGGAGAGGGCGAGGTTCTTCACCAACCCGGCGTTGCTGCCCTCAGGTGTTTCGCATGGACAGAGACGGCCCCAGTGCGTGCCATGTAGGTCTCGGGCCTCGAAATGAGGCTGACCCCTGCTCAGAGGCGACTGCACCCTACGTAGATGACTGAGGGTTGCGAGGTAGTTTGTTCTGTTCAGTAGCTGGGTTACGCCCACACGTCCACCGGGCCAGTTGCCCGTGGCCATGGCGTGTCTAACAAACTCTGAAACTATTCCGTGGCGGACGTATGTTGAGATTGATATGGGCTGGCGTGTCGGTATTATCCTCTCCAGCTGATAGCGCAGGTCCCTCAGAAGCTTGACAAAGGCCATGCGGTAGAGCTCGGTCAACAAAGCTGACTCGAGCTTGAGCCGTTTGTTGGCATAGTGGTCTCTGTCATCAGGCTCTCTTAGGCCGAGGCTTGTCTCAAGAACGCGGCCAATCATCTCACAGAGATGCACCGCCTTCTTCATTCGTGCGGCTTTTGTTGTCCCGAGATGAAGCATAAACATCGTGTCAACAATCTGCTCAGCCTTCTCAAGCCTATACTCCTCCGCGTAGCCAAACGCTATCCTGCTACCGATGTAGTCAAGAGCCTGCTCAACAGTCTCCACACCCTCAGCCTCGCGGAAACTCGGCTCAAGAAGCTCCTGCACCTCCTTAAGCGGCGAAATCAGGTTCGCAATCTCCTGATCCTTGGTTAGCCCGAGAGCTCTAAGCATGATGATGGCGGGCACTCCTTTGTAGATTCGTGAGAAATACACCTTGACAGGGGAGTCTTTTCGGTAGCTGACCTCAACCCTTACTTGGCGTCCATGTGCGGCTGACAATATCACCGCGGAGTATTGTGGTTTGCTGTCTCCTTCTTTTTTGGTTACTATGATGCGGTTAGGCGCCAAATCTTCTATGCCGACTATGACTCTCTCGGAGCCGTTTATGATGAAGTAGCCGCCGGGGTCCTGTGGGTCTTCGCCGTGTGCGAGAAGCTCGTCATGCGTCATTTTGGAGAGTGGGCAGATGTCGCTCTTCACCATTACAGGGATGTTTCCCACCCAGACGTTCTCGGGAGGTGCGATGGGTTTTCCGTCAAAGTAGATGCTCATCTTGATGTAGATGGGGGCCTCGTATGTGAGGTTACGTAGTCTCGCTTCCCATGGATAGAGAGGCTGCGGGTTCGGAGCATCTATCTCTCTCTTCATAGGTATGTCTATGGTGACCTGACCGAACTTGACGACAACTGTTCCGTGCTTGGTTTTGATTTCGTAGTCGTTCATCGAGTTGACGAGCTGCTGAAGCCCTGTCTTGACAAAGTAGTTGAAGGACCTTAGATGATGCTGAACAAGTCCTTCGTCTTCGAGGTTTGACCGGAAAACATCCCAGAGCTCATCCTTGGTCAGCTGCGTTGCCACATCTACTCACCCCATACCACACGATAGTAAACAGCTTCACCCGCTGTCTCGGAGCGTCGTGTAATCTTTATGATGTCTCCGGTCTTCGCCTTCAGCCGCTTCACCATCGGGTCGGATGGATGGATGTAGGGCAGCTTGTCACGTGAAACTCCATACCTACGTAACAGCTCCTCCGCTTCTTCGGGTGAGAGAACCTCATGCTTTGGAACAAGCACGTGCTCAGTTATGTCCACAACCTCTTTCTCAACAGTTTTCTCCTTCTTAACCATGCCAAACACCCAAAACTTCTAAGCTGGATACAACCCCCAACCACTCACTAATAAGGGTTCATGGCTAAAAGCTCAACACCTCGATACGGCAGCCGACAACCTTTATATTTTAACCGGCTCCAGCACAACCCGGGCCCATAGCTCAGTCAGGTAGAGAGAACCATGTAAAACGGTTCCTATAGCGGCCGGCTCTTAACCGGCAGGTCGCGGGATCAAAGCCCGCTGGGCCCGCTTTTCACCGCATGTATTATTTCGGCGAGTTTTTCCCTGTTTTTCTCGGCCGCTGTTCCCGTAACTATGATGTCGGCTCCGGCGGCCGCGACGGTTTCAGCGTCTTTTCCTGTTCTGATTCCTCCTCCGACGATGACCGGGATTTCGACGGCGTGTTTGACTGCTCTGATTGTCTGTGGCGGGATGTGGGCCGCCGCTCCTGAGCCTGCCTCGAGATAGAGATATCTCATGCCGAGATACTGTGCGGCGAGGCCGTAGCAGACAGCTATCTCAACATTATGCGGTGAGAGGGGGAGAACTCTTCCCATCGCTGCCACCGTGCTCTCGTGCCCGAAAACAACATAGCCCATCGGAAGCGCCTCGAGGTTAAAGTGCTTAACAGTCAAAGCCCCCTGAAGATGCGCGCCGACTATGTAGTACCAGTCGACGCTGTTGAGGAGGCTCATGAACCATATTGCGTCGGCGAAGCGGGAGATTGACTGGACGTTGTTGGGAAAGATTATGACCGGTAGTCTTGTCTTTGATTTGATTGTTTTGATGTAGGTGTCCAGCTGTTCCTGTGTGTGGACCGTGGAGCCTCCGACCATGATTGCGTCGGAGCCCATTTCCTCGACGCTCGCCGCCAGCGACGCTGCGTCATCCTGCGAGATGCTGATTGGGTCTATAAGGGTCATGTGAAGCTTTTCTCCAGCTTCTAGTTTTGCGTGGATGTAGGTATCAACCCTGCCCTGCTTCAACAGGTTTTTCGCCCCTCGTCACAATATCATACCATTTTGTGTAGACATCCACCTCGCTGTAGGCTGGATACCACGGTATCTCTGCCGAGGCATTACAGTTGCCGCATGTCACCGTTGCTGTCTCGCTTTTTTTCTCATGCACCACCCTTACCGCCGTCGCGCCACACAGCGGGCAGCTGAAAACTTTTGGGAAGGGCCTTGGTGTACGCTTGATAATCTTCCGCCTTTTTCTGCCCATGAGTAAAATTTAGATATGCGATGGATTTAAACCCGATTGGGATGCCGCGCCAAGCAGCAGCGATGCAAAAGAGGTTTCTGCTGGCTGTGCTGAGCCACGACCATAAGTTTGCTAAGAGGATTGTTGAGGAGGCGAGAAGAAGAAGGCTTGAGGTTGTGCATGTCCACAGCCGCGGAGACATACCGTTGACGGCGAAAGCAGTTATAATGAAAAGAGGCGAGTTCCCCGGCCTAACCGTGGATAAGGCGGTTGAAGCCGATTCAACTCAGTCAGCTGCCTCGGTGGTTGATAAAGCCATCGAGAAAGCTTTCATGATTGATAAAGTTGCAAAAGCGTTGGTCGCGGTAGACCCGGGAAAGAAAACAGGGCTTGCCTATTATGCCGACAACGTGTTGCTGCGGACAGAGACGCTGTATGACTACGAGGTTCTCGCCGAGCATGTGGCGGACTTTTTCCGAAACCATCCCGAATCAGTTCACCATGTTGTGATGGGGGCGGGCGCATCTGTCTACAGAGAACAGCTGACAAAGTCTCTCTTGAGCAAGATGCCTGAACTATCCGAGGAGAACATCTTCACCGTGCCCGAGGGAAACTCCACCCGCCTCGCCAAAGGAAGAGACGAGCTGGCCGCAGCCGTTATCCACAGGCTGTGGAGCAGAGGAGGCAAGAGGAGCTAGACTTGGACATACCGTCTGGAAAAACGCTTTTGATAGATGGGCCAGCGTCTGTAAAGCTTGTCGAGGGAAAGGGCCACATCTACGGCTGCCCGCTTAGACCACGGCAGACCTATGTGCTGAGGCCTTGGAAACGTTATCCACTCTACGCCGAAAAAGATGTCAAGATTGAGCTGAACCTGGGTGCTGACGCCGAAGCAACGCTTGCCGAAACAGGCGAAGAATATGCAGCGTGGCGAGAAATCGTCGAAAACATAGGTGAAAGAGCAGCTTTGGCTGTCTGTGGAGGAGTCGACACAGGTAAAACATCTTTTGCAACATTCGCAGCCAACATGTTTGTGCAGAGGTTGGGACGGTGTGTTGTGGTGGGTCTTGACCCTGGTCAGACAAGCTTCACACCGCCCTGTGTTGTTGGATGCGCCCTGTTGCGTGAACCTGTCCACGACCTTACGGGTCTGACTGCTTTTCTCCAGAGGCCTGTCGGCTCTCCCTCAGCAGCGCTATGCGCTGCAGAGATAGCTGAGGCGGCTCGGGAAATCGCTCAGGCCGTCTCAAGTGAGGCGTATGTGGTTGATGTGGATGGCTGGGTAGAAGGCCCTGTAGCGGTTGCACATAAAGTGGCTTTGGTGAAGTTGCTGAACTGCAGCCACGTTGTTTTGATGGGTGAGAACAAGCCGCTCGCCGAAGCACTCTCACAAACAGGAGTAGAAGTGTTCACAGCCCCCATTTCCCGCCACATCAAACAACGCGAAACAGCTACGCGCCGGAAAACACGCGAATGGCTATACAGAAAACATCTCGCAAAAACTAGGACACGGCTCATACCTTATTCATGGGTGAAGCTTTTCACGTTCTGCGGACAAATGTCGCCACAGGAATTAGTGAAACAGGCCGATGAAGCCCTCGCTCAGACGAGACAGGAAAACAGCGAAAATAAGAAGAGGGGGTTGATTGCTTTTCTCTACGATGGCGCAGACCGCTACAGGGGAATGGGTTTGTTAACGGGCTTCAACGAAGAGAAACGTGTCTACATGGTGTTGACAGCTGTCGAAGACGAGGTGAGGAAAATAGGCCTGGGCCGCGTCATTCTCACAGAAGACGGGGACGAGGTTCTCCAGCTAGACTAACTTCATCAGCCTAACCACTTTCTTCTGCGCCAGAGCCACAGCATTCGAGTGATAAATGGTGGCTACGTCTCCCTCCTTGAAGGGCCCGTAGCTGACAAGGTCCTCTCCAACAAACTTGGGAAAATCCCGGAGAAAAACAACAACCTCAAGCTTCTCATCCTCCTCGGCGTATAGCGTCTTAGGGTTGTGTATGCCGTTGCGGACCTTGGCCTCATGAAACGACAAAGCACGCATTATATGCTCCATAGTCTTCTTCTCAAAAGGCAGTAGGTTTTCCAGCTGCTCCTGCCTCAAAGCAGCCTCAGATATTTTCCGGAAACGAATCCTCAAAACTGATTCAAGAAGCTTCCCCATCATTTGGAGCTCAGCCGATTTTAGAGACGCGTTGAGGGAATCTTTTTCGCTAAGCCTTAGTTGGCGCCTAAGCTTCCCCATATAGGTCGCCAAAGTGTCGAGAAAATCTTCCTCTATTTTCTGAAGCCCGGGTTCGCTGCGCTCCCTTCCCCACAGCTCGAGCAGCTTCTCGTAAACCTCCTCCATCCAGCCAGACCACCGTAGGCATCCTTTTAATGGTTGTGATGAACTTTTTCAGCCGTACATAGGTTTCTTTGTTTCTTCATCTGTTTTTACCACGCGTAGAAGTTGATGGAAAAGTTCCTCGATGGTTTTCTGCATGGATGCTAAAGCTCGCGCCGCCTCGGTTATGGTCACAACGCCTTCAAGCTTTCCCTCTTTCGAGACAACCGGAAGCCGTCTGAACCCATGCATCGCCATCAACACGACAGCGTCCTCGACGGATGTCTCAGGGGAGACGCCTATAACCGGAAAAGACATTACATCTGCGACCTTTGTCCGGCTGTGGTCTAGACCTGTGGCCAAAACACGGCGGACAGCGTCTCTCTCCGTAAAAATCCCTACAAGCTTATCCTCAGACTTTACCAGAAGATAACCGGTGTCAAGCCTATCCATCAAAATCGCTGCCTCACGAACGGTAATTCCCGCATCAACAACGTTGCCAACCCGCAGCATGATTTCTCCGACACTCATCTTGGGAACACTGGCACCAGCCTCTTCTTCTCCGCTCACGGCGATAAGCCGTTCAACAACTTGATAACCTTTGCCCACTATGCCAAGGTCGCAAGGCCTTTGCATAGCAGGTAGACAGCGGCGTAGGCGGGCAGCTTTTGGGCCTGGTTTTCCCACGGGCCATAGACATTTTCCCCGAGCATATACCTGGGTGAGTGAAACACCTTAACTGTGAGAGTCGGCTCCTCGGGGAGAGCGACGGCGTCACGTAATGGGTTGAATTCTTCAAGCATGTCACGTGAAACAACCATAGCTCTAAGGCCTGTTTTGCCGTTGAGCGTGTCAGCTAACCTCAGCAACCTGTGAACATCTGTTGTAACAACAGTGTCGATATGCGAAGCCGCATCGTCCACAGACAGGGACACAAGCTTCTCAAGCTGCTGGCTCCGTCCACCCTGTTTGAGCAGCTCCCACCGAGGCCTATCCCTCCACAGAGAAGACATAGACCGCAGCTCCTCCAGTTGCCGAGGCCCAAGCAATCGGCCCAGCCTCTCATCCCCGCCCGCCTCCAAAACAATCCGCCGCACACCACGAGCCACTCTACCCCGCCAACCAGGGTCGCTGTAATCGGGGGCATATGTAGAGGAGGGAGGAAGACCGTGGAACCCGATGCTGATGTGCGAGCCCGTCACATAATCCACTATCTCTTGACGAGCGTCGCGGCCGAGCTCGAGCACTTCCTTGGCTTCAACCGCCAGATGATAGCCACGGTTGCCTGAAAAACTGACAGTAAAGGAGCTGAGGCCGAAATCATTCTCCATAAAATCGATGAGCTTAAGCAGCTCCTGCTTCGTCTTCTCCAGACAAGTGTCACACACCATCTTCACCTCAACGGTTTCGCCGCCGCAAACCCCGCATCGCTGCGTCTTCTCACCCGTCCTTTGGCCACAAGAGAGACAGACATAGTAGTCGTGGCCAGGTTTACAGCCTGTTTCGAGATGGTCGGCGTCTATGTCGAAGATTAGCTCGGCACCCAGCCAACCCTTCTCCTCCATCGGCGCCTGCGGATACTGGTAAAGAGCAGCCGAGCGGTAAACATGTAGAGGCGCCTCGCGGACAAGCGTCTTCCGCAGCTCATCAAAACTCTTGAAAGAAAGATGCCGAACCATTACGCGCTGGCCAAAAGGCATGTAGCCGAACTCGCGTCTCTCAAAACTAAAAGGCTGAAAAACATCGACATAATCTCTCTCATAAAAAATTCTGAAAAGCTGCTGAACAAGCTGCGCATCAGTCACCGTTCGAAAACTCATTCGCCGCCTCTCAACCTGCTGTAGACAACGTAGACCGCGACCAAGACAAACCCTGCCACCACAAGCCAGTAGCTGGCTCCGAATAGAAAGTCGACAAACTGCTCGAGAGACATCCCGCAGCCTTCTCCACACAAGTCGGTATTAAAGATGTGGGGTCATAGGTGAAACTGGCACCTTTTTCGTTCAGCTGCTGTACGTAAAAGGTGTCTCTGAGCATCTCATGGGCCGGGGCGGACTTGAACCGCCGACCTCTGCTTCGTAAGAGCAGCGTCCTACCAGGCTAGACCACCGGCCCACCGTGGAGGATTAGCGCTTTATCTCCCGCCGTTTCCATCGGAGGTTATAGCTTCTGCATTTTCTGCATTTGACGGCTGTTTGGCGTTTCGGGCGCCGCAGTCTCTGCAGATTTTGACGATTAGGCGGCGGCTCTGGGCCAGCTGAAGCAACGCAGGGTCTCTTATGGGCATGGCTGTGTCTGAATGTTTTCGGACCTATTTATACACTGTCTCCACATAACTATTTATTTCACATGGTTTCCATAATGGGCTGTAGAGGATGGTGGATATGGCTGAGAAACAGATTGCTTCAACGGTTTTGGTTGGGAAGAAGCCTGCGATGAGCTATGTGCTGGCGTGTCTGACGGGTTTCCAGAGCGGTGCGAAGGAGATTGTCGTCAAGGCCCGTGGCAGAGCTATTAGCAGAGCCGTCGACGTCGTGCAGATTGTGAAGAACCGTTTCCTGCAGGGGGTTAACATCAAGGACATCCGCATCGGCACCGAGCAGATAACAGATGAGCAGAACCGGACTCTCAACGTAAGCACCATAGAGATTGTGCTGAGCTCCTCCTGAGGGGCTTTCTGATGCCCCACGGTGCCTGCGTTGGAGTTTCCGGTATGCGTCTTCGACCTAAAAACCGGTGTCCTGTGCAGCAAGTGTGAGCAGAAAATCCGCGAAGGAGAGCTAACGCCAACCGACCTCGAAATTATGCGTTTTTTTCTTGAGCTCGAGAAAAAGTTTCCCCATATTTCTTCTCTAAAATATGTTAGAAGTCTAGCTGCTGATGGGTATCTGTTTGTGTTTTTTGAGCGGGGTTTTTCCTCGCTTCCCGCCGATGTTCAAACGTCTTTGAGAAATGAGCTGGGTTTGAGGACAGGGTTACGTGTTAAGCTGATGGACATTAGCAGGGATTTGAACACGTTTCTGCAGAGTCTTGTTGCGCCTGCGCGTCTTTTGGCGATTAACAAGGTTTGGCTGCCTGATCAGACGACGGAGGTGAAGGCGGTGGTTGATGATGAAAGGTCTGTCGGCGCTCCTCCGAATGTGCTTTCAGCGATTGTTCAGAAAGTTCTCAACATTTCTGTGAGTTTTGAGTTTCAGCGGAGAACGAGGCTGCCTCCTGGCAGGTTTGGACGGTGATGGGGTTGTTGGATGAAAGTGTGCGTATGGCTTTGCGTGGCCGTGTTTTGGCCGGGGATGTGAAGCCGGAGCTGGACGGTAAAGGTGTCAACCTTTTCGGATGGGTTCATGAGATACGTGACCTCGGCAAGCTTGTCTTCATACTTCTCCGCGATGTGTCGGGAATCTGTCAAGTGGTTTTCAGGATGGAGGAGGTTGAGCAAAGTGTTAGGGATGCTGTGAGAGGGTTGACCAACGAGTCCGCGGTGTTTGTTGAGGGGGTTGTGGTGAAGCAGCCGCGGTCGAAGCTTGGTGTTGAGGTTGTTGGAAAAAGGTTGACTGTTTTGGGCCGTGCGGTGCCTAAGCTTGAGCTTGACCCCACGGGGAAAGTTTCCGCAGGGCTTGATGCGAGGCTTCGTCACAGAATTCTCGACCTGCGGAGGCCCGAGGTTAGAGCTGTCTTTCTCGTGGGCAGCCAAGTTCTCAAAGCCATGCGAGACTTTTTCCACATGAAAGGATTTGTCGAGGTGCGGACACCTAAGCTAATCGGCTCAGCAACCGAAGGCGGGGCGGAGCTTTTCGAGGTGAAGTATTTTGACAGAGTCGCATACCTCGCTCAGAGCCCCCAGCTCTACAAGGAGCAGCTCACAACAGTTTTCGAAAAGGTCTGCGAAATAGGGCCCTATTTCCGAGCAGAGGCCTCACACACGGGGAGACACATCAGCGAATTTACCTCGGTTGACATAGAGCAAGCCTTCGCGGATATGTATGATGTGATGGATGTTCTCGAGGAGCTTGTTGTCCATGTCCACCGACATCTTGTCGAAAATCATCAGCATCTGTTGCAGATGCTTGGAGTGAACCTGCGTGTTCCCAAGAGGCCTTTCAAAAGATTCACCTATGATGAGGCGTTGGAGATTCTGCGGAGCGAGGGGGTGGAGCTGCGGTGGGGTGAGGACTTCGGCACACCTCATCTAAGAATACTCGGCAAAAAATACACAGGCTACTATTTCATCACACATTTCCCAACAGAGTCCAAGCCCTTCTACATACAGGAGACGGAGAAGGACCCGAGGGTGTCCGAGTCATTTGACCTGATGTATCAGTGGCTTGAGCTGGCCTCGGGTGGGACACGTGTATCCGACCATGATGTGCTTGAGAGGAAGCTTCGGGAGAAGGGCCTTAACCCCGCCATGTTCGAGGACCATTTGAAAGTGTTTAGGTATGGGATGCCTGTTCACGCGGGCTGGGGGCTCGGGTTTGAAAGATTCTTGATGGTGTTGACGAGGCGGACCAACATCAGAGAAACCGTTCTGTTTCCACGTGACAGGTTCAGGCTTACACCGTAAGGGCCATGGGCCTGCCATACCGCCTCATGTGATAGATGAGCGGCAGCTGCTCTGAGAAAATCTTCACCCGTTTCACCTGTCCGATGATTATTAGATGTGTTGAAGAGTCTACCTGGCCGCTGACCTCGCAAAAGAGCACACCCAACACATCTTTCAACACGGGAAAACCATCCTCAAGCTCATACTTCACCTTCGAGAACCTCTCCTCATGCGGGGAGTAAGCAAATACATCTGACACCCAGCCCTGCTTCTCTGAGAGAAGGTTGACACAGAACCGTCCCGATTTCAGGACGTTTACACATGTTTTGGTGGTTTTTTCCAGCGCTATCAGAACGGTCGGCGGCTCGAGAGAGACGGATGTGAAGGAGCTGACGGTCATGCCATGCGGCTGCCCCTCGTAGAAAGTGGTGACAACCGTGACTGGCTGTGGAACATGTCTCATAAACTCCCTTAAATCAGTCATGTCCGTCAACCGTGGTGAATGTTCTGGTTTTAACTCTGTTGGTTTTACTCTTTGACGGTGAACATGGTGTGTGTCGAGGTCATGTTTACCTCTGTGAGCAGCCAGAGCCGTTTGAATACACGGTTGAAGAAATCGTCACGCGCGTCCTCGTCAACGCTCACCACCACGTCCCACATGCCGAACAACTCATGGCCCTCGAGAATCTCGTCAATAGACATGAGATATTTCTCCCACAGCTTAGGAGCCGAGGGCCTTCTCATCTTGATGAAAATGTATGCGCATTTACGTCTCGAGCCGGCTCCTTCTTTCTCGAACGAGAGACCGCCCTCGTTAACAATTAATGAGTTTGTGTCGACAACACCGTATCCGCGCATGGTGTCCAAAACGCTGTTGAGGTGTTTGAGCGACTCGACGTTGACTTTGCTCAGCACATCGTAGGGGCCCCAGATGAGATATGATTCCTCCACGTTTTTGTCAGACCTTATGGCTTGGATTGTCTCGATTAGGCCGCTTCGGCTGCCGACTGTTCCGAGAACAAACGCTTTCACATTTCTTTACGATGTGGCTGGGTATATTAGCTTTGTTAAACTGTTTCCAACACGTATGCCGCGGCGCCCAGCAGAGCCGCATCTTGTCCAAGTGAGGAGAGCCGCATCTCCGTCCTCAGCAGCTGATACTTTTTCATGATATGTTTTGGTTTTTCCAGGGTTTCTCTGGGATGGCTTAGAGCGAGGCCTCCGCCGACCACGAGAATCTCGGGGTCGAAGGTGTTGATAACAGATGCATAGCCCGCTGCGTTGTATTCCGCCATCTTAGCCACCACTCTCCTCGCTCTTCCATCTCTCGGCAAACTCTCAAAAATCTCCCATGAAGTCTTCCACAGCTTCTTGCCCAGCATTTGGGCGGCGAGCTTGGGCAACCCTGTCCCCGAGCAGAATGCCTCCCAGTGCCCCATTCCGCCGCAGCCACATCTAACACGTGAATTCGTGTCCACAACTATGTGGCCTATCTCGACCGCGTTTCCATCTTTGCCGAGCAGCAGGTGGCCGTCGACAACTGCGCCTCCTCCGAGCCCCGTTCCGAAAGCTATGTAGACAAGGTTCTCCACTTTCGTCTTCACGCCGAAAACCTTTTCACCCCATGCTGCAGCGTTGCAGTCATTTAGAAGAGCGAACGGCCCCTTGTGAAAGCTTTCCACTATTTCTTTCAGGTTAATGCTGAGCCCTCCAAGGTTGGGAGTGTTCAGGACAAGACCTCTTCTGCTCGAGAGAGGGCCTATGGAGGCTATTCCCAAGGGTGCTTTGGCAGACACCCCTGTCTGCCTAAGTATGTCGAAGCCTCGCTTAAACATCGCCTTGATGGCTGAAATTGTTTTGGGCGTGGTCGTCACTATTTTGCGGCGGATTTTTCCAGAAGACGTCACTACGGCGAAGCGTGTGTAGGTGGCGCCGAAATCTACCGCGATTGCGTCCATGATACGTCGATGTATTTCCCTGGGTTAAGTATGTTGTCTGGGTCGAAGGCTTTCTTGATTCTCTGCATAAGTTTGAGTGTTTCTAATCCGTTGTGCGCCTCGAGCTGCTCCACCAGCTCCCTCATCTTCTGAATTCCCACGCCGTGTTCACCTGTTATTGTTCCACCGACTTCTATCGCGAAGCGGACGAGGTCTCTGACAGCCTGCTCAGCTCTCTTGACTTCTTCAGGGTTGTCGGGGTCGTAGAATATCAGGGGATGTATGTTTCCGTCGCCCGCGTGGCCGTTCATCGAAATTGTCAAACCATATTTTCTCGAGAGCTCTTGAACCTTGTCGAGATAGTCCACTATCCTGTCTATGGGCACACATACGTCTTCCACCATAACCTCCTTGGTGACGGAGCGGATGGCGAGATACATCGTGGCCCTTATCTGGAGAAGCTGCTCAGCCTCCTCCTCGGTCTCCGCGACCCTGACCACCCTGGCATGGTTTTTCTCGAGAATTTGGAGAACCCTGGGCAGCTCTTTCCCCGTAATTTCCTCGACATCTATCAGCAGCATCGCCTCGCCAACGGGCAGGGATGTGCCATGCATCTTGTTGGCGGCCTCAAGCCCTACCCGATCGAAGAACTCAAGCATCCTCGGCACAATCCTGTTTGTCCGGATTTGGATGATGGCTCTGCCCGCGTCACTCCAATCGTCAAATACGGCGTAAATCCTTCTTATGTCGAATTCGGGAAGCGGCGCTATCTTTAGCCAAGCCTCCACAATCACGCCCAATGTCCCCTCGCTGCCAACCAATAGTTGACACAGATTGTAGCCTGCCCTGTTCTTTGCAAGCGGCTCACCGAATACAACAACATCGCCTGAGGCGAGCACGACCTTTACGGCGAGAACCCAGTCCTTGACAGTCCCGTATTTGACGCAGCGGAGACCACCGGCCCCCTCAGCTATGGCACCGCCCACGGTGCAGAGAAAACTGCTCGCAGGGTCTGGTGGAAAAAAGAAGCCATATTCCTTGAGGGTGTTGTTCAACTGCTCGAGAACAACCCCTGCCTCGACATGGGCATAGTAGTTCACCGTGTCCACCTTCAAGATACGTGTCATGGCTGACAAATCCAAGATCACGCTGTCTGTGACAACCGCACCCGTCAAGCTCGTGCCAGCCCCCCAAACCGTTAGAGGAATCTTATGGCTGCTACAGTATCTCAGCAGCTTGGACACATCCTCCACGCAGCTCGCTCTCACGACAAGCCTGGGCCTCCGCGTAAACCCGCCCATGTCACGGGAATACTTGTCGAGAATTTCCTCGTCGGTGAAGACTTTATCATCTCCAAGCAAAAGACGAAGCTCTTCAACGGCTTTTCCAAAATCCATGCCGTAACAGGTCCATTCTCTACTAAAAGAGTTATGCTGCTATGAGTCTGGCGACGGTTTCTTTTAGTGTGATGTAGATTGTTTCGTCTTGTTTTTCTTTGTATTGTTTTAGAAGGGTTAGAAGGGTTGGGTCGTTTTTTCTTTCTCTGAGTATTGTGCGTATGAGGTAGGATGTGAAGGCTGTGACGTTTCTGGGTCTTCTCTGCTGGGAGCTGTGGCTATAGTCGATGATGGTTGGTTTTCCCCCCGGTGAGATGATGATGTGGTCGGATGAGTTTGAGAGCTGTCCATGGTCGAGGTGTATTTTGTCGAGTAGATATGCTTGGTCGAGAATTTTCGCCACTATCTCGGCTATCTCCACTCGGCTTCTGGTTGTGATGAATTCCGCGAGGGTTTCGCCTTCGACATATTCCATGACTATTATGTGGGGTGAATGTTTGAAGAGCCTTGGCCCCACGTTGACGGTGTTGGCTTTTCCGAGATGGGTCGCCTCCTGCTCCATCGTAGGCACAGCGGCGTCTGTCCGCGCCACTTTCACGGCAACACGCGTCTCATCCAAGAGCCCGAGGAAAACCATGCCGCGGACTCCCTTACCCAACAAAAAGGGAGACAGCTTCCCAGAAGACTCCGCCACACCAATCCCAGCCACTCCCAGAGCCTCAAGCTCCCGCAAAACCTCCGACACCCTTCCAGCCTCCCCCGACGGATATGCCAACAAACTAAGGTCCACCTCTTTCTCTCTCAGCTGGTTGAGAGAGAGGAAGCGTAGTTGGCGATGTATCTGGGACATGTTCTCACAAACTCTTTGAGGAAATTTTTTCCCTCATCCGTAAGAGCATCCATGAGGGCGCCAATATCTCTGTAGGTTTTCGCGTTTCTTAGATGAGGTTGGAGATGCTTAGAGACCGATGCCTGCCCCGATTGGATAAGGTGCTGAAGGGCCTCCGCAGAGTCGCGGAATCTTCTCCTCAACAGCGAATACAGCCTATCCCCCGAGACCCACGGCGGAGCCAACAACTCTTTTTTACGCATCTGCTCAGCGATGAAGCGTTCAGCGTTGCCGCTCCACACTGGAGGACCCAAATGCAACACAGCCGGCGGCAACACGTTTGACTCAAGCTCGAAAACCATGACACCTGTTTTTTCATCAGCCCATCTATCGCTCCTCACCACGGTGAACCCTAATCCGTCGAGTCCCCGCGACAATCCCTCGACGGTGTGGTTAAGCTCCCCCCAGAGAACATCCGGCGGCTGATTGGGCACGGTGAAGACGAGGCCGAGGAAACTCCGTCCCTCAACAGCTGCCTTCAGGGCTGTGTCGCCGAGAAAATATTCTATGCTTGGTTTTGTGAGGAAGAGTTTGGATTTGAGGATGAAGTTTGAGAGGGTTGTGAGCGAGACCGCTGCGGCTGTGTTGCGTCCCGGGTCGACGGGGTCAGGTAAATGAAGCACGGTCTCCTGCGGTGGCTTGGCTTCACCGATGACCACGGGAGGCCTCCATCTTGAAGCCGCTTGAACAAGAGAGGTGAAGGAGCCGAACCTTATTATCAAAAGCTCGCACACGTATCCGCTGAAGCCCCTTGTCTTCACCTCCGCTCCGTAAAGGTTGTCGTTCATGAGAAAGGCTTTGAGGAGACGGACATGGTCAGCTCCGCCGGGTGGGAGATTTTTCTTCACATAGGCGGTGTGGTAGGGTGTGCGGTCGACTGGTGTAATCCATTTCCCATACTCGGCGTCGTAGCAGGGCACGATGTTGATACGCACACTGTCCACAAACCCTTCCACATAGGGATGGCTCGCATACCTAAGCCGATAAACACCACCCATTCCCACAACGGCTTTCACACCTTCCTCGACTACGCGGCGGCATGCTTCATCAACGGGAAACCCTGGCTGAAAATGAATGAAGATGTCGCTCTCCTCTCTGCCGCGGACCATCGTTCCCTTCGCGAAAGAACCCTCCACAGAGACACGGCCCTTACCGAACACGTCCTCAAGCCTCTGAACCAAACGCGCCGTAACATCCTCGGTTTTCTCAAGCGTCTCAGGCAAGGGCCTAAGCTTCTCAACCACATGACGCAGAACATCTTCAACCGATGTCAAAGATTCTTCACCGCCAAATCTGAGTAAACAGGCCCAGAAGAAGTAAGCACACTCTTCTTCAACACGATTCTGGTGACGAGTTGTTTGCCGAAGAAAGTGTCCCTGTTTCTGTTGATGACTTCGAGGAGCGGGCCACGGTTTCTGAGATACTTGACCCGGCAGATGGTTAGATGGGGGATGAACCTCTGCTCCTCAACCCTGATGCGTGGCAGACGTTTCCGAAGCTGGCTATGCACATCAGCCAAGTTATCCGCCCCATTTCTCACACCAACCCATATCACGTTAACTCTTCCCCCGCCCGGAAAATAGCCCACACCATTCATCCCTATCTCGAAAGGCTTCGCCTCTATGGAGCTTAGGGCTTTCTGGGCCTCGCTCACCTCTTCCTCATTCAATTCTCCGAGGAAAAGAAGTGTGATGTGAAGGTTCTCCGGCTCAACCGGTTTAAGGCCTTCTCCCGCTGCTCTAAGCAGCTCGTTCTGAATTGCTAACAGGTTTTTGACAGTCTCTTCATCCCGTATATCGACTGCGTAGAAGGCTCTAACCATGTAGACGCGCCTCCCTCAGGGAGACAAGTTTCTCAGCCAACATGTTAGCCAACTCCTCGAGCATACTGTCTCCGTTGAACACCTTAACCGCCTCCCTCGGTCTCCATGTTAGATAGATGTCATAGTATTGGCTCACAAGCTTCTGCAGCTCCTCGTCGAACTCGAGAACTCTATCGCTCGTGGCTGTTTTCTGTGCTGTTCGTCTACGCCGTGTCTCCTCATCCACCTCAACGACAACCGTGAGGTCTGGTTTCGCGAATATATTATCCCCAAGCATTTCAACAATCTCGATAAACCGGGTGAACAGCTTGTCCTCGACTTTTCTCCCGTATCTTCTCGACCAGAGGGCGAATCCATACACAACAGAGCAGAGGCTGTAGCGGTCTATCATCATGTAGTCTGGTTTCTTCTCTTCTATGATTTTCTTGATAGCTGTGCTGTCGTCCGACGTGTTTGCGAGGAAGAGGAGCATCCGTGTCAACGGGTCTGTGTCGGGTCTGTTACCGTGTTGAACCGCGAAAATGCCTGTCGGCGAGTTGCTGGGTGTCTTGTAGGTCTCGACACCGTGTCCCTTCTCAGCAAGCCTGTTGACCACGGCGTTCATCAAGGTTGTTTTACCCGAGCCATCGACACCCTCCCAAGCCACCACAAAAGATGAGCCGAGCATCCGGCGAGAAAGGCCTGCAATTTTTATTAAGGGTTTCAGCGGCGCCAAAGCTTAAAAACGGCGTTTGAGAAGATTATCTGTGGTGAGATATGCCTGTTACGCTTCGTGTGAAGGATGTGATGGATAAGAAGGTTGTTGAGATTGATGAGAACGCGACTGTTGCTGATGCTGTAAAGGCGATGCTTGATAACGAGGTTTGGTCGCTTGTGGTGACGAGGCAGAAGCTTCCAATAGGGGTTGTGACCGAGCGGGATGTTATTAGGAGATGCATAGGCAAGGGCCGTCCCATGACGATTAAAGTTGGGGAAATAATGTCTACGCCAATAGAGACCATCTCTCCCGACGCCTCCCTCGGAGAGGCCATGGCCAAGCTTGTTGAGAAGAACATCCGCAGGCTTTTCGTGATTGAAAACGGTAAGATAATCGGCAGAGTTACCCAGACCGAGCTTTTCGAGAACACTTTGAACGTTATGATGGCGCTGTCGGCGCTCAAGTCACAGCTTTGAAGCTCTCAGCCACAGTCACAGCTCCCGTAAACTTTACAGAGGACGAGGAAAAAGTAGCCGAAGCACTTCTCAACATTTTTCCAAAGGCTGTTCTCATCCAAAAAGGTGATGGAAAAGTCGTCGCCCATGTTGAGGGAGCTGCAGGTTTTGAGAGGCTGCGGATGATAATCCGTTCGCGCCGCATCAGGAATACTGTGAGAGCTCTTCTCAACAAGGGCCTGAGAGAAAACACAGTAACGTTTTATCTAAACAAGCAGGCCGCCTCCGTCGGCAAGGTCTCGTTTTTTGAAGAGGGCGAGGTAATGGCTCTCGGGCCGATAACCGTGGTCGTTGAAACAGATGAGCCGGAGAGATTTATCGAGTGGCTGACCGAATAAGCTATCTCAGCGGAACAAGGTATGTTTCAAAGTCTTCCGCGACATATGACTCGGGGAAAAATGCTCGGGCTTCGATGAGTAGTTTCTCGGGGTCTTCGTAGCGTGGGCTTATGTGGAAGAGGTAGAGGCGTTTGGCCGAGGCTTCTGCCGCTGTCTTGGCTGCGTCTTCGGCGGTTGAGTGGCCCTGTTCAAATGCTTTTTCGCGGAGGGAGCTGTCGAATGTCGCGTCATGTATGAGGACATCAGCGTCCTGTGCAGCCTTCACCACTTCTTCACAGGGTCTTGTGTCCCCTGTGTAGACGATTTTTCTCCCAGGCCTCGGCGGCCCTAGGGCCTCCTCGGGTGTTATCACCCTTCCACCATACTCTACTGCATCGCCTCTCTGAAGCCGGCCCCAGAGCGGGCCCCTAGGCACCCCGAGGCTCTCTAGGAACTCTACCCTCATTTTACCTGGGCGGTCATCTTCCTTGACCACGTATCCGAGGGAGTTTATTGTGTGGTCTGTTTTGAAGGAGGTTACCGTGACTGTGTCTATTCGGACTGTGTCACCTGGGGATAGCTCGTGAACGTTGATGGCGAAGTTTAGGGTGCCGAGGTGGGGGAGTGTGAGTGCTTTGATGAGTGTGGCGGTGTTTTTGGGGCCGTAGATGTTGACTTCTTTTTCGCGGCCGTTCATCGAGAGCGTGAAGAGTAGGCCGGGGACGCCGAGGACGTGGTCGCCGTGGAGATGTGTGAGAAATATGTGGAAGCCGGGTTTAACGCCGAGACCTGAGGATATGAACTGGCGTTGCGTCCCTTCACCACAGTCCATCAACAAAATTGATTTGCTCACCCGTATGGCCACCGACGGCATCCCTCTTCTCCGGGTGGGCATACCGCCGCTTGTCCCGAGAAAAACAATCCTCATCTCATTCACGCTTCATCACCACAACCCGCCTCGTCAAACTTCTGTGGACATAGAGGTCATGGTGCTCGAGCACTCTGAAGCCTGTGAAGGCGTCGACGAGGTCGGGATACGCCGTGTGGGGAACTGTGACAGCAAGCCGAGCATCATCGGTCAAGACGTTGACCACGTCCTCTGCAAAAGCTTTCAGCAGGTTTTTGAACGGCATTCCACCGAGTGTAGCGGACCTTCCATATGGCGGGTCTGTAGCCACCGCGTCGAAAAATCTTCTAAAAGGTAGATGCCGGGCGTCTCCCTGGACCACATGGCCGAGGCCAACTCCGTAGAACTGCATGTTTCTCCACATTCCGTTGCACACCCATGTCTTAACCTCGACACCGAGACATACGTGGCCGAGAAGACCGGCCTCTATGATGAGTGCGCCTGAGCCGGCGAAAGGGTCCAGAACCCGCGAGCCGCGGCTGTTTATTGCGAGGTTGACGAGGCATCGGGCCAGCTTAGGCTGCATGGCGGAGGGGACGCGGAAGGGTCTGTTGCCTGCTTTTCTCTCGGAGAAAAAGTGTTTGGGCTTCTCCGAGATAAGCAGTCCGGTGAAACAGTTGCTCGGGGTGATGACTGCGGCGAACCTTGCGTCGGGCGTGGTTAGGTTTACCCTCATCCAGGGGATGTGCATCTTTATTGCCGCGGCCAGCTTCTTCTCAACATCCACAGAGTTCACATCCACTCCACCCACCTCATAGACCGAAACATCGAAGCTCCGCCTACCCTCCACAGCCTCCGCCAAATTATCGGAAAAAACAACCTCCTCATAATCTCTGCCCATCCCCAGCCAAACAGCCGCCAGCTTCGTGTAAGCCGAGCGATGCACAATCTCAGCGGCCAACCTATTGTCAACCTCCGCAGAAGCTACTCTCTCATCAACCCTCTCAGCATCTACCCCGCCGAGCACTTTTACCAAGTGACGTAGCTCCGAGTATGAGAGTGTAGGTTTTTCACCCGATAGAAGAAAGAAAACCGCCAAGCCTGTTTTCAGCTTAGATGTGAGGCGATTAACCCCGCGACCGACGCGTAGCCATATGGGTTAGGCACCGTGTCCGTGGTGAAAATCAGGTCAGCGCCCGCCGAGGATATCTTCTCAGCTGCCGAGCCGATGAACAATCCATGAACAGCGGCGACAATAATTTTCGAGGGATTATATGC